>Ga0307502_10000098_pt1 | contig 22520 bp, 18 predicted proteins | sample 16_S_MG_FD_201364 | JGI IMG/M metagenome (GOLD analysis project Ga0307502, IMG submission 201364) | Soil microbial communities from Populus trichocarpa stands in riparian zone in the Pacific Northwest, United States - 16_S | ecosystem: Environmental > Terrestrial > Soil > Riparian zone > Trees... | reverse complement strand
CGTCCTGGCCGTCGGCGACACGCTGCTCGTGCAGGGAACCTGGCGCGACCTCGACCGCCACCTCGACGACGTCCTCGTGGTCGATCCGCCGGAGCTCGTGCGCCGCGCGATGCCGCTCGGCCGCGGCGCCAAGCGGGCGATCGCGGTGCTCGCCGTCATGGTCGCGCTGCTCGCGACCGGCGCGGTCCCGCCCGCGGTCGCCGGCCTGCTCGCCGCGGGCGCGCTCGTCCTGCTCGGCGTGCTCTCGGTGGACCAGGCCTACCGGTCGGTCTCGTGGACGACCGTGATCCTGGTCGCCGGCATGATCCCGCTGTCGACCGCGATGATCGCCAGCGGTGCGGCGCAGCGGCTGGCCGACCAGCTCGTCGCCGTCGTCGGCGACGCCGGGCCCTACGCGCTGCTCGCGGGGCTCTTCGTGTTCACGGTGACCCTCGGCCAGCTGATCAGCAACGTGGCGACGGCGCTGATCGTGATCCCGGTCGCCGTCTCGGCGGCGGCCGAGATGGACGTGTCGGCGAAGCCCGCACTGATGACGGTCGCCATCTCGGCAGCAGCATCGTTCATGACCCCAGTCGCGACCCCGGCGAACCTGATGGTGATGGAGCCCGGCGGCTACCGCTTCGGCGACTACTGGAAGCTGGGGCTGCCGCTGCTGGCGCTGTTCGGAATCGTCGCGATCGGGCTCGTGCCCGTCTTCTGGCCGCTCTGAGCCGGCCGTCAGTGCGCGGGAGCGGCGCCGCCGGGGTCAGGCGCGCGTGTGGTCGCGGGCTTCGGCGTCAGCACGGCGGCCAGGCGCGCGGAGGCCAGGCCACACAGGACCCCGACCATCAGCGTGACGAAGACGTTTACGGCCACCCAGCCGTAGGGGGTCGAGATCACGCCGCCGAAGGCGCCGGCCCCTGCCGTCGCGGGCTTGCCCAGCGCCTGGACGCTGTTGCCCACGCCGCCGCCGAGGTCGGCCCAGCCGTCCAGGCCGGTCGCGATCCACCAGAACAGGCAGGACGCGAACGTCGCGAACGTCACGGGGATGACGAACCACTCACCCAGCCCGCCGAGGATCACCAGGATCCCCGCCAGCACGGCGACGCCCAGCGAGATCGTCCAGAAGTCCGGCAGCCCCTTGGTCACCGTCACGAACACGAACAACGCCAGCGCCGCACTGCACCCGAAGACGCTGCCGATCGACACCCGGCGGGCCGCCGTCCCATCGCCACCAAGGACGAAGAACAGCGCCCACGCCACGAACGCCGCCGGGGCGGCGAAGTGGAAGTTCTTGGGCAGCGACAGGCCGTTGCCCAGGTCGCCGTCGGTCGCCCAGTGGAACGTGAAGTTCAACGCCAGCTCCACGTAGATGAACGCCACCACCGCAACCGCGATCGCAAGCGGCAACAGGCCCTTCATGCGCTCAGCCATGACCCTCTCTCCTGCGGTTGGTGCAGATCGACACCCGCCGTCAGCGCTGAGGCTGTGGCGGGCGGCGACCATCGCCGAGCGGCGGACGAGAGATCAAGATCGCCGCGGCGATTCGCAGCATCCTGAAACCGAGCTCAGAAGGTCCCGAACCGCTCGTAGGCCTCGAGCGGCAGCGTTCCGCCGCGCACCGACTCGCGGATCTCGCTCTCGGTGGCGACCTTCTCCTCGGCCTCGCCGAGGATCTCGTCGACCCTGTCGCCGGGCACGATCACGAGCCCGTCGCGGTCCCCGACGATCCAGTCGCCGGGTGCGACGCGGACGCCGGCCACGACGATCGTGACCTCGCCGTGCTCGAGGAGCTCCCACCGCGGGACGCAGTCCTGCGGGGTCACGTAGCGCGCGAAGACCGGGAAGTCCTCGCGCAGGATGTAGTCGGCGTCGCGCGCCCCGCCGTCGATCACGGCGCCCGCGCAGCCGCGCGACGCGAGCGAGATGACGGAGAGCTCACCGAGGTGCGCGGAGGCGCGGTCGTTGGTCTGGTAGACGGCGACGTGTCCCGGCGGGACCGAGCCCAGCATCGCCAGGACCAGCCGGATCGACGTGTCGTAGTCGTGGTCGGGGTGCGGGCGGCCGAGCACGGGGTAGACCGGCCCGGCGAGACGCATCCCCTCGCGCAGCGGCGCGAGCTCGGGCGGCAGCGTCTGCTGGAGGTAGCCGTGGCGGTCGAGCACGTCGGTCAGGGCGCCGGTGTAGAGCGACCCGAAGCGGCGCGCGAGGTCGGCGGTGACGCTCACCGCTCGTAGAATAGTTTCGCCATGAAGGCGGTCGTCGTCGAGAGGCCCAACGAGGTCTCCTACCGAGAGGTACAGGCGCCCGCCGTCGGAGCCGACGACGTGCTCGTCGAAAGCCGCGAGGCCGGTCTGTGCCGGACCGACATCGAGATGATGACCGGCGTCTTCACCGACCCTCGATGGGTCCGCTTCCCGGTCATCCCCGGCCACGAGTGGGCGGGCACGGTCGTCGAGGTCGGCCCGAACGTGCAGTCCGTCCACGTGGGCGACCGTGTGGTCTGCGAGGGCTTCATCGTCTGCCATCGCTGCCGGCGCTGCCGCAGCGGCGAGACGCACTGGTGCGAGCGCATCGAGGCGCTGGGGTTCACGCGGCCGGGCGGCTACGCCGAGCTCGTCGCGGTGCCCGAGCAGGTGGTGCACCGCCTGCCCGAGCACGTCTCCTTCGACGCCGGCGTCCTCGTCGAGCCCGCGTCCGTCGTCCTGCGCGGCCTGGAGAAGGCAGGCCCGAAACCGGGCGAGGCGGTCGGCGTGATCGGCGTCGGCACGCTCGGTGCGCTGGCGATCACGCTCCTGGCGCTTCACTCGCCGTCACGGATCGTCGCCTACGGCGTCCGCGAGGAGGAGCTCGAGCTCGCGCGCCGGCTCGGCGCCACCGAGGTCGTGGTCGCGGACGACGGGGCGCCGGCGCAGGACGAGCTCGATCTCGTCGTCGAGACCGCGGGCGTGTCCGCGGCGGTCACGCTCGCGACGCAGCTGTGCCGGCCCGGCGGCCGGGCCGTGCTGCTCGGGATCGCCGGCGAAGGCCGCACGCTGACCCTCCCCTCCGATCTGTTCGTCAGCAAGGACATGGCCCTCATCGGCAGCATCGCGTACCCCGCGGCGACCTGGTCGCGCGTCGTCGGACTGGTCGCCGACCGCGTCCTCGACCTCGACCCGATCGTGACCCATCGCTTCCCGATGAGCGACTACGAGGAGGCGGTGGCCCTCATGGACGACCGGCATGGGATCGTCGCGAAGATCGTCCTGGAGCACTAGCGTGGCCGGACGGCGCAGCTCGGGGTGGTTCGATCGGTCCGATCTCGACGGGTTCCTGCACCGCTCGTGGCTGAAGTCCAGCGGCGTCGGCGACGAGACGTTCCGCGGGCGGCCCGTGATCGGCATCTGCAACTCGTGGTCGGAGCTCGTCAACTGCAACGTCCACCTGCGCGGACTGGCCGAGGCGGTCAAGCGCGGCGTGCTGCAGGCCGGCGGCTTCCCGCGCGAGTTCGGAGTCATGTCGCTCGGCGAGTCGCTGATGAAGCCGACGACGATGCTCTACCGCAACCTGATGGCGATGGACGTCGAGGAGTCGATCCGCTCCTACCCGCTCGACGGCGTCGTCCTGCTCACCGGCTGCGACAAGACGAATCCCGCGTCGATCCTCGGCGCGTGCTCGGCGAACATTCCGGCGATCGTCGTCACGGGAGGGCCGATGCTCAACGGCCATTGGCGCGGCAAGGAGCTCGGCTCCTGCTCGGACTGCTGGCACTACCACGAGGAGCTGCGCGGCGGGCGCATCAGCGAGCAGGACTTCACGGAGATCGAGAACGCGATGTCGCGCTCGAACGGGCATTGCATGACGATGGGGACGGCATCGACGATGGCCTGCGTGACCGAGGCGCTCGGGCTGACGCTGCCGGGCGGCGCGGCGATCCCGGCCGTCGACTCGCGCCGCGCGCATCTGGCCGAGACGGCGGGGCGCCAGATCGTCGAGCTCGTCGAGCGCGACCTGCGCCCCTCGGACATCCTCACCCGCGCGGCGTTCGAGAACGCGATCCGCGCGCTGCACGCGATCTCCGGGTCGACCAACGCGATCATCCACCTGATCGCCTACGCCGGCAGGCTCGGGATCGAGCTGCCGCTTTCGCTCTTCGACGAGCTCTGCGCGACGACGCCCTGGCTCGTCGACCTCAAGCCCGCCGGTAGCCACCTGATGGAGGACTTCTACTACGCCGGCGGGCTACCGGCCGTGCTCGAGCAGATTCGCGACCTGCTGCATCTCGACGCGCCGACGGTGACCGGGCGGACGGTCGGCGAGAACCTCGACTCCGTGCCGACCGAGATCGTCGACGAAGGGGTCATCCGGCGTCGCTCCAACCCGCTCGACGCCGGCGGCTCACTCGCCGTGCTGCGCGGCAACCTGTGTCCCGACGGCGCGGTGATGAAGATCTCGGCGGCCGACCCGCGCCTGCTGGCGCACGAGGGTCGCGCGATCGTCTTCGAGGACATCCACGACCTCGCGGCGCGCGTCGACGACCCCGACCTCGAGATCGGCGCGGACTCGGTGATGGTGCTGCGCAACGCCGGCCCGGTCGGGGCGCCCGGGATGCCGGAATGGGGCCACCTGCCGATCCCGGCGAAGCTCCTCAAGCGCGGGGTCTCCGACCTCCTGCGCCTCTCGGACGCGCGGATGAGCGGCACCTCCTACGGTGCCGTCGTCCTGCACATCGCACCGGAATCCGCCGTCGGCGGTCCGCTCGCGCTCATCGCTACCGGGGACCGGATCCGCCTCGACGTCGAGGCGCGGACGCTGGACGTGCTGCTCGACGACGCCGAGCTCGCGCGGCGACGCGCCGCGTGGACGCCGCCGGCGCGCAAGGACGAGCGCGGCTACCGCCGGCTCTATCAGGACCACGTGCTGCAGGCCAACGAAGGCTGCGACCTCGACTTCCTGCGCGGTCGCTCCCCGGTCGTCACCGACGCGGTGACCTACCTCTAGCGGGTCGGGCGTGCGAGGTAGCTGTGCCCGGCGCGCACCAGGACGGTGCGGTGACGGCCACGGTCGAAGACCGAGACGCTGCCCTTGCTGACGCGCGTCAGGGTGCCGTCGCAGCGGTCCTCGACGTACCAGTCGGTCCCGCGCACGGTGGCGACGCTCTGGCCCCCGCGGGTGCGGAACTTCCCATGGTTGTCGTGTCCCCACAGGCGCCGGCGCGGCCTGGGCGGGCTGTTCGTCGTCGCCGCGTGCGCAACAGTGCCGGTGCAGGTCGGCAGCGGGCCGCGCAGGACGAGCTCGGTCAGCCCGCCGGCGCCGCGGGACTGGCGCACCTCGGACAGGCCGCCGTGAAAGACGCCGCGCTGAACGGCGCCGCGGGGCAGCGCGCTGCGCAGCGTGACGCTGCCGCGGCGAGTGTCGATGAGCGAGCCGACCGCCACCGAGGCCGTCTGTGAGAGCGCAACGTAACCCGGCGCTCCGGGCCCCTTGACCTTCACCGTGCCGGCGCGGACGTCGAGGTTGACGGTCTGGCCCAGGACGGGCGGCACGGCAGGAATGGTCGCGCCGCCGCCGATCCCGCCGATTCTCGCCGGCGAGGCAGACCCGCCGCCACCGGTCGTGCCGGGCGCACAGCGCGGGGCGTTGATGGTGTCGTTGAGCAACGTCACGCTCCCGTTGCGCGCCAGCGCCCGCCCCTGCACCGTGACGCCGTTGTTCATGGAGATCGACGTCAAGGCCATGATGGTGCCGGCAAAGACCGACGTCGTCCCGAGCGTCGCGGAGCTGCCGACCTGCCAGAAGACGTTGCACGGCTGCGCGCCGTTGATGAGGTTCACGTGACTCCCCGCCGCGGTGATCAGCGTCGAGGCGGCCTGGAAGACGAAGACGGCGTTCGGATCGCCCTCGGCGTCGAGCGTGACCGGCCCGGTCAGGCCGAGCGACGACCCGGAGCCGTAGAGGCCGGCGGTCAGCGTGAGGCCGCCGAGGTCCGCTGGCACCGCCAGAGGCGCCTCTCGTCCAGCCGCATCGTCGTAGGCCGTCGTCAGGTCGGACTGCGCCTGGCCTGCGACCGCGTCGGCCGTATGGATCGTTCCGGTGACGGGGAGCAGGCCGGCAACCGCCGTCCCAGGAGCGACCCCGAGATCGCCGTTGATCGCCGAGGGACCGATGTTCGTCACGGTCTGGCCGGCGAGGACCCCAAAGCTGTCGGCCGTTCCGAGGCCGACCGGCGGCTGCGCCGCGAGCGCGCTGCTCGCGAGCAGCGCCATCGCCACCACGAAGGCGAGGGCGAACAGCGCCACGGTCGAGGCGCTGGCCGCGCCTGGGTGCGAGCACCCAGGCCGGGTGTGTGTCTTGGGAAGCATGGAGAAGGAGACCTTCGCCTGCACGGGTCTGGACGCAGTCGCGCCGTCGCATCGCCACCGGGCTACCCGCTCGCACCAACGCCAACCGGTGGGCGCTGCCGAACGGCGGTTGCGTGCCCGCGGGCGGCTATGCCGCCCTGCGGGCCGCGCGCACCGGGGCACGCGCCGGTGCCATCGCCGACGGTGTGACCGCGCACGGTGCGCCGAGCTTGTGGACGAAGCGCCGGCGCGCCTCGTGGTAGCTGCGGTCCTCGCCGAAGAAGCACCTGTACGACCGGGCCAGCTCGTCCTTGCGATAGGCGTTGAGCGGCTTGATCTCCTCGTCGCGCGCGCGCCGGCGGCGCTTGTCCTGCAGCCAGTGGCCGATGCCGGGGTTGCGCGCGAGGCGCTCGGCCTGAACGCGCACCCGCGAGCGGAACTCATCCAGGGTGGCGCCGAAGGCCGCGTCCAGCAGCCCGATCTCGACCGCCTGCCGCGTGCCCACCGATCGGAAGGGCGGGCCGGTGAGCCGGGCCGTCAGCTCCGCCCCGACACGGCGCGGCAGCAGGTAGGTCCAGTACTCAGACCCGTAGAGGCCGCCCATGTGCTGGTAGTAGGGATTGAGCACGACGTCCTCGCGGGCCACCACGCGATCGGCGGCGAGCGCGAACGGCACGCCGCCCGCGGCGGCATCGCCGGCGAGCGCGGAGAGCACGAGGTGCGAGTCGGTGTCGATGATCTCGCGGACGAGGTCGTCGATCGCGCGCAGGTTGCTCCACGACTCCGCGGCCGGGTCGTCGGCGGCCTCGATGACGTTGAGGTGGATGCCGTTGGAGAAGAAGTCGCTGCCACCCATCAGCGCGATGACCCTCGTCTGGCGTCGGGAGCGCGCGAAGAGATAGGCCTCGTGCAGGCGCCGGCACTGCTCGGTGCTCATCGCGCCGTTGTAGAAGTCGAAGTGCAGGTATCCGACACCGGCGCGCTCCTCGTAGGCGATCTCGCGAAACGTGTGCCGCGCCGGCAGCCGCGCGTCGATCGGCACGGGGACCTCCGGCGCGTCGAACTCGGGGCGCGCGAGGGCGAGCGCCAGCGTGGCCGGGAGCTTGAGGAACGTCTCCTCCGGCGTGTCGCGGCGCCTGAGGTGTGTGATCCAGACCGCGCCGTCGACGGTCGCCCGGCAGATCGCGCCGGTGCGCTGGGCGATGATCTCGCCCGCACGGCCGCGCAGCGTCCGCTCGCGGTGGACGCCGAAGAGATGGAACTCCGTGCCCTCGATCGTGTCCAGGACCCCGGGATGGCCCTCCGCGGCGCGGAGCTTGCGGACCACGCTGTCGGTGGACTCGGAGTCCCAGTCGATCGCGCGGACGTCCTGGCTCATCAGCGGGCGCGCACGACCGGTCAGCTCCGGGGCGTCGAGCTCGGCCGCGTCGGGCGCGCCGGCACCGTCGACGATCCTGCCCATCGCCTCCACGAGCGCCTCGATCGCGGCGCGGCGGACCTCGTGGCGATAGAGGCTGCTCTTTCCGACCTCGCGCGTCGGGAAGCTGCGTGTGGCCCACACGTCCCCGGCGTCGAGCTCGCCGTTGGCCTCGAGCACCGTCACGCCCCACTCGCGCACCCCAAGCTCGATCGCCCAGTCCAGCGACGACGGCCCCCGGTCGCCCCTTGGCCCGGGGTGCACAATCAGGCAGCGATGGCTGGCCCAGATCGACTCGGGGATCAGCTTCTTGAGGATCGGGCACACGATCAGCTGTGGGCGGTGCGCGCTGACCGCCGCCTCCATCGCGGCGGCCGAGTCGACGACCGCGACCGCCACGTCATGGCCGAGCTCGGTCAGCGCGATCCAGGCCCGCTGACTGAGGCTGTTGTGCGCCGACACGAGAAAGAGGACCCGCAGCGACCCAGGGTCACCACGATCCCCATCATTTGCCAAACCAGTCATCACAAGCCCCCAAGATCGATTGACCCATCACCCCGAACAGAGACGCCAGGGGCAAGGTCCTTCCGTGAAAGAGCGCACATGGAGCGCGTCGCGTGCCGCGGAGATACAACGTGCTGTACGCCCGTAACGGGCACAAACGGGCACGGTTCTGCCCGCAATCTGCGCCAGCCCCGGTGGAGTGCATAGATTCGCGCGATGTCCTACGTCATCGGCATCGACTCGTCGACGACCGCGACCAAGGCCGTGGTATGGGATCGCGATGGTCGCGCGGTCGCCGAAGGGCGCGGCGGGTTCGCGCTGGCCCTTCCGCAGCCCGGCTGGCACGAGCAGGATGCCGAGGACTGGTGGCGCTCATGCGCGACCGCCGTGACGCAGGCGCTCGAATCGGTCGACGGCTCGGAGATCGAGGCGATCTGCGTCACCCACCAGCGCGAGACCTTCGCCTGCCTCGACGCGCACGGAAGGCCCGTCCGGCCGGCGATCGTCTGGATGGACGTCCGGGCCACACGCGAGGTCGCGGAAGTCGGCTCCGACGAGATCCACCGACTCACCGGCAAGCCGCCCGACACCACGCCCGCGTTCTACAAGCTGCTCTGGCTGCGCGAGCACGAGCCCGAGACGCTCGAACGGACCCGCTGGGTGGTCGACGTCCATGCCTTCCTCGTCCATCGGCTGACCGGGATGTGGCGCACCACGACGGCGTGCGCCGATCCGCTGGGCCTGATCGACATGGAGCGCGGCGACTGGTCGGATGACCTCCTGGCGCGCGTCGGGCTCGACCGCGAGCGCGTGCCCGCGCTCTTCGCGCCCGGAGAGGTGATCGGCGAGCTGTCCACCGCGGGCGCCGAGCAGCTCGGGCTTCCGGCCGGCCTGCCGGTCGTCGGCGGCGCCGGTGACGGGCAGTCCGCCGGCCTCGGAGCCAACGCCACGCAGCCCGGCCAGGCCTACATCAACCTCGGTACCGCGGTCGTCGCCGGCACCATGACCGCGCGCTACGCCTGGGACCGAGCGTTCCGGACGCTGATCGGCGCGGTGCCGGGCACCTACCTCTGGGAGACGCTGCTGCAGGGCGGGACCTACACCGTCAACTGGTTCCTGGAGCGGATCGCCATGCTCGACGCGGCGAGCCTCGGACTGGGCCTGCGCGACGTCGACGTGCTCGAGACGGCGGCCGCGCGCCTCGGGCCCGGAGCCGAGGGCCTGCTGCTCGTCCCATACATGGCCAGTGCACAGACGCCTTATTGGGACCCGGCGGCCCGCGGGATCCTGTTCGGGCTGGCCGGCCATCACGGCCGCCAGCACATCTTCCGCGCGGTCATGGAGGGCATCGCGTTCGAGCAGCGCCTGGCGTTCGAGGGTATGGAGCCGCGACTGGATCAGCCCATCGAGCGGCTGCTCATGACCGGCGGAGGCTCGCGGAGTCCGCTCTGGCGGCAGATCGTGGCCGACGTCACCGGCAAGACGATCGTCGCCTGTCGCGAGGCCGAGACCACGAGCCTCGGGGCCGGCATGCTGGCGGCGGCGGCCGCCGGCTGGCACGGGTCGGTGCTGGAGGCCGCCGAGGCGATGTCGGGCGTCGGCGCCCGGCACACGCCGGACGCGTCGATGGCCGCACGCTACGACGAGCTCTTCGCCGTCTACCGCGAGATCTATCCGCGCACGGCCCCGCTGCACGCGGCGCTCCAACGCGCGACCGGGGGTTGATGGTTGATTCCGCGGCCCGCGTGCAGGCGGGTGCGGGGGTCGTGGAATCAGCCTAGGCCGACCGGGCCACCCGGCGCGTCGGCTCGCCGCCGAAGAAGCGGCTCCACGGCATGTTCAGGGGACGCTCGAGCCCGATGACCTCGTAGAGGTGGCGCATGAGGGGAAAGTCGTCCTCGCCGACCGCGCCGCGGTCGGTGAGCTTGCCCAGGGCCTCGCCGAAGACCTTGATCGCGGCAGCACCCTCGAGCGTCGGATTGCCGAGGCGTGCCGCTGCGTCGCCGAAGCCGAGTCCGGTGCCGAGCAGATGGCCGACGCGCACGTTGCGCCCGCCGGTGCTCGTGACGTACAGGTCGCCGACGCCCGGTAGCCATGCCGCGGTCCCAGGGTCTCCGCCGAGGAGCGAGGCCCACTGGCGGATCTCCACCGCGCTCTGCGCGAACAGCGCGGCCTCGTAGTTGTGTGCCCGGTCCGGGCTGTCGCCCTCGCCGCGGCGCTCGAGCTCCCCCTCCGCCAGCCCGATGCCCAGCGCGTAGCAGTTCTTGGCGGCGGCGCAGATCTCGCAGCCGATCAGGTCGAGCGACGTCCATGCGTGGTACCAGTCGGTGCGGAAGGCCTCGGCCAGGCGATCGAGCGCGGTCTGGTCGGTTCCGCAGAAGACCACGCACGTCTCGCGCCGCGCTGCCACCTCGCCGGCGATCGCCGGGCCGACGATCGCGGCCCAGCCGACACGCTCGCGCACATCGGCCGGGACGCGCTCGGCCAGCACGTCGGGCAGGATCCGCAGATCGCCGTTGCGCTCGGCGCGCACGCCCTTGGTCACCGCGATCACCAGCTGGCCGGGGCGCAGTAGCGCGGCGAGGCGCTCCGCGGCCCATTCCACGCCGTCCGAGTTGACGCCGCTGAGGACGATCTCGGCGTCCTCGAAGGCCGCCTCGACCTCCTCGAGCTGGAAGGCGCGGACGGCCGACGAGACCTCGCGGCCGAGCCCCGGGTGCACGCCCGTCGAGCGGATCGCGTCGACGATCTCGCGGTCCAGGTGGGTGCCCACCAACCGGACGTCATGGCCGTTGTCGGCCAGGGGCGCCGCCATCGCCGAGCCCATGACCCCTGCTCCGAGAATGACGACGTTGGCCATACCGATCTCCTTCGTGTTCCTAGGCCGAAGCCGGGCCGGCGCGGACCGTATAGCGTTCGCTGCCCGGATCAAGCACGAACGGACGGATTCGGGCGCAAACGCGGTGTATGCGATCCAACGCCAAGCCTGGCTGATCGAGCGAGCTCGCACCGACGGTCGCGTCGAGGTGGCGAGCACCTGCGCCGAGCTCTCGGTCGCCCCGGAGACCATTCGCCGCGATCTCAACGAGCTCGAGCGTCAGGGCCTGCTGCGACGCGTGCACGGCGGCGCCGTCCCGATCGAGCGCCTCGGATTCGAGGGCAACATCAAGCGCCGCGCCGCTCGCCACCAGACCGAGAAGGCGCGGATCGCGCACGCGGCTCTGCCCCTGTTGGGCAACGCGGATTCCATCTACCTCGACGAGGGCTCGACCGTCCAGGTCTTCGCCGAGGCGCTGCACGTCGAGCATCGCCTCACGGTGGTCACCAACTCGCTGCTGAGCGCCAGCGTGCTCGCGGCTCGTCCGCAGGTCACCGTGATGTTGCTCGGAGGCCGTGTGCGATCGAAGACACTCGGGACGCTCGACCATTGGGCCGCGGGAATGCTGGCCGACCTGGTCATCGACCTCGCGGTGATGGGCGCGAACGGCGTCTCGGTCGAGCGCGGGCTGACCTGCCCCGGGCCGGCCGTGGCGGCGGTCAAGCGCGCGGCGTGCGGCGCCGCTCGCCGGCGCATCCTGCTGGCCGACCGGACCAAGCTGGGGGCCGACTCGTTCGTCCGCTACGCGCGGCTGCGCGACCTCGAGGCGATCGTCACCGACCGCGGCGCCGAGGCCACGCACGTGCGCGCCATTCGCGACGCCGGCGTCGATGTGATCCTGGCGTGAGCGCAGAGCCTCAGGGCGTCGGGGTGGAGGCGTCCGCGGTCGCGGTCGCCGATGCGGGCGTCGCACTCAACGTCGCCGTGGTCGACACGACGCGGGAGCCGTCGTCCGCGAACAGGTGGGTCGCGCCGTTGATCTGCAGGCCGACGCTGTCGCCGGGCTGACCGGCGAACGGCGGCAGCATCTTCGACACGAGCGGCAGGCTCTCGCCCTGGTGTTCGAAGTAGACGTGGACGAAGACCTCGGATCCGAGATCCTCGACCGTCCGGATCTGTGCGCGAAGGGGGCCGTCGCCCACCTGGAGAGCCTCGGGGCGAAAGCCGACCGTGATGCGGCCAGCAGCGTCTGCGAGTGCCGCCTCGCCGGCCCCGCCGAGCGCGAGCGTCGCGTCTCCGAGCCGCAGCGGGCGCTCCTCGCCGACGTCGACGAGGTTCATCGCGGGCGAGCCGATGAAGCCGGCCACGAACACGTTGATCGGCTCGTGGTAGAGCGTCTGCGGCGTGTCGCACTGCTGGAGCAGGCCGTCCTTGAGCACCGCGACGCGATGGCCCATCGTCATCGCCTCGACCTGATCGTGGGTGACGTAGACGGTAGTCACGCCCAGGCGGGCCTGCAGCTCGACCACCTCGGTGCGCGTCTGCACGCGCAGCTTCGCGTCGAGGTTCGAGAGCGGCTCGTCCATGAGGTAGACCGCGGGCTGTCGGACGATGGCGCGCCCCATGGCCACACGCTGGCGCTGACCGCCGGAGAGGTGCTTGGGCTTGCGGTCGAGGTAGGGCTCGAGGTCGAGGATCCTCGCGGTCTCGCGCACCCGGGTGCGGCGCTCCTCCTTCGGCACGCCCTGCTGCTTGAGCGCGAAGCCCATGTTCTCCGCGACGCTCAGCTGCGGATACAAGGCGTAGTTCTGGAAGACCATGGCGATGTCGCGGTCCCGCGGCCGGACGTTGCTCACGTCACGATCGCCGATGTAGATGGTGCCGGCGTTGAGGGGCTCGAGGCCGGCCAGCATCCGCAGTGCCGTCGACTTGCCCGACCCCGACGGGCCGACGAGGACAAGCAGCTCGCCGTCTGCGATGTCGAGGCTCAGGCGATCGACCGCGGCGATGTCCGTCCCCTCGTAGGTGCGCGTCGCCTCGTCGTATCTCACTTCGGTCATTGCGGATTCCTCACTTGATCGCACCCATGGCGAGGCCACGGATCATGCGCTTCTGGGCGATCCATCCGGCGAGCACGACGGGAATGCACGCCAGCACCGAGGCGGCGGAGAGCTTCGCCAGGAAGTCGCCTCGCGTGCTGATGTTCGTCGTGACCCAGATGGGCACCGTCGAACCCTGAACGGGGTTGAGCTGGACGGCGTAGAAGAACTCGTTCCACGCGAAGATGACGCACAGCAGGGCCGTCGCCGCGATGCCCGGCGCCGCCAACGGGAGGATGATCGAGGTCAGCTGTCCCTTCAGGCTCGCACCGTCGATCTCTGCGGCCTCGATGAGCTCGCGCGGGATCTCCTGGAAGAACGAGCGCAGCATCCACACCGCCAGCGGCAGGTTGATCCCCGTGTACAGGATGATCAGCACCGTGCGGGTGTTCAGCAGGTTGAAGTTCTTGGCCAGGATCCAGATCGGCAGAATCGAGGCGACGACGGGCAGGAACTTCGTCGAGATGAAGAAGAAGAGCACGTCGCGCCACTTCTTGACGGGCCTGACGGCGAGCGCGTACGCGGCCGGGATCGCCAGCGTCAGGACGATGACCGTCGACACGATCACGATCACCGCCGAGTTGGCGAACGCGTCGCCAAATGACAGCAGGCCCGCCGCGCTCTTGGTGACGTCGTGGTAGCGCTCGAGGGTCGGGTGAAAGAAGAGCTTGGGGCTGGTGTTCGCGTCCTGCTCGCTCTTGAACGAGTTGAGCACCATCCAGAAGACGGGGAAGAAGAACACCAGGCCCGTGATCCAGGCCGCGACGCCGAGCGCGCCGTTGACCCAGCGGCGCTCGCCGACCGTGATCGGAACCTCGGCGCGGCTCATGCGATCTCCTCACCTTTCAGGAGCCCGGACAGGACTCGCAACGCGATGGTCGCGATGATGATCGACGCGACGACGACCACGATGCTGAACGACGACGCCTGGCCAAACTCCCAGCCGCCTCCGATCGATCGCTCGAAGACGAAGTACGGGAGGTTGGTCGAGCCCGGTCCGCCGCCGGTCATCACCGCGATCTGGTCGTAGACCTGGATCAGGTAGATGGTGCCGAGCAGGATGCCCAATTCCATATAGGGCCGCAGGTGGCTGAGCGTCAGCTGGCGGAAGATCGCAAACGGCGTCGCCCCGTCGACCTTCGCCGCCTCGAGGACCTCGCTCGGCTGGCTCTGCAGGCCGGCGAGCATGATCAGCATCATGAACGGCGTCCACTGCCAGATCAGGACGATGATGATGGACATCGTCGGGTGGCTGGAGACGAAGTCCACCGGCGTCCCGCCGAGCTTCTCGATGACCCAATTCAGGACGCCGTAGAGGCCGCTGAACATCTGGTTCTTCCAGACGAGGCCGACGACGACGGGCATCAGGAGAAACGGCGTGATGAGCAGGGTCCGCACCAGCCCCTGGCCGAAGAACTTGCGATCGAGCAGCAGCGCGAACCCCGCCCCCAGCACGATCGCCCCGAGGACGGGGAACACGGTCAGCTGGATGCTCGTGACCGCGGCGTCCTTGAAGAACTGGTTGTCGAACAGCTTGCTGTAGTTCTCCAGCCCCACCCAGTTGCGCGGCTCGGGGGGCACGACCCTCCAGTCCGTGAGGCTGTAATAGACGCTCATCACGAACGGCACCTGCGTGAGCACGATCATGATCAGCAGGGCCGGCAGCAACGGCAGCCGCCGACGCCATGACTCGCTCAGCGCAAAGCGAGTGACCTTCGGTTGGATCGAGGGAGTGATCTCTGGCCGAATCGTGGTGCTCATGGCGTCGGCGATGCCTCGTTGCCCAGCGTCAGCCCTGGGCTGCCTGAGATGCGATGCCCTGGCAGTTCTTCAGCGCAGCGTCGATCGATGCCCTACCGGCGATCACGGCAGAGAACTGCTGCGTGCATCCGTTGCCGACGTCCTGGAACTCCGGGATCCCGACGTACTGCACGCCCGGGAGGCCCGGCCGCTTCGTGGTGCCGGGGTTGGTGATCGGCGCGGACGAGATCGCGTCCAGTGTCTGCGTGGCGAACGCCTTCGCTGCCTTCTTGTACTCCGGGATCGCGTAGGTCGACTGGCGCGTGCCGGGCGGAAGGGCCGCCCAGCCGCCGGGGATCTGCGACCCGGCCTCCTTCAGGTACTCCGGGCCGGTGGCGAACGAGATGTACTTCCACGCGAGATCCTGCTTGCTCGACGTCTTCGGGATCGCCAACGCCCAGGACCACAGCCAACCCGCGTTCTTCGTCTCGACGACCGGGGCTGCCGCGTAGCCGTTCTTGCCCTTCACCGGGCTGTCGCTGGCCTCGAGCAGGCCCGCGGCGACGGTCGCGTCGTACCACATGGCCACCTTGCCATCCTTGTACTGGGAGAGGCACTCGTTGAAGCTCGAGTTGGCGGCGTCCTTCTCGCCGGCGTCCTTGACGAGGCTGACGTAGAACTGCAGCGCCTGCTTGAAGGCGGGCTGGTCGACCATCGCCTTGTCGACCGAGCCGTCCGGCTTCGCCGACCACCACGTGCCGCCGAAGGTGTTCAGCACGGTCGTGAATGCGGCGCCGAGATCGCCCCAGCCCGGCTTGCCGCGCAGGCAGATGCCGGCCATGCTGGGCGAGTTGACCTTGCGGGCGGCTGCCGCGACCTGATCCCACGTCGGGTGGTCGGGCATGGTGACGCCGGCCTTCTTCAGGACGTCCTTGCGGTACATCAGGAAGGACGACTCGCCGTAGAACGGCGCGGCATAGAGCTTGCCCCCGACTGACAGCGCGTTGCGCACCGCAGGGATGATGTCGTTGACCTGGTATGCGGCGTCGGAGCTGGCCTTCGGCGTGAGGTCGACGAGCGTGCCCTGCTGGCCGAACTGCGGCGCCTCGAACGGGCCGATCATCGCGACGTCGAACTGCTTGCCGCCGGCGGCGACGTCGCGGGTGGTGACCTGGCGCAGGGTGCCCTCGTCGAGCACCGTGTAGTTGACCTTGATGTTCGTCTTGGCGGTGAACAGCTTGGGCGTCAACGCCGCGATGTCCTTCATCTGCGGGTTGTCGACGATCGCGACGTTGATCGAGCCGGTGCCGGACGCCGGGGTTCCACTCGACCCCGAGCTCGAATTCTTCGAACCACCGCCGCAACCAGCCGCGATCACGCCGGCGACGGCCAATGCCGTCACCGACCAAAGGCGCACGGTACCTCTCATGGTCCTCTCCTCCTGCTTCAAGGCGGAGGTCGGGGTTCCTCCGCAACCAATTCGCACTTATAGCGTTGGTTTATGTTGGCTGTCAAGCCATTTGAAGATGATTTCACAGATGTATCAAGGCTTGTTGCATTCGCCTCCGTGTGTTTGAATTCGCGACATGCTTGGGTCAGGTGTCATCAGTCTCGGCCAGGCACAGCTCGCCGAGGTCGCGCGGCGAGGGGTTCCCGTCCCCGGCTACGACCGCGCCAGGCTCGCTCCGCGCCTCGTCCACATCGGGGTCGGCGGCTTCCACCGGGCGCACCTGGCGGTGTACGTGCAGGAGCTCGCAACCGGCGGCGGCGACTGGGGCATCGTCGGCCTTGGGCTCCTCGAGCAGGACGCCCGCATGGCGCAGGCCCTGCGCGCGCAGGACCACCTCTACACCCTCATCGAGAAGGGCGCTGGCACGCCCTCGGCGGCCGTCGTCGGCTCGATCATCGGCTATGTGCACGCCCCGCCCGGTCACGATGCAGCCGTCGCCGAGCTGGTCGCCTCGCCGGCGACGTCGATCCTCTCGCTGACCGTGACGGAGGCCGGCTACGCCGAGCCGCCGGCCGAGCAGGTCGCTGCGGGCACGGCGACCTTCGATCGCCTCGCCGCCGCCCTGGCGGTCCGCCGCGAGCGCGGCGCCGGAGCGCTGACGATCCTCAGCTGCGACAACCTGCCGGGCAACGGCGACGCGGCGCGGCGCGCCACGCTGTCAGCGGCGGCGCGGGCCGACGCCGAGCTGCCCGGATGGGTGCAGGCGAACTGCACCTTCCCGAACTCGATGGTCGACCGCATCACCCCGGTGACCGCCGAAGCCGACCGCGAGTGGCTGCGCGAGACCGTCGGCATCGACGATCGCTGGCCCGTGGTGGCCGAGCCGTTTCGGCAGTGGGTGATGGAGGACGACTTCGCCGCAGGCCGGCCGCCGTGGGACGACGTCGGCGCCGTCTTCACCGACCGCATCCACGATTGGGAGCGCTACAAGTTGCGCTTCCTCAATGCCGGGCACTCGTGCATCGCGTACCTTTGCGCTCTGGCCGAGGTCACCTTCGTGCACGAGGCGATGGCGATCCCAGCCACGCGGACGTTCCTCGAAGAGCTCCTGCGTCGCGAAGCCATGCCCACCGTCGTCGAGATCCCCGGCCACCCCCGAGAGCCGTACATCGCCTCGGTGCTCGAGCGCTTCGCGAACCCCGGCATGCATGACCAGATCGCTCGCCTGTGCGTCGACGGGACCGCGAAGGTCGCCACCTTCCTGATCCCGACGATCGCCAGCCAGCTCCAGGCCGACGGGCCGACCGAGCGCGCCGCGACGGCCATCGCAGGGTGGGCGCGCTACCTCGGCGTCGTCGACCCGGCTGCCCAGGCGTTCGACTCCAGCGCGGAGGTGGCGCGCCACCACGCCGCCGCGGCCGTCGCCGATCCCGTCGCGTTCCTCGAGTTCGACGCCGTGTTCCCGCCTGCGGTGAAGACGTCCTCACGCTTCCGGGCGGAGTTCGCGGAGGCCTATCGCCGGATCGCCCAGCACGGCCCGATCGCAGCGATGGCACACGAGCCGGGGCGCGAGCCTGTCGGAGACGCTCCCTGATGGCGACGCGCCGCAACGGCACCCAGCTCCAGCACGATCGCCAGCGGGCGATCTACATGCTCGCCCTGCGGCAGGGCTCGGTCGACGTCGCCGACCTCGCGCAGCGCCACGGCGTCACGACCGAGACCATCCGCCGCGACCTCTCCGACATGCAGAGCCGGCAGCTGCTTCACCGCGTCCACGGTGGCGCGGTTGCCGTCGAGCGGATGAATCACGAGCCGTTGGTCGAGGCCCGTGACATGGTCAACGCGGACGAAAAGCTGCGGATCGCGACGAAGGCGGTCGCCGAGGTCCCCGAGCGCGGCTCGGTCATCATCGATTCCGGCTCGACCGGGCAGCGCCTCGCCGAGGTCTTCCCCGTCGATCGCGACGTCCACGTCGTCACCAACTCGCTGCTCACCGCGCTGACGCTCAGCCGGCGCGGGTTGCGCGAGCTCACGGTCCTGGGTGGGTCGGTGCGCACCAAACGCCACGCCATGGTCGACGACACCACGCGCGCCGAGCTTCAGCACATGGCCATCGACGTGCTCTTCATGAGCTGCGACGGCCTGTCCTTCCAGCATGGCCTCACGACCCCGTATCGCGAGGAGTACACCATCAAGCGGGCGATGATCGAGCACGCGCACCGGGTCGTGGCGATGGTCGACTACTCGAAGTTCCGCAACGTGCAGATGTTCGGCTTCGCGTCGTTCGACGAGATCGACGTGGTGGTGACCGACACGCGGGTCGACCAGGAGGCCATCGACTTCCTCACGGGCCAGGGCATCGCCATCCACAGTGCCTGATCGCGGCGAGCCGCCCGGGTACGCCGAGCTGGAACGGGTCGCCGCGGTCACGGTACGTGCCGCTGCCGAGCTGGTGACGGCCACCTACGGGCGGCCCGACCCCGTCGGTCACAAGTCCTCGCCGACCGACGTCGTGACGCAGACCGACCTGCGCGCCGAGGAGCTCATCAGGCAGCGTCTGCGCGACGCGACCCCGGAGGCGGGGGTGCTCGGCGAGGAGGGCGCGACCACGGATCCCGGCGCGCGAGTGCAATGGGTGATCGATCCGCTCGACGGGACGGTGAACTTCCTCTACGGGGTCCCGCTCTTCGCCGTGAGCATCGCGGCGGCCCTCGACGGCGAGGTCGTGGCAGGGGCGGTGATCGATGTCCTGCGCGGCGAGCTGTTCTCCGCGCATCTCGGCGGCGGGGCACGCCTGGATGGCGAGCCGATCGAGGTGTCCTCCTGCGCGTTGCTCCCGAACGCGCTCGTGGCGACGGGCTTCTCCTACCAGGCGCAGCTGCGCGACGTCCAGGGCGAGGTGGCCCATCGGGTCCTGTCGCGCGCGCGGGACCTTCGCTGCTTCGGCTCGGCGGCTCTGGAGCTGTGCTGGGTCGCGTGCGCGCGCGTCGATGCGTACTACCAGAGCGACACGGAGATCTGGGACCGCGCCGCGGGCGCGCTCATCGCCGCGGAAGCCGGCGCGCGGACCGAGCTGCCGTGTCCTGAGAACGACGACGTCGTGATCGCCGCCACCCCGGGGGTCTTCGACGACCTGTGGACGGTCGTTCAGTTCGCCGCGGCGTGAACGTCGGCCGCCGCCGCGAAGCGCGTCCACACCTCGAGCAGCGGTCCCGGCGCCACTCCCTCGGCCATGCGCCCCGCCGCGCTCACCGCCTGCCAGCGAGCGAGAAGGTCATCGTCGATCTGGAGGTGCTCGCGCAGGCGCGCGAGATAGGCGTCGGTCAGCGCCGCCAGGGTCGTGGGATCGGAGCCGGGAAGATGCTCGGGCGGATTCGCGACGTCACCGAGCAACGTGACCGACGAGCGAGCGATGTCCGCGATCGCGTCACCGCGCGAAGCGTCGAACCAGTCGACGATCATGGGCCCGGCGGACCCCAGGATGACGTTGCTCGGATGCAGGTCCCCGTGGCACAGGCGTGGGCTGCTCACCGGCGGCGGCAGGAACGCGAGGGCGCGTCCAAGCGACGGGTCGATGGTCGCTGCTGCTCGGCGGATCTTGCTCACGAGCCGATCGCGCTGGCGCGGGAGCGTCACCGGCGGCACGAGCACGAACAGGGCGTGCTGGACATCGGCGAGCAAGCGCCCGAGGGCCGCACTCTGCTTGGGCCGGTCGACCACGAGCTCCCACATCAACCTGCCTTCCACACGCTCCCACACGCTCGCCGCGCGCCCGTCGATCTGCTCGATGCCCAACAGGCGTGGTGCGGGTGCGCCGGCTCCGCGAGCGGCCTCGGCGTACCGCGCCTCGTAGCGAATCCAGTCCTCCGGGGTCGACGCAGCCGGCACCTTGATGACCGCACCGCGGCCATATGCATGGACCGTGGACCGCGTGCCGCGCGCGACGATGTCACCGAGCATTGTGGTCAACGTACACGTCACCGATCGTCGGCGGCCCGGACCGCTCACCGGGTTCGGCCTGCGTTTCAGCCGGACGCTTGTGCGACCACCGGCCCGCCCGGGGTGACCCAGGCGACGTCGGTGAGCGTGCCGCCCGCCGCCAGGACGGGGTGCTGCTGGGACGCGCCGGTCGCGTCGGTGGAGAGCTGCTGGGGCGCTGCGAAAGTGCCGCCCGCGTCGGAGCGCGCCGCGAAGAAGCCGGCCGGCGATCCTGCCGTGATGGCCACCGACGACCAGGCGACGGTGGCGACGCCGTGATCGTCGATCGCCGCGGTGGCGCCAAAGGCGGTGGAGACGAACTGCGCCGGCGCGAGCGCCTGTGGCGCCGAGAACGCTCCGCCGGGTGCGCGGACGGCAGCCTGGACGATGGCCGTGGTGTCGTCGAGCTGGCGGTCGAGCGCGAGGACGGCGTGGCCGTCGGGCGCGCGGTCCAGCGCGAGCGTGCCGGTGTCGGCACCACCGACGTCGGCCGGCGCCGAGAAGCCCGTGTTGGCCGTGCGCGTGGCGACGCGGGCCTGTGCGCTCGGGGACTGCACGTCGAACGTGGGCGAGGTCAGCCAGGCAACGATCGTCTCGCCGTCGGCGCCGGTGACGAGCTGCGCCGAGAACACGGCGCCCGCCTGCAGCGTCACCGGGCGCGTGAACTCGCCGACGCGGCGCGATGCGGTCCGCAGCCCCTTGGGATCGGACGCGTGGATCACGTAGCGCGTCCAGACCGCCACCGTCTTGCCCGAGGCGTCGGTCCCGAGCCGCGGGTCGTTGCCGAACTCGCCGAGGGTGTGGACCACGCCGAGCTTGCCGCCCGTCGTGATGCGCCACTGCAGGCGATTGCTCCCGCCCTTGCTTCGCCCGCGCCAGAGCACCGTGAGCCGCCCGCTGCCGGGCGCCACCGCGACGTCGGGCTCGGGCTTCAGCGCCGAGGAGCCGACCTTGACCGGCGTCGCGCACGAGCCCTTCTCGCACGTGCTCAGGTACGCGGTGTTGCCCCGGGCGAAGACGACGGCGCCGTGGCCTTCGTCGTCGAGGACGGCCCGCGGCTGGGACGTGATGTCGCCCGAGGGGCCGAGCAACTCGGTGCGTACGGGCGGCTGCCCAGTGCGCCCCTCGGCCACGAGCGGCTGGCGGTGATCGGCGACCGAGCGTGTCGCGCCGATGAGCGAGCTGCCGTCGGCGCCGGCGGCGGCGCTCGCGAGCCCGGCCAACAAGGGGGACGCGCCGAAGCCGGCGATCGGCGTCGGGGCGCCGAACGGCGCCGCCGCGGCCGCAGCGGCGAACGCCAGCGAGGCCAGGCCGGCGGTTGCGATGCTGACGATCCGGGTGAGAGTGCTGGACATCTCGGCGGCAATCCTGCCAGGGAGCGCAGAACGACGCACGTCATGATGCATCCCGCTGTGCAGTGGCTGCGGGAACGCGATCGCGGGCTGGCCGCTCTCCGCCGGGCGGGGCGAGCCGCGCTCGTCATGCCGGCGATGTTCGCGCTGGGCGACCTCGTGATCGGCAATCCGGCGTTCGCGACCTTCGCGGCGTTCGGCTCCTTCGCCATGCTGCTGCTGGTCGACTTCGCGGGTCCGCTGCGCGCCCGGCTGCAGGCGCAGGCGGCGCTCGCGGTCACGGGCGGCGCGTTCGTGTGCCTGGGGACGCTGGCCTCGCGCTCGGCCTGGCTCGCTGCCATCGCGATGGCGCTCGTGGCGTTCGCCGTGCTCTTCGCCGGCGTCGTCAGCTCCGTGCTGGCGGGCGCCACGACCTCGCTGCTGCTGGCGTTCATCCTTCCGGTCTCGCTGCCCGCGCCGAGCTCAGCGATCCCCGATCGTCTGGCCGGCTGGGGCGCTGCGTCGGGGGCGGCGCTCCTCGCGATCGCGCTGCTGTGGCCGGCGCCGGCGCGCGATCCGGTGCGCAGTGCCGCGATCGCGGGCTGCCGGGCGCTGGCGGCCCGCTTGCGCACACAGGTCGCCTACCACCTCGGCGGCGACCCCAAGCCGTCCGCGGCGCAGCGCGACGCCGCGATCGCGCGGGCCGACGATGCCGTCGAGGCGCTGCACGCGGTGTTCTTCGCCACGCCGTACCGTCCGACGGGATTGAGCACCGCCGCCCGGACGGTGGTGCGCCTGGTCGACGAGCTGAGGTGGCTCAACGCGATCATCCTGCGGGCGGCGCCGCCTCCGCACGCCGCCACGGTCGCTCCGCACGCCGG
>Ga0307502_10000097_pt1 | contig 22525 bp, 18 predicted proteins | sample 16_S_MG_FD_201364 | JGI IMG/M metagenome (GOLD analysis project Ga0307502, IMG submission 201364) | Soil microbial communities from Populus trichocarpa stands in riparian zone in the Pacific Northwest, United States - 16_S | ecosystem: Environmental > Terrestrial > Soil > Riparian zone > Trees... | reverse complement strand
TTCGCCGACGTCACGATCGGCCCGACGCCCAACTCGGTCAAGCGCGAGCAGGCGTCACGCCGGCTGGACGTCGGCGCGGACGTCGCCCCCAACCGCGACCTCGCGGCCGTCGTCAAGGACGTCGAGCAGAAGTTGAAGACGATCGCGCTGCCGCGCGAGTACCACGCCGAGGTGCTCGGCGAGTCGACGGAGCTCAACTCGGCGCAGGGTCACCTGCTCGGGTACGGGGCGATCGCGGCGATCGTGATCTTCCTGCTGCTGCAGGCCGTGTTCACGAGCTTCAGGCTGGCGCTGCTCGTGTTCCTCACGCTCCCGATGGCGCTGGTCGGCGGCGTCTTGGCGGCGAAGCTCACCGACGGGATCCTGTCGCTCGGCTCGCTCGTCGGGTTCCTGACGGTCTTCGGGATCTGCGCCCGCAACGGCATCTTGATGGTCAGCCACTTCCAGCACCTCGAACGCCACGAGGGCGAGACGTTCGGTCCCGCGCTGGTGCTGCGGGGCGCCAAGGAACGGCTCGCGCCGATCCTCATGACGGCGATGGCAACGGGCTTGGCGATCGTGCCGCTCGTGCTCGCGGGCACGAAGCCCGGCCATGAGATCGAGTATCCGATGGCCGTCGTGATCCTCGGGGGACTGGTCACCTCCACCCTGCTGAACCTGTTCGTCGTGCCATCGCTGTACCTGCGCTTCGGCAGGTCGCGCAGGCACGAAGAGCGCGTCGCTGTCGAAATCCCAACCCCAGGTGTCGCCCATACCCATGCCTCCGTCTAGCCTTGTGAGCCGTGTCAGCCGCCGCCGTCTGGCGATGGCGGCCTCGCTGCTCACCTTCGTCGCGGTGCCGCTCGCGCTCAGCGCGTGCGGTGCCGACGAGAACGCGGCCGCCGAGCCGAAGGTGAACCTCAAGGCACGCACGGCGACCGAGAAGGACTACGATCCGAAGAACTTCACAGCCGATTCGATCAAGGTCGACAACGTGTGGCACCCGCTCCGGCCGGGGACGCAGTTCGTCTTCCAGGGGCGCTCGAACCGCGGCCACGGGCAGCTGCCGCACAAGGTCATCTTCACCGTGACCGATCTGACGAAGGTCATCGACGGTGTGAACACGGTCGTCCTGTTCGATCGTGACATCAACAACGGCAAGCTGCTCGAGGCGGAGATCACGTTCTTCGCACAGGACAAGGACGCCAACGTCTGGAACTTCGGCGAGTATCCCGAGGAATACGCGAAGGACGGCTCGTTCGATGGTGCTCCGTCGACCTGGATGTCCGGCATCCAGGACGCCCAGGCCGGCATCTTGATGCGCGGTGATCCGCGCCCTGGCACGCCGTCCTACAAGCAGGGCGACGCGCCGAAGATCAACTTCGGCGACACCGCCAAGGTGCTGAAGACCGGCCAGAAAAGGTGCGTGCCCGTGAAGTGCTTCAAGGACGTGCTCGTCATCGACGAGACGAACCCGCTCGAGCCAGAGGACGGCCATCAGCTCAAGTACTACGCACCCGGCGTCGGCAACGTCAGCGTGGCGCCCGGCAAGGGCGGCAAGGAGCGCGAGATCCTCGAACTCACAGCGATCCACAAGCTCAGCCCGGCACGCTTGACGGCCATGCGCGAGGGGGCCCTGAAGCTCGACCGCCGCGCGTACAAGACGGTCAAGAAGGTCTGGGCGACGACCGAGCGCGCCGTTCTCGCCAAGTAGGCGAGCGACGCTGGCGTCGGGCAGTGGGAGCGTCTTGAGACAGCTGATGATGAGGTAGGCCCGCTGGCCGTGGCGCTGTGAGTCGGCGATGGCGGCCGGTCGCTTGCGCCGCCGAGCGGGGCGTGTGACGTGGAGCACATATGTATCAATGGCCGGGCCCGGCCATCCCATGAGCCCTTCCGCCTCGATTGGGCCGTTGGCCCACAAGGAGCTGCTCATGCCACGCCGCTTCAGGGTCCTCGCGACCCTACTCGCATTCGGCGCCGTCACGGCCTGCATGGCCGTGACGTCGCAAACCGCGCTCGCCGCACCTACCTGTCCGCTGAACCCGACGACGGACGCCAAGAAGAGCAACAAGCTCTTCGCCTACTTCCCGACGGCTGACGACCCCAGCTTCCCGGCCTACGCCGCGAATGTCAGCCCCGCGGCCAAGTTCGACGTCGCGGACCTCAACCCGGCGATCGGCACGACCGCCGCGCTGCGCGACCGGATCCACGACGTCATCGTGGACGACTACTGCGAGCTCAACGTCCAGGCCCTGAAGACCACGACCAACCCCGCGACGCTCGCAATGCCGCCGGCGCGGCGGCTGACCGTCGCGATCGGGTCGGACAGCGCCGGCGCATGGGGCAGAGCAGATGGCGTCGACACCGGCGACCTCGGCGACCTCGGCTTCGCCCGCGTCTGGGGCGGGACGTACAAGACCTGCCCGGGTGCGCTCCCCGGTGGCGGCGGTGGATGCGGCCCACTGGGTCCGCTCACCGGCGCCAACGCGACGCTCGACCGCTGGGCGCAGGCGATCGGCGGCACGGCTGCACACGAGGCCGGGCACCAGTACGGCCTGTGGCACACCGACGACAACCCGCCGAGCGACGCAACCCAGCCGGGTCCCCCGCCGCTTCCCGGCGAGGACGCCTTCAACCGGCACCTGATGCCGTCCGGCAACAACCTCACCGGCGAGGACCGCGCCTCGTTTCGCCGCCACTTCAGCGATCGCACCTTCGGCATCATGGCGACCAACGTCGGGCTGACGATCGAAACGATGCACAACTGGGACCTCGTCAACCCGAACGCGGCCGCGGCGCGCAGCCTGCAAATCAACTTCCTGAGCCCGCTCGCCGCCGCTCCGCCAATCGACTGGACGTGGAAGGGCAAGACCAGCCCCTGGATCAGCCCCGTCGTCAGCGGGCCGATGGGCACCGCCAACTTCAAGGGCACCACGTACAAGCGTTACCGCATCACGTGGTCTACCGGGAACCCGGCGTGGACCGGGACTCCGGGCGTCGTCCCCGGCGGCGGGGAGTTCCACGTCGGCGCGACCTTCACCGGCGTGGACTTCAACGCCGCGGACCCGATCATCATCCAGAACGTCACGCTGCTCGACGCGAACTCGAACCCGCTGACGCTGCATCCCCGGTTGCCCGCCTATGACGCCGGCACCGTCGATTCCGCGGACGGCGCGTTCGTCCTGAACCTGGCCGCGCCCACCACGAGCCCAGGGCTCGTTCTGGAGAACGCGAGGATCCTCCAGCTGCCGCGGGTAGCGGCGATCGAGTCGATGAACGGCGTGGGCACGCCCGCCACGTTCGACCAGTCGCGGATTCGCCCCTGGTCGGAGAGCAGGTGCCGCGTGCGCAGGCTCCCCGCGAGTCAGCGCGAGACGGCCCAGTGCACGATCGCCAAGCTCGCGGCCGAACCGCACGTCGCGGTGACGCATAAGCTCGGCGAGCCGGGCGTCGTCCCGTGCGCCCAGGGTGTACCGGTCGGCCAGCCGCGGACGGCTGCGGACTCACCCACACCGCCCGACCTCGAGGGACCGATCTGCGCCGGCACGACACGCGATCCCTTCCCCTCGACCACGGTCTACGTGATCGCGACGGTCGTCGATCCGGAGGCGCGGCACTGGGACCCCCACAGGAAGCGCTACGTCGTAGGCCCCGTGCGATCGAAGGTGTTCTACCAGTTCGCCGGCCGTCGCCGCGGCTAGCGCCCAGGTCGCGGGGCGCCTGATTACATGCTGGATCGCAGTGTCGGCGGCGCGTCCTTCGGGCGCACGGCCGGCACTGCAGGGCGCCGGCGCCGGCGTTGCGCTCCCGCCTCCGCGGCGACAGCAGCCGCCGTCCATGACGACAACGGTCTCGACGGGTTCGGTGTCATCCGGCCAAGCCGTAACGGATCGAATTAGGCAGCCCTAACGCTAGATGTTACGCTGCGCACCGCGGTGGCCGGACAGCCGAAGAACATCTGCTGCAGGTCGACACCCCGGTGCGCGAGTTGCCCCGTCCTTGCGGCGCGCGCACGTCGCCGCGCACAGTCGGGAGCGCCCGGTTGGGCATCCCTGTTCGATGAAATCTACAGCGCGAGGTCGACCGCACTGCCGTACTCGGTGACCGAGGCGCTCGCTGGCTACTCCCTGCGGAGAGACACGAGCGGCACTAGGTCCGGCGCAGCTTGAGCTTGATGGTCGTCTTCAGCCTGGTTGGGTTGCCAGCGCTGTCGCGCACGATCACCGTGATCCTGGCGGTTACGTTCTTGCGCCTGCCAAGAGCGCGCGCGGCCGCCGTGCGGGCCTTCTTGGAGAGCGTCAGGCGCAGCGTCGCCTTTGCGCCCCTGACGATCGACTTGGTGACCTTCCCGACCGTAGCCAGCCGAGCCGTCGCCGCGTTCAGGACCCCGGACGCGCTCGCGACACATGCCCGGTGCTTGCATCCGACGACGACGACGACCGTCTTGCCGAGCTGCTGAACACGCTTGGCTGAGAGGGTTGCTCCGCCACCGGCCATGTCGGCGCCACCGGCCCGGGGGCAGCCCGGCGGCGTCGCGCTCGCCTGGACGGCGCACGGGTCGCTCCCGCCCGTCGCCCCGCTCGGCTGGCTCCCGCCCGCAGCTGTCCCGCCGGCTGGTGCGCCGCCGTTCGCCGGCCCGGTCGTCGAGGTCCCCGGGGGCGCCGTGAGATCGACGCTCCAGGTGCGACTCGCCGGGCTCGAATCCACATTTCTGGCCGCGTCTATCGCCCTGACGCGAAACGTGTGGGAACCCTGCCCCAGTCCGGTGTACTCGCGCGGCGACGAGCAGCCGGCGAATGCGCCGCCGTCGAGCGCGCACTCGAACGTCGCGCCCTGCTCGGTCGCGGCGAAGGTGAAGCTCGCGGTCGTGGTCTGCACCGACCCCGAGGGCCCGGAGCCTATGCTCGTGTCGGGCGGCGTCACATCGCCAGCGCCACCGGACGCGCCGATCAGCCGCGGGTCCCACGTGTTGTCGACGAGAAGCCGAGGGCTGAAGCCGTTCGCAATGCTCTGCCAGGGAACGACCTTGTAGTTCTGATTGCCGCCGCCCTCGTTTGTCGTGTCCTGCGTCACGAAGAGACCGGAGGGGAAGGCGCTGCCGAGATCGAGGTTCGTGACGTCGATCCCATCCATCCCGGTGACACCGTCGATGGCGCCGGCGACGACCTTGAAGACTCCGACCTTGGCGTTGTCGACGCGGTCATAGAGGTGAAACGAGTTCCCCCCCTGACTGATGGCGATCAGGTAACCGGTCCGGTTCGCGCCGTAGTAGAGCGCCAGTCCCTTGACGTCCTGGATGATGGTCCCACCGGTCTCCGTCGTACTGTCGACCTTCACGCCGACCGACCCGTCTCCCGGCTCGCCGCCGTAGCGCCAGATTCCACCGATGTTCTCCTCGGCGACATAGATCCTTCCCAGCTCGTCGTCAGCCACGAGTCCCTCGGTCGGATTGGGCAGCTTGAACTGGCGCACGAGCGTGCCGCTCACCGACCCCGTCGCGCCGCGCAGCTCGTACTGATCGATGTTGCCGACATCCGACACGAAGGCGTAGTGCTTGCCGGACACCGGCGACACATAGAAGGAGAATCCCCGGGGCGTCGTGATCGCCGAGGACGTGGCCACGCTGCCGATTTTCGTCAGCGACCGTGTTGCCGGGTCGACCTTGTAGAAATCCATCGCTCTCGGGGTCGATTCGCGGTTCGTGGCACCGACGATCGACACCCGTGAGCCGCCGAGCGGGAAGTTGTACCGGACGTCGACGTTGTTGAGACGACCGTCCGGATAGAAAAACAGCTGCTGGCCGGAGAGGTCGTAGACGGCGAGACCGCCGCCCGGCGACTTGTCCGTCCCGATGATCGTGCTGAGCGACGGGTCGGTCGGATGGATCCAGATCGCGGGGTCGTCCGCGGCGTCTGGAAGGTTCGGGACCGGTGCAGTCTCGACCGTGGCGGTGACGTGGATCTCCTGGACCGCGGCCACAGCGACGGACGCCGCGACGAGGAGCAGCGCGATCAGCCCCAGGACCAGCAGCCTCGCCCCGGGGCGGGTCCTTCTGGGTACTGCGCGGTGATCACCTCGCTGCGCCATCCTCGAGCCTCCCTGCTTGAACCTGACCCAGAGCATGTCTCAGCCAGCTCGTCTCACCATGCCGGTCACGACCATAGCCGCGCTCGATCGAAGCGATACCGCCATTCGGATAGGTCGCTGACGAGATCCCACTGCCGAGGATCCCGTGTCCGTGGGACGCGGTCACACGGGCGCCAGTGGGTCAGGCATCGTCGGCCGCTTGCCCGCGCATGGAGGCGAGCTACCGGATGCGTCCGCCGGAGGTTGCAACGACCCCGAACACCACGCCGACGAGCAGGAACGCGACGCCGACGGCGACCCCGAAGAGCGAGATCTGCTCGGCCATGTAGCTCGTGTTCAGCGCAGTCGAGAGCGCGGTCTCGGTAACCCAGACGTCGAGGCTCGGGTTGGTGACGGGCTTCCCGTCAGGCCCGTGTTGTGCTCGCGCGGGGTCCATCGTGCCCTTGCCGTCCTTGGTCGCGTAGGGCGGCAGCTGCGAGTACGTCGCGCCGCCGGTCACCATGAGCGCGTCGATGCGCATGTACTGGGCGAAGCAGCGCGCCGTGGCTCCGTCCTCGACCGGCTTGCCGGCGACCGAGCAGGTCGGCAGGGTCACGCCGCGCAGGCCCGCATCTTTCGCCTTCGCGGCGATCGCCGTTGGCGTCATGTACGGCAAGCCGACGATGGCCTCCTGTTGCAAGGCGCGGTACACCGTCGAGCGCCCAGTAAGTCCCTGAACGAGTGCAACGACGCCGAAGATCATCAGGACCGCTGCGACCGCGACCGCGCCGATCCGCCGTGCACGGCCTGGCTTTGATGTCTGCTGCATGGCCTCCCCCTTCCGATGTCTTGTCTGTACTCCATACAACTACCGGCCCTCACAGCCGGCCGGCGCGGTGAGACCGCTCAGGGCGACGCTGATGGATGGGCGGGCGGCGGACCGTCAAAGCCGAGCTTCGACGCCGCATCGTCAAGCCTATCCCGCGATGGCCGCCGCGAAGCTCGGCGGGGCGTTCGTGCGCATCGCGGCCTGGACCTTCATGAGGTCGCGGGCGGAGCTCGCCCGCGAGCCCCGAGGAGAACCGGGGGCCTCCAGACCCGCGAACGTGCCGACGCGCGAGTCGCTCGGAGCGCGCTGTCGGATCCTTCGCTCCCTGGACGGCGTACTTCTCGACGACAGCGCGGAGATGCGGTTCATCGCTCCGCGCGTGCGCCGCGTCGCCGCAGGAGCCGGGGCCGGGGGCCGCGGAGACGCCAGTCGCCCGGGACGCCGGCTGCTGCTCTAACTCACGTAGCTCCGGCCAGGATGCTTGTTCCGCTGCGGCCGTTCGCGGTGTGCCGGCGCTCGCTGCCTTGGAGCACGACCTTCAGCGCGTGGGTGGAGGCCGCGTCGGCGAACGTGTCGTACGCGCGCATCGTGTCGTCCAGCGCGAAGCGGTGCGTGGCGAAGATCGTGGGGTCGAGGCGGCCGCCGACGACGAGCTTCATCAGCTGCGGGATCGTGTAGGTGTCGACGAGCCCAGTGGTGATCGTGACGTCACGGATCCAGAGCTTCTCCAGGTGGAGCGTCACGGGTGCGCCGTGCACCCCGATGTTCGCCACGCGCCCGCCGGGGCGGATCAGCTCCGTCGCCAGCTCAAACGTCTGCGGCACGCCCACCGCCTCGAACGCGACATCCGCGCCGAGGCCGTCGGTCAGCTCCATGACCCGCGCGCACGAGTCCTCGCGGCCATTGTTGATCGTCGTGTCGGCACCAAAGCGAAGGGCGCTCTCGAGACGGCCGTAATCCAGGTCGATCGCAATGATCCGGCCCGGCGTGTAGAGCGTGGCGGTGAGAATTGCTGCCAGCCCGATCGGTCCCGCGCCGACGATCGCCACGACGTCTCCGGGAGAAACCATGCCGTTTAGAACCCCGACCTCGTAGGCGGTCGGGAGGATGTCAGCCAGAAACAGGACCTGCTCGTCGCTGAGCTCGTCCGGGACCTTGTAGACCGAAGTGTCCGCGAACGGCACGCGCGCGTATTCAGCCTGCAGCCCGTCGATCAGGTGCCCGAAGATCCACCCGCCCCCGCCCAGGCACTGACCGTAGCGGGCCTCCTTGCAAAAGCGGCAGCGCCCGCACGAGCTGATGCATGACATCAGCACCCGGTCGCCGACGGCCACCGTACCGACGCTCAGTCCGACCTCCTGCACAGTTCCGACGGCCTCGTGGCCCAGCACGGTCCCCGGCGCGGTTTCGGGCACGTCCCCGGAGAGGATGTGCAGGTCGGTGCCGCAGATCGTCGACGCGTCGATCCGTACGACGATGTCGGTCGGATCGATGATCGTCGGATCGTCCACCGTGTCCCAGCCGCGCTGTCCAGGGCCGTGATACACGAGAGCCTTCATCTGCGCCTCCTACCGTCGTGGTCGACCAGCGTCCCAGCCAGCGGCCAGGCCGCCATCCGTAGCAACGGCGGCGCCGCCCCACGGACAACTACCCCATTGCTCCTGGCAGCTGGCGCACGATCTCCAGATCCTCACGCCCGCGACACGAGCGTGCGCACGCGGCGACGACGACGACCCATCGCGCCCGGCTGGAGCCAGTGTCTCGCTCCCGGCCGCCCGCAGGTCGAGTCCTGGGCGACGGTGACCTCGTGATGAGCGCGCCTACCAGGTGTGGCGAACTACGTTGCGAGAGCACGGGACATCCCGGTTGGCGCGCCCGTCGCGGGGTCATACGTTGGAAGGCCATGAGCGCCACCGATTTCCTCCCCACGTATGACGTGTCCGACGCCGTCGCCGTCGCCGTCGATGCCAATCCCGCGGAGACGTGGGACGCGCTGATGAGCGTCGACCTCATCGCCGTCGGCTACGACAAGCCTCTGGTCGGCATGCTCGGCGCGTTGCGGATGGCGCCTGAGCTGGCGTCGCATCTGCTGCACGGCGAGCTCCCGCCGTCGGCACCGGAGCACATGCGCCTGCTCGACCTGGCCGCTGTGCCGGCATCCGAGGGCGGCTGGGTGCTGCTCGACGAGCGTCCGGACGAGGCGCTCACGCTTGGCCTCGTCGGCAAGTTCTGGCGCCCGGTGATCCCGTTCGCGGCCGTCGACCGCGAGCGCTTCCGCCACTTCGCCGAGCCCGGCTACGCAAAGACCATCTACGAGCTGTCCGTGCGCGAGCTCGACGACGGCCGCACGCTGTTGGTCGGACTCATGCGCACCGCGACGACCGACGAGCACGCCCGACGCTGGTTCCGGCGCTACTGGACGTTGGGCGTCGGCTCGGGCGCCCACGTGCTCGTCCACGCCGTGCTCGAGCAGGCGCGCGAATCCGCCGAGCAGGTTGTGGTGGCATGACCATCACCGATCATCCCGCGCAGGTGCTGATCGTCGGCGGTGGGATCGCCGCGCTCGAACTGCTGCTCGCGCTGCGCGTGCTCGCCGGTCCGCACGTCGCGGTCACGCTGCTGACCGCGGAGGCTGAGTTCGCCCCGCGCGCGATGACTGTCGCCGAGCCGTTCGAGCGCGGCGGCGCGCAGACGTACGCGTGGTCCCAGATCGCCCAAGACCAGGGCGCGCGCCTTGTGCTCGACTCGCTCGTCGCGGTCGACGCGGCGGAACGGAGCGTCTTGACGCACGGCGGGCGGCGCCTACGCTACGACATCCTCGCAATCGCGACGGGCGCGCGCCGGGTCGAGCCGTTTGCTGGGGCGCTGACGTTCGGCGCCCGCGCCGACGCCGGGATGGACCTGCGCGCACTGGTCGCCGACGTCCTGGAGCACGACTCCGCGAACGTCGCGTTCGCTCTGCCGTCGCCGTCGATCTGGCCGCTGCCGCTCTACGAGCTCGCACTACTGACGGCGCACGAGTTGCGTGAGCACGGCTGCGGCGCGACCGTCCGGATCGTGACACCCGAGGAACATCCGCTCGGCCTCTTCGGTGCGGCGGCGCGCGACGCCGTCGTACCGATGCTCGACGCGCTCGGCATCGGGCTGATCGTCTGCAAGCAGCCGCGCGAGGTCGTCGCGGGCGGCCTGCGGCTGGAGGACGGAGCGATCGTCGCCGCCGACCACGTGGTTTCGCTGGCCGAGATCGTCGCGCGGCCCGTCCCCGGGCTGCCGGTAGACCGCGGGGGCTTCATTCCCGTCGACCTGCACGGACGCGTCGCCGACCAAACCGCCGTCTACGCCGCGGGCGAGGTGACGTCCTTCCCGCTGCGTCAGGGCGGGCTGGCGACGCAGCAGGCGGATGCCGTCGCCGAGGCGATCGCGGCCGCCTGCGGAGCCGGCAACGATCCGAGGCCGTTTGCTCCCGTGCTGCGCGGACGGCTGCTGACGAGCGGCGCGCCGCTGTATCTCCAGTCCCGTCCGTCCGGGCAAAGCCTCGCGTCCGCACGTGCGCTGTGGTCGCCGCCCGGAAAGGTCGCCGGGCGCTATCTCGCGCCGTACCTCGCCACCGCCAGGCCGCCGAGACTCGGCGCTGCTCCCCTCGCCGAGCGGGTGCCGGCCGTCGCCGACGCTGCGCGTGGCGAGCGCGATGGCGTCACCCTTGCGCGTGCGCTCGCCGATGCCGAGGCCCGCTGCGGGAACGCGACTCGTGCGCTCCAGGCGCTCGATGCCGCCGAGGCGCTCGAGCCCGACGGGCGGTCTTCACCGATGGCCGCAGCCCCCGAGGCACCTACGCTTGGTCGATGAGCAGTTCCGCCACTTCAGCCCCGAGCTTCGCCCAGGTGCGCGTCGCGGATGTCATGCACGGACCGCTGATCGCGTGCGGGCCTGCGACCGCGATCCAGATCGTCGCCCAGACGATGGCCGACGAGCGTATCGATTAGCGCCACGGGACGGTCGATGGCTGTCTCGCCCACGAGCCCGCGCATGATCAGCGACGTCGCCCTGCGTGATGGCTCGACCGTTCACGTGCGAGCCGCGGAGTCGTCGGACATCGAGCCGCTTGCGGCCTTCCTCGACGCGCTCTCCCCGCAGGCGCGCTGGTTTCGTTTTCTCGGCGGCGGCGTCAACGCGGGTGCCGCGGCCCGCGGGCTCATCGAGCGCGGAATCGGTCTGCTCGCGACGGCCGGTCCGCGCGGCGCGATCGTTGCGCACGCCTGCTATGTGCCCGACGCGCCCGGCCAGGCCGAGGTCGCGTTCGCCGTCGGCGACGCCTGGCAAGGCCGCGGGATCGCGACGCTGCTGCTCGTCGAGCTCGCTGAGCTTGCCGACGCCGCCGGGATCGCGACGCTGACGGCGATGGTCTATCCGACCAACCACCGCATGCTGCAGGTGTTCCGCGACTCGGGCTTTCCGATCGAAGTGATCTCCGAGCCGGGCGAACTGCACGTGCGGCTGCCGTCCCGGATCGGGCCGGGCGCGCGCGAGCGATTCGAGGAGCGTGACCGGATCGCCGCGATCGCCGCCGTGCGTCATGTGCTCGAGCCCGCGTCGATCGCGGTCGTCGGCGCGTCGCGCAGGCATGGAAGCGTCGGCGGTGCGGTCCTGCGCAATGTGCTCGAGGCGGGTTTCGCGGGGCCCGTCTACGCGGTCAACCCTCACGCTGGGCGGCTCGCCGGACTGCGCGCGTGCGCCTCGCTCGCCGAGGTGCCGGGGCCGGTCGAGCTCGTCGTGATCGCGGTCGCCGCGCCGGCCGTGCTCGATGTCGCCCGCGACTGCGCGGCAAAGGGCGTGCGGGCGCTCGTCGTCCTCTCGGCCGGCTTCGGTGAGGCCGGGCCCGCGGGCCGCGCCCGCCAGGCACAGCTGCTGGAGATCTGTCGCGATGGCGGCATGCGAGTCGTTGGCCCGAACTGCCTCGGCGTGTTGAACACCGATCCGGAGGTGGCACTGGACGCGACGTTCGCGCCCGGCAGCCCGCCCGTCGGCGGTATCGCGTTCGCATCGCAGAGCGGCGCCTACGGAATTGCGGCGCTTGCCCTGGCGGCGCGACGCGGCCTCGGGCTGTCGTCGTTCGTCTCGATGGGCGATAAGGCCGATCTCTCGGGCAACGACTTCCTGCGCTATTGGGAGCAGGACGAGCGCACGAGCATCGTGTTGCTATACCTCGAGTCGCTCGGCAATCCTCGGCGCTTTGGACAGATCGCCCGGCGGCTGACCGCTGCCAAGCCGATCATCGCCGTCAAGAGCGGCCGCACGCGCGCCGGACGCCGGGCGGCGTCGTCGCATACCGGCGCGCTGCTCGAGGCCTCGGAGGCGACCGTCGATGCACTCTTCGAGCACGCCGGCATCATCCGCGTCGAGACACTTGACGAGCAACTCGACGTCGCCGCGCTGCTCGCCCTGGCGCCGCTGCCGCGCGGCGACCGTGTGGCGATCGTGACGAACGCGGGGGGACCCGCGATCATGTGCGCCGACGCCTGCGCCGCAGCGGGCCTGCGCGTTGAGCCCCTTGGTGAGATGACGCGCGCGCGCCTCGCGGCAGATTTGCGGGCGGCGGCCGCGGTGAGCAACCCGGTCGACATGCTCGCCGCTGCGACGGCCGCGGACTTCCGCCGTACGGTCGAGCGCGTGGCCGCCGATCGCGGTGTCGATGCGGTCATCGCGATCTTCATTCCGCCGCTGCCCGGCCGTCGTTGCGAGCCGGTTCTGCGTGCGATCCGCGCGGCGGCTCGGCGGGCGGCGCGCGATGGAGTTGCAGTAGCCGCGGTCGCTATGGCGCCCGGCATGCCGGGCGCCGCCGACCTGGGACTTCCCGGCGTGCCGATCTACTCGACGCCCGAGCAGGCTGCCCGCGCCCTCGGGCACGCGGCGCGCCACGCGCGTCGCGTGCGCGCTCCTGTGCCGGTAGCGCAGGTGCCGGCGGGAGTTGACGCGGACGCTGCGGCCGCCGTCATCGCCGAGGCACTCGCCGACAGGACCGGCTGGCTGGGCCCGGACGCAACTGCCCGCCTGCTGCGCTCCTACGGCCTGCCGCTGGCGGCGTTCGAGATCGCGCCGACACCAGCGGCCGCGGGCCGCTGTGCAACGGCGTTGCACAGTGCGGTTGCGCTGAAGGCAATCGTGCCCGGGCTCCTGCACAAGAGCGACGCCGGCGCAATGCGCCTCGACCTCAACGGCGCCGCACAGATCACGCGCGCCGCGAGTGACCTGAAGGCGACGTTCGCTGCGGGCGGCACTCCGATCGAGGGCTTTGTCGTCCAGCAGATGGCGCCGCCGGGCGTCGAGATGCTCGTTGGCATCGTCGGCGACGAGCACTTCGGGCCGGTCGTCGCCTGCGCTGCGGGCGGCACCGCCGTCGAGCTGCTCGGCGACGTTCAGGTCCGCCTGGCTCCGGTCGCGGACGCAGAGGCCGCAGCGATGGTGCGGGCGCTGCGTACGTTCCAACTGCTCGACGGCTACCGCGGGGCACCGCGCGCCGACGTCCGCGGACTCGAGGACATCGTCGTGCGCGCCGCCGCGCTCGCCGCCGCGCACCCCGAGGTCGCCGAGCTTGACCTCAACCCCGTCGTCGTCTCCGCTGCGGGCGCGCTGATCGTCGACTCCCGTGTGCGCGTCCAGCGCCCGCCCCGGCGCGCGCCGCTGGCCTCGCTGTAGGCGAACCCGGCGGGCGCGCTCACCAGAGCGAGCGCACCAGAAGTACGCCTCATGCTTCCTCTCCCCCGTCGGCCATGCTCACGTGCCCTAAGAGGACCACCGTGCGAGTCCGCCCGCGGCTAGCGCGGGCGGACTCGCTGAGCAGGGGCATGCTCTCGAGGTGGTCGCTCAGCCGAGTGGCTTGACGCTGTTGAGCAGGGTCGCGTTCTGATCGCGGAAGGCCGTTTCCTTCTCCTTGCGCACGACGTCCTCCACGGGCGTGATGTTCTTCTTCTCGCACGCGAGATCGTTGTTGGCGAGCTCGACCTCCTTACGCTGCAAGGCCGCGAGCGCCGTCTTGTCGTAGCTGCCCTCGGCGGCGACTTGGCCCGGCGTCACCGGACCGGGGACGATCTTCTCGAAGGCGGCCCTGATCTCGCTCTCGATCGCCTCCGAGTCCTCGTAGCTGGAGCCGCTCGCGTTGCGCATGCAGGCTGTCCAGGCCTCGTTGGCCTTCACCATGCGCTGGTCGGCCAGGATCGAATCGTCGAGCTCGTCGAGCTTTCGCTGCAGCGTCCCCAGCAACTCGGTCCCGCCGAACGCCGCGTCCGTCGCCGTCTTCGTGCAGCCGCCGAGCTGGCTGAAATCGCCTGCGTCGACCGCATTGAAGAACGTCTGGTCGGGCTTGCCGCCGGTGAGCGCCTGCTCGTAGGCCGTCTTGTCGGGACCGCTGAGTGACGCGCGGACCCGCTCGTTGGGGTCGCTCTGCGGGTCGCCGCGACCGTAGAGCGTGGAGATCCCGTAGCCGAACTGCTGCTCGTACTCGAGGTCGCTCATGTTCGGCTTGCCCGTGAGTGCCGCCTGCTGGGCGACCGGATCGGCGGGGATGTACTCGAAGCCCTGCTGCTTCATGCACGCAGCGATCCGGTTCTCGACCTTGGCCTGGGCGGCCGTGATCCCCTTGCGGGTGAAGCCGAGCTGATCCTCGATGCTGCCGCCGACATCCGACGTCTTCTTCGGAGGCGGGTCGGAACCGCAACCAGCTACGAGGACGACGCCGATCAGTGCCGTCGCTGCCCATCTCGACCGCGACGTGCTGCGTCCTCGGTTGTGGCTCTTCATGTCCGTGGTTCCCTTCCTTGTCGTGGGGGACTTCTCGAAGCCTGAATTCACGCGGAGGTCATGTGCCGGCACGGAGAGCATCGACCGGCTCCATGCGCGATGCGCGGATAGCGGGATATGTGCCGGAGATGAGGCCGATGAAGGCGCCCAGCAGCGGTGCCGCAAGCGGGATCCATGGATCGAGCACCGGCGTCCACGTACGCATGGCGGAGATGCCGACGACCACGAGCGTGCCGATGCTCGCTCCTACGACGCCTCCGAGCGCGCCCATCGCACTGCTCTCGACGAGGAACTGCGCGGCGATGTGACGCCGCGCGGCGCCCAGCGCGCGGCGCAGGCCGATCTCACCGACGCGCTCGAGGACCGAGACGAGCGTGACGTTGGCGATCCCGATCGCGCCGACGAGCAGCGACACTGCGCCGAGCAGGACGAACAGGGCGTTGAGGTCGTTCTGGATTCCGCCTCGCAGCTCCTTGGGATTTGGGGGCGCCGCGACCTTGAGCTCCTCGCCATGCGTCGGGCTGAGCGCGAGCGGCGCCTGCTTGGCGATGAGATCCGTGGCCCCGACAGCCGTCTCGATCTGCGCGAGCCCCGGCGCCACGAGCCCGAACTCGCGTTGGGCGGTGCCCTCGGGAATCGTCACTGCGCCGAGCAGCGACGGCTGGCGCTGCACGCCCTTGAGAATGCCTACGACGAGATAGAGCCGGTCGCCGATGTAGATCGCCGGCCGCTGGTCGACGCGGCTGATGTTCAGGCGTTGCGCCGCGTTGGGCCCGAGCACGGCGATGCGCGCGCCGGATGCGGAGTGCCCGGCGTCCGGGAAGCGTCCCGTGGAGAGAGTCGCTCGCACGGCCCGCCAGAGGCCGGGCGACGCCGCCTTGATCGGAAGCTGAAAGCGCGTCAGGCCCTGCGGATCGTTGACCGGAACCGAGCTGACGAGCTGGCCCTGGACGTTCACGTCTGACAGGCTGCCGGCCGCGACGACGCCGCGCAGGTACTGAAGGCTGTCTTCGGCACGAAACGGCAGCACGCTGGCGAGCGTCTTGGCGCCGCGGCGCGCGGGCGACACGACGATGTCGGTCGAGGCGACGGCGTCGAAGCGCCCGACGATCTGGTTGGACGCGGTCTTGGAGAGTCCGAGCGTCGCGACGAGGGCGGCGACGCCGACGACCGTGCCCAGGACGGTGAGCGCCACGCGCGCGGGGCGCGCCAGCAGACCCGCGCCCGCTTCCGCGAGCAGGTCGCGCACGGGCAGGCGCGGACTGGCGCCCTGCACGGCGGTGCGGCGCTCCTGAAGCTCCCGGATCGGATCGCGTTCGGGCTGCGGGTCACCGCCGTCGGCGTCCTGCATCTCGGGTGGCGATGGTGGGCGCATCAGTGCTCCGTCAGCTGCCCGTCGATGATGCTCGTCTTGCGCGGCATCCGCTCGGCGACATGGGTGTCGTGGGTGATCATGAGCATCGTCATGCCGTCGGCGATGAGGCCGTCGAAGAGGCCGAGCACCGTGTCGGTGTTCTTGGAGTCCAGGTTGCCGGTCGGCTCGTCGCACAGCAGCAGGCTCGGCGAGCCCATGAGGGCGCGAGCGATCGCCACGCGCTGCTGCTGGCCGCCGGAGAGCTTGACGGGCAGGAAGTCGGCCCGATCCTCGATGCCGACGCGCGCCAGCGCCTCCCGCGCGCGCTCACGGCGCCCCTCACGCGGGGCGCCGGTGTAGACCTCGGACAGCATCACGTTCTCGACCACCGTGCGGTGGGCGAGCAGATTGAACGTCTGAAAGACGAACCCGATCAGGCGCCCGCGCAGGGTGGCGAGCTCGCCCTCGTCGAGGTCTCCGGTATCGACGCCGTCGATGAGGTAGGTGCCGGCCGTCGGCCGGTCCAGGCAGCCGACGATGTTCAGCAGCGTCGACTTGCCCGATCCGGACGGGCCGACGATCGCGATCGCGTCACCGCTCTTGACGGTCAGATCGACCTCGCGCAACGCCAGCACGGGAGGGTCGGTGCCGTACGTGCGGCTGACGCCGCGGAACTCGACGACGGGAGTCTCGGGTCCCATCGTCGATTACGGCCCCGTGGTGGTCGTCGAGCTGCCGGCGCCGGCGCTGCCCGTCGTGCCGGTGCCGGTGCTGCCCGTCGTGCCGGTGCCGGTGCTGCCGGACGTGCTGGTCCCGGCCGCGGGCGGGGGCGTGGTCGGCAACGAGGACCCGGTCGGCGCCTTCGCCGCCGGCGCGGACGAGCCGGAGCCGATGATGACCCTGTCGCCCACCTTCAGCTCACCCGCTCGCACCGGCGCGACCTCGTAGAAGCCCTGCGCGGACAGCCCCGTCGTGACGGTGACGAACTTCGTCCGGCCGCCGCCGAGGGCGACTTCGACGCGCTCGCTGCCATCGGCCACCGACGACACCGCGCTGAACGGCACCGTCAGGACCGCGCCCTTCGAGCTCTCGACCGCGATCTTCAACGCGACCGAGCTGTTCTGAAGCGTCGTCGGAGCCTTGTGCGGCGTTATCTCGACGTAGCGCTTGCCCGGGTCGACACCGTTCGTGCCGCTCTGCTTGGCGACGAACGTCACGGTGCCGGTGATGTTGATCTGCTGATCGGGCGCCGAGATCGTGACGGGCCTGCCGGCCTTGACGAGGATCCCGTCCTCGACGGACAAGGCGGCATCGACGACGAGCCTCGTGTTCGTGATCGTCATGAGGTCGCCGGCTGCGGGCGTACCGCGCTTGGCGGTCACCTGGTCGACGAGCGCGGGGGTGCTCGGCACGAACAGGATCTCGTCGGCCGGGACCTGCACGTCGATGCCGAGCGCGAGGCGCGAGAGCTCCTTGTGCGCGCGCGCCTCTTCCCTGCGGGCGGCCACAACCGCGTCCTGCTCGACGCCCGAGGGGAGCGGCTCGCGCAGGATGCCGACCCGCTGGCGGGCGAGCGCGCGCTTGCGCTGGAGCGTCTGGAGCGTCTTCTGCGCCTGGCGAAGATCCGATGCGGCCACTGCCCCGTCGCGCCGCGCCTTACGACCGTCTTCGCGGCCCTTGTTGCCGGACGCGCGCACGGCGTTTTCGGCGGCAATCTGCGCCTGCTGAGAGGCGGCGAGATCGGCGCGAGCGTTGGGCACCTTCGCGGTCGCGATGCGCAGCGTCGAGCGCGCCGCCTCGACCTCTTGCGGTGTCGCGTCCGCCGGCAGCGCGTTGAGCCCGCGCTGCGCCTCGTCCTGCGCGGTTTGAGCGTCCCGCAGCGCGTTTTCCTTGGCGGTCACGTCGCTCACCGCGGTCGCGAGATCGCGCTTCGCGGTCGGATCGCCTTCGCGCGCCTGACGATCGGCGGCCTCCGCGAGGTCGCGGGCGTCGCGCACCTTGCCGCGCGCGGCGGCGATCGCGGCCCGCGTCGTCGCGATCGTCTCGGAGACCGCGGTGGCGTCGAGCCGCGCTTGATTGACGTCGGCCTTGGGCGTGCCCCGCTGGGCCGTTCTGAGGGCCAGGCGCGCCTGCAGGGTCTTGTCCTCCGCGGCGGCGAACGCCTGAGCCGCGGTGTTGACCTTGTCGATCTGTGTCTCGGTCGCGCCGAACGGGGTCGATTTGATCGAGCGGTACAGCTGGGCGACGCCGGCCGCGGTCGAGCCGTCGAACGTGCCGTCGACGGCGCCTGTCGGCAAGCCCTTGCGAGCCAGCGCGCGCTCGAGCTGCAGGACGTCCTCGCCCTTGTCGCCGGGCTTGAGGTCGCGGTGCATCGGGCTGTCGCCCTTCAAGACGATCATCGGCCTGCCTGACACCGTCATCGCGACCGCCCCCTCCTTGAGCTTGTCGCCGGGCTTGGGAATCCGCCCGACGATCGGGGAGCCGGTCTTCAGCTGCGATGTCGGCAGGGAGATGGGTGTCGGGAGTCCGAAGCGCACGGTCCCGCGCGTGATGATCTCGGACTTCAGGGTCTGGCGGGTAACCGTTGCCGTGATCAGGGACGCCTTCGGGGCGGCCGTGTCGGCGGCGATCTGCGCCGGCGACTTGATCTGCTTGGCGGCGGCCCAGCCGACCGCGGCGAGGAGCACAACGCCGACCAATGCGATGGTCACGATCCGAACGTTCTTGGGGGACTTCATCGGGTCACTCCCTGTCGTGGCACGGCTTGAATTGCACGGCTAGGTTGGCGACGCTCGATGAGTCGAAGATGAGAAGCCGCTGAGGATCACACTAATACTCCATCGGGGCTCTCAGACCCCCCGAAAGCCCAGTGGTGACGTCAGGCGGGCGCCTGTAGCGGCCGCGAGAGCCCACCCTGCGCCGGCTCGGCGGCGGACTGCGACGTCCAGCGTCGCAGCCGCGGCGCCCCTCGCTCGGGCAGCGGGATGTCGATCGTGTCGAAATCGCGCGGCACCTCGGTGTCTGCAAAGACCTCGCGCGCCTCGTCGCGGATCTGGCTGGGGACGTAGCGCGAGGAGAGATGCGTCAGCGCGAGCAGGTGCACCTCGGCGTCGGCCGCGACCTGCGCTGCTTGGCGCGCCGTGCTGTGCCCGGTCTGCGCCGCACGCGCGGCGTCCTCGTCGGCGAACGTCGCCTCGTGCACGAGCACGTCGGCGCGGTGCGCGGCGACGACGACGGCGTCGGTGGGCGCCGTGTCGCCGGTCACGACCACCTTGCGCCCCGCCCGCGCTTCGCCGACGACCTGCTCGGGATCGACGCCGCCGACGCGCTCACCGCGTTGCAGACGCCCGAAGTCCGGGCCTGGCGTCACACCGAGAAGCTCGGCGAGCTCAGCATCGAAACGGCCCGGCCGCGCGTCCTCGATCAGCGCGTAGCCAAAGGCGATCGTTCGATGGCGCACCGCGAACGGGACGATCTCGAAGTCGCCGCGCCGGACCGCCTCCTCGGGCTCGAGGTCGCGCAGCGTCAGCCCGTACCGCGGCCGGCCGAAGACCGGGCGCAGGCGTTCCAGGAACGCGGACGTGCCCGGTGGGCCGTGGACCGTCAGCGGCTTGTCACGATCGCGCAGTTCGAAGGACTTGAGCATCCCCGGCAACCCGAGCCAGTGGTCGGCGTGCAGGTGCGTGATGAAGATGTCCGTGAGGTCCGTCAGCCCGACCGAGCGTACGAGCTGGCGCTGGGTCCCTTCGCCGCAGTCGATGAGGATGCGGTCAGCCCCGCGGCGGACCAGCAGCGCGGGCAGCCCGCGCCGGGCCGACGGCACAGAGCCGGCGGTGCCGGCGAAAAAGAGCGACATGTCCACTGTCGCGAGGGTATCGGCCCGCCCCGCCCGCGTTAGCGTGGGGACGGTGTTCGGCCGTGCAGCGCGTCATTCGTACCGGGGAGGCATCAGATGCTGAAGGATTTCAGGGAGTTCATCCTGCGAGGCAACCTCGTCGATCTGGCTGTGGCGGTCGTCGTCGGGACGGCGTTCGGGGCGGTCGTCGCGGCGCTCGTCGCCGATATCTTCACGCCGCTCATTGCCGCTGTCGGTGGCAAAGCGGACTTCTCCAGGCTCACGTTCGAGCTCAACGGCAGCACGTTCAAGTACGGCCATTTCCTGAACGCGCTGATCGCCTTCGTGACGGTCGCCGCTGTCGTCTTCTTCTTCGTCCTCAAGCCGGTGAACGCCCTGATGTCGCGGCGCAAGGTCGATACAGCCGCCGACGAGACGACGCGCTCGTGCCCGGAGTGCCTCTCGGACATCCCGAGCAAGGCGACGCGCTGCGCGTTCTGCACGGCGCGCGTTTCTCCGGCGAAAAGCGCCGCCGGACCTTCGGCGGTGTAACCGCGCCATCCTCCCGGTGTCTTATCGACCAACGGTCAGCAAGAGGTTTCGGGAGGAAGTCGCCGTGAAATGGGTCAAACGCCGCCTGACGTCAATCGCGATGTGGACGTGGGAGCATTTTCGCGTCATCGCGGGAGTGCTGCTGGTCGCCGGCCTCGCGTTTGCGCTGGCCTCCAGCCGCGAGTCGATCGCCGCCGTCGATTGGACGATCGATCCGCTGACGCTCGCCGGCGCGATCGCGCTGCTCGCCGTCGCTCCCCTGAGCCAGGCGCTGACCCTGCGGATCGCCCTGCGCCGGCTCGGTGCTGCTGCTGCTGCGCCCGCCGCCACACTGCGCGTCTGGGCGCGGTCGTTTCTGCTGCGCTACGAGCCCAGCGGGGCGGTCGGATTCGTCTATCGCGTGCGCGAGCGCGAAATCCTCGGCGCCACGACGCCGCAGGTCCTGACCGCCACCGGCTACGAGCAGCTTGCCGCGGTGACCGCCGGGGCGCTCGCAGCGCTCACGGGCTTCCTCGCGGCCGGCGTCAACCCGCCGCTGCTCGCCCTCCTGCTCGCGGCCGGGACCGTTCTGGTCGTGCTCGCCGTGCGGCCCGGGTTGCTCGGCGACCGCCTCGCGCGCTCGCTGTCCCGCCGTGGCATCGCGATGGCCCGGCCGCTGCGTGGACGTACGCTCGCGTTGCTCGTCGCGATCGACCTGGCCGGCTGGGCGACGACCGCCGCGGGCGCGTCGCTGCTCGCGCACGGCCTGCTCGGCGCCGCGGCCCCGGGCGCCTTGGTCCTGCTCGGGGCGTTCGGGTGTCGTGGGTCGTCGGGGTCCTGGTGCCGCTGCTGCCAGGCGGCCTGGGCCCACGCGAAGCGGCGCTGACCGTCGCGCTGGCGGGCGTTACCGGCGCCGCCGCGGCGGCAGTGCTGGCGCTCGCGCTGCGGGCCGTCTCCCTTGCCGCCGAGCTCGTTGCCGCTGCGATCGCGGAGATCGGGGCGCTGGTACTCGCGCGGCGCGAGTCGAAGAACCTCGTGGGAGCCGGAACCGCCCGTCTGCGGTGCGGCGCGGGCGCCGCGGCGCGCACTGCAGATGGGCCTAAGCGCACGATCGTCGTCGTCCCGACGTACGACGAGCGCGACGCGCTGCCGCTGTTCGTCGAGCGCTTCGCCTGCGCAACCTCCGGCATGGACCTGCTCATCGTCGACGACAGCTCGCCGGACGGCACCGGCGAGCTCGCCGACGCGCTCGCGGCGCAGCGGCCCTGGATGCACGTCCTGCACCGGGCCGAGAAGGACGGCCTCGGGATGGCGTACCGCGCGGGCTTCGCCTGGTCTCTCGCTCGCAGCTACGACGTGGTCGGTCAGATGGACTGCGATCTCTCCCACCCGCCCGAGAAGCTCGCGGAGATGCGCACGGTGCTGCTCGAGTGCGACGCGGATCTCGTGCTCGGCTCGCGCTACCTGCCGGGCGGCGGCACCGACGGCTGGAGCCGCAGCCGTCTGGCCCTGAGCCGCGTCGGCTGCCACGCGTCGCGCCTGGCACTCGGCCTCCCCTTCAGCGATCTCAGCGGCGGCTTCAAGCTCTGGCGCGCGACGTGCCTGGCCGCGATCGACATGGACGAGCTGCTCAGCGCCGGCTACGCCTTCCAGGTCGAGACGACGCAGCTGGCCCACCTCGCGGGCGCGCGCGTGGAGGAGATCCCGTTCGTCTTCTCCGAGCGCGTCGCGGGAACGTCGAAGATGACGCTGCGCATCTCGCTCGAGGGCATCCGCGTGACGCTCGCCCTGCGCCGCCACCACCGGCCGTCTCGCCGCCCGAGCGCCCTCGCGGCCTTGTAGCCTGCGTCTGCACGCGCCCGTAGCTCAGTGGATAGAGCGCTCGCCTCCGGAGCGAGAGGTCGCAGGTTCAAATCCTGCCGGGCGCGCTGAGCAAGGTTGCTGGAAGCACCGAGGTTTGCATTCGCCGGCCGTCGGCGGTCGCAGACTCCAAACGGGCTCGATGGCCTCAGCCTGGATCCACCGCATTTTGCGGGGTTGCCGTCCGGTCTGCGAGGTAGTTTGACCTCCTGAGCAGGGAGAAAGCGGCTGATTTGGGCAGCTGCGGCCCTCGCCCAGGAGGTCACCCGCATGGTGC
>Ga0307502_10000096_pt1 | contig 22555 bp, 15 predicted proteins | sample 16_S_MG_FD_201364 | JGI IMG/M metagenome (GOLD analysis project Ga0307502, IMG submission 201364) | Soil microbial communities from Populus trichocarpa stands in riparian zone in the Pacific Northwest, United States - 16_S | ecosystem: Environmental > Terrestrial > Soil > Riparian zone > Trees... | reverse complement strand
CGAGCGCGTCATCGAGGAAGACAACGACAACAACAGCATCGACGAGAAGGTCGCCGTCTGAGCGTTCTCACGCCATCTCATCCACAACATTTGACAATAACTCACAAACAACCCTAGCCGTTTTTCGGACTATTCTGGGCGCCAAATGCTTAGGTGCGGTTGTGTGCTCGTTGGGCTGGGACTCGCGCTGCTTATCGCGGGGTGCGGGGGCGACGACAAGATGCAGTCTGCGGGCGCGTTGACCAGTCCGGTCAGCGGCGAGACGCGCAGTGCGGGCAAGCACGCGTCGCTGGTCCCTCTCGTCGTCTCGCCGGTGGAGCTGGCGGTTCCGTTTCGGGGTTCGGGTGGCACGTACCTCGTGTCCTACGAGCTGCGGGTGTTTAACGCGACGCCGCTCACGCTCCTACCGGCCCGCGTCAGCGTGTCTACTCCCGGCGGAGAGGTGATCGAGAAGCTCGACCGCGCGCAGGTGACGGACGCGCTGGCGCTGCCCGGCGCGCGGTCAGGTGTGCGGCGGCTGCGCGGGGGCCAGCAGGCGACGCTGTATCTGACGCTGAGCTTTGATGATCGCTCGAAGATCCCGGACCGGCTCGTGCATCGGATCGTCGTCAGATCTAACCGGTTCCCTCGTGGCCGGGCCGTGAGCTCGCCGGCCGTCGTGAAGGTCCGCAACGCGTTCGACGTCCCGGTGCTCGGCCCACCGCTTGCGGTCGGTCGAGGCTACGTCGCGGCCGACAGCTGCTGCTCGTCGGTGCGTCATCGGCGAGCGTCGCTTGCGATCGACAACCGCGAGTGGCTGGCGCAACGCTTCGCGGTCGACTGGGAGCAGATCGACGCCAGCCGGCGGTTCGTCAAGCGCGGCGGCGATCCCAAGGACCCTGCCGACTACTCGATCTACGGCGCGCGAGCGATCGCGGCGGCCGACGCGACGATCGTCCACGTGATCGATGGACTGGACGAGCAGACGCCCGGCGCGCTGCCGGAGGGCATCTCGCTGCGTGAGGCGGACGGCAACAGCATCGTGGCCAAGCTTCACGATGGCCTGTACATGCTCTACGCCCACCTGCAGGCGGGGTCGATCAAGGTGAAGGAGGGCGACACGGTCAAGCGCGGAGACCTGCTGGGGCTCGTCGGCAACAGCGGCAACACGAGCGCTCCGCACCTGCATTTTCATGTGATGGACGGACCGTCGGCGCTGACTTCCGAAGGGGTGCCCTATGTGATCGACCGGTTCGCGACCCGGGGTCGGCTGCGCTCCACTGCGGTCCTCGACCGCTATGAGAACACCACGACCCCGTTTGACGTGCTGCCGTTCGCAGGCAGCGCAGACAACAGGGCCGAGATGCCGCTGGACCTCAGCGTCGTGTCCTTTAGGTGAGGCCACGGGCCGCGATCCATGCGGCGCTTACAGCCCCTACCTGCCGGGCATCGGAAAGGTCTCCCATTCGAGTCCGGAAGAGCGCGCTGACGTCTTAGCCGGTGTCCGTCGGGCCGGACGCATGACCGCACGCCACTCATCGCACAGCCCCTTCCCGTCGGCCCAAGCGAGCCGCCGATCCAGCAGACGCTGCGCTGGTTGCTGCGCCCGATCTCCTTTTTGGAGTTCTCGCGCCGCCGGTTTGGCGACACGTTCAGCGTGCGGTTCGTGGGCTTCAGTAGCCGCTGGTGATGCTTTGGGATCCCGAGGCGACCCGGGCCCTGTACGCCAATCCCCAGGACGGCGTGCCGGTCGGCCGGACGGTCGCGTTGTTGCCGATCCTCGGTCAGCGCTCTCTGTTGCTGCTGGAGGGGCGCGACCACTTGGCCCGCCGGCGGCTCATGTTGGCGCCGTTTTACGGCGCGCATGCGCGCGTACGAGTCGACGGTCGGCGACGTCGTCGCGCGTGACGTCGTGTCGTGGCCGAAGCGCGGGTCGTTCCCATGCATGCGCACATGCAGCGCGTGACGCTCGAGGTGATCCTGCGGGCGGTGTTCGGCGTCACCGATCGCGAGCGCCGGGAGAGGCTGGCCGACCAGCTCGGCCTGCCTGCTTGCGCAGACCGCGTCTGTCGGCCTGCAGTTCGCCGTGCTGCTGCGCGGCGCTTCGGTGCGCCCGACCCGCTGGCGCGTCTGCCGAGCGCGGCGCTCGCCGTAACCCCACGTTCTCTCCGGCCGGCGGCACCCGCGTGATCGCGGTAGCGCGCCAGACGCCGACTGCTCCCGGAATACGACGGCAGACAGCCCCTGGCGCTGAGCGCCTCTCCGCGTGACCGGGATGAGCCGCGGAAAAGCTCGTGAAGTTGCGGTCTGGATCCAGCCCTCGACGCCGTGGACGAGGGCGGCTGGTCAACTACCGAGCTTCGATGTAGGCGCAAAGCCAGCCTTGGAGTGCGGCGTCATCGCCGTCGTGCATCAACCAGCCCGACCCGTTGGCGCCGCGTTGGGTGTCGTAGTCGACGCTTGCGGCGCGCAGCGCCTCCTGCGCGCGGCGACACGGATGCACTCGCGGGCGGCCGTCTTCGCCGTGTCAAACGAACAGCATCGGGGTCTCGGCCAACGGCGTCCTCCAGGTTCGCGGGCTCGGCAACGAGGCTTGCGTTTGCGGCCCGGCGGGGGCACAAGCGGTAGGCGCGTTGCGTGCCCGGGCACTACGACCCGGCGTAGACTCGGCGATCGTGGCATCGGCGATCTTCCTCCTGATCCTGTCGTGCGGCGTGATCGCCGCCGGATGGGGCAGTCTCCGCACGGCGCGCCGCATGCGCTCGTTCCAGACGACTCGCGGCACCGTCGTCAAGCGGGAGCTGGCAACGGTGTCCAGTGGCACCGTCGAGGGCAGGTGGGGCAAGGGCGGTGGCTACCGGCCGAACGTCACGTACACGTACACGGTCGACGGGGTCGACTACTCCTCGGATCGGATGAGCCACTCGCACAGAGGGCTCAAGCACAGCCTCGCCGAGCAGGAGCTCGCTGCGATTCCCGACGAGGTGCAGGTGTACTACGACCCCGCGGCGCCACAGGAGGCCTACCTCCAGACGCACGGTCCAAAGCTCGGAAGCGTCCTCGTCGCCGGCGGAGCCGTTGCGCGCTGGTCGCCCTGGTGGCACTGCTGGCAGGCTAGAGACCCGCGTCGTTGGCGAGGTCGTGACGCCGTCGTACGGACGAGGGCCGTCGACGACGACCGATACGACAACGCACTCGCGATCGCCGCCGCCGTGCTGACATCGGCCGAGGACCAACTCACCAGGTGGTGGCCGTATACGTGCTGAGCCATCTCGGCAGTACCTTCGAGGGCGGCTCTTCTCCTCGCAGCTCGACCCGAAGCGCTCGTGAACGCGCTGCCGTCGCCGGGATCGATCAGAACACGTAGTGCGCGAGCCGTTCAACGGATTGGGAACTGCGTTGCATCGAGCTTGCAGTTGTCCCCTGCCCAGGAGCCGTACGCGACGTTCGCCGACGCCGGGGTGGTCGTCGCGTACCCAGCCGGTTGGAAGAGGTCGGACGCTCCTTCGGAAGGAGTCGGCTGCTGCTGAGCGCCAGTTCCTACGCTGCCGGCGGCCCCGCCCATGTCGCCGCGGTTACCCGAGCTGGGAGCACTGAGGAATCGACGGATTGGGGACGTTCGGCCCGTCATCGACGTATTGCGTGTTGATCCATCCTCGTTTGACACGCTCGCCGCGGTCGGGCGCTCGCCCACGCCAGTGGTTCGCGTGGTCCGCCGCGGATCGGGCGTGCCGAAACCACGCACCGTCAGGAGGGCACTCTGCTGCCATTCGCTTGGAGCGTCCGCGATGAGAATAAAGGGCAATGGTGGCTGAACCTGGTGTCTGCTGCCGCGCTGCTGCCCGTGAACCAAAGACGGATGTCTCTCGTGTCACCCGGGCGCGCACCGTCGCGATGTCGAATGCGCGAGCACGAGGCGGCTCCCGCGGAGGGATCGCCCGCCTCGCTCGCGTCAGACTTGCGCTACGAGACGGTGCACAGAGCGGACAGTAAATCTCGGACAGCTCGAAGCGACGTTCGCCGGACGACGGAGTCTGTGACGGATGTCACCGTTGACGTGTCACGGCGCGCGTGCGACCGTCATTGACATGACTCCTTATCCCGTCGCATACCGTCAGACGCCAGCCATCAAGCGCAGTCGCTTGACGGTCTTCTTCCGCTTCATCATGGTGATTCCCCACCTGATCTGGAGCTTCTTCTATGGGATCGCCGCTCAAGTCGTCGTCTTCATCGCCTGGTTCGCGATCGTGGTCACCGGGCGCTACCCGAAAAGCATGTACGACTTCGTCGCCGGATATGTGCGCTTCTATACGCGCCTGTTGGGTTACATCGAGCTCGTGACCGACGAATACCCTCCGTTCGACGGCGGCGAGCATCCCGAGTATCCGGTTGCCGTGACGATCCCGCCACCCCAGGAGAGCTACAGCCGCCTGTCGACCGCATTCCGCATCATCCTCCTGATCCCCGTGTGGATCCTGCAGTACGTCTTCCTCCTGTGGATCTACGCCGTGTCGCTCGCGATCTGGCTCGTCGCCGTCATTACCGGCAGGACGTCCGCAGGTCTCGTCGACGCCGAGCGTCTCCCGTTGTCTTACTTGGTGCGGTCCTACGCCTACACATTCCTGCTGACGGACAAATGGCCGCCGCTTGACGATTGATCGCGCATCGGTGGGCCGACCCTCACGGAGGAACGCTGAGTCAGAGGAGGTGGCGCGATCACGCGACGTTGAGCGCGGCGAGCGCGAGCACGCACACGGCGACGAGGACGATGACGGCGGCGGTCGCAAATGAGCCCGCGCGGCCGAGGCGGTGCTCGCCCATGACGGCCGCATCACGTGCGAGCGAGCGCAGGAACGGCAGGATGGCGAGCAGCAGCACCGCGTTGAGCGCCTGGGAGAGAAACAGGATCGGGATCAGCGGGGCGCCGGGGATCAGCACCAGCGTGACGGCGAGCACCACGCTCATGCCGTAGGCGCCGTAGAACACGGGCGCTTCGCGGAAGCCGTCGTTGAGGTCGGCGGGCCGGTCGAGCGCCTCGGCAACCGAGTACGCCGTCGACAGCGGCACGACGGCGGCGGCCAGTAGCCCGGCGCCGACGAGCCCGACGCCGAACAGCGCCTGCGCGGCATTGCCCGCGAGCGGACGCAGCGCGTCGGCGGCGTCGGCGGCGTCGTGGATGTGACGGCCGTGGACGTGCAGCGTCGCCGCGCACGCGATGACGACGAACACGCCGATGATGCCGGTCAGCACCGCGCCGCTGACGACGTCGACGCGTTCGTAGCGCAGGTCCTCGACCTTCAGGCGCTTGTCGACAGCGTAGGACTGGATGAACGCCAGGCCCCACGGCGCAAGTGTCGTGCCGACGGTTGCGACCGTGGCCAGCGCGGCGGCGCGCGTGAACGGCATGTCCGGAACGACGAGGCCGCGCGCGGTCGCGCCCCAGTCGGGATGTGCGAGCAGCCCGGAGACGACGTAGGCGACGAAGATCGCGCTCAGCGCGAGCAGCACGTGCTCCACGCGGCCGAACGAGCCGCGTAGGACCAGGACGCTGACGGCGGCGGCTGCGACCGGGACGGTGACGTAGCGGCTGGGGCCGCCCAGCACCTGCATCCCGGCCGCGACGCCCGCGAACTCGGCACAGATGGTGCCGAGGTTTGCGACCAGCAGCGCCGCCAGCGCGCCCTGGGTCGCACGGCGGCCGTAGCGCTCGCGTACGAGGCACATGAGGCCCTTGCCGGTGACGACGCCCATGCGCGCCGCAAGCTCGTGAAAGACCACGAGGGCGACCGTCGAGAGTGCGAGCACCCACAGTAAGCGGTAGCCGTAGTCCGCGCCGAGGATGGAGTACGTGGTGATGCCCGCCGGGTCGTCGTCGGACAGCCCGGCCAGTAGCCCGGGGCCCAGGACCGCCCCGAGCGCGAGCAGCCCGGCCCGCCGACCGCGCATGCTCGCGAGCGCGCGTTGCGGGCCGCGGAGAACCAGATGCGGCCGCGGTAGCCCGTCACCGGGAGGTCCGCGACGGCGCTGGTTGTCTGGAGCCATGGCGCGGCGACCCTACCGAGCACCGGCACAAGACCCGTCACCGAACCGGCGCGACCTTGGTCTGCGACCGGCTGCTCTCGCCCTACCCGGTCCTGTTCACGGCGCTCGTGGAACCCCACCCGCGTCGTTCGTCAACAAGGGCTCGGGTTGGCGCGTCGACGCTTGGTGATGAGCGGTGCGTCGTCGGCTGGGCGGGTGATGATCCGGCTGTGCGTCGCGACGACGCGGTCAGGCGAATTGTCGGTTATCCCAAAAATATGGCTGAGTTCAGCGATGTTAGTGCCGAGCTCCTTCTCTAGGGTCAAAGGCCGTTCATCCAGAAAATAGTGCCATCGAGGAGTTGTTCATGATTCGTCTTTCCCGACCGCGAACCAGCATGCTGCGCGGCTTGACCGGGGCCACCGTCCTGGCCGTCGCTATCACCGCCTCCGTCCCGGTCGCGGCGCAGGCGGACGTGGCCTGCACCGAGCCCGCCCTGATAGCAGCGATCACCACGGCTAACGGGGCAGGCGGCGGCAACGTCGTCCTGACGCCCGGCTGTACCTACACCCTGACATCAAGTCACTCCACTGGCACGCAAGGTCCCAACGGGTTGCCGATCATCACCACCGCCATCACCCTGACGGGCAACGCCAACGTGATCGCTCGCGCGGCTCTCGCGCTACCGTTCCGGATTGTGGAGGTCAGCAACACCGGCCAGCTGACCGTCAAGTCAACGATGCTCAGCAACGGCGCGGCTGTGAGTGGCGGCGGCGGTGGCATCCTCAACTACGGGGCAGCGACCTTGACCGCAAGCCCGTTGAGTAACAACACGGCGTTGCTGGGCGACGGCGGCGGCCTCTCCAACGTCGATACGCCCGCCGGGACCGCGCCGGCGGCGACGTTCACCGGCAGCACGGTGTCTAACAACGTCGCGACCGTGGGCAAAGGCGGCGGCATCTACAACGGCCAACGAAGCACGCTGACTGTGACCAGCAGCCCCGTCAACAACAACACGAGTCTGGTCGGGCAGGGCGGCGGGATCGCCGCGGTCAACTCGACGGCCACCAGCCTCACCAGCAGCCCGGTCAGCGCCAACCTCGCAAGCTTGGGCTCCGGTGGCATCTACCGCCTCAACGGCACGATGACGATCAACACCTCCCCGATCACCCTGAACAACACGAATAACTGCGTCGGCAGTGTCCCGGCGGTGCCCAGCTGCACCGCCTGACGCCCGGACAGCATCACGGCTCCGCCGCTCCCAGGCAGAGCCTGGAGAAGGGTCGCCCCACCATCCTCGGAGGGGCGGCCCTTCGCGCAGGTTCGTTGATCGACGACTACCCGCAGCCGCAACGCTGACCGTCCTCGTCAGCGCGCGCAACCACCCATAGGAGATGTCATGACGCGTTCTTCTCGCCCACGCAACGTCTTTCGTCGTAGCCTGCTCGTCGCCACCACGGTGGGTGCCCTCGCGCTGGCCAGCGCGCCGCTAGCGAATGCCACGCCGCTGCCAGCGCCCCTCGCCACCCCCATGAGTGTCGCGGCCCCCGGCCCCAGCCCTCCCGTCTTCGGTGGTCTCATCGACTCCGTGATCGGCATCATCAACGGCGCGATCGCCGGTATCAACGGCGCCGCACGCGCCGTCCTCTGCCCGCTCCTACCAGCGCCGGTCTGCGCGACCGTTCCCCCACCCCGAGCCCAGCGATCCGCGCGGCTTCAGGGGAAGCACTCGACAGGCGCCCGGTCGGTCGCGATGCCGGGACGAGCTGCGCGTTGACCGGTGGTCCGTCCACGCTGTAGCAGAGCTCGACGGGTCTACCCGTCGCCGTCGCGCTCCACCTCGTCGTTGGGCTGCGAGCCGATGATGTGGTCGTGACGCGGCCGCGGCATCTCTGAGCGCCGCCCCCTGACCGACTTCCAGATCGACTCGTTCAGAGCGATCTCCGGCGTCGCGTCGGCGACGCTGACGTTCCACTTCGCGGCCTGCGCGGCCATCGGCGCCGTGGACGGGTTGGTCGGGTAGCCGGGATCGCCGAAGGGCACGACCATGGGGGTCTTCGCGTCGTAGGGCGTCAGGTCGGGCCGGTTGTCGAAGTCGGCCCACATCCGGCTCGCGCGCTGATCGACGATCGTCATCGGCGGCAGGTGCAGCAGATCCTCCATGGTGGCGACCATCGAGGCCGTGTCGTAGTGCGTCGAGTCGACGTACGCGCGCTTGGTCCACGGGCTGATCGCCAGTGCGATCGTCCTGTGCGCATCGACGTGGTCAGGTCCGTTCTGCGCGTCATCCTCGGTGACGAAGATCGCCGTGCTGCGCCAGTACTTGGAATGCGAGACGACCTCGACGAGGCGCCCGAGCGCCACGTCGTTGTCCGCGACGTAGGACTGCGGCGTCGCCGAGCCGGGCCGGGTGCCGTTGGTGTGATCGTTTCCAAGGCGCACGAGCTGCAGTGCCGGCAGGTTGCCGTCCCGTTCGTAGCCGTGGAACTCGCGCTCCCACTCGGGCTCGCGCAGCAGATGGTCCGGGCAGTCGGTCGAGTAGCCGGGGTACTTCGTGTCGACGAAGCCCGGGAAGCGCGTGGTGTCCAGGTGCGTCGTGTTGGACGTGTTGCCGTTGCCGGCGCTGGTGGCCGTGCAGTCGGTCTCCGGGTACTCGCCATAGTCGCGGTAGGTGACGCCGTGCGCGAACGCGTTGTCCCACAGGTAGCCGCCGGTCTGCGCTGCGCCCGAGCGCGGGATCGACGGGTCGCCGCGCAGCGGCTCGCTCGCGAAGAGCTGGCCAAGGCCCACGTTCTCGAAGTCGTAGGCGCGCTGACGGCTGCGCGCGCCGGGCGAGTAGTTGATCGGCCAGGTCTTGTCGACGTAGTCCGTCGCGCCCGCCTGGGTGATCCAGTTGTGGCCGTCGGCCGAGACCTCGGCGTCGGCATAGAAGTTGTCAAACAGCCCAAAGCGACGTGCCAGAGCACGGGCGTTGGGCGCGGCGTCGTCCTTGAACAGCGTCAGCGATGCGTCGCCGTTACCCGCGGGCAGGTCGCCGAAGACCTGGTCGTAGGTGCGGTTCTCGCGGATGACGTAGATGACGTGGCGGATCGCGTCCATCGCCTGGCGCGGTCCGCGGCGGCCGCGTGCCGCGCCCTGGTTGTTGCGACGCACCTGCGAGGTATAGCGGCGCAGGTCCCGCTCCTCGGGAACGTCGAGGATCTGGACAGAGCCCTTGATCATCGATCCGTTGTACTGCGTGGCGGGGTCGACGCCTGCGCACGCCGGCGCGTGCGACGGCGGTTGCAGACCGCCGCACGGGTTCGGGCCGGCGCCGGACGCATTCGTGCTCGTGATGACGAGCTGCGTGCCGTCGGGCGTGACCGAGACGGCGGCCGGATACCAGGCGGTCGGGAGGAAGCCCGTCGTCTCGCGATCGTCGAGATCGACGACGGCGACGGCGTTCTCGCCGGCCTCGGCGACGTACAGCGTGTCACCGCCGGGGGAGACCGCGAGCCCGTCGGGGATCGCGCCCTTGGCTGCGCCCGGCACGAGCGAGACGTCGATCGTCCCCGCGAGCGAGTCCGTGTCGGTGTCGATGACCGAGACCGTGTCGGAGTTCGCGTTGGCCGTGTAGACCTCGTGGCGCACCGGGTTGGCGGCGATCGCGCTCGGGTGATCGGCCTGGTCGGGGTTGTCGGGCGGAGAGAGGGTGATGTCGGCGATCTTTGCTTCCGTCGCCGTATCGATGACGGACACCGACCGGCCCAGCCAGTTGCTGACATAGGCCTTGCCCGCGTTGCTCGCGAAGGCGACTCCAAGCGGCTCGAGCGCCTGCCCGAGCTCGATCGTCTTCGTCACGGCGCTCGTGTCGGGGGCGATCACGGACACCGTGTGGCCGGGCGGGTTTCCGGCGCCGCCGGCTGGCGCCCCGAGGTTGCCCGCGACGTAGATGCGATCGCCCCTGGGCGTGCGGCCATACGCGAGGCCGGCGGGGAAGTACGCGCCCGCCGCTTGATCAAGCGCGATCTGGCCGGTCTCGCTGACCCGGCCGCCGTCGACGCCGAGGACGTGCACGACCTGCTGTCCGCCGCCCGACGCCCACGCGCGCTTTCCGTCCGGCGACCATGCGATGCCGTAGAAGACCCCTTCGCCCGGAGCCTTCCTCGCGTCGTACGGGACGTAGCCGGTGCGCTGGCGGGCCGCGAGATCGAAGAGGTCGACCGCGTCGATTCGCGCGGCGCCGCTGCTCGTCGTGAGCAGGCGCTTGCCGTCGGGCGAGAGCGCCGCGCCGCGCCGGGTTGGCATGGACATGCGTACCTCCGGTGGACTGTGGGCCCGGGCAAGCTAGGCCCGCGCCGCCGGTGCCGGTGTCAACCACATGTGCACTCCGTGTGACGATGTCGTGAGCGCTCAGTCGTGCGCCCCGGCCGCCGGCGCTGGTGGCCGACTAGACTGCGACGAAGTAGCGCGCCGCCCAAACGCCGTGTGCTCAGGCGATGGTCCTGATATATGTGCGCTGGGTCGACGTGCGCTTCCTGTGGGGGTGAAGCGCGCGTTGCGAAAGACCTCCTTGCGATCGCGCGTCAGGACCTCAGCGGACTGGCGCCGGGCGCAGGTGGAACTGAATGTCGCCAGCGCAGGAAGTGGGGAACAATCATGGTTTCGCGGTCGGCAGAACTGACCGAAGTCCAAGCAGCCGCCGCGCGGCGGCGTGCAATGCTCGCGAGCGCGAGGCGCGCCGACCGTGCTGCGATCGATCGGTCATCTTCGCTCGCACGATCGGCGCGTGCGTTCGCTGCGCGCTGTCACGCCCGTCAGAGACGCCAGAGCGATGGCGCACCATTCATCGAACATCCGCTGGAGGTCGCACGGCTGCTGCGCGATGCCGGCTGCTCGGACGTCGTTGTCGCCGCAGGACTGCTCCACGACGTCGTGGAGAACACCCATGTCAGCCTCGCCGAGCTGTCGGCGTGCTTCGGCCATCCGGTCGCAAGCCTCGTCCAAGCGGTCAGCGACGATCCCGCCATCGAGAGCTACCGCCAGCGCAAGCAGATGCTGCGCGAGCAGGTGCGTGACGCCGGTGGCAACGCGGCGCTGATCTTCGCCGCCGACAAGATCGCCAAGGTACGCGAGCTGCCCGATCAGGTCAGACGCGACAGGGAGGGCGATGCGACGACCGCGAGCGGACACCGAGCGCGCAACCACCACCTCGAGCACGACCATCAGATGCGCCTCGAGCACTACGGCCAGAGCCTGGCGATGCTCCAGCAGGTCATTCCGGGACATCCGCTTGTCGCGCAGCTCGCAATCGAACTCGACAGCTGCCGGATCGCCTGCGGCCAGCTGTCAGCCTGAACTGAAGCAGGAGAACCGGGCGCCCGCAGTTCCTGGAGCGCTGCTCAGCGCTCGCTGAAGGTCACGTCGCGCTCGCGGTCGATCGACCAGCGCCCGCGCCGCCACGAGATCTTCGTCCCGTCGGCGAGCCGGGCCGCGGCGTGTCCGAGCCGCGGCTCGCCCCAGAGCGTCGCCTCCAGCGGCCGATCGCTCTCCGCTGTGTCGTTGAGCCCGGTCGCGACGTGCGCCGCGGGGTATGTCACGACGACCGACCCGGTTCTCACCCAAACCGGGATCGTGCTGGATGGCGCGGGCACCGACACCTCGCCGCCGCCGCGGACGTGCGCGCCTGACCAGGTCTCGATCCAGTCGCCGCGCGGCAGCGCGACCTCGCGCGAGCGCGCACCGTCGTCGAGCACCGGAGCGACCCACAACGCCGGCCCGAACCCGTACGCGTCGGCGATCGTCCAGCCGCGGTCGTCGGCCGGATCGGTGAGGTGCAGCGGGCGGATGATCGGCAGGCCGCTACGCGCGGCGGTCGCGGCGGCGGCGCGGATGTAGGGCACGAGCTGCTCGTGCAGCAGGACGTATGCGCGGTAGATCTCCAGCGTGCGGTCGTCGTAGGTCCATGGCTCCTGAACCTTCTGGCCGTGGGCCTGCATCAACGGTGTGAAGCAGCCGAGCTGCACCCAGCGCAGGAGCAACTCCGGCGGGCAGCGCTCGACGAGACGGTGGCCGAGGTAGCCGCCGACATCGTGCGACCAGTTCGAGAAGCCGCTCGCGGCGGCGGAGATCGTCGCCGCCACGAGCACGCGCAGCGACCAGAAGTCCGACGCCTGATCGCCGCCCCAGAGCATGCCGGTCGCCTGCTGGCCGCTCCAGCCGCTGCGGCCGAAGAGCACGCCGCGACCGGGGTGGACCTCGTCCAGCGCGCGCTGCATCGATCTTCTGTACAGGCCGCCGACGCGCCAGGCCGCGTTCGCGCCCGTGCTGCCGTCCGCGAAGCGCACGTCGTCAGGCAGGTAATAGCCCTCGCCGTCGTCCGCCTTGATGCCCTCGACGCCGAGCTCGAGGACGCGCTTGGCCTGCTCGCGCCACCACTCCTCGGCTGCCGGCGAGGTGAAGTCGATCGGGGAGCCGGTGCCCATCCACCAGCGCCCGAGGTAGGGCTCGCCGTCGGCGCCGCGGATGAAGTGGCCGCCGTCGGCGCCCTCGGCGTAGTTCGATGCGGGCGCGTCGTGCAGTGCGCGCGACTCGGCGTCTGGCGGCATCTGCCCGTCGCTGGATTCGATGTTGACCCACGGGGTCGTCCACAGGACCGTGCGCACGCCGTCGCAGCGAAGCTCGCGCACCATTTCCGTGAAGTCCGGAAACTGGTGCGGGTTGACCTCCCAGGTGTTGTACTGCGTCTCCCACGGCGAGTCGATGACGATCGCGTCCAGCGGAATGTCGTTGCGCCGGCAGCCGTGGAAGTCGTCGTAGACGTCCGGCTGATAGGTGTGAAAGTCGCGCGACTTCCAGAAGCCGTAGCCCCATTCGGGCAGCACGGCGGGCATCCCGGTTAGGTGCAGGTAGCGGCGCAGGCGTGCAGCTGCGGACGGCTCGGTGAGCAGCGTCAGTCGCAGCGGCCCCGCGATCGCCCGCGCCGAGACCGTGGTGCGGTCGGCGCCGAAGTGAAAGCGCATGCCGTTGCCGTAGCCGTCGGCGTGTACGGCGTAGCCGCGCGAGGACTGAAGCCACGGCGCGGGCGCGTAGTCGCCCTGCGGGATGCCGCCGATCGCGAGCAGGTCCGGCGGGCAATCGGGACCGGTGTAGGCACGGTCTGCGCCGAGCTGGATCCGGCGCCCGGCGTGGTCGACGCGCAGTGCGTGGCGCGCCCCGAGGCCGGCGAAATGCTCCTCGGCGCGCGCGTCCCAGCCGGCGGCGTGGCGCAGCGGCGCCCCCTCGACCTCGAGCTCGAAGGCAACGGTCTCGTCGCGGGGCAGCGTGACGCGCAGGCGCCCGCTGCGACCGCTGTCGAATCTCAGCCCGAGCTCGGCACCGTCGGCGAGCGGCTCGACGAGGTTCGCAGACACGACCCGCTCGGGGACCTCGAGCTCCTCGGAGGGGATGACGCCCTCCGTGAGCTGGATGAACTGGTCGTGCACCTCGCCGTCGGCGCACCAGATCCCGAACTGGCGCAGCAGCCGGCGCCCGTCGCGGCGCACGTCGATCCCGAACGGGTGGCGGCTGATCTCCACGCGCAGCGCCTCGCGCGACAGCACGAGCGAGTCGGCGGCCGTCGCGGTGTGGACCGGCATCGATGCAAGTTTCGCCCCATCCGGGCCGACCCGCCACCGCTTCACACGAACGTCACAAGGCCGTGGCGACTGCCGCTGCACCGGCCCAACGGGGAGATAGGCCGGCGCAGCCGTGCAGTCGAGCGCGAGCAAGCGGTCGGGGGGAGCCGCACCTGCCCTGGCGCTGAGTTCAGTTCACCGCTCGCGGGCTCCCTCGATGTGACGATGCTGAGAAGGGCGCTGCCGTCTCGAGTTCACACGAACATCACATCCGGGTCCCAGCCCGTTTACGAAAAGTGCCTGCTTGCAGCGGCAAGGTGGAGCGCGACGAGATGAGCGAAACGCCAATTCAGGGAGGAACGATGATCCCCCTTTCGACCAGCCGGGTCGATCTGCACTGCCACTCGACGGCCTCCGCGGTCTCCAAGCTCGGCCTTCAGCGAGCGCTCGGCCTACCGGAGTGCGCGACGCCGCCCGAGGAGGTCTACGCGCTGGCCAAGCGCCGCGGCATGGACTTCGTGACGATCACCGATCACGACACCATCGACGGTGCGCTCGAGCTCGCCGCCAAGCACGACGACGCCTTCGTCTCCGAGGAGCTCACCGCATGGTTCCCTCACGAGCGCCAAGCCGTGCACATCCTTTGCTGGGGGATCACCCCGGCAGACCACGAGCGCCTGCAGGCGCTCGCCGGCGACGTCGAAGCCGTCGCCGAAGAGCTGCACGAGCGCGCGATCCCATGCGCGCTCGCCCACCCGTTCTACGCCGTCGAGGCGCCGCTGACGCCGCGCCACCGCCGCCGGCTCGCGCGGCTGTTCCCGATCTGGGAGACGCGCAACGGCTCCCGGGCTCGGGAACTGAACGCGCCGGCCGAGGTCTACATCGAGACGCACGGCGGCACCGGCGTCGGCGGCTCGGACGATCACGCCGGCGTCGACGTCGGGCGGACGTGTACCGAGGTCCCGCGCTGCGCGACGTGGTACGAGTTCCTCGACCACGTCGCCGCCGGCGAGGCGATCGCGCGCGGCGAGCACGGCAGCGCCGCGAAGTGGACGCACGCCGCGATGGGCCTCGCGATTCGCGCGCTCGGCCGGGGCGCCAGCGACGGGGCCGGCCCGGATCCGCAGGCCGTCTTCGCGATGGTCCAGCGGCTGATGAAGGAGGGCGACGCCCGTACCGGCGCGATCGGCAGCGGGCTGGGTCCGGACGACGCCCGCGCGCTGCTGCGGGCCTGGCTCGCCGCCATCGAGCTCGACATGGACGCACCCGAGCTGCTCTCGCTGCTGCAGGACGACGACTTCGCCCACGCCAGCCTGTTCCGCCGCGCCCGGCGTTGCCACGAGCGCAAGCTCGCCCGCGCGGTCGAGCAGATTGCGGCCGTCACCCCGCAAAGCGCCGACCTCGGCGCCGTCGCCGCGACGCTGTTCGACGCTTGCCTGGCCGCGATCCCCTATGCGCCGGCCGCGGCGTTCCTCGGCCGCGAGAAGGCGAAGCTCGCGCGCCGCGACGGCGAGCCGCTGCGCGTGGCCCTGGTCGCCGACGCGGTCGGCGGGATGCACGGCGTGACGCACACGCTCGACGAGCTCCGCGAGCGCGGCGTGCCGGGCTTCGAGGTCGAGGTGGTCGGGACCGACCACAACGTCGATCGGCGACTGTCCGCCGTCGCCGAGATCGACATCCCCTTCTACGCCGGGCTGAAGGTCGGCGTGCCGAGCCTGCCGGCGATCGTCGAGGCTCTTGCCGAGGGCCGCTACGACCTCGTCCATCTCTGCTCGCCCGGACCGTCGGGCGCCGCGGCGGCGGTCATCGCGCGCGTCATGGGCATTCCGGTCCTCGGCAGCTACCACACCGAGCTCGCTGCCTACGCGGGCCTGCGCTCGCAGGACGCGTCGCTCGAGGTCGCCGTGCGGATCGCGATCGGCGCCTTCTACGGCCAGTGCCGGCGCGTGCTGTCGCCGAGCGCCGCCTCCGACGAGGTCCTGCGCGCAATGGGCATCCCGCGCGAGCGCATCGGGCGCTGGGATCGTGGCGTCGACCTCTCGCGCTTCTCCCCGCAACGGCGCGACGCGAACCTGCTCCCGGGCGAGATCACCGTCCTCTACGCGGGGCGACTGACCCGCGAGAAGGGCGCCGACCTGCTCGCCGACGCGTTCCTCGCCGCGCGAGAACGCGACCCGCGCCTGCACCTCGCGCTCGCCGGCGGCGGACCCGAGGAGGGGTTCCTCCGGGAGCGCCTCGGCGAGCACGCGACGTTCCTCGGCTGGCTGGAGGGCGACGACCTCGCACGGGCGTACGCGAGCGCCGACATCTTTCTCTTCGCCAGCCGCACGGACACGTTCGGCCAGGTCCTGCTCGAGGCGCAAGCGAGCGGCCTGGCGGTCGTGGCCGTCGGCGAAGGCGGACCGACGAGCATCGTCACCGATGGGGCGACGGGGCGCCTGTGCCGCCCCGACGCATCCGCCCTCGCCGCCGCGGTGAACGAGCTCGCGGTCCAGCCACTGCAGCGCGAGCGGCTCGCACGGACCGCGCTGGACGCCGTCGCCCAGCGCACCTGGGAGCGCTCGCTGCAGCGTCTCGCCGACGGCTATCGCCGGGCGCTCGACCCCGTCGACGTCGTCACGGACGTCCGACGTGCCGCGTGAGGCCGCGGTCCTCCAGGCGCGGCGCCGCCTGCTCGACAAGCGCGCTCCGCGCCGGCTGCGGGAGGTCGCGCCGCCGCCGCTGCGGGTGGCGGACGTGGCGCTGTTCTACGGCGAGCGCAGCGGCGGGATCCGCACGTACCTCGACGCGAAGGCGGCGTGGGCACTCAGGACGGGGCTGATCGATCACCACACGATCGTTCCCGGCCGCGCGCTGCGCCACGACGGCGGACGCCACGAGCTTCCGTCGCTGCGCCTGGCGGCATGCAACGGCTACCGGCTGCCGTTCGGCGCTCGAACCTTGAAGGCGACGCTGCGGTCCCTGCGACCCGACGTCGTCATGCTGCACGACCCCTTCTGGCAGCCGCTCGGCGTGACGCAGACCGCGCACGATCTCGGTGCGGCGGTGGTGGCCGTCCACCACGGTTCGATCGCACTGGATGCGGCCGGACTGCCCGGGCCAGACCGGATCTGGCATCCGGCCCTGCGCGGCTGGATGCATCACGCCTATCGCGAGGCCGATGCCGTCATGTCGGCCGTCGATCCGCGCGACGATTGCGGGCGCGAGACGGGACTGCCGCTGCGCTTCGGGGTCGACCCCGCGTTCGTTCCGCAGCCCGACGTGCGGCGCGAGCAGCACATCCTGTACGTCGGGCGCCTCGGACGCGAGAAGGGCGTTGTGGAGTTGCTTCACGCGGCCGCGCGCTCCGTCGAGCCGTGGCGGCTGATGCTCGTCGGGTGCGGGCCGATCGAGGACCGGCTGCGCCGCCTGGCCGTGCGGCTTGGGATCGCCGAGCGCGTGCGCCATTACCCCTTCATCAAAGAGCGGGCGCGGCTTGCGCGCTGGTACGCGGCCGCTCGTGTCGTCGTCATGCCCGGCGCGCACGAGACGTTCGGCCTGGTCGGATTCGAGGCAGCCGCGTGCGGCGCCTCAGTCGTGACCTGCTCGACGGCGCCTTCTGCCGCGCTGATGCGCGGGATCGCGCGCACGTACGAACCCGGCGACATCGACGGGCTGTTGGGGGCGATCGAAGCGGCGCGCGCCGCCGAGCCGGATGCTGCGGCGGCGGCGCGGCTGGCCGCGCGCGCCACGTGGACGGCGGCATTCGGTGCGGAGCTCGCCGGCCTGGAGGGGCTGCTGCAGCGCCCTCCGCGGACCGGGTTCTCGGGCTGAGCCTGCCAGCGCAGGTCGGCGAGCTGGGCGCGGACCCGGCCGCGCTCATCGCCGCAGCCGAGCAGGTGCTGTGCTGCAACTGGCGTACGGGGCGGGGGAGAGGTGGGTTGGAGTACTCGTTCACCTGCCCCGCGCCGCCGCGCTACCGCCACATGTGGCACTGGGACTCCTGCTTTCACGCAATCGCCTGGCGGCTGTTCGATCCGGCGCGCGCGCGCGCCGAGCTGCGCACCGTGCTGCGATCGGGTCGGCCCGACGGCTTTCTCCCGCACACGGTCTTCTGGGACGCCCCCGCGGGCTGGCGGCGGGCGCCGCTGTACGCGACGCGGGGCTTCGTCGGCGACTGGCGCACGGAGACGATCGGGCCGCCGCTGCTGCCGTTCGCCTGGGAGATCGTGGCCGATGCGTCCCCTGACGCGCCGTCGTTTCGCGGCGAGGCGCTGCCGGCGCTCGGCCGGCACCTGGACTGGCTCGCGCGTCAGCGCGATCCCGACGGGGACGGGCTGCTGACGATTGTCGCGCCGGACGAGTCCGGGCTCGACGACTCGCCGAAGTACGAGCCGGTCTTCGGGCGCATGACCCACGACCGGCTCGGCTACTGGCTGCTGATGGAGCGCGGGCGCCGGGCGCGCTGGGACGCGCCCGCCCTCATCGAGCGCCACGAAGAACACGTCGAGGACGTCTGGGTGAACGTCGCCTTCGCGCTGTCGCTGCGCGCGATGGCGCGGCTGAGCGGCGAGCCGCGCTGGGAGGAGCGGGCGACGCGGGTCGAGCGGGCGTTGCTCGAACGCAGCCTCGACGAGCGCAGCGGGCTGTTCTTCGATCTCGCGGGGCGCGCCGAGCGGCCGGTGCGGGTGTCGACCTGGGCGTCGCTGTCGCCGCTCCTGTTGGAGGGGTTGCCCGAGCACGTGCGCCGGCGTCTGGTCGAGGAGCACCTGCTGCACCCGCGCCGCTACGCGGTCGCCGTGGGGATCCCGTCGGTCAGCCTGGAGGAACCGTCCTTCAACCCGCGCTTCGACCGCTTCCGCGCCTGGCGTGGGCCGTCCTGGATGAACACCGCGTGGCTGCTCGTTCCGGCGATGCGGTCACTGGGCTACGAGCGCGAGGGCGACCGGATCGTGCGCGCGCTGGCGCGATCGGTCGCCCAGTTCGGCTTCCGCGAGTACTACGACCCGCTGACCGGGCGCGGACTGGGGGCGCGCAGGTTCGCGTGGTCGACGCTGCTGATCGATCTCCTGTGACGGCTCTCAGCTCAGACCGCACGCACCCGAGGAGCAACCGCGCGTGACAGAGCCGCTGACGCTTGCACGTTGACTTTATCCACCGAACCCTGAGAGAGTGTCCACAGCAGGATGGGGTCATTTGGTGAGCTATCACCAAGTTTTTGGAGGATCAGGAAGTGTATTGCTGTCAGGATGACGTCGCAGGTCTTGGGGCTCGCGACATGTGGCGTCTGACAGCGAATATGCCGATGCTCTGGCTGCGTCACACGGGCGCCCAGGCTGCCTCCAGGGCCCCGCGTCGATGACCACAACAGCGCGCGCAGATGCGTGGCGTTCGATAACCAAGGAGAGCCTCGATGCTCGATCTGAAGCACGGCGGTCACGTCCTTCCCGAAGGCGCGGAGGGCGCGAAGGACCTCGCGACCAAGTTGGGATTGAATCTTTCGAAGAAGCCGCCGGTGGGAACTACGCCGTTTGACTATCTGTTGCCGGGCCTCAAGAAGCAGGCGGATGCCCATATCCCTGGCGATCCGGCGACGGTCACGGCGAACCTCAAGGCGTTGGGTGCGGCGATGGTCGATAGCGCCTCCGGCGTGCAGACCGATCCGGCGGTGGAGGTCAACTCCAATATCCCGGCGGTGTACACCTACTGGGGTCAGTTCATCGATCACGACATGACGGCGAACACCGATCGCGATTCGACGACGAGCGATATCACCAAGACGCCGCTCATACCGCTGGATCCCGACAAGGTCGCCAAGGATCTGCGCAACCTGCGCCGCCCGACCTTTGACCTCGACCATGTCTATGGCAACGGGCCGGGCCTTGAGGATGACGACATCAAGCCCGATCCGGGCGGCCCGGACAAGGGGTTCTATGACGGGATCCGCCTGCGCGTGGGCGATAACGCCGATGGGGACGGCATCCCTGGCGTGAAGATTCCGCCGGAGGCGGACCTCAAGCGCGATCTGCCGCGCGTCGGTCCGTTGCTGAAGGCGGGCGTCATCACCGACAAGGACATTCCCGAGAGCCTGAAAGGCGACGTCAACCTCCAGACGCGGGCGTTCATCGGCGATCTGCGCAACGACGAGAATCTGATCGTCGCGCAGTTTCACCTCGCGTTCTTGCGCTTCCACAACAACGTCGTCAAGGCGATCGAGACCAACCCCAAGCAGTTCGGGCTGCAGGGCGCCGGTCCGGAGAAGCGCTTCCGCGTCGCGCGGCGCCTGGTGCGCCACCACTATCAGTGGCTGGTCGTCAACGACTACCTGCCGACGGTCACGCTGCCCGGGGTCGTCAACAAGATCCTCGTCGGCGGCAACAAGGTCTACAAGCCGCTGAAGGGCGGGACGCTGTTCGCGCCGCTGGAGTACTCCGTCGCGGCGTACCGCTTCGGGCACACGATGGTCCGCGGCGCCTATGACCACAACCGCAACTTCGGCAAGCCCGTCCCGCCCGACAAGGCGGTCATCAACATCGCTCGCTTCGAGCTGCTGTTCTTGTTCACCGGCAACGGGCACTCCGTCGCCGCGGACCCGACCAAGAGCACGCCGACGCCGTTCGCCGGGCAGCCCACGCTGCCGTTCAACTGGATCATCGAGTGGGACCGCTTCACGAACAAGGCCGATCCCAACGAGGGACACATGGCGCGCAAGATCGACACGCGCCTGGCGCCGCCGATCCACAACATGGTCAACGAGGGCCTCGGCGAGAGCATCCAAGACGACACCGACCCCAACAACAAGGTCCTGCGGATGCTGCTGCGCGATCTCGCCCAGCGCAACCTGCTGCGCGGCTACCTGCTGAGCATCCCGACCGGACAGGCCGTCGCCAAGGCGATGGGCGTCCCGGCCCTGACCGAGGACGAGCTGCGCCAGGGCAACACGCCGGAGGTGACCGCCGCGCTGGAGGCCGGCGGCTTCCTGCAAAACACGCCGCTGTGGTACTACCTCCTCAAGGAGGCGGAGGTCCGCGCCAACGGCAACTCGCTCGGCGAGCTCGGCAGCCGCATCGTCGTGGAGACGCAGATCGGGCTGATCCGCAACGACCCACGCTCCTACCTGAACGTCGACAACGGATGGGACCCCTCCAAGGGCGTCAAGCTCGCAAACGGCGACCCGATCGTCACGATCCGCGACTTCTTCGCGTTCGCTGACCTCGCCGCCTGAACCACCACCAGCCGCTCCGGGCCGGGCACCCCGCCCGGCCCGAGGGGCGCGCTGAGCCCCGCCAGGCCGCCGGCGCTGCGCGTCGACGCTTACAGCAGCGAGGCGATGCGCAGGCCGACGATCACCGCAAAGGCGAGGCAGAGCAGCGGGATGGCACGGTCCAGGCCGGTCCACGGCGGGCTCTTGTCGGGGCCGCCGCGGGCGCGCTCGAGCTCGCGCTGCGCCAGCAGGACCAACAGCGCGAAGCAGACCAGGTAGTCGCCGGGATCGGGGAGTGCGACCAGCGCGATGATCATTCGACCTCCCATGCGACGCTCACCCATAGCTGCGCGAGCGCGCCCGCGATGCTGATCGCCAACAGGACGCCGAGGCCGGCGCCGGGATACCAGCCGACGACGTAGACGAGCGTGAGCGCGACGAAGGTGTCCAGCGCGACGCTCAGCCCGAACGCCAGCGTCAGCAACGCCCAGGGATCCTCGACTCCGAACAGCCCCACGATCCCCAAACCGGGGCCGAGAAGCAGAAAGACGGCGACGAGCAGCGTCCGTACGGCCGAAGGCCCGGTGAACAGTACGAGCCCGTCCACGACGAGCGCCCAGCCGAGCAGGGCGGACGCCGGCAGGCCGGTGACGAGCCTCATCGGCGCCGCTCCGGCGCTCGCTCCGGCACGGTCACCCACACGCGCGCGTCGCGACCGCTGATGAGCCGACGAAAGCGCGGCGACCCGTCGAGCGCGCGCTCGAGCTGCGGGACGCTGCCCCAGCTGGCTGAGCCGAGGAGCTTGTCGTAGGCGCGCAGGCTGCGCGTGACGATGACGTAGCCGTATCCGTCGCCCTGGCGCTTGATCAGCGCGTAGACGGCGCTCGCGAGCCGTCGACCGCCGTCGCCGTGGGCAATCGGGCCCTTCAGTCTCTCCAGGCTCACGTGTTCGAGCTCCGCGTAGCGGCGGTGCTGCCACGGGAGCGTCGTCGACGGGGCGGCGAGTACCGACCCCGGCGCGGCGATGTCGTACACCCGGTTGACGATCGACGCCTCCTGACGGGTGAACAGCCAGACGCGATCGTTGCCGTGGCGCGTGATCAAAAACGCTCCCATCAAGCCCACCGTGACGACGAAGACGACGGCTCCCGCTTGCCGCCGATGACCGCTCGCGAAGGCGAGCCAGAGCGAAGCGACGAGGACGGCCATTCCTGGCAGGGCGAACAGGTAGACGCGCAGGACGATCTCACCGCCGTAGGGCTGCAGGATCGGCAGTCCGAACGGCGCGAGGAAAAGGATCAGCAGACTCCACGTCCGCTGCCCGCCGCGTAGGCGCAGCGCGGCACCGGCGAGTGCCCCGAGCCACAGCAGCCCGGTGAAGACAAGCCGTGCGTTCACGACCTGCGTGTGGCCTTCGCTGCCGCCGATCCGCGCGCCGACGCTGCTCGAAAGCGTCTTCGTGAGCGCTCCCAGCTGCGCCTTCAGCGCCTCGATGTTGCCCGAGAGGTAGCTGATCGTCATGAACACGAGCCAGGCGGCGATCGCCACCGTCAGGAGCAGTGGCAGGCCGCGCAGCCACGTACGCCCGAAGACCACGAGCGCGGTCAGCACCAGCACGAGCGCGAACGGGGTCAGCTGGTGGCTGGGCACAGTCGTCGCGGCGGCGGCGAGCGCGACGAGCAGCACGGCGTCTCGCCCCGCCCGCGGCAGCGCAGCCGGCGCGCCGCGCTCACCGGCGATCGACAGGCGCAGGCTGCGCAGAAATCGCCGGTGAGCG
>Ga0307502_10000095_pt1 | contig 22708 bp, 21 predicted proteins | sample 16_S_MG_FD_201364 | JGI IMG/M metagenome (GOLD analysis project Ga0307502, IMG submission 201364) | Soil microbial communities from Populus trichocarpa stands in riparian zone in the Pacific Northwest, United States - 16_S | ecosystem: Environmental > Terrestrial > Soil > Riparian zone > Trees... | reverse complement strand
GGTGCAGTGGTCGGGCGGGCCGGACGAGACCGCCGAAGCGGTCCGCGCGGTCAGTGGCGGCGGGGTCGATTACGCGATCGAGGCGACCGGACGCACCGAGGCGGCCCGTGCGGCGTTCCTGTCCACGCGCGCGCGAGGGGCCGCGGTGCTGATCGGGATCCCGGCGGCCGATGCGGAGGTGTCGCTGCCGGCGCTTTCGATCCCACGGATGGAGCGGCGCGTGCTCGGCTCGGTCTACGGGTCCGCGCGCCCGGAGCGCGACTTCCCGGCGCTGCTCGAGCTGTACCGCCGCGGGCGGCTCCCCCTCGACCGGCTGGTCGCCGCGCGGCTGCCGCTCGAAGCGGTCGAGGAGGCATTCGGACTCATGCGCGATGGCAGCGCCGGGCGCATCGTGCTCGACCTCGACGGAGCAGCGACGTGAGCGCGCGCACCGTCGCCGCGCCCTCGACCGGACCCGACACGACGGGCGCCCGGATCGCGGGCGTCGAGGTTCGCCGCTACGCGGTCACGCTGGACCCGCCGTTTCGGGCGGCGTGGGACCCGACCCCACGGGCGACGGTGGGGGCGACGCTCGTCATCGTGCGCTCGCAGGACGGCGTCGCCGGCTACGCCAGCGGCGGCGACGTCCCGGACGCGGCTCTGCTCGAGCGCCTGCTCATCGGCGTCGACCCGATGCGAACCGAGGCCGTGCGCGAGATCTTCGAGACCGTCGACTTCCACGGCGGACGCCCGTGGACGGTCGAGGTTGCGATCTGGGACCTCGTCGGGCGGCTGCTCGGCCAGCCCCTGTGGCGGCTCCTCGGCGGGCGCTCGGAACGGCTGATCGCGTATGCGTCCACCGCCGAGCCTGTGGCGCCTGAGGAGCGGGTGCGGCGCGTGACCGCGCTGCGCGACCGCGGCGTGCGGGCGGTGAAGCTGCGCTTCCATCACGACGACTGGCGTCGCGACGTCGAGGTCGTCGAGCAGGTTCGGGCGGCGGTCGGCCAGGACGTCGAGGTCATGGTCGACGCCAACCAGGGCTGGCGCATGGCCGGCGATCGCTCCGCGCGCTGGGACGTGGCGACCGCGACGCAATGCGCCCGCGCCCTCGAGCCGCTGGGCGTCTACTGGCTCGAGGAGCCGCTGCGGACGGACGACGTCGAAGGCTACGCGCTCCTGCGCCGCCGCACGTCGCTTCGCATCGCGGCCGGAGAGATGGTGCGAAGCCTGTTCGAGGCCCGCGATCTCATCCTGCGCGGCGGCGTCGACGTGGTGCAGCCCGACGTGGTGCTTGCCGGCGGCCTCGGCGGCTGCCGGCGGATCGCGGCGCTCGCGGACCTGTGCGGTCGGGCGTTCTCGCCGCACACGTGGACGAACGGCTTCGGCCTCCTCGCGAACCTGCACCTGGCGGCCGCGGTGTCGACCTGCCCCTACATCGAGGTGCCGTTCGACCCCCCGGGATGGACGCCGGACCGGCGCGACTGGCTGCTCGGCGGCCCCACGATCGAGATCGCACCGGACGGCACGATCGCGCCGCTGCCCGGCCCCGGGCTGGGCGTCGTCCCCGACCTCGACCGCATCGAGGAGCACCGAGTCGCCTGATGGAGGTCCGGGCCGCCGTGCTGCACGAGGCGCGCACGCCGCTCAGCGTCGAGACGGTGACCCTCGACCCGCCGCGCGCGGGCGAGGTGCTGGTGCGGGTCGCGGCGGCGGGCGTGTGCCACTCCGACGTCCGCCTCGCCGATGGCGACCTCGGCGACGGGCGCTGGCCGACGGTGCTCGGGCACGAGGGCGCCGGCGTCGTCGCGGCCGTCGGCGCGGACGCCGGCGGTCTCGCCCAGGGCGACCGTGTGGCGTTCTGCTTCGTGCCACCGTGCCGGGCGTGTGCCGCATGCGCGGCGGGCCGGTTCAACCTCTGCGAGATCGCCGGGGAGCGCGCGTGGGCGGGCACCCTGCTCGACGGCACGACGCGCCTGCGCCTCGCCGACGGCCGCGCGGTGCGGCACTTCAACTTCGTCTCCTGCTTCGCGGAGCACTGCGTGGTTCCGGCCGCGAGCGCGGTGCCGATCCCGCCGGAGCTGCCGCTGTGGCAGGCCGCGTTGCTCGGCTGCGCGGTCGTCACGGGCTTCGGCGCCGTTCGCAACGCGGCGCACGTCGAGATTGGCGAGAGCGTGTGCGTCGTCGGCTGCGGCGGGATCGGTCAGCAGATGGTGGCCGCGGCCCGGATGGCCGGCGCGGGCCGCATCGTCGCGGTCGACCGCGACGCGGCCAAGCTCGCCCTCGCGCGCCGCCGCGGCGCAACCGACACGGTCGATGCGAGCGCTGGGGACCCGGTCCGGGCGGTGCTCGCGCTCGTCCCCGGCGGGGTCGACCACGCGCTCGAGGCGGTCGGCGATCCGGCGACGATACGTCTCGCATGGGACGTGCTGCGCCCCGGCGCGTCGGCGATCGTGGTCGGCATCGCGCCGCGCGGCACCGAGGCGTGCGTACCTGCGCTCGACCTGCTCTCCGAGAAGTCGCTGCGGGGCAGCTACTACGGCTCGGGCAACCCGCCGGTCGAGATCGCGCGGTTGGGGCGACTGATGGCCGACGGCCGCATCACGGTCGCCGACGCCGTCTCGCATCTGACCGACCTCGAGGGCATCGAAGCGGCGTTCGAGCGCCTGCGCCGCGGCAGCGGCGCCCGATCCGTCGCCGTCATCGACGCGGCGTTGGCCGGCGCGCCGGAGCGCCCGGCGCAGAGCGCCGTCTGACTGAGCGCTCGCCTTCGCGGGGCCGTCGCGCTATCCGCGCACGGCGTGCGCGGCCGCTACGCGTCCTGTGAAGACGCGCTGCGCGAAGGCGCCGGCGAGCGCATCGCCGTCGGGGCCGAGGGGCCGCACGGCCTCGACCGGCGGGAACACCGCCCGGACCTCATCGACGAGCGGGGCGAGCGCGGGCGGCGGCGGCCGGTCCGCGGCGTGGAGCGCCTGCGCCCCGAGGGCGGCGAGAATCGCGAGCGCCGCGTCCAGGCAGTGGCCGATGGCGTCGGCGCGGCGCCAGGCGAGGAAGCCCATCGAGGGCACGTCGTTCTGACCGAACCCCCCGAGGGACAGCAGCGTGGGGCCGGCGTGTGCGCGCGCCTCCTCGGCCCACCAGGTCTGCACCATGTGCAGCGGCTTCATCGTCCACTCGTCGCGCGCGAGCAGGGTCGCCGTCGACGGATGCTGGAGCAGCTTGTCGGTAAGCCGCTGGGCGAGCTGGCAGAGGTCCGCCCACACGCTCCCGACGGCGTCCATCGCGGCCGGGCCACGGGCGTTGTGATAACCGCCGGTCGAGATCACGGCCCCGAGCGGGCGGTCGCCGTCGGGTAGGACGTAGACCGGGTTGTCGGTGACCGAGCGCAGCGACACCGCCGCGGCACGCTCGGCCTCGGCCTGCGCACGGCGCACCTGGCCGAGCACCCGCGGCAGGATGCGGAAGCTCACGGCGCCCTGGTGCGCCTGGCGGTCGTCGGCTGAACCGGCGAGAAGCGTGCGCAGCGACCGCAGGGCGGCCGTCTCGTGCTCGTCGCCCCACAGCGCCTCGAGGTCCTCGGAGTAGGCCTGGAGCGGCGCCTGGGCAGCCTCGGCGGTGAGGGCGAACACGCTCTCGGCGAGCGCCAGGCGCGCCTGCCCGGCGAGCGCGACGTCCGCGACGAGTGCCGCCGCACACGGCGAGCCGTTGATCAGGGCCATGCGCTCCTTCGGCTCGAGCTCCAGCCGAGCGCTCAGGTCGTAGAAGAGCCGGCCGAGCGCGACGATCTCGCCCGCGCCGCCGTTGCCCTGGCCGGGGACCTCCGGGAGCGGCGCGCCGAGCATGCCGGCCACCTCGGTCGCGATCTCTGCGCGCACGGCGGCGTGACCATCGACGAAGTTGGCTAGGCGCGCGAGCACGATGGCGCGCACGACGCGGTCGGGGAGCGGCGCGCCGAAGGCGTGCGCTGTCCACAGCCGGGTCGGGCGGCGGGCCTGCGCCTCGGCCGTGAGCGCCACCGCCGCGCCATCGCCGGGCGCCGTCGTCGTGCCGTAGATCAGCGCGCCCGGGTCCTCGGCGACGCGCGCGGCGACGAACGCCGCGAAGCTCGCGTGGCTGCGTTCCATGCGCTCGATCGCCTCGGGCGCGAGCTCGACGGCCTCGCCGTCCCATGCCACGCGTTGCAGCGCCTGCAGGGTGATGTCAGCGCGGGTGGCGATGCGCACGGTCATCGCGTCACCGTACAGCCACCGCGCCCGCCGACCATCGTGGGGCGGCCGACGCGGCTCAGACGTCTCCGCCCTCAGCGGCCAGGCGCTCGATCTCGCGGTTCAGCAGCCCGAGCCGCGCCTCCTTGAGCAGCGGCATCTCGCGGCGCACGCGTCGCACTGCCGCGAGGTCGATGTCGGCGCTCAAGAGGGCGGGCTCGTCGCGCGGCGCCTCGGTGACGAGCTCACCCTCCGGGCCGTAGACGTGGGAGCCGCCCCAGAAGCGCAATCCCGGCTCCACGCCGACGCGGTTGACGAACACGACATAGCACTGCAGCGTGCGAGCGTAGAAGCGGGTGATGTCGCGCCACTGCTCCTCGATGTCCCGACGCCTGACCGTGCTGTTCGCGGGCACGATCAGCACCCTGGCGCCGTCCTGCGCCGCGAGCGCAGCGAGCGCCGGCTGCCACGCATCGCTGCAGAGCAGGATGGCCATGCGCCCGAAGCCGGTGTCGAAGGCGCGCATTGCTGACCCTGGGGTGAAGTGCTTGCGCTCCTCCCAGATGTCGTAGTTGGGCAGGTAGAGCTTGCGGTGCACGTGCAGGACGCGTCCGCCCTCGACGAAGACGGCGCTGTTGTAGGTGTGCACCCGGCCCGCCTCGGCGAAGCCGAGGACGAACGCGGTGTCGTGCGTGTCGGCGGCGAGGCCCGCGATCTCGGCGTCGGTGACCGCACGCGACACGTCCTCGCCGACGTGCCCCAACGAGTAGCCGGTAAGCGTGAGCTCGGGGAACACGACGATGTCGGCGGATCGCGCCGTCGGCGCGGCCAGCGCTTGCCGGACGCGGCGAGCGTTCTCTGCGACGTCGCCCAGCGCGCAGTCGATCTGGGCGAGCACCAGTCGCACGACCTCGCTCCGCGCTCGGCCGCCGTCGGTCGCCATCACATCCTCTCGGCGTACTCCTGGTTCTCAGCGCGCAGAGTGGGGTCCGTCCCGAGGGCGTAGTGCTTGGACATGTCGGCCGTGTACCGGCTGGCCGGCGGCGTGCGTCCCAGCGCCTCCGCCATGCTGCGGATGTGATGCGGGGCCGCGCCGCAGCAGACGCCGAGATAGCTGACGCCGATGTCCTGCGCCCGGCGCGCGAACTCTGCGATCTCATATCGCGAGCAGGTGAACGGGTCGAGCGCGGTCGGAAACGGCCTCGCGGCGATCGCCGGGTCCGGGGCCCCCGGATCCTCGAGCGAGTGGAAGGTCGGGTGGCTCTCCGTCGTGCGATAAGGGACCGGCAGGCCCGCCACGTGGACGGTGACCGCCCGGCGCACCTCCTCGAGCAACGGCAGCATCGTTGCCGGCCCGCGCCCGCAGTTCAGCCCGACCACGTCGGCGCCGGCGTCCTCGAGCTGCCTGCACGCCTCTGCCGGCGAGATCCCCTCGCGCACGCTGCCGTGGCGGTGCACGGTCAGCATCACCACGGCGGGGAGTCCCGCCTCTTTGATGACGGCTGTGGCAAGCAGCGCTTCGCTCAGCCAGGAGAACGTCTCGCCGATGACGAAGTCGACGCCCGCCTCTGCCGCCCACCCCACCTGCTCCTCGAACATCGCGTGTACGGGGTCGCGGGATTCATCGCCGGCCCAGACGTTCGTGTTGCAGATGTTGCCGGCGAGCAGTGCACCGCTCTCCGTGCTGATCTCCTTCGCGATCTCCAGTGCCCTGCGATTGATCCGCTCGAGGTCGGCCTCGCGGCCGATGACCCGCAGCTTCTCCCGGTGCGCGTAGTACGTGAACGCTTCGACGACGTCCGAGCCCGCGTGGACGAACTCCCTGTGCAGCTCGGCCACCTTCTCCGGATGCTCGAGCACGACCTCCGGAACGAAGCCGCCGGCCTGCAGGTAACCGCGGCGCTCCAGCTCGAAGAGATAACCCTCCGCGCAGATCACAGGCCCACGCGCCAAGCGCTCCAACAGATCAGCCATGACCACTCCTTCGTAGACGGTTCACGGGTGGTGGCACAACGTAGCGCGACGGCAAAGGCCTCAATGACCCTCTCTCAAGGTGCCCGACGCGGACCGCTTCCTCGTCGAGCGCGATCTGACGGTCAAGCACTACGAGGTCGCCGACAGCGCCGGTTCACCGGCCGGCTGAGCCGAAGCCGTGCGGCGGTCGACGCGCCTCGGTAGCGTTAGCGACCTCGAGGAGGTGAGGGATGCAGGGAGTGCCTGACCCAGGCGCTGCGGCGGCGGCGATCGAGTTCCGCGCGGCGACCAAGCGCTATCCGGGCCGCTCGGCGGCTGCCGTCAGCGAGCTCTCGCTCAGCGTGCCCGCGGGCGAGATCTGCGTGCTGATCGGCCCCTCCGGCAGCGGCAAGACCACCGCGATGAAGATGGTCAACCGCCTGATCGACATCACCGAGGGCGACATCACCGTCGGCGGGCAGAGCGTGCGCAGCCTCGATCTGACCGAGCTGCGCCGGGGCATCGGCTATGTCTTCCAGCAGATCGGCCTGTTCCCGCACATGAGCGTGGAGGACAACATCGGGACCGTGCCGCGGCTGCTGGGCTGGCCCAAGCAGCGCATCCGCGATCGCGTGGGCGAGTTGCTCGAGCTCGTCGGCCTGGAGCAGAGCGACGCCAAGCGCTATCCGGGACAGTTCTCCGGCGGCCAGCGCCAGCGCATCGGCGTGGCCCGCGCCATGGCCGCTGACCAGCCACTCATGCTCATGGACGAGCCGTTCGGCGCCGTCGATCCAATTGCCCGCGACCGGCTGCAGAACGACTTCCTGCGCCTGCACGCCGAGGTCCGAAAGACGGTCATCTTCGTCACGCACGACATCGACGAGGCCATCAAGATGGGCCACCGGATCGCGATCCTCAGGGACGGCGAGCTCGTCCAGTACGGGACACCCGACGAGATCCTCGCCAGCCCGGCCAACGAGTTCATCGCCGACTTCGTGGGCGCCGACCGCGGCCTGAAGCGCCTGCTCCTGCGCAAGCTGGCCGAGATCGAGCTCACGCCGGCGACCAACGGCGAGGCCGACGACCTGCCGACGATCGACGAGGACACGTGCCTTCGGGACGCGCTGTCGATGATGGTCACCCAGCGGGTGTCGGCACTGACGGTGCTCGGCACGGCGGGCGAGCGCCGGGGCACCGTGTCGATGGAGACCCTCGCCCATTTCGCCGACCTCGACCCTGCCGACGCCGAGGTCGAGGCCTAAGCGCCCATGCTCGGCTCGCTCGCGCTCCCGATCGCGCAGGGCGGTGGCCCGGTCATCCCGACGTTCCAACGCGGCTCGGACTGCGTGCGCGAGAACCGCCAGTTCTGCTGGGACTGGTTCTCCAGCCACTGGAGCAGCACCTTCCAGCCGCGCCTCATCGAGCACATCGAGCTCACCGCCATGGCGGTCGGCATCGGGTTCGTCATCGCGTTCGCCACGGCGCTCGTCGCCCACCGCTGGAACTGGGCGGTCAACCCCGCGACGGCGGTGTTCGCATTGCTCTACACGATCCCCAGCCTGGCCTTCTTCCAGCTCATGGTGCCGTTCACCGGGCTGACACGGCTGAGCGCGGAGATCGCACTGGTCTCCTACACGCTGCTCATCCTCTTTCGCAACATCCTCACCGGCCTGCGCGAGGTGCCTCCCGACGCGCTCGAGGCGGCCCAGGCGATGGGGCTCACCCCCCGCCAGACGCTCTGGCGCGTCGAGCTGCCGCTGGCGATGCCCGCGATCATGGCCGGCATCCGGATCGCCACGGTCACCACGATCAGCCTGACCACGGTCGCGGCGTTCATCGGCGTGGGGGGCCTGGGAGAGCCGATCTTCAACGCGATCCAGACCGGTTTCAAGACGCAGTTCATCGTCGCCGGCGTGCTGGCCGTGCTGCTCGCGCTGGCGGCCGACGCGCTGCTCGTCGTGCTGCAACGCGTGCTCTCGCCGTGGGCGAAGTCAAGGGCGGCCTGAGCATGCACTCCATCATCGACGCCTTCCAGTTCATCGGCGACAACCCACACCTCATGCTGACCAAGACGCTCGAGCACCTCGCGCTCTCGGGCGCGGCCATCGGGGTCGCGCTGGTCATCGCGATTCCCCTCGGCGTCACCCTCGGGCACCTGCACAGGGGCTCGTTCCTGGCCATCAACGTCTCGAACATCGGCCGCGCGCTGCCGAGCCTCGCGGTCATCTCGATCGGCATCGGCACCCTCGGCATCGGCTTCATCAACGTCATGGTCGCCCTGATCATCCTCGCCGTGCCGCCGATGCTGACCAACGCCTATGTCGCCGTCGACGGGGTGGACCCCGACGCGGTCGAGGCCGCACGGGCGGCCGGCATGAGCCCCGCCCAGGTGCTGCGGAAGGTCGAGATCCCGCTGGCCGTATCGCTGATGTTCGCCGGCATACGGACGGGAGCGGTGTACGTGGTGGCGACCGCTACGCTCGCGGCGATCGCCGGGGGCGGCGGCCTGGGCGACGTGATCGTCAACCAGGCCAGCTACGGGACGCCCGGCGTGATCGCCGGCGCGCTCGCCGTGACGGCGCTCGCCTTCCTGGTCGAGGGCATGTTCGCCGTCATCCAGCGGCTGCTGACGCCCAAGGCGCTGCGCCACCAGAAGGGGGCGGCCGAGCTGTTCACGCCCCTCATCGAAGGTACCTGAGCAACGAGGAGGAGGAGCAGGCAATGCGAGGCACCATGAGGAGACTGATCGTCTGGTCGCTGCTGGCCGCGACGATGGCGTTCGCCGTCGCCGCGTGCGGCAGCGACGACAACAGCAGTTCGTCGAGCAGCACGCCGGCGGCAAGCACGTCGGCGGCGGCTCCGGCGCAGCCGGGCAAGGGCAAGCCCTCGGTCACGATCGGCACCAAGGACTTCACCGAGGAGTTCATCCTCGGCGAGCTCTACAAGGGCGCGCTCGAGGCCAAGGGCTACACCGTCAACCTCAAGAAGAACATCGGCGCCACCGAGATCATCGACACGGCGCTGACGAGCCACAAGATCGACGCCTATCCGGAGTACACGGGCGAGTCGGTGGCAACGGTGGCCAAGCGCAACGAGCCGGCCGAGACGGCCGACGAGGAGTACCAGCTGGCCAAGGAGTTCTACGAGGGCCGCGGGCAGACGGTGAGCGAGCCGACGCCCTTCGAGGACGTCGACGCCATCGCCGCGACAAAGGCCTTCGCGACGAAGAACAACCTGACCACGATGGAGGACCTCAAGAAGATCGGGAGCTTCTCGCTCGGCGCGCGGCCCGAGTTCAAGGCCCGCCAGCAGGGCCTGGCCGGCATGAAGAAGGTCTACGGCATCAACAACGCCAAGTTCCGCCAGCTGGCCCTCGGGGTCCAGTACCAGGCGCTGGACACCGGCAAGGTCGACACGGCGAACATCTTCACCACCGACGCGCAGCTGGCCAGCGGCAAGTACACCGTGCTCAAGGACCCCAAGGGCGTCTTCGGCTTCCAGAACGTGTCCTTCGTCATCGACAAGGACAAGCTCGCGGCGCTCGGCGGCGATCAGTTCATGGCGATCATCAACTCGGTCAACAAGCTGCTCACGACCGACGCGATCACCGCGATGAACAAGGCCGTCGCCATCGACAAGCAGGACGAGGCGACGGTGGCCAAGCAGTTCCTCACGGCCAACAAGCTGGTCTAGCTCGGGATTTCGTGATCGAAGGGACGGGGGCCGGTCAGCCGGCCCCCGTCTTCGTCGACGCGCGCGCCACGAGCACCGGCGCTACGATCTCGCGCAGCGTCGCCTGCGGGCCGTCGGCGTCGATCGCCGTCAGCAGGAAGCCGGTCGCCAGCTCGGCCACGCGGTCGACGTCCCACACCGTCGAGGTCAGCGCCGGCGCGAGCAGGCGCGAGATCGGGTGATCGCCGAAGCCCGCGACAGCGACGTCGCCGGGGATCGACAGCCCGAGCTCGGCGCACGCGGCGTAGACGCCGTAGGCGATCGAGTCCGACAGACAGAAGACGGCGGTCGGGCGCTCGTCGCTGCCCAGCAGCTCGAGCGCCAGGGGGCGCGAGCCGTTGAGCGAGTAGGCGCACGCGACCACGCGGCAGTCGAGCCCCAACGCGGTCGCCGAGGTCGCGACCGCGCGCTCGGCCGCGCGCCCGGGCGAGGTCTCGACGGCCCACGAGAGCACCGTGATGCGGCGGTGGCCGAGCGCGCTCAGATGCTCGAGGCTCTCGCGCACGCCGCGCTCGTTGTCGAAGACCACCTCGCCGGCGGCGCTGACGCCGGGCAGCGCATCGCCGATGGTGACCGTCGCGACCTCCCGGGCGATCGACGCCCAGCCGCCGCTGGCCGGGCCGATCGGCACGACGACGAGCCCGTCGACGCGCTGGTCGACCAGGCGCCGTGCCAGCTCGAGCTCGCGCCCGGGCTCGCCGTCGGCGTCGGCCACCAGCGTGCTGCGGGCGGCCTCGTAGAGCTCGCGCTGCACCGCGCGCACGAGCTCCTGGTTCCAGAAGTCCGACAGGCTGCCGACGAGCAGGCCGACGACGCCCGTCGAGCCGCCGGCCAGGGCGCGGGCGATCGGATCGGCCTCGTAGCCGAGCTTCTCGGCCGCCTCGCGGACCCGCCGCTCGGTCTCGGCCGACACCTGCATGCCGCGCAGCGCGTAGCTCACGGCGGCCGGCGAGAGGCCCGTGTACTCCGCCAGCTCGCGGATCGTGGTGCGGCGCCCGGGGCGGCTCGGCACACCCCGAGCCTACTCGGCTTGACACGCGGAGGAAGATGTTTGTGAAGCGGTTCACTGAACCGCTTCACTGAACCGGTCCAGAACCTCTATGTGTCCTGAGATCGACATCCACCAGCATCTGTGGCCCGAGCCGCTGCTGAGTGCGCTGTCGCTGCGTCGCGAGCCGCCGATGCTCGTGCGCCGCGGCGGGGGCTGGGCGCTGCGACTGTCCGGCGAGCCCGAGGGCCTCGTCGACCTCGCCGACCACGATCCCGACGCCCGCGCGGCGCTCGTCCGCGCCGACGGCCTGGACCGCGCGCTCGTGGTCCCGTCCACGCCGCTGGGCATCGAGGCGCTGCCCGCCGGCGAGGCGGAGCCGCTGCTCGAGGCCTACCACGAGGGCGTGCGCGCGCTCCCCGACGAGTTCGGCGCCTGGGCCGCGGTCGGCCTCGCCGACCCCGATCCCGTGGAGCTGGCGCGGCTGCTCGACGCGGGGTTCGTCGGCGCGTGCGTCGCCGCCGACGCGCTTGCCGGCCCTGACGGGCTGGAGCGGCTGGGACCGGTGCTCGAGACGCTCGAAGGTCGTGGCGCCCCACTGCTCGTCCATCCTGGCCCCGCACCGGCGAGGCCGACCGCCGGGTTGCCGGACTGGTGGGCGGCGCTGACCGGCTACGTGGCCACGATGCAGACTGCGTGGCACGCGTTCGCCGTCTGGGGTCGCGCGGCGCACCCGGGCCTGCGCGTGTGCTTCGCGATGCTCGCGGGCCTCGCGCCGCTGCAGCGCGAGCGCCTGGTCGCGCGCGGGGGGCCCGCGATCAGCGACCCGGACGTCTTCCTCGACGTCTCCTCCTATGGCGCGCGCACCGTCGATGCCGTCCTGCGCGAGGTCGGCGTCGACCGGCTCGTCCACGGATCCGACCGTCCCGTCGTCCCGGCCGCCGAGCTCCCGCTCGGCGACGCCGTGCACACCGCGCTGCGCCAGCGCAACCCTGCCCGACTGCTCAGCACCGCCACCACGGAGGTCCACGCATGACCGCGGTCCCTCGCAGCACCACGCTCCAGCGCGATCTCGACGCGGGCGAGTTGCGCGAGCTCGTGAGCCGGATCGCCTCCGATCCCGGGCAATGGCGCCCGCTCGTGCACAGCGACACCCCGCAGCGCCACTTCGAGCAGCTCTGGCGCGACGACCACGTCGACATCTGGGTCATCACGTGGGCCAGCGGCAACGACACCGGCTTCCACGACCACGACGTCTCGCGTGGCGCCGTCGCCGTCGTGCAGGGCGAGCTCATCGAGGAGCGCCTCGTGGTGGGCGGGCCGCCGCGCCAGCTGCGCCGCCATGTCGGCGAGACGTTCGACTTCGACGCCTCCCACGTCCATCGGATGCGTAAGGACGACGCCGCGCTGGCCGTGACCATCCACGCCTACTCGCCGCCGCTGTGGCGCATGGGCGCCTACGAGGTCGAGGCCGACGGCACGCTGCGACGCCGGTCGATCTCCAGCGCCGAGGAGCTGCGGCCCGTCGAGTCGGCCGCTTAGGCGCCGTGGCCGGCGACCTGATGCTCCTCAGCGAGCTCGGCGCAGACGCGCTCGGTCGTCGTCACGAACTCGCGGGCGGCGGGCAGCAGGTCGCGATCGCGATGCCACGCCAGCCCGATGGCCCGCGGCGGCAGCCCGATGTCGATCTCGACCGCACGCACTCCAGGATGGCCGTGATCGACGCTGAGCCGCGGCAGCAATGCCGCGCCCATCCCGGTCGCGACGAGCCCGTGGATCGTCTCGTCGTCGTTGGAGCGAAAGACGACCTGCGGCGTGCCGCGCAGATGGGTCTCGGGTCGCGTCACGTCGCGCACGCGGTCGTAGGCGATGAGCGGCAGCCCCGCCACGTCGGCCATCGTGGGCTTGGCCTTCTCGCGCCCGAGCGGGGAGCCCTCCTCGACGAGGAGCATGAACGGATCGCGCAGCAGCTCGACCGCGACGAAGGGGCCGTCGGCCAGCGGGAAGAGCATGAAGGTCAGGTCGAGCTCGCCGCGCTCGACGAGGCGCAGCAGCTGGCCCTCGTCGGGGGTCTCCACCAATGCGACGTGCACGTCGGGAAGCGCCGCGGCCAGCCGCCCGACGGTGCGCGGCAGGATCTTGGCGCCGACGCTGTGGTAGGTGCCCACGCGCAGCTCGCCCGCGCTGCCCGCCGACCAGGCCGCGAGGTCCGCCCGTGCGGCGGCGAGCTGGTCGACGACCCGTCGACCGTGGCGCAGCATGACGTCGCCGGCGGGGGTCAGCGAGACCGGGCGCGGCCCGCCCGAGCGCTCCACCAGCCGCACTCCGACGATCCGCTCGAGCAGGGCGACCTGCTGGCTGACGGCCGACTGCGTGTAGCCGAGGGTCCTGGCCGCGCGGCTGAACGAGCGCTCGCGCGCGATGGCATCGAGCGCCGCGAGATGGCGCACCTCGACGCCAAGCCAACTATCAGGATCTCTCATCGACAGCAAAACTACTCCGAGTTGTGCTGATGGACCCAGGACTTCAGTCTGGTCCGGTGGACCAGAGGACGCGCAGCGCAGCTGGCTTGCGGAAGACCAGCCCGGACGGGGCTGACGGGTGCGCGGGATCCAGTCGCAGGTCGGGCAGGCGATCCAGGAGACGGCCGACGGCGGTGTGCGCCTCCAGGCGCGCGAGATGCATCCCGATGCAGACGTGCGGCCCGCGCGCGAAGGCGAGGTGCTGGCGCGCGTTCTCGCGGCCCACGTCGAAGCGGTCGGGATCGGGGAAGGTCGCGGGGTCGCGGTTGGCTGCCGCGACCGAGACGCTGACGAGCTCGCCCCGGCGGATCGCGGCGGTGCTCAGCTTCACGTCGGTGGTCGCGTACCGGTCGACCATCGCGGCCGCCGGCTCGAGCCGCAGCGACTCCTCGATGGCGTTGGGCAATCGGCGCGGGTCGGCCGTCACGAGCGCGAGCTGGTCGCGATTTGAGAGCAGGTGCTGGACAGCGTTGGCGATCATCCCCTCGGTCGTCTCGATGCCGCCGAAGAGCATCACCGCGGCATTCGACACGACCTCCGCTCGCTCGAGGCCGCCGGCACCGCCGCCGGCGGCGGCCAGCAGCGACGACCCGACCTCCCGATCGAGCACGGGATCGATGGCGGCCCGCAGGTCCTCGAACGCTGCGCGGCCGGCCGCCGGCACCTCGCCCCCGGCCGTGACCTCGGTCACCGCCGCGACGATCGCGTCGTACCAGCCCAGCACGGCGCCCGTGTCGGTCTCGCGCAGGCCGAGCGAATGGGTGACGACGGTCGCGGCGAGCGGGCCGGCGAAGGCGCGCCGCAGCTCCGCCTCGCCGGCGGGCTCGACGGCGTCGATGAGCCGATCGACCTCTGCGGACACGAGCTCGGTGAAGCGCTCGCGCACGGCCTGCAGGCGAAACGGGCGCGCGAACGGCGCACGATGGCGCTGGTGCTCGTCGCCATCGAGCGTGAGCATGCTGGGGCCGACGACGCGGCCGGTCGAGAACCTTGCGTCGTCGACCGTGAACGTGGCCGCGTCGCCCATGACCTGCAGCGCGAGGTCGCGGCGCAGGACCAGCCAGCCGCCGAGCGCCGGCAGCCACGACACCGGCGCGCGCTCGCGCAGGCGGGAGAGCAGGGCATGAGCGTCCGGCGCCGCCAGGGCCTCGACGGTGACAGCGACCTCCTCGTCATCGGAGGAGGGGTGATGGGGCTGTTCACGGCGTATCACGCGTCGGAGCGCTTCGAACGGGTCGTCGTGCTCGAGCGCGGGCGCGTCGGCGATCCCATGACGGCTTCGTTCGGTCGCACGCGCTCGTTTCGCAACGACTATCTGGACGCAACCTACGCCCGGCTCGCCTATGAGGCCTTCCGCCTGTGGGGCGAGTTCGAAACGCAGACCGCGACAGACGTGCTCGTCCGCTGCGGCTGCCTGAACATCGCCAAGCGCTCGGTCACCCCCAACCTCGCGGACACCTACGCGCAGATGAGCTACGAGACGCTCACGCGCCTGGGCATGAGGACGGCGGCCCTCGACGCCACGGCGCTGCACCAGCGCTTCCCCTATCTCGACGCGGACATGGGGCGCCTGGACCTCGATGGCGGCGTCGTCGACCTGCCCGCGGTGACGCGCACGCTGGGACGTGTCCTCGGAGAACGCGGGGTCGACACGATCGAGAACGTCGAGACGATCTCGATCGAGCGCGACGGCCCGTCGATCCGCGTGATCACCGACGCTGGGGAGTTCGTGACGCGAGCGCTCGTGGTGACGGCGGGGCATGGCACCAACGAGGTCCTGGCGATGCTGCCCGACTGCCGGCTGCAGGTCCCGATCACCAAGGACCGCCCGAGCGAGGCCAAGTACTACGTCCCGCCCGCCGACGCGCGCGATCGCTTCACCGCGAGCGCGATGCCGGCGATCGCCTATCTGGACACCGGGATCTACTGCCATCCGATCGTCGACGGCCTCGTCGATGCCGTGAAGATCGGCTACTACAACCCGCCCGACATGCCCAGACGCGTCACGACGATCGACTCCATCGCGAGCTTCGTCGAGCAGTGCATGCCCGGGCTGAAGGACGCGGCGGTGAGCGACGTCGAGGACGTCGATCAATGCCACTACGACCTCGTCGCCGACGACGACTTCGTGCTCGGTCCGATACCCGGCCTCACGAACGCGTTCGTCGGGGTCGGCTGGCGAGGCACCGGCTACAAGTTCGCCCCTTGGGTGGGGCGGGTGCTCGCCGAGCTCGCGGTGCAGGGCGGCACCGTCTACGACATCGCCCGCTTCTCCCCAGCCCGATTCGAACAAGGGAACACCACCGATGCCCCGTCCGTCGCAGAGGACCCTGCAGCAGCGTCTTTCTGAAGGGGTGGTCCTCGGCGCCGAGGGCTACGTCTTCGAGCTGGAGCGCCGCGGCTACATCCAGGCCGGCCCGTTCGTCCCCGAGGTGATCCTCGACCAGCCCGACGCTCTGCGCCAGCTGCACCGCGACTTCCTGCGCGCGGGCTCCGACGTGATGGTCGCGTTGACCTACTACGCCCACCGCGACAAGCTGCGCGATGTCGGGCGCGGCGACGACCTGGAGGAGATGAACCGCCAGGCGGTCAGGATCGCCAACGAGATCGCCGCCGAGGGCGGGGCCCTCGTGGCCGGCAACATCTGCAACACCTGGGCCTATGACCCCAAGGATCCCGTGGCCTCGGGCGCGGTGGTCCGCGCGCAGTACGAGGAGCAGCTCGGCTGGGCCGTCGAGGAGGGCGTCGACTTCGTCATCGCCGAGACCAACGACTACGTGGGCGAGGCCCTCATCGGCCTGCAGGTCTGCCAGGAGCTCGGCCTGCCGGCCATGGTCACCTTCGCCAGCGTCCAGCCGTCGACGACGTACGACGGCTACGACTACGTCGAGGCGTGCCGGATCCTCGCCGACCACGGCGCGACGATCGTCGGGCTGAACTGCTCGCGGGGCCCGGAGACCATGCTTCCGCTGCTGCAGGAGATCCGCTCGGCGGTCGACGTCGCGGTGGCGGCGCAGCCGGTTCCGTACCGCACGTCGCCGGCTGCGCCGGCCTTCGAGGCGCTGGCGTCCGACGACGGCATGCACGCGTTTCCCATCAAGCTCGAGCCCTTCCAGTGCACGCGGTTCGAGATGGCGGACTTCGCGCTGCGCGCGCGCGACATCGGCGTCAACTACGTCGGCATCTGCTGCGGCGCCGGCCCGCACCACGTCCGCGCCATGGCCGAGGCCCTCGGGCGCGAGACGCCGGCCAGCCGCTACTCTCCGGCGATCGAGCAGCACCCCGTCCTCGGGCGGGCGCGGCTCGTGGGCGAGGAGGAGCTCATGGGCGGTTGGGCCGCCGGGGCGTGACGGCGGCGTCCTCGAGCGGGCGCGAGCGTTGACTTCCTGAGCCTCAGGCTCAACAGATCGACACTCGGCGCGCATGTCGTTCGAGGACGCGTATCAGGATCGCCCGCCTCGGCCTCCTGACCGGGGAGATGCTCACCGAACCCAACAACTCACGCTCGCTGGACCGCCGCCGCGTCTATCTCGGCGAGGGCCTCAGCTTCCAGATCGAGTCCGAAAAGGCCTGGCTCGAGGCCGAGGCGATCGACCTCACCCATGAAGGCCTCGGCGTCGCGGTGGTCCTCGCGACCGACGTCATGATGCCGGCGGTCGGGGAGGTCGTCACCGTCCGCTACACGGGCCGGGGGGCGTCCGACGTCCCGCAGCAGGCCGTGGTGCGCCACGTCGGCACCCTCCAGACCGCCCGCGGGACGCTCCCGCGGATGGGGCTCTCGCTGGTGCCCGAGACGACGAGGGTCGCCGACGTCGATCGGCGCCAAGGAGTCCGCTACCCGTGCTCGGATGCGCTGGCGGCGTTCGCGGCCGCGTCGTGCCCGTGGTTCTTCGGGGAGACCCTGCACTTCCGGATCATCGCGGTCGGCGCCGGTGGGATGACGCTACGAACGACGCGCGCGAATCCGCCGCTGCTCCCGAGCGCGGAGCTCGACTTCGAGCTGCACCTCGCGTCCATGGCCGCCGAGACGGGCCGCGGGCGCCTCACGTCGGTGCGGCGCGACGTCGCCACCGGCGGCTTCGAGGTCGGCGTCGCCTGGATCGATCCGCCGCGCGAGCTGTTGAACGCGCTGTCGCGCTACCTCTTGGCGGGCGACGAGACCCTGACGCCCGCGGCCCTGCGCACCGGCGGCCTCACGGTCAGAGGCGTCGAGCGGGCGGTCACCTACGACTACGCGACGTCGAGCGCCGACTACGAGGAGATCCTCGCCCTGCGCCTGCATGCCCATCAGGCCGAGGGCCACCTGGACAACACGTCGATCGCCGACCTGCGCTCGCCGTTCGACGCGCACTCACGCCACCTCACCTGCCGCTTCGGTGGGCGGATCGTCGGCTACCTGCGCGTCATCTTCGTCGACGGCGATCCGGCGCGCAGCCAGTACGTGTCGCTCGGCGGCCACGAGGTCCCGCAGTGGCTGTGGGACGCCGGCTTCGTCGAGGGCGGCGCGGGCGCGACGCATCCGGACTTCCAGCGCGCCGGCCTCTACGTCCCGCTGATGCAGCACTTCTTCCGCGTGGCGGTGCAGTCGGGACACCGCTTCGTCCTCGGGGCGTGCCCCGATGAGCTCCTCGGGATGTATGGGGACATGGGCTTTGAGGTGCTCGAGACGCGGACCGTCGAGCCCAAGCCCGGCTGGAGCTTCCGCTCGCACCTGCTCTACGCCGACGCCGAGCAGCTGCTCCACGCTCCGCCCACGTCCAGGACCGTCGCCGCGATGGCGTCGGCCATCGGCTTCGCCGGCCTGCGGGCAGCAGCCTGAGCAGGGCCTCCGGATGAGTCACCAACTCGCATCGGAGCTTGCCGCCGCGACCGCGCGCCGCGACGTCACGACGTTCCGGCCGGTGCTCCTCGACGGGCAGTCACGGGACACCCCGGCCGCGCTCGTCGAGCTGGTCGCCGATCCGACCGTGGTCGTCGTCGACGAGCTGGGCGAGCAGCTCGAGCAGCTCGTCAAGGGCCGCGCGCCCTGCCGCGAGCTGTCGGGTGCTCAGCTGGGCGACGCGGTCGAGCGCGTGCTGGAAGGTCGCGCGCCGGCCGCCTTCGGCACCTGGGTGTTCTATCCGTGGAGCCGCCGCCTGGTGCACGTCCTGCCCGAGCCCCTGCACCGCGAGCTGCGCCTGGATCGCAACCGTTACGCCATCACCGAGGAGGAGCAGCAACGGCTGGTCGGACTGCGCGTGGCCGTCGCCGGCCTGTCGGTCGGGCGCGCGGTGGTCTCGACGATGGCGCACGAGGGGATCGGCGGCGAGTTGCGGCTGGCCGACTTCGACGTGCTCGACCTCTCGAATCTCAACCGGGTATCGGGCGGGGTCGCCGACGTCGGGGTGAACAAGGTCGTGCTCGCCGCGCGCGAGGTCGCCGAGCTGGATCCGTACATCCGTGTCGTCGCCTTTCCCCGCGGGGTGCAGGAGACGACGATCGCGCAGTTCCTCGCGGACGTCGACGTGATCGTCGACGAGTGCGACGACCTGGAGATGAAGGTGCGCCTGCGCGAGCACGCGCGCGCCGCGGGCCTGCCCGTGGTCATGGCCACGAGCCATCGCGGGATGCTCGACGTGGAGCGCTTCGATCTCGAGCCGGGCCGGCGGCCGTTCCACGGGCTGCTCGGCGACGTCACCTCGGCCGAGCTCGGCGGCCTGACGACCAAGCAGAAGGTCCCGTATGTAATCCGCATCCTCGACCCGGCGAGCCTCACGGAGCGGGCGGCGGCCTCGATGGTCGAGGTCAAGGAGACGGTCTCGACGTGGCCGCAGCTCGCCTCGGACGTCGCGCTCGGCGGAGCGATGGTCGCCAACGCCATCCGGCGCATCGCGCTCGGCGCCTTCAGCGCCTCCGGGCGCTTCTACGCCGATCTCGACGACCTGACCGCCGACGGACGGCAGGCGGTGCCGGCGCCGGCGCCCGCCGCTGAGCCGGCGCCGGTGGCGGCCGCCCCGCCACGGATGCCGCCCCCGGGCACCGGGGCGCCTTCGCCTGAGGAGGTCCGCTTCATCGTCGCGTGCGCGAGCTCGGCGCCCTCAGGCGGGAACATGCAGCCGTGGCGCTTCGAGGCGCAGTCGGACGTCATCCGCGCGTGGGTCGACCCGACGCGGTCGTCGCTGCTGGACTTCCGCAACCGTGCCGCGCTGCTCGCCCTCGGCGCTGCGCTGGAGGCGGCGAAGATCGGCGCCCGCGCGCTCGGCTTCGAGCCGGTGGCACGGCCCGTCGCGGTGGACGGGCCGGTGTGGGAGCTTGCGCTCGAGCGCTGGACGGACGCCCGCGACGAGGAGGCGGTGAAGTTTCTGTGGCGGCGGTGCTGCAATCGGCGCACCGGCTCGTCACGGCCCATCCCGGAAGCCGAGCTGGCGCGGCTCGCGCGCCGCGGCGCGCCGCTCGATGCTCGCGTCCTCGCCGGCGACGCGCTCACCGAGCTCGGCAGCGCCCTAGGCGCGCTGGATCGCGTGCGCTTCCTGTCGCCCCGGTTGCGTCGCGACCTCGTGGGGGAGCTGCGCTTCACCCCCGAGGAGACACATGCCTCGCGCGACGGCATCGACGTCGCCTCGCTCGAGCTCGACGGCGCAGACCTCGCGACCATGGACGTCCTGCGCAGCGGTGCCGGCATGGAGCTCCTGGCGAGCCTGGACCGCGGCTGGGGCCTGCGCAACGCCGCCCGCGACGCGTTCGCGGCGTCGGCCGGCGCCATCGTGCTGCGCGCGGCGGCCGTCGACCGGGCCGCTCTGCTCGACGCCGGCCGCGGGCTGATGCGGCTGTGGCTGGAGGCCACGCGCCGGGGGCTGGCTGTGCATCCGTGGGGCTCGCCCTTCCTGTTCCAGCGCCTCCTGGAGGACGGCGACTCGCTGGAGGGATGGGAGCGCGAGGCGCTGACCCACGCGGCCGACGGGTTCGAGCGGGTGGTCGGGCTCGAGCGCGACCGGCCGGTCCTGCTCATCCTGCGGATCTCCCAGGGCGACCCGCCGTCGGTGCGGTCGCTGCGGCGCCCGGTCGACGACGTGCTGGCCTTTGCGGCCTGACGTGTCGTGCGATTTCAGCGCTCGGTGTCGTGCACGCGATGGTCGGGTCAGTCACCTGTCGCGTTGTCGTACTCGTCGTGCAGGCGATACCAGCGGCCGCTCTCGTTGCGCCCCTTGGGGGCGCGGTCGAGCCACTGGAACATGCCCCACAGGGCGTCCATGCCGCGGGCGTAGGCCGAGTAGGTGTGGTACACAACGCCGTCCTCCAGCACGAACGCGCTCATGCCCACTCCGTCCTGGGGCGGATCGTTCGGACCCGGGACGCCCCGGTACGCGGGGAACGCACCGGCCGGTGTGTCGGAGTGGTCCCAAGTGGCGTGCATGTTGTGCTTCATCCCACCGGCCAGCTCCTCGTCGGTGTAGGCGACGCCGAAGTCGAAGTTGAAGTCACTGCCGAGCGAGGAGACGTACGGAACGTGCCACCCCATGCGCTTGCGGAAGGCCGTCAGGTCTTCGATGGGATAGCGCGAGACGGCGGTCATGGCGACGTCGTGGTTCTCGAGGTGGACGACGAAGCCGTCGTAGCCGTCCGCCGCGGATGCGCAGCTCGGGCAGCCCGGGAACATCATGTGGTGCACGATCAGCTGCGAGCGACCTCGGAAGAGGTCGCGAAGCGACGCCGGGCCGTCATCGGTCTCGAAGCGGTAGTCCTTGTCGATCCGGACCCATGGAAGCTCCTGGCGCCGGCGGGCCAGTTCGTCGCTGCGCCGCGTCAGCTCCTTCTCGGCTTCGAGCAGCTCGAGTCGCGCGGTCAGCCATTCCTCGCGCGTGCCGACGTTGTGCTGGGTCATCGTGTCGTCTCCTGGATCGTCCGGGCAATCGTTCCTTGGGGGAACGCACCGTAACACGATTGGGTCCCTTCAGGGAACTAAGGTAGTCTCGACAACGTGCAACGAACCGACTTCGGCGCGATGACGTGCTCGATCGCCCGCAGCCTCGCCGTCGCCGGCGAGCCGTGGTCGCCGCTGGTGATCCGCGACGTCTTCATCGGGATCAACCGCTTCGACGACCTCCAGCGCGACCTCGGCATCTCGCGCAAGGTCCTGGCCGAGCGCCTCAAGCATCTGGTCGAGGCCAGGATGCTCGAGCGCCGCCCTTACTCGGAGCGCCCGCTGCGCCACGAGTACGTGCTGACGCCGATGGGATCGCAGTTCGTCGACGTGCTGATGGCGATGGTCGCCTGGGGCGATCGCTGGACCGCGGGCGACGCCGGGCCGCCGGTCCTCTACCGCCACCACGCGTGCGGCCAGATCACCCACGTCGAGCCACACTGCGCGGCCTGCGGCGAGATCCTCCACTCGACCGACGTCAACGTCGAGCCTGGCCCCGGGCTCGCGGCCGCGCAAGCGACCATCTAGCCTCGCGACATCTCCCATGGGGCCCGGGGGAGCGCGTGTCCGGTCTCGATGAGGGACTTGAGGTTCGACAGCACGGCCGCCCAACCGTCGCCGGCCGCGGCGCGCTCGGCGTCGTCGGCGAGGTTCTCGTGCGTGACGGTCAGGCGGACGATGTCGGCGTCGGTGAGCGCCTCCCAGACGCGCTCCGGCTTCTGACGGCCTCGGCGCACGCTGCTGACCAGGTTCGCCGCCTCCAGTACGGCCAGGTGCTGGGTCGCCGATTGGCGCGCCATCGCGATGCCGTCACAGAGCTCGCCCAACGTCTGGCCGTTGTCGTGGCGCAGGCGGTCCAGCAGCTCGCGCCGGGTCGGGTCGGCCAGTGCCTCGAAGACGGAGTCAGCCCCTGTAGGCCTCGTGGACGTGGTTGTCGTGCTGGTTCTCGAGGTCCGTCCCTTCCGCCAGGTCGGTCTCGACGTCGCGGAGCACGATCAGCGTGTTGGTCGGCCCGATGAGCTCGACGAGGTCGTGGTGGAGCTTGTGGTTGTGGAAGCGCGCATGCTCCTTGAGCTGGAAGTTCGCCAGGAGCTGCGCGGCCTTCGCGGTGCCCACGAGGTTCTTGCGGACGCCGAAGTCGACCGCCTGGCCCTCACCGTGCGCGTTCTTGCGCAGGTGGAACGAGCGCGGGGCGTGCTTTCCGCCGGTGGTGGAGGTCGGGACCAGCCCGGCGGCGTACGCGCGGCATATGGCGGCGCGACACCCGGCGTTCACGTGGGGATCGACGTTGAAGTGCATGCACATGCGCTTGTCGAACCGGCCGAGTCGCGCCTTGAGGATCAGGAACGCCTTGAGGTTCTCGTTGGTCGGGTGCGCGATGAACTCCGTGCGCGCTTCGTCGAGCTGCTCTGTCAGTGTCATGTCGGTCGCC
>Ga0307502_10000094_pt1 | contig 22967 bp, 15 predicted proteins | sample 16_S_MG_FD_201364 | JGI IMG/M metagenome (GOLD analysis project Ga0307502, IMG submission 201364) | Soil microbial communities from Populus trichocarpa stands in riparian zone in the Pacific Northwest, United States - 16_S | ecosystem: Environmental > Terrestrial > Soil > Riparian zone > Trees... | reverse complement strand
GAGAAGAGCATGTCGCCCTGGCCGAGCAGCGACTCGGCGCCGTTCTGGTCGAGGATCACCCGCGAGTCCGTCTGCGAGGAGACCGAAAACGCGATCCGCGACGGGACGTTGGCCTTGATCATGCCGGTGATGACGTCCACACGCGGGGATTGCGTGGCGAGCACGAGGTGGATGCCGACCGCACGCGCCTTCTGGGCGAGGCGGATGATCGAGTCCTCGACGTCGGCGGGCGCGACCATCATGAGGTCGGCGAGCTCGTCGATGACGCACAGGATGTAGGGCAGTGGCGGGTCGCCGCGCTTGGCTCGCGCGCGGTTGAGCTCGATAAGCGAGCGCGTCTTGGCCAGCGACATGATCGAGTAGCGCTGCTCCATCTCGCGGACGAGGTTCTGCAGCGCGTTGGCAGCCATCCGCGGGCTCGTGATGACCGGCGTGAGCAGGTGCGGGATCGACTCGTAGTGGTTGAGCTCGACCTGCTTGGGGTCGATCAAGACGAGCCGCAGCTCGTGCGGCGTCGCGCGCAGCAGGACGCTCGAGAGCATCGCGTTGATCGCGCCCGACTTGCCGGCGCCGGTGGTGCCGGCGACGAGCAGGTGGGGCATCTTCGTGAGGTCGGCGCCGATCGCCTTGCCGGCGACGTCCTTGCCGAGCCAGACCGTCAGCGGCGACCAGCCGGCCGGCGCATCCTGAAAGACGTCGCCGAGCTGCACGATGCGGCGCAGCAGGTTGGGAACCTCGACGCCGACCGCCGTCTTGCCGGGAATCGGCGCGAGGATGCGGATGTCGGTCGCGGCCAGCGCGTAGGCGAGGTCGTCCTTGAGCTGGGCGACCTTGCTCATCTTGATGCCCGGGGCGAGGCGCAGCTCGAAGCGGGTGATGTGGGGCCCGGCGACCGTGCCGACGACCTTCGATTGGACGCCGAAGTGTCCGAGCGCCTCGATCAGCCGAGCTGCGGTCTTCTCCTGCCCGGCGGTGTCGGGGCGCGACTGCTCCGCGGTCGAGCGCCTCAGCAGCTCGGGCGGAGGCAGGCGCCATTCGAAGCCGGGATCGTCGGTAACCGAGCCGCGCAGGCGTCCCTGCGGCGTCAGGTCGGCCGCGGTCGGCACCGGCGGCTCGCGCCCGAGGATCTCCGTTGGCTCGGGCAGCTCCTGCGGCTCGTCTCCCAGATCGAGCGGATCGGCGCTGGCCGCGGCCTCCGGCTCGGGCTCGGGCACGGGCTCTCCGTAGAGGTCGGGATAGCGCGTGGCGCCGTCCAGCGACGGCGCCTCGACGTGGGTGGCGCGCACCACGACCTCGCTGTCCGGCGGCTCGGGCGGATGCATCTCGTGCTCCGGCGGTGCCAGCGGAGTCTGAGGCGGCTGCGGTTGCGGTTGCGGGGCATCGACGAACCCGACGTCATCCGGCGCGGGCGCAGCCGGACCTCGCCGGGCGGGCACGGCCCGGCCGATCGCTCGCGTGGTGTCCGCGAGGCCCGAGCCGGTCGCCCGCAGGACGCCCGCCACAGACGCCCCAGTCAACAGCAGGACCGCGGCGACGAAGAGAAACACGGCGAGGATGTGCGCGCCGATCGTCGACACGGCGGTCGCGGTCGCGTACAGCAGGGCGTCGCCGACGATCCCGCCGCGCGCCTCGAAGAAGGGGACGTTCCAGTAGCCGCTTCGTACACCCGGCGGTCCGAGCCCGAAGGTGCCGGCGGCGAGCGCGAGCGTCAGCGCCATGAACAGGCACAGCGCGCCAGATCGAAACGGCCGGACAGCCGGCAGCACCGGGCGCAGTACGAGAATCGCACCGGCCGCGACGATCGACATCGGCACGGCGTACGCGACCTGCCCGACGACATAGGCGAGGCCGCGGGTCGCCGCACCGCCGGCGGCGCCGCCTTCCCAGCCGAGGTACACGGGGAAGGCGAGAAAGACTCCGATCGCAACGAGACCCAGCCCGATGATGTCCAGGTGTCGCTGCTCGAGCAGTGGCAGCCGCACGGCGCCCGGAGCCAGCCGCCGCGCGCGGGCGCGCGGCTTGGGCTTGGCCGTGGACGGCTTGGTCGCCGGTTTGCGGCTGGGTGCGGGCTTGCGGGCAGGGGCCATGGTGCGCGCCCTCCCATTCGACGGTGGCCGCCCCGGCTCCTGCTTGGCTGCAACATGCGGATGGTGTTTCGCGCCACACGCCAACGTTCCGGACGGCCGAGCTTCATCTCGTATTAACCCGCGGTTCAGCGTCCTGCCTACGCTGGTGAGGTCATGTCGGATCGTCCCCCCCGCGTGCTGGTCGTCGAAGACGATCAGGAGATCGCACAGGTTCTGTTGCGTTCGTTGCGCATGGAGGGCTACGAGGCGCGCGCAAGCTACGACGGCGAGGTGGCGCTTGCCGACGCTCGCGAGTTCACGCCCGACCTCGTCATCCTCGATCTCGGCCTTCCGAAGATCGACGGCATCGACGTCGCGCGCACGCTGCGCAAGGACGGCGACGTCCCGATCCTCATGCTGACCGCGCGCGACGCGGTCGAGTCGCGCGTCGAGGGTCTGGACGCCGGCGCCGACGACTATCTCGTCAAGCCGTTCGAGCGCCAGGAGCTGCTCGCGCGGCTGCGGGCGCTGCTGCGCCGCCGGCCGCCGCGCGGGAGCGCCTCGCTCGTCGTCGGCGACCTGCAGCTCAACCCCGACACGCACGAGGTGCGCCGCGACCAGCGCGAGATCGAACTGACCCAGCGCGAGTTCGAGCTGCTGGAGTACCTCATGCGCAACGAACGCATCGTGGTCCCGCGCCAGCGGCTGCTCGAGGAGGTCTGGGGATACGATCCGTTCGCCACGACGAACACCATCGAGGTCTTCGTATCGAACCTGAGAAGGAAGCTGGAAGCCGGCGATGAGCCGCGACTCCTTCATACGATCCGCGGGGCGGGCTACGTTCTCCGCGCCTAGGCAGGTTCCGATCCGCTGGCGGCTGGCCGGCGGCTCGGCACTGCTGACGCTCGTGATCCTGTGCGGGTTCGCGGGCGCGGTCGGCGGCCTGACCTCCAAGCGCATCCACGAGGACTTCGACCGCGAGGTCGCAAGTGCCGCCGGCGAGCTCGCTGCGAGCGTGACCTCCGACGGCCCCGCCTACGACCAGCGCACGGGCCGGACCTATCTCGACGGCCTGCGGCCCGACCTGAACAGCTTCACGCCCGGCAGCGGCGCGATCATCCGGATCGTCAACGGCCAGGGCGTCGAGCTCAACAGCACGCGGTTGAGCAAGAACTTCGGCGCGCCGACGCCCGACAAGTCCGTCGAGAAGCAGGGCTACCGCGTCGTGACGCGCCCGCTGCGCCAGGGGCTGGGCCAGCTGCCGCTGCTGTCGCGCTACTACGTCCAGTACGCGCGTCCGCTGGCGCCGGTCGAGGAGACGGTCGGGCGCCTGCGGCTCTTCCTCGTCATCGGCGTGCTGAGCGGCGCCGGACTGGCGCTGCTCGCCGGGCTGATGGTCGCACGCCGCGCGATGGCGCCGATCACCGAGCTGACGCTCGCAGCGCGCAAGATCGAGAAGACGCGCGACCCCGCCGAGCGGATCCCCGAGGTCGAGGCCGACGACGAGGTCGCGGAGCTCGCGCGCACGCTGCAGGAGATGCTGCAGTCCCTCGACGAGTCGCGCTCGGAGACCGAGGCCGCGCTCTTGCGCCAGCGCGAGTTCGTCGCCGACGCGTCGCATGAGCTGCGCACGCCGCTGACGAGCGTGCTCGCGAACCTCGAGCTGCTGGCGGAGAGCCTGGATGGCGAGCAGCGCGAGGCCGCCGACTCCGCCCTGCGCTCCTCGCGTCGCATGCGCCGGCTCGTCGCCGACCTCCTGCTCCTGGCACGCCACGACGCCGCGCGACAGGCGCCGCACTCGCCGACGGACATCGGCCAGGTGCTCGTCGAGGCAGCCGCCGAGATCGGCGTCATCGCCGATGGCCACGAGCTGTCGATCGAGGCCCGAAGGGCGGTCGTCGACGGCGCTCGCGACGAGCTGCACCGCCTCGCGCTCAACCTGATGGAGAACGCGATTCGCCACACGCCGGAGGGCACGCAGGTGCGAGCGGCCGTCGAACGCGTCGACGGCGTCGTCCGGCTGATCGTCGAGGACGACGGGCCGGGCATACCCGAGGATCTGCGCGACCGCGTCTTCGAGCGCTTCGTCCGCGGCGCCGGCGATCGCGGCGGCTCGTCCGGTCTGGGGCTGTCGATCGTGCATGCGGTGACCGAGTCACACGGCGGGCGCGTGACGATTAAGTCGCCGACGTCCAACGGAGCGACGCCCCCGTGCGGCACGCGTTTCGAGGTCACGCTGCCGCTGAGCGACAAGCACTCCGCCGCGCCCGCCGCCTGACGCGCCACGCGCGGTCCGTCAAACTTCGACGACGACCGGAAGCACCATCGGGCGACGCTTGAGCCGGTCGTACACGAACGCCGCGAGGTCGTCGTGGAGGATCTCCTGGAGCAGGTCGATCTCCCGGATCTCTTCCCGCGCCGCTCGCTCGAGCGACGCCTCGACCGTGTTGCGCAGCTCGTCAAGCAGCTTGTCGGCTTCGTCGGCGAACGGCACTCCGCGGAAGATGACCTCGGGCTCGGCGACCGACGATCCGTCCTGCTCGGAGATCGTCGCGACGACGACGAAGATGCCGTCCGCCGACAGCATCCGCCGGTCGCGCAGCGCGACGTCGGTGACGTCGCCGATGTCGACGCCGTCGACGAAGATCATCCCGGACTGCTCTTTGGCGCCCCAGCGCGCGCCCTTGGCATCGAGCTCCAGCGGCAGCCCGTTCTCGCCCTTGAAGATCGCGTCGGGCGAGATGCCGACGGCCTCGGCGAGCTTGGCGTGCAGGTGGATGCGCTTGTGGTCGCCGTGGAAGGGCATCACGTGGCGTGGCCGCGTGAGGTTGAGCATGAGCTTGATCTCCTCCTGATAGCCGTGGCCGGAGGCGTGGATCGGCGCGTCCCGCGTCGTGATGACGTCGCAACCGATGTGGTAGAGACGGTCGATCGTCTCGTTGACGGCGCGCTCGTTGCCGGGGATCGGCGTCGCGCTGAAGACCACGGTGTCGCCGGAGTGCAGCTCGATCTGCGGGTGGTCGCGGTGCGCCATGCGGCGCAGCGCGCTGAGCGGCTCGCCCTGCGACCCGGTCGAGATGATGACGATGCGGTGGTCGGGGAAGTCGGAGATCTCGCGCGGACCGATCAGGATCCCCTCGGGCATCTGGATGTGCCCCAGCGAGCGGCCGATGTTCGTGTTCTTGCGCATCGAACGTCCGACGAGGCAGACCTTGCGGTCCAGCGCCGCGGCGGCGTCGACGACCTGCTGCACGCGATGGATGTTCGAGGCGAACGACGTCACGATGATCCGCCCCTTGCAACGGCTGAAGACGTTCTGGAGGTTCGGCCCCGCGACCTTTTCGCTGGGGGCGAAGCCGGGCCGGTCGGCGTTCGTCGAGTCCCCGCACAGCAACAGCAAGCCGTCGCGGCCGAACTCGGCCAGGCGCGTGACATCGGCCGGAATGCCGTCGACCGGCGTCTGGTCGAACTTGTAGTCGCCGGTGACAAGCACGGTCCCGAGCTCGCACGTGAGCGCAACGGCGCTCGCGTCGGGGATCGAGTGCGTCATGTGGATCAGCTCGACATCGAACGGCCCGCACTCGATGATCTCGCCATCCTTGACGTCCTGGACGTCGACGTCCTTGGCGAGGCGGTGCTCGTCGAGCTTCGAGCGCGCCATCGCCATCGTCAGCGGACCGCCGTAGACGGGCGGGGCATCGTCGACGCCGAGCTCGCGCAGGAGGAACGGCAGGCAGCCGAGGTGGTCCTCGTGGCCGTGGGTGACGACGATCGCCTCGATGTCGCTGACACGGCCGCGCAGGTAGGCGAAGTCCGGGAGCACGAGGTCGATGCCCATCATCTCGGCGGTCGGGAAGCGCAGCCCGACATCGACGAGCACGATCCGGTCGTCGTACTCGATGACCGTCATGTTCTTGCCAATCTCCCCCAACCCGCCCAAGGGGAGAACGCGTAGCGGGCCGCTCAAGCCGACGCTCCCGCCAGCAGGCCGCGGCTTTCGAGCATCGCGCGGATCGTGTCGGTCTCCTGCTCGTCGGTCTCGACGTAGGGCAGCCGCGGCTTGCCCACGCCGAGGCCGAGGAGGTTGAGCGCGGCCTTCACGCACGCGGCGGGCGGCGCGACGCTCAGCGCGGCGAACACCGCCAGCAGGCTCTCGTGGATCGCCGCGCGCTCGCCGGGCTGGTCGACCATCTGCCGCATCTGCGGACCCACGACGTGGCTGGCGACGAGGATCCCGCCGGCGCCACCCATGTCGAGCACGCGGCCGAGGATGTCGTCGTTGCCGGCGTAGATCTCGAGGCCGTCGACGGGCGCGAGGCTCCCGTCGTTGGCCTGCTTGACATACGCGATGTGGTCGAGCTGGGCGAGTTCCGCGAGCAGGTCGTTGGGGATGTCCGAGCCCGTGCGCTGCGGGATGTTGTACAGCACGATCGGCCGGTCCGCGGCGGCGACAATCTCGCGGTAGTGCGCCAGGATGCCGCGCCGGTTGGGACGGTTGTAGTACGGGTTGACCGACAGCAGCGCGTCAACGCCGAGCTCGCAGGCCCGCTCGGTGAGATGGACCGCGTGACGGGTGTCGTTGGAGCCGACGCCGGCGACGATCGTCGTGGCGTCGGGGCGCTCCTTGACCGCGAGCCGGACGACCCCGAGGTGCTCCTCGTCGTCGAGCGTCGAGGCCTCGCCGGTCGTGCCGCAGACGACGAAGCCGTCTGACCCGTTGGCGGCGAGGTGGTGCATGAGGTTGACGAACGCCTGCTCGTCGACGCGGCCGTCCGCGTCAAACGGCGTGATGATCGCGGTGAGGATCGCTCCGAGCGCCATGCGGCCAGTATCGCAGGCACGGCGGGCGCTCTGGTGGCGCTCGCGTGGCTCGGTCAGGTGTGGATCCGGGCTCAGGCAATCCGTGCCTTCACCATCCCTGGCGCCACGAAGCCCGAGCAGCACGTCGCCGGTTCCGGCCGGCAGCGCGAATTCGGCACTCGACATCGGCTGCGATGACGGGTCAAGCTCTCATGCCAGACTGGGCCGGTGTCAGTCCACGAGCACGACGCGCCGCCGCCGCCGCGCGATGCCGCGGCGACCGATCTGAACGCAGAGGTCTGTAACGTGCGCTGGAGCGTTCCGGGTGGCGACTTCGCAGTCCTCGACGCCGTGTCCGACGAGGGCGAGCCGGTCGTGCTCGTCGGCTCGCTTGCCCATGTACACGAGGGCGAATCCGTCGCAGTCGGCGGCGCCTGGCGTTGTCATCCACGCCACGGCTGGCAGTTCGACATCCGCCGCGTGCGGATCCTCGAGCCGGTTTCCGACCATGCCGTGCGCGCGTACCTGGAGAGCGTCAAGCACGTCGGCCCGCGCGCTGCGGCCGTGCTCGTCGAGCGCTACGGCGCGGGCGAGGTGCTCGAGGCGATCGACCGCGATCCCGAGCGGGTCCTGCGCGGCGTTCCGGGCATCGGGCCGCGACGCCTGCCCGCCGCCGTCTCCTCGTGGCGAGATCAGCGTGAGCTGCGCGAGCTGCGGCTGTTCCTCGACACGCACGGTGTCGACGCCGCGGCCGCGGGGCGGATCGCGCGCCATTTCGGCGCCGGGTCGATCGCGCGCCTGCAGCGCGAGCCCTACGCGATCTGCGAGCTCGACGGGATCGGCTTCGCAACCGCCGACGCGCTGGCGCGCGCGCTCGACACGCCACCCGACGCGCCCGATCGGCTGGCGGCCGGCGTCCTGCATGCGCTGACGCAGGCGCAGACCGACGGGCACTGCCATCTCCCCCGCGACGAGCTGATCGGGCGCGCCGGACGACTGCTCGGGGGTGGCGTCGACATCGTGGACGCGATCGACGCGCTTGCGGCCCGCGGCAAGGTCGTGATCGCGCAGGATTGCGTCGCAGAGGCGCGTCTGCATGCCGTCGAGCTGCGCCTGGCGGGGCACGTGCGACGGCTGTTGTGCGACGAGCCGGCGCTCGACCTTCGTGGGGTCATGCCGCCGTCGAGCGGCCCGTTCGTCCCCAGCGACGACCAGTGGCGCGGCGTGACGCAGGCGCTCGAGCACCGCCTCTCGATCCTGACCGGCGGCCCGGGCACCGGCAAGAGCGCCACGATGCGCGCGCTCGTCGAGCTGCTCAAGGCGCGCCGGCGCAGCGCGCGGTTGTGCGCCCCGACCGGCAAGGCGGCCCGGCGCCTGAGCGAGCTCACCGGCGCCGAGGCGACCACGATCCACCGCTTGCTGGAGTGGGCGCCCGACGAGGGCTTCACGCGCGACTCGCACCATCCGATCGAGGGCTGCGACGTGCTGATCGTCGACGAGGCGTCGATGCTCTCGGTGCACCTTGCCGAGGCGCTGCTGGCCGCGGTCGGTCCGGACACCCACGTGCTACTGGTCGGCGATGTCGACCAACTCGCGCCGGTCGGCCCGGGACGCGTACTCGAGGACCTGCTCGATTCGCAGGTCGTCGCCGCGACGCGGCTGACCGAGGTCTTCCGACAGGCCGCGCGGTCGATGATCGTCCGCGCCGCGCACGCGATCAACGCCGGCTCGCTGCCGCCGACCCGGCCCCGCCCCGAGGACGTGCGCGACTTCTTCGTCATCGAGCGCGCCGGCGCGCAGGCGATCTTCGACGAGATCTGCGACCTGGCGGCGGCGCGCCTTCCCGCGCACTACGACCTCGATCCGGCTGGCGACGTGCAGGTGCTCGCTCCCATGCACAAGGGCCCGCTCGGCATCGAGGCGCTGAACGCCGAGCTGCGGGCGCGCCTGAACCCCGACGGCGCGCCGATCGATGCAACGGCGCTGCGCGTCGGCGACAAGGTCATGCAGACGCGCAACTCCTACGAGCACGACGTCTTCAACGGCGAGCGCGGCGTGCTCGTGCACTACGACGACGAGCGCGACCGGGTGATGTTCGCCGGCGAGGACGGGCGCCGCGTGAACCTCCCGACCGAGGCGCTCGAGACATTCACGCTCGCCTACTCCGTGAGCGTGCACAAATCGCAGGGCTCGCAGGCGCGGGCGATCGTCGTGCCGGCCTTTCGCGGCCACCACATCATGCTCACGCGCAACCTCGTCTACACGGCGGTCACGCGCGCGCAGGAGGTATGCGTCGTCGTCGGCGAGCGGGCCGCGCTGGCGATCGCCGTCAAGCGCCCGGACGCGCGACGGCGCCATACACGGCTGCGCGAGCTCGTTCGTGACGGTTCCGCGCGCGAGTTGTGACACGCACACATTGGAATGCCGCAAGTCGGCGTGAGAGAATGCGGCCATGGCCGACGACGAGATCCTCCGCCGACTCGACAGCCACATCGGCCGCGGGAACGAGATCATGACCCGGAGCAACGAGATCATGACCAGGAGCAACGAGCTCATGACCAGGAGCAACGAGATCATGGCCCGTAGCGATGAGCACATCGTCGAGTTTCGCCAGGGGATGGCGGAGCTGCACCAGGGCATGCAGGACATCCGCTTCGAGCTGACGCAGATGAGCATGCGCGGCGAGCGTGTGGCGCGGGGATTCATCGACGAGCTGCAGGAGAACCGCGGCGTGCTGCGCGACCTCGTCGACGAGGGCCGCGCACAGCGTCAGGCCCTGCTCGCGATTCTCGACCAGATGCGTGGCGGCGGTCCGGCGACCGCCGGAGCTTGACCTACCGGCCCAGGTTCACTCGCCGTCGCGCCCCTCGCGCCAGCGGCGCCCCGGGTCGACGAGCGCCGGGTCGTCGGTCTTCAGCGCGTTCGTGAAGCGCTTGTCGACGCGCGGTGGGCCGTAGCGGTCGTCCTCCCAAAGCGTGACCACGAGCAGCTCACGCGAGGCGCGATCGTGGCGGCAGACGAAGATCACGTTGCGGTCGACGAGGTCGCGGATGTAGACCGAGCCGCGGGCAGCGTCGCCGGCGCCCGGCGGCGGCACGTCGCTGACCCGACCGGCGCCCCACGCCTCGCTGACGCGGCCGGCGATCTCCGGGCGCGCGTCGAGCCCGCCGCGACGCGCGCCCACGCGCTGGCGAAGCGCTCCACGGCGTGGTCGGTGACGGCGACGGTGACGCCTTCAGCGGCGGGCTCGCTCACGTCAGCGCTTGCCGCGGAGAAAATGGACAGGGTCCCTTCCAGGCTCCAACGGAGCCGGGCTCGTCCAGCGTCCATCCCGCCGTAGCCCCGAAGCCGGGGCCGGATCGCTCGCCTCTGGGCACGATGCGACCGCGTTGCGTGCGCCGCCCGCGCTGAGGCCGGTAAGCAGCCCGTCACTCAGGACGCAGTGCAGGCTCATTTCCGAGGCTGGCGCAGGGACGGGCCACCGCGCTTAGCTCGTCCGTCTGCGCCTAGCAATATCGTCGTGTCGGACGTGGGGCGTACGTGAGCGCGCGCAGGGAACCGTGGTGCTCGAGAGCCTTGGACGTCTGTCCCGCTGTCGAGTTGGCCGCACCGGCAGTTGGCTGGCGAGAAAATCCCGATGATGGTAGCCGGAGCGTGGCGGGAACCCAGCCTGTTCTCCGCCGCAGCAGGATGACCCGCGACGGAGCCGGGTCGGACACGCGAGACACTGGCCTCAGCTCGGCCAGCGGCTGTACATCCGACGGCTTGAACGGAGCCGGGGCCGAATGACCCGGAGACCGGAAGGCACAACAGGCACGGTCGCTGAAGAGATCGCCGCTTCAACGGAGCCGGGGCCGAATGACCCCGGGGGACCTGATGCACCGGCGGGCACGCGCGATCCGGCGTGCGGTGGCTTCACCGGAGCCGGGGCCGAATGACCCCGGAGACGGGAGTCAACGAGGACACGGTCCGGCGCGTGCTGCGGCTGCTTCAACGGAGCCGGGGCCGAATGACCCCGGGGACACCACAACGGTCACGACCACGGCTGCGCTACAGCAGTTGCTCAACGGAGCCGGGGCCGAATGACCCCGGGGGACCTGATGCACCGGCGGGCACGCGCGATCCGGCGTGCGGTGGCTTCAACGGAGCCCGGGGCCGAATGACCCCGGAGACTCGTACAACATCTACGCCTCCCACCTTCGGTCCCGCCAGCTTCAACGGAGCCGGGGCCGAATGACCCCGGAGACGACGCGGTCTGGCCGAGCTCCATCACCATCTGCATGCTTCAACGGAGCCGGGGCCGAATGACCCCGGAGACCGGCGAGACGCACCATGTTGTGATCGGCGTCCAAACCGCTTCAACGGAGCCGGGGCCGAATGACCCCGGAGACGAGGCCGAGGAACTACTACAGCGCGGGCAGCTCGTGCTTCAACGGAGCCGGGGCCGAATGACCCCGGAGACTCGTTCGGCTCGCGGGCCACCGCCATGTGAGCTGGCGCTTCAACGGAGCCGGGACCGAATGACCCCGGAGACTCGGGCATCGCTGCGTGCCCGTTGACGAGCGCGGAGCTTCAACGGAGCCGGGACCGAATGACCCCGGAGACCAGCAGGAAGCGCGCAAGCACATCGCGCGATGCGAGGCCGCTTCAACGGAGCCGGGGCCGAATGACCCCGGAGACCGTGCCCGCCCCCGCAGACGTGAACGCCCCGTACGTTGAGCTTCAACGGAGCCGGGGCCGAATGACCCCGGAGACCCGCTCGCGCAAAATACCATCAAAATGCAGCGCCTTTTCAGCCGGTTGCGAGGACTGGACGAGTTGGACGAATCAGATCATGCCGTACGACGACCAAAATCTTCAGATATTGCCATTTGCAGGCACTTGCGGCTGCGAGCGGTGGCCGGATCCTGGCACGCACCTGAGCGCTCGCAAGAGACTCACCAGATCTCCGCCTCGTCCACCTTGGGGACAAGCTGAGGAAGCCCGAGCTGTCGAACGCACCGAACTCCACGCCCGCTCGGTGGTCCCAAGTCGAAGATGCTGATCCGATCCTCGCGGTGGGCGATGACCGAGCCGAGATCGCGCTCCAAGCCGACGAGTTGAACTTCGTCAAGGTCGCACACGAACAGTGAGTACTGGAGCGCGTTAGCCGTAGGTCTTGGCGACAGCGTGGACGCGGCGCAGGCGGCGCGGATGGCTGATGCCATATGCCAGCAAATAGCGAGTCCGCGCCGACATGCGCCTATCGAGTTATCAAAGGTCGGGACTCGTCGAGATCTCCGAGCAGGACGGCGGCCAAGAGGCGCGCCTGGATCTCAAGACTACGCCGGTACGCGGCGCGGTAGCGAAACACCGGATGGATCAGCTGGGTGCGCAGTCGGCGCTCATACGCGGATCACGCGGCGCCGGCCGGCAGCGGTCAGTGCCACGCCTCCCGCTCGTGCGACGAAGTCGACCGCACCGATCTCCCCGTTGTTGACGAGGGTCAACGCCACCGAGTCTCCCACGAGCGGCCGGAACTCCTCAGCCAGATCGAGCGCGAGGGCCGGTCGGCCGAAGCGTGGCTTGTGATATAGGCCCACATACGGGTCCAAGCCTGCCGCCAGCAGTGCCACCGTGCAGTCCTTGACCAGGAGCGCGTAGACGAACGACAACAGCGCGTTGACGGGGTCCGTCGGCGGCCGACGGTTGCGACCCTCGAAAGTCGGTCCCGGGCCGAGCGGCGCAGCGGGGCGCAGAAGCTGCGTGAAATCCTCGAAGTAGATCCGCGCTGCCGCGCCTTCCAGCCCGAGCAGCGAAGGCAGCTCGTTCTGCGCACCGGCCCGGCGTGCGAGCTCTCCAAGCTGGCCGACTACTCGCTTCGCTTGCGCCCCACCGTGGCGGCGAAGCAGTGTGCGCTGGTTACGGATCTTGCCCACGACGATCGCTTGAGCGATCTGCGAGGCCCCCACCATGGCAGCGCGGTGCTGGCACATGCGCACGGCTACGTTCTTCGACGGCATCCCCTGCGCAAAGCCACTGAACCAGCCGCCGTGCGTGAACCACAGCACCGGGATACCGGCGTCGAAACACTCACGCAAGAGCGCGCTGCCGACGTCAACGTTGCCGAATACGGCGACGTGAGAGACATCGAGCAGGCGTCGAGAGACGACCTCTTTGCCCTCCTCGATCAGCACGACGCGGCCTCCCCTCTTCGACAGGCGCGCGCCTGGAGTGCTCGCGTACAGGGGCTGCGAAGCTGGATCGCCGGCTACGAGTCGGCGGGGCTCGTGCTCGGCGCGGTTGTTGAGGAGGTTGAGTTCGTCAGGCAAGCAAAGACCGACGAGCGAGCAGCGCGGGCACTTCGGTGAGTCGACGAGGGGCGGTGGCGCCTCGTCGGCCGCCGCCGTGGCACGTAGGTCTACGAGCGCAGCAAGCGTACGCTGCACGAGCCCGTCATCGATCGGGACGCCATGGCGCGTCCGCGTGCCAGCGAACCACACTTGCGCACGCTCCACCTGGTAGCCCGCGTCGCGTAGCAGGAGCACCTGTGCGCAGAGCTGAATCTGCTCGGGCGGCCACAGGACGCTGTCGCCATCGCGGGGTTTTCCCGATTTGAACTCGACGGCAACGACGCCGTCTTCGGACGACTCGAGTAGATCGATGCGCGCAACGATGCCCAGATCCTTCGAGCCGATCTCAACCGCGGTCGATGGCGGTCGATCGCCGTCCGGGACCTCGGTCGGCGGCGGCTGACCGCGCGGCGCGTCTACGCGCCTGTGAGTGAACGTCCCTCTTGCCGTGTCGCCGCTGTGGACGAAGCGCTGGTCGACCCATTCCAGATATGCCAGACGAGCGCAATAGATGTACTCGTTGAGCATCCTCGCCGGAATGAGCTCTGGCACGGCCGAGATGTCCGGCTCGGTCATCTCGGGTCCGGTGCTAGCAAGCCGAAGCCAAAGTGCGATAGTCCGCCGAGCGCGATCGGGCCGCGTACGGGGTCTGCAAAGCGCAGCCGCACCCCGACCACCGCTGGCGCCGCTCGCCGGGAGCTTCCTGGCCGTGTCGCCCGAAAGCGCATCCAAGCGCCGGGCACGAGCTCGATCTCGCTCGGCGGTGGGAAGCTGCGCAATGCGAGCTCGCGCAGAACCTGGTCCTCGGCCGTGTCGACGACCCGGCCACCCCGCCGCTTGGCATGGCGCGTAAGCGCGAGAGGCGTGACGCTGCGCCAAGACGTGTGCGGTCCGACGAGTTGGGGTAGGCGCAGATTGTCCGGGGCTCCGAGCGCGACGAGCGCGACACGAAACGGCTCCGGCGCGTCGCGCATTCGCAGCTCGCGCAGAGCCGCAATCGCCGCAACCTCCTGTTCGCCGAACCCCTCGGGCGCCCACACGAACAAGTGCTCGACGCGGCGCCGGTCGCGGCCGGGAAGCGCCAGGTAGTGCGCGTGAGCGTGCTGATCGCGCCTCGGTCCAAGCTCGTCGTGTCCGCTGAAGACCGGTGAGCGCACGCCGCGGCGTTCGGGGTCCAGGCGACGCTGCAGGGCGGCGCGCAGGAGATGGCCGACCGTCACCGCATCAGTAAGCGCGGGCCGCGCGCCGCCGGCAACTCTGAGGTGCGCGATCGTTGGGAGCCTGGTCGATGAGCGCCTCGCGGCGACCGGCACCTGGGTTTCGCGCGACAGCGCGTACGTCACCCATCGCGTGCCGGCCGGAACAAGCATGCGCCGGCGTCGAAGGTCGGTGACCGACGTGCCGAGAACCACGAGCGGATCGTCGAGATCGGCTGAGAGCGCGAGCAGGTCGATGCGTGCGGAGTCTTCCCTGACCGAGGCGTCGTCCAGCTCAGTTAACGGCACCGCGTCACATTCATGGCCTTCTCGCTCGCGCAGCACGTGCATGGAGCAGACGGACTCTGAGCGACCGAGATACCCAACGGCTCTGGCCGTGGCGTCCAGTGCCGCTACGGCCGCATCGTCGAGCTTGACGTCCCACCAAGCACGCAGCTCGTCGGACGGGCGCAGCGCGCGGAAGGCGTCGATCAGCAGTCTTGTCTCGCCCGGCTTCGTAGGGCTGTGGCTGGCCAGCGGGACGTAATGACGGGTGTGCCCGCCGGACGAAGGCGGAAGCTGGAACGACGGCGGTTGTGCGCGGGCGAGTCTCGTCAACGCCCGCTCGAGGTCCGCTCGCGTGTCCGCGAGATATGTGTTGGTCAGGCTGACCGCGTACAGCGCGCGAAGGAGCCGCCACGGGCTCGGCGGCCATTCGACCGTCGCCTCGTTGACGTGCGCTCCCCACGTCGTTGCGTGGTAGCGACCGAGGTCGAAGCTGATCGCAATTCCGACCATTGGCGCTCAATCGCCTTTGGCCGCCGGCCATGTGGCGACTCGGACTCCGGGCTCGTCGAAGGTCACGTCGATGGACGCGATCGCGTCCTCCAGCGCGAGCCGGCCGGGAAGCTCGTAGCCGTCGGGCCGCCGGACCGTTACCTCCTCGAGCTCGAGGTCGCATGCCGTGCGCAGCCGCAACGGTCCGTCGAGCAGTGATCGCAGTTCCCACACCGCGATGAGCGTCAAGAGCCGCGTCGCTGCCGGCTCAAGCCCGTAGCCCCGCAGCTGCTCGAGATCCAGCGACGCGCTGAAGATGATCTCGTGCGCGGTGTACTCGGTACGACCGAAGGGAACGAAGCCATAGGCCTCCTCGGCTCCCTGCCCCGGGGAGCTCTTGAGCTGCACGTCGTCGCGCTTCAAGCCACCCGACACGACGGGCGCCACGTCGTGAGCTTCGATGATCGCCGACAGCGCCCGCCGCACCTTCGGATTGCCGCGAAAGCCCTTGGAGAAGTACACGCCGTGCAACAGGCAGAGCGGATCGAGCTGGAAGATCGCGGCGTAGATCAACCGCCAATCCAGCGGCAGACCCGGTAGGAGACCAAGGCGCCGAACGAGCCATGCCAGGCCTCCCTCTCCCGCGATCTCCGCGTCGCGAAGGTAGGCCGAGGCCAGCCGGTGCGGTTCCTCTCGCGACGACGTCAGATGCTGACCGCCGTCAGCGGCAAGCACCGCGATCCATGGAAGCTGCTCAAGAAGCGGGATCGGCTGACGGGTAGCGCCGTCGAAGCCCAGTGATTCAAAGTGGTTTGCCAGCGACTGGACGGATTCCACGAGCAGTGACGGAGGTCCGCCGGGACGCTGGAACTCGGCGGCGCCGAGGTTTGCGAAGCCCGTCGGCTGGAACGTCGAGCCGATCACCGGCCGCAGCCGCGCGTCGACGACGAGGCGCGCCGCGTCATCCAGAGCATCGATCATTGCGTGGTCTCCTGTCGTTCGGGTGTGGTCGGTGCGAGGGTCGCGCCAGCGGCGACACGCCTGGCATCTCCTCGGTCGGGGTGCGCGAGCAGCGCCGCCGCGAGCCGCCCGCCGGCGGCGGCGCCAGTCTGCAGATCGTCGAGATCCGCGATCGGAGGAAGCTCCGCGAGGCGCAGGCGCAGCAGTGCGTCTGCGACGACGTCGCGAACACGGCCAGCGCGAAGCCGCGAGACCCAGTCCGGTCGCGGCCGGCAGCGCGGCAGCGGAGTGCCATCCGTCGCTGCCGCTGGGCGTGGATCGTGGAAGGCGAGCACGAGGATTCCGAGCAACGGGTCGACCGCGGGCGCAGCCTTCGGTCGGCTCGGCATGGCCGCATTGCGATAGTCCAGGAGCGCAAGCCCGTCGACGAGTGCACCGAGGGACCGTTCATCCACCTGCCCGTCGATCATCTGCGTCAGGTCGCTCAGCGCAGCGCCGATGCCGCGATCGAAACCCAGCTCCGGCCGGCCGGCGCGAGCAGCGTCCTGGTGACGGCGCTCGTGGGCGGCGGCGAGCCGATCGATCACGCCGGCCATAGCCGGGACACCGCCGGTAACGGTGGAGCCGTAGCGTCGGCGCCCACGATCGTCGTATCCGGTGGCGTGCAGGTAGTCGCGTAGCGCGGGCAGCCGCAGCAGATATGTGGTTCCGGCGTCCGCTACCGATGCCAGCGAGACGGCGAGCCGTACCTCGAAGCTCGCGCAGTCTAGCCCGGCGATCCAAGGGGCGGCAGGTGGTGCAATCGGGTTCAGCCTTTTCGGCCGGTTGTACTCCGCCGCTCTCGATAGCAGCGTTTCGACGCGCCCGAGCGCGACCAGCAATGCACGTACGTCGGCGGGCGTGCCGTGCTGCGCGACGGCGAACGCCGCGCGCTCGAGGCGCCTGATCGCCTCGCGCTGCGCCTGCGGCACGCCTTTGCTGCTCCCGTGACGGACGACGCGACCGAGCCAGGGGTCGAGGGTGTGCAGCGCGCGGGCAGCCGGGCGCTCGCGTATCTCCACGCGTCCTGCCGGAACGGCGAGGGTGTCCGTGCCTGCCCGATTGAGGATCGAGAAGCGCTCGAACGCCACGATGCCGCGCGCGACACCGAGCTCGGCGGCCGCGCGCGCTCCTTCGAGTGCTGTTCGCGCGGTGCTGCGGCCAACCCTCATCCGCGCTTCTCGAAACAGTTCCTCGACCTCAGTCACCGTCGCGGGCGCGTTCCACAGCGGCAGCCAGAGCTCGGCCCTGCCCTTCTCGTCGGCAACCGCCGAGCCGTAGCCGGCTCCCATCGGCGGCAACGTGAATGGCGCCACCAACTTGAGGGGCGCCCCGTCCTCAAGCCGCCGGCCCGCGCCCGCCGCCAGCACCAACGTCCCCTCAATGGCCAGCGCGAGCTCCCACGGGTTGCGGAGCGCTGCCGACATCCCGGCGGGGGAGTTCACCGGTGATGCATCGCGTGTCAGGTGCGCGAGGCTCCCCTCACACAGCGTGCCCGGGATGCGCCACAGCGCGCTGGAGAGCGCCGCGGCGCTGTCGCGTCGCGCTCGCTCGTCGCCGCCGACCGCAAGCGCGAAGACGACTGCTTGGGCGTAGTTATTGGCGATCTCAAAGTTGCCGTCGTTCCCACCGGAGCCGAGGACCGGCGGGGATTCGATCCCATCGCCGACGAGCACGATTGCGGCGTCGAGCCACTCAATCGCCGCGTCCGGCAACGTTGCGCGCAACTCGCGCAACAGCGCCGGCTTTGCGACCTTGGGCTCGGGCTGCGATTCCAGGCCTGCCTTCTGGAGCGCGTGGCGTGCTGCCGCAATGGCGGCTCGGAAGGGCACGAGACGAGGCGATCGGTCCGTCTCGATTGCCTCGATCACCTCGACGTTCTTCTTTGGCGGGAAGAACCCGCTACCGCCGTTCCACGGCGAGACGACAGGCGCGGGCACCCACCGGTCGAGCAGGAGTTCCTCCAGCGCTTCGGCGTCCAGGCGGCTGTGCAGCTCCAGCGCGCCGTCGCACCAGCACGCGCGCGAGGCCGGATCGCCGTCCCGTGCCACGACCCGCAGCAACCCAAGCCCGACGAGGTAGCCGAGCAGGTTGCGCGGAGAGGCTCCCGGGATACGCAGCGGCTCAACCACTGGCCCGCCAGTCCGCGATCCGAACGAGCGCCTCGAGGTACGCGAGGACGAAGGGCCCGTGAGCGTCACGTAAAGCGCAGGAGAGCGCGACCCAGGACCGCGCGCCGCCACCGCCGAGCTCCATCTCGACAAGATCCAGCACGCTCTCGCGCACCTCGCCTACTGGGGTCATTACGGCGGGCACAACATCGCCCTCGACGACCCCAAGCGCGAATCGCGTTCCGGCCGCCGCGCCCTTTGGCGCTTCCTCCTCAGGGGCGGGCCGGATCGACAGCCGCACGCGACCGTGATGGGCCGCGACGAGATAGCGGACGAGATCATCCTCGGGCGCGGCGTGTGACAGCGAGGCGCCATTGAGCACCAGCGCGCTCGCGAGCTCGTGGCGGAAGTGAGGACGCACGTGTTTGCCTCCCGGATGGACACTCTTGGCCCACACGGAGCTTCGCACTGCGTCGCGCTCCTGGGGCGGTGCCGCGCTAAGCAGCATTGCTTGGAACGCCGGGTGAGCTTTACCGACGTCATGCAGCGCCGCAGCTCTCTCGACGCATGCCGCGAGGGCCGGGCTGAGGTGCAGCGCTCCGGTGATCTCGCGGGCGGCCGTCATCGCGTCATCGAGATGATCGACGAGCCTGACGAATTCGCGCCCACGGCTGCCGGGATCCGAGCCTATGCCCTCGGGCTCTACATCGGGTGCCGGCAGCGGCGTGGCAATGTCGGACGGTCGTCCCGTCCATCCGAGCATGGCGTCGTAGCCTCCCCCCTCGGCGTCCAGCATGAGCGTCGTCCCTGGACGGGCACGCTCGTTGCCTGCCATGCGCCTCCAGCAGCGGTCGACGATGTCGAAGCTCCACGCAGGCACGTCCTTCACAGAGGCAATCGGGACGCCGACCAGCTCGTCGCGACCAGCAGCCGGCTGGCGCTCGATCTCGGCGGACGCAAGCGGACCGAGTGCCCGGAAGAACACGCTGACCGACCGCTCGTCGTCCGCTCGGATATACGGCGCGACATCGACATGCGTCCCGGAGAGGTCAGGCGCGGTGTCGAAGAGGTCGATGAGATCCCGACGGCGCAGGACGGCGCTCGTCTCACGGCGCTCGGCGACCGGCATCGCCGACTCCAGCGTGGCAGGTGACACCGAATGCCCTTCGAGCTGCTCCAGCGCGGCGCGTGCCGCGGTCAGATCTTGCGGGTGATACGGCGCCGCCGCTCGGTCGTCAAGATCGCCGCGATCAAGCCAGAGCGCGATTGCTCCCGCGTCCTTGCCAGCTCGGTTACAGCGTCCGAGGCGCTGAACGATCGAGCTGAAGGGCGCGGTCTCCGTCGCGAGCAGCGCACTGGAAAGATCGACACCGGCCTCTATCACCTGAGTCGCGACGACGATCGTCCCCGCACCCACGGGATCAGCAAGGGCCTCCACCATCCGCGCCACGCGGTCGGCAGGTCGGAAACGCGAATGCAGCAGCGCGACCCGGGGAGGATTTGTATCGGACTTGACGCGCTTGAGAAGCGCCGCGTACACCTGCTGCGCGAGCTCGACGCGGTTGAGGACGACGATCGAGCGGCTTGCGGCGCGATGGCGCCGATGCACCGCTTCGGCAATGGCCGGAGGCACTCGCCCACTTGGCGTCGTGGAGAGGTCCACACGTTCGAGATGCTTCTGCGCCTCCAAGCGGCGACGCAGCGGGCCACGTCGATCGGAGTCCGTCAGCCGCACAACCTCGCCGAGGGACGGATGGTCCACGGTACGTAGCGCATCGTGATCGATCGTGGCTGACATCCAAATGGTTTCGCAGCGACCCACAACGCCGAGTTGCGTGCGCAGCCCGTGCAGCTGTGCAGACGTCGCCCGCGCCGGACCCATGAGCTGGACCTCGTCGAACACCCAGCGGCAGTCGTTGTTGAGCAGCCCGAACGCCACCGGCCATGCGAAGCGGCTCTCGGCATAGCCGCGATTCAGCGCGCGCGACAACAGCATGTCGATCGTCCCGACGATGACGGCCCGTCGGTCGACGTCCAGACGCCAGTCTGCGGGGTCCACGCCCCCCATCAGCACGTGGACCGGAGTGTCATCATCCAGGCGTCCGAGAGCCTCGACGGCCAGTCGCGCTGTCTGCTCCACCAGCGAGCGCATCGGCAGCGCGTAGACCAGTCGACGAGGTGCAACGGGGTCGCACAGCCACGGGAGGAGAACGGCCATCGTCTTGCCAGAGCCTGTCGGGACCTCGATGACCGAGGGAGGGATGTCGCGCGCGCCAAGCTCGCGCTGATAGCCGTACGGATCACAGCCGGTGGCGCGCCGGAATTTCTGTCGGAACACTGCGGCGTCTGTCATGTCAATCGGGTGTCTGACGCGAGGTTAGTCGCGATTTAGGTGAACAGCAGGTGCTCGAGGCCGATCAGCGGCGACTCCTCGAGCTCCCCGACGCGCCGGACGGCGAGCAGCACGCCCGGCATGAACGACTCGCGCGTGAGCGAGTCCTGGCGGATCGTCAGCGACTGGCCGACATCGCCCAGGATGACCTCCTGATGGGCGACGAGACCGGGCAGCCGGACGGAGTGGATCGGCACGTCGCCCTGCATGAGCTCGGCGGTACGGGCGGCCGTGCCCGACGGCGCGTCGAGCTTGCCGTCGTGGTGCAACTCGATGATCTCCGCCTTGGCCATGTGTCGCGACGCCTCGGCGGCGAAGCGCATCATGAGCACCGCGCTGATCGCGAAGTTCGGAGCGATGAAGACGTTGGCGGGTGGGTGGGGGCCGATTCGGCGCAGCGGCTCGACGTCGAAGCCGGTCGTGCCGATGACGACGTGGACGCCGGCCGCCACACACTGAAGAGCGTTTGCCAGCGCGGTGTCCGGGCGGGTGAAGTCCACGACCACGTCGGCGTCTGCCAACACGTCCGCGATCGAGCTGCCGAGCGCCGGATCGGCCTTGCCGGTGAGCTGCATGTCGTCGGCGCCCTCGACTGCCGCGACGACGGCCTGTCCCATGCGGCCCGCCGCGCCGGCGACGGCCACCCGGATCAGGCTCATCGCGAGGGTCTGCCTGCCGGCATCACGCCGATCGTGGTCGAGCAATGCCGCGCAGTCACGCAGTCACCGAGACGAGCCCCGGCGCGACGGGCTCGATCCCACGCCGGAACACGTCCTCGTCGACGCCGATCGCAACCGCGCTCAACCGCTCGGGCGCGAGCAGCTCGCGCGTCAGCGCCGCCAGGTCGTCGAGCGTGACGGCCTCGATGCGCTCGACGACCTCGTCCAGCGACTGCAGCGGCAAGCCGTTGAGCACCGCGGCCCCGAGACGATTCATCCGTGCCGGCGTCGACTCCAGCGACAGCACGATCCGTCCCTTGACGTTCTCCTTGGAGCGCTTCAGCTCGTCGGCCGTCACCCCGGCCTCGCGCAGGCGATGCAGCTCGTCGGAGACGATTTGCAGCGCCGGCGCGACGTTGTCGGGCCGCGTGCCCAGGTAGAGGCCGATCTGACCGGTCGTGGCATACAGCGCCTGGAACGAGAAGACGTTGTAGGCCAGGCCTCGGCGCTCGCGTACTTCCTGAAACAGGCGCGAGGATGACGTGCCGCCGAGGATGTTGTCGAGCACCCGCAACGTGTAGCGGCGCTCGTCGTCGCGCGCCAGCGCGGGCGCCCCCAGCGCGACGTGGTACTGCTCGGTGTCCTTGCGCAGGAACCGCAGTCTCGGCGGCAGCCTCGCCGGAATCGGCGGCGGGGCGGCGACCGGTGGCCGATCGGGGACCATCGTCGCTCGGGCAAGCTCGACGACCGCGTCGTGGTCAAGCGAGCCGGCCGCCGCGATCACGACGTCGCTCGGCGCGTAGTGCGCCGCATGAAATCCGGCCAGGCCCGGCGCAGTTGTGTTCGCGACGACGTCCGCCCGCCCGATCACCGCGCGGCCGAGCGGGTGCTCGCCGAAGACGGCCTCGCCGAGCACGTCGAAGACCCGGTCCTGCGGGTCGTCCTCGTACATCGCGATCTCCTCGAGCACGATCTGCCGCTCGTTGGCGAGATCGGCCTCGTCCAAGCGCGCGTTCCAGACCATGTCGGCGACCACGTCGAAGGCCTTGGGCAGGTGGTCGTCGATCACGCGCGCGTAGACGGTGGTCGCCTCCTTGCCGGTGCCCGCGTTGAGCTCGGCGCCCATCTCGTCGAAGATCTGGTCGATCTCCAGCGAGCCGTAGCGGTCGGTGCCGCGAAACAGCATGTGCTCGAGCAGGTGCGACAACCCCGCCTCGGCATCGGTCTCGAGCGCCGAGCCGGTGCCGACCCAGAACCCGAGCGTCACGGATCGAACGGCAGGCATCGCCTCCGTTACGACCCGGACGCCGGAGTCCAGGACGGTCAGCCTGTGCTCCGTCAGGACGTCAGCCTCGGTCGGATTCGCCGTGGCGCGGGCGCCCGGAGCCGCGCCGGCCGCGATCGCGATCGCCGCCTCCGCCGCCGCGCCCGCCGCGCTCGCGGTCACCGTCGCCGCGCTCGCGGCGCGGGGCGCCACCGCCGTTGCCGACGGCGACGAGCTCCTCCTTCGTCTTGCCGGCGACGTCCGGGTCCTGCGCCAGGCGCAGGCCGATCCGTCCGCGCTCGCGGTCGACCTCGACCACGCGGACGTGGATCTCGTCGCCCTTGTTGAGCACGTCCTCGACGGTGTCGACG
>Ga0307502_10000093_pt1 | contig 23156 bp, 23 predicted proteins | sample 16_S_MG_FD_201364 | JGI IMG/M metagenome (GOLD analysis project Ga0307502, IMG submission 201364) | Soil microbial communities from Populus trichocarpa stands in riparian zone in the Pacific Northwest, United States - 16_S | ecosystem: Environmental > Terrestrial > Soil > Riparian zone > Trees... | reverse complement strand
GGTCGGCATCCAGCCCGAGGGCGCCACGATCCTCGGCACCATCAAGGAGAACAAGGACCTGCAGGTCGGCGTTGCGCCGATCCCCGGCCTGGACGGCGGCGAGTCCTCGTTCGTCGGCGGTGACGTTCTCGGCGTCGCGGCCACGAGCAAGAACACCTCGGCGGCGTGGAACTTCATCGCCTGGACGCTGTCGGACGAGGCCCAGGTGAACGTCGCCGCCAAGGCCGGCTACATCCCGTCGCGCAGCGACCTGGCCGACAACCAGTACGCCCAGAAGGACCCGCGGCTGGTGACCTTCAACAAGCTCGTCGGCAAGGGGCAGACGCCGGCCACCGTCAACTTCGGGCCCACCTACAACGACCCGAACGGGCCGTGGCTGGAGTCGGTGCGCGCGGCGATCTACGGCGGCGACCCGAAGTCCGAGCTCGACAAGCACAACGGCGCCATCAACACGACGCTGCAGGGCGGCGGCTGATCTGAGGCGGGAGTGCCGATGACCGTCAGCACCGAGCGCCGGCGCGGAGGAGCCCTCACGCCGGCGCTCGTGCGCTCGCGCCGGCGCGGCAGGACGCTGAAGGCTCAGCGCGCGCGGGCGGGCAGGGCGTTCGCCGCGCCGGCGGCGGTCATCGTCGGGCTGTTCTTCCTGGTCCCGCTGGGGCTCAGCGCGTGGATCTCGCTGCGCCACTGGCAGCTGCTCGGCGGCGAGCACACCTTCAACGCGCCCGAGAACTTCAAGGCCGTCGACGACCCGCTGTTCACGCAGGCCGTCGTCTTCACGCTGAAGTACACGGCGATCACGACGGTCGTGCTGTCGCTCGTCGCCTTCGCATTGGCGCTGCTCGCGCAGGAATCGCGCCGCCTGCGCGGGCTCTTTCGCACCACCTACTTCCTGCCCGCTGCGATCGGGCTGGCGGCCAGCAGCCTGATCTTCTACGCCCTCTACAACGAGACCCACGGGCCGCTGAACGGCATGCTGCGCGCCACCCACCTGTCAGGCTCGATCAACTGGATAGGCACGCCCAACAACGCGCTGCTCTCGACGATCCTGATGATCACGTGGCGCTTCGCCGGCTTCTACATGCTGATCATCCTGACCGGCCTGCAGGCGATCCCGCGCGACGTCTACGAGGCGGCGCGCGTCGACGGCGCGGGCTGGTGGCGCACCCTGCGCAGCATCACCCTGCCGCTGCTGCGCCCGACGCTCGCGCTCATGCTGATCCTGTCGGTCACCGGCTCGACCCTCGCCTTCGATCAGTTCTACATCCTGACCAACGGCGGGCCTGACAACTCGACCGTGACCGTCGTGCTGGCCATCTACCGCCAGGCCTTCTTCCTCTTCGACCTGGGCAAGGCGGCCGCGCTCTCGATGATCGTGCTCGTGCTGCTGCTCGCCCTGAACCTGATCCAGTTCCGCATCCTGCGCGCCCCGGCGGACGAGCGATGAGCCTGGGCACCTCCAGGAGCGGGCGCACCGTCGCCTACTACGTGGGCTCCACCGTGCTTGCGGCCATCTTCCTGTTCCCCGTGGTGTGGACGGCGTGGTCCTCGATCCATGGCCCGCAGGCCACCGGGGCAGGAGACGGCGTCGGGTTCGACAACTACAGCCGCCTCTTCGACTACGGCGAGGGCTTCGCGCGCTACTTCGTCAACAGCATGATCGTCTCGACGCTCACCGTCGCCGGCACCCTGGTCATCAGCCTGCTCGGCGGCTACGCCTTCGCCTTCCTGCCCTTCCGCGGGCGCGGCGTGCTGTTCATCGCGGCGCTCGCGATCCTCATGGTCCCGTACACCACGCTGCTGATCCCGCTCTACATCCTGCTGCAGTGGCTCGGGCTGCAGAACTCGCTCGTCGGGCTCTCCCTGGTGCTCATCATGCTCCAGCTCCCGTTCGGCCTCTTCATGATGCGCAACTCGTTCGAGGCGCTGCCCACCGAGCTCGAGGACGCCGCGCTCGTCGACGGCTGCTCGGTGTGGGCCGTGCTCGTGCGCGTCCTGCTCCCCGGGGTCATTCCCGGCATGGTCACCGTCGCGCTTTTCGCCTTCCTCGCCTCGTGGAACGAGTTCGTGGCGCCGCTGATCTTCCTGAGCGATGGCGCGAAGTTCACGCTGCCGGTCGCGCTCGTGAACCTGCGCAGCGGGACGTTCGGCTCGGTCGACTTCGGGGCGCTGGAGGCGGGCATCGTGGCGTCCGCGATCCCTTGCGTCGTGCTCTTCCTATTCCTGCAGCGCCACTACGTCACGGGCTTCAGTGCCGGAGCGCTCAAGGGCTGACCGCGGGGGCGTCGCGCAGAGAGGCGCTACGGTGGGGGTGACGCGATCGTCTACAGAGAGTGAGGCGCTGCCATGGGCACTCAGCGCGAACGTGCGGAGAACCAGCGCCGGTTGAAGCTCGAAGCCGTCGCCCAGCAGGTCGAGGACGGGTCGTTGACGATTCGCCAGATGACGCCTGAGGAGCGCAAGAAGTACCCCAAGCCGCTGACGCCGCGCACGCAGCGGCGGCGGCGCACATGACCGCGTTCTTCGTCCCCGGCGCGCCCGTCGGCGAGCCGGCCGACCAGGCTTACGAGGACCTGCGCGACCGCGCCGAGCTCGACACCGGTCGCCCGCCGCGCCTGCGGCGGATCTACAAGCTGAGCTGTCGCCGCGGCGGCACGGACTGCGAGACCGCGGTCGGCGAGCACGACCTCGGCGGCGGGACCGTGCACGCCATCTTCGACGTCGGCGATCGCTACGCGATCTACGTGCCCGGCGGGCACGAGATCGTCACCAAGCGCCAGACGTACGCCGTCGTCGAGTTCGACGCCTGAGCCGCGGCGCTCACGACCCGCACGGGAGCTCCGCAGTGACCACCGTCCCGGCGCCGGCGGGGCTCGTGACGCGGAGGTTGCCCTGCAGCGCCTCGACGCGATCGGCCAGGCCACGCAGCCCCGAGCCGCCGGCGTCGTCGGCTCCGCCGATGCCGTCGTCGGCGATCTCGATGCTGGCGATGTGGCCGCTGCGCCAGACGCGCATCGAGACGGTGGTGGCGTGGGCGTACTTGGCGACGTTGGCCAGTGCTTCGGAGGCGACGAAGTAGGCCGCGAGCTCGACCGGCTCGGGGAGGCGCTCGGAGGTCTCGAACATGACCTTGGTCGGGACCACCGCGCGCGCCGCCAGCGAGTCCAGGGCGGCGGCGAGCCCGTGCTCGAGCACGGCGGGGTGGATGCCGCGGGCGAGCTCGCGCAGCTCGGCGAGGGAGAGGGCGAGCTCGTCGCCCGCCGTCTTGGCGAGTTGCTCGGCGGTCGCGGGATCGCTCTGGATGCGGCCCTTGAGCAGGCTGAGCTGCAGCGCGATGGCGACCAGGCGCTGCTGGGCGCCGTCGTGCAGGTTGCGCTCCAGGCGCCTGCGCTCCGCATCGCCGGCCGTCACGATGCGCTCGCGTGACGCCTGGAGCTCGACCACCCGCGCCTCGAGCTCGGCCTGCAGGCGCTCGCGCTCGAGGGCCACGTTGGCGGCCGCGCACACCACCTCCAGCAGCTCCGGCTGGTGGGCGAGCGCGGAGTCGTGCACGAGCGCCGCGATGTGGTGACCGTCGTTGTCGACGAACGTCGTCGCGCGCCCCGACCCCGCTTCCGGTAGTTGCACGGGCGCGCCCTCGGCGTCGACGTAGGAGTCAAAGCGCGGCAGCCAGTAGGCGAGCACGAGCGACGGGTCGCCGAGCGCCCTGGCCAGCGCCTCGCCGAGGCGGCTCGACCCCGGCGCGCGCTGCAGCGCGACGACGAGATCGGCCATCCCTGCGCGCGCGAGCTGCTGGTGCAGGATGCCGAACAGGAAGGCCAGCGGGACCGAGACGAGCAGGACGGCCGTGATCTGCTGGCTGGAGCGGATGAACTCGCCGGTCAGCAGGTCGTAGTAGATCTGCACGACGAGGATCAGGGCCGTGACGCCGCCGGCGAGCGTCGGCAGCAGCAGCCGTCGCAGCGGCGCGGCGGCGCGCAGCCAGCGCGAGATGGCGAGGACCGCCAGCGCCAGCCCCACGGTTGCGTTGAACGAGGACTCGAAGCGGTCGATCACGTTCGCGAGATCAGCGTCGGCGCTGATGAGGAAGACGTTCTCCTTGCCGGGCGGGAACGGGAGGAAGAGCAGCCACACGAGCTGCAGCACGACGGTGCCGAAGGCGAACGCCGCAACGACTGCCCAGTCGACGCGCGAGGAGAGCCGTCCGCTCGGAAACCCCAGGACGAGCGCGGCGAACGGGACGGTCCACCAGTTCCCCGACCACTGGCTGAGCGTGTAGGCCACCGACGAGTCGACGCCGGAGAGGACGGCCTCGGAGAGGAACACGAAGCCGGTGAGCGTCATCAGCGGGCCGATGCGGCTGTCGCGCCTGCGCTGCCAGGCGATCAGCCCGCAGGCGACGAACGACCCGCCGACCGAGCGGTTGACGATGTCGACGGCGGTCACGTCGGCGCTGTCGCGGAAGAGGAAGACGAACGCGATCGCCTCGGCAGCGATCCCGAGCGGCCACAGCAGGAGCGGGAGCCGCGCGGCCCACGGAGCGTGCCTCATCGGACTCCGGACTCTACGCCCGGCCGCGGCCGCTGCCCGGGCAACGCCGACCGCTTTCGGAACCACCAGGACAAAGGGAGTAACGTGGGTGTCCGCGAGCTGACCCAAGATGCGGAGGCTCGAGGCCCACGATCGAGCCCCGCGGGGCAGCCCGCAGTCGCTCGTCGGGTCTTGCCCCTCTTCCTCACGCGCGGACGCTCGACCAGAGGGTCTGGAGGTGATGAGCAGTGGCAGCCCAAGGCGAATGGGAGAACCGAGTGGAGAGACTCGAGGCGCGCATCGAGCATCTCGAGGCCGCGCTCGAGGGCCTTCAGGACGCCGTCTACCGTCAGGCGCAGCTGGGCGAGGAGAAGCTCGTGGAGCTGCGCCGGCGCATGGAGCCCGAGCAGCTGGCGATCGAGCTCGCCCAGGATGCCCGAAGGCGCGGGCTGTGATGGCCGGGGCGCCGTCGATCGAGGACCTCCTGGCCGAGGCTCGCTACCACCGCCATCGCTACGACCTCTACAAGGCCAAGATGTACGGCTCGCGCCCGACGAGGATGACGCGCCTGCGCGAGCTCGAGCGCGCCATGCACGGCGCCGAGGCGCGCCTGCGCCGCGCCCAGCAGGAGGGCGCGCCACACGACCGCGACTGACCGGTCGCGGCGACCGCTAGGTCAGCGGGCGGCAGTGCGCCGTGCAGCCTGGGCCGCTTCGCGCTCCTGCGCAGCGTGGCGGCGCTCCGTCTTGGCCGAGCGCTGTGCGCCGTGGCGCTCGAGCAGAACGGCGTGGCGCTCGTAGCGGTCCGCGCTGCGGTCATGCGCCTGGGCTTCGCGTTCCTGGGGGGGATCGTGCTGAACAGGCATGCCCGTCCAGTGTACGCCGGTCGTCCGACCAGCGAGTACAGTTGTCCATACCAGGGCCTTTTCACCGCTCCTGCGAAGCGACTTCGCGCAGAGCACCGCCGGCCACCGCGCCGCACGGCGATCTCACGGACAGTTTCGTCCTCAGCGACGGAAGAGCCGTTCCTCGTGAACAGGAGCGCTGTGTCATGCGCGATCGAGATCTGCCACGTCTGTGCCGTGCCGGCCGGGTGGGCTGACCGGTGCCCTTCACCGCAAGCCAGCTGGGCGAGGTCCCCGCCCGCGACGACGCCGCTCCGGCGCGCGTCTACGACGTCGAGCTGCCCTACCGGCGCCTCGGGCGCTGCCGGATGTCCGAGCCCGTCGCCGTCGCGCTGGGCACGCGGCTCGACCAGGTCGCCGCGGCGTTGACGACGTACGAGGAACGCAACGGCAGGGCGGCCACCGCGTCGCAGCTGCTCGGCGCCGGCGTGGACCTCGAAGCGCAGGACGGGCCGGCGACCAAGGCCGCGTAGGTGGGCTTAGCCGCAGAGCGACCAGTCAGGCCGCGATCGGCGGTTCGCGATTCGTGGCGCGCCAACCATCCTTGGTAGCTTCGAGCCCGAGTTCCCGTACGTCCGTGACGCGTCGGGCGTGGCGGCTGATCTGGAACGCCAAGAAGGACTCGACTCCCGGCCGGGCAGCGGGGACACCGAACAGCACGACGTACTCGCCGCTTTCGGAATCCAGCCAGACATCGGAGGGCTCGGGCGAGCTCAGGCTGCCCTGGACTCGGCGGAACTGCTTACTCAAGTGTGCGAGCTCGACTGCTCGAGTGAGGCCACGGTCCAATCTCCAGCCTGTGTCGTCCCCGCAGTCGCAGGGGGCTGGGTTGTCGGCGTCGTGTGTGGGCGAGCGTCCCGTGCGCGACGAGCCGTTGAGGCGGCGCGCCACTCGAGCCACAGCAAGAGCACGTCGGGGACCCAAGAGCACGGCGAGTTGCCACCGCATGATTCGCCCGGAAGCCACCCACACGTGGTCGCCGGCGATCTTCATCAGCATCGGCTCCCACATCCAGCCCGGGCGGGCGTCGTCAAGCAGTTGGCGCACCTCACCGTCGTGGAGGCTGCGCGCGGTAATGTAACCTCGGCTGCTGCGCTCCACGGCTTCGGCAAGTTCAGTGCAGACAGGGCATTCGGAGTCGAAAAGGACGTGGTGCTGAATCCCCATCAGTGCAAGCGCGCCCACGTGACGTAGCCTCCAGAAGTACGCGTGACAACGACGACGCCCTGCGAGAGGCTCGCGCTCGGTTTCTGGGCCGGAAACTCCAGATACACATCGATGGTGCGACTCTGAATCGCGCGCCCGCACTTGGTCTTGGCGTAGCCGCCCCGAGCCCGATCAGCGTCGGCGCGGGTGGCCTGCACCGCTCGAATGCCAGCGAGCTTGGTACCGAGGAACAAGCGCGGCGCGTCGCGGAGTGCAGCCTCGGTGGCGCCAGCGAGCCCGTTCGCGGGCAGCGGAATGCTGTGCCGGGGGCAGACCGAACCACCTGTAGGGGCAGTTGCCTTGCCGGCGCCCAATTGCTTGGCGGTCGAGTGGCCTGTGGCCAGCACTCCAGGAACGCCGACGAGGGCAGCCGAGAGTACGGAGGCGCCGATCAAGGCGGAGAACGGCGTGCGACGACTGCCGCGAGACCCGAGCAGTTGGCTGAAAGTTCTCATCAATACCTCACTTGGACGGAACATCTTCACCCACCCTCCGGCTCTGGGACACGAGGTTTGAAATCGCGCCACCACCGGCCGCTCAGATGGGCGCGCTGAACCACACGTTGGCGTGACCGAGCGCGAAGTCGCCATGGATGGCGCTAAACGCGCATGGCGTCAGGTCGAAGCGGACGGAGTCGTAGCTCTGACAGCCCGTGCTGCGGCAGCGCGGGTTGGGACCGCAGTCCTTGATCGTCACGATGGTCGTCCAACCCGAGCAGGCGTTTTCGCAATAGAAGCGCGTGTCGCAGCCGTACCGAGGGAAGTCGCCGGGGAGGCAACAGCCCACGCAGGGCGCGGTGCAGGACGAGACGAGCGGCCACGCCATGTGCTGGGCGTCGCTCCGGCAACCGGAGCAGTAGCCCCCGCCGGAGCTTCCGCACTGCCCGCAGCCGCTGACGTTGCCGCAGCAGAACCAACTCGCGTTTCCTTGTCGCGCGATCGGGAAGTGGGTGGCGGCATGAGCCACCAGCCCGTGATCCTGCGGTCGGCGTCCGCCTCGTGTGCATCGTTCCCGCGACGGGGCTCGGCTCCGGGCTGACCGCGCCTTGCCCGAAGGCCTCAGAGGCCTCCATTCGGTGGGCGACGAGATCGCCGGTCGTCGTGTCGCGGAAGGCGATGACGACCAGGTCGTCGCCCGCTTTCACCTTAGAGGGATCGCCATCAAACACCGTGCCGCTGACGTCGTGAACGATCGTGTCGGCCTTAACGGTGAATTCGTACGGCCTGTTGTCCTCGCCGGCAAGCTTGACCTTCTTGACCTTCCCGTCAACAACCTGCACGACGCCGCGGAAGTTGAGGATGTTCGCGTAGACGTTGTCCAGAACTAGGACGGCGTCTCCGTCAAATTCTCCCCGACCCATGACGCAATCCTTGGCAACGATCTGATGTTGGTTCCAAGTCGACGCTTTCCAGACCTGCGTTGCCGGCTTGAACTTCGCGTGACGTAGCTGATCATCGAGGTCGACGACGGTCAGGCTCCGATCGCTGCCGACATCCACGACCTGGCCCATGAGGAAGTTGGGGTCCTTACCTCGCGCCTGGGCCGGCGTTACTCGGGGTGGCTCATCCGCGGGCGCCGCCGCTACGAATGGCTGCACCAGGGTGGCACCAGCTCCTGCGGCGAGAGTACGTCCGAAGAACTGCCGCCGGCTCGACCGCTGCATATCTCAGCCCTCCCCTGAAGACTGATCGCTGGACTAGTCCGGCGGTTCCCTGCCGCCCGACCGCTTGAAAATTCTTAGCAAAGCGCTACATCGACGTCAAACGAGCTTCGCCTGACGGTCCCGACAACTCGTCAAACGGTGCCTTGTGCGTCATGCGCCGCCCGCCTCCGCCGCCGGCTCGGGCGAGGACCGCACGCGCAGCACGCGGGCGACGCCCGCCGGCATCCACCAGTTCCAGCGTCCGAACAGCGAGACGAGCGCGGGCACGAGGACGGCCCGGACCACCGTGGCGTCGAGCAGGATGCCCGCCGCGAGCCCGGTGGCCAGGATCTTGACGTCGGTCTCGGGCCCCGAGGCCAGCGCCGCGAAGGCGAGGAAGAGGATCAGCGCCGCGCTGGTGACCAGGCGGCCGGTGCGGGCGAGGCCGTAGACGATCGCCTCGTCGGTGTCCTTGGTCTTGTCGTACTCCTCGCGCACGCGGGCAAGGATGAAGACCTCGTAGTCCATCGAGAGCCCGTAGAGGAAGGCGAAGACGATGAGCGGGATCCACGACGCGATCGAGCCGGTCGCGGCGATCCCCCAGATCTCGTCGGAGCCGTGGCCCTGCTGCCAGACGAGCTGCATGATGCCCCAGGCCGCCCCGATCGACAGGACGTTGAGCACGATCGCCTTGGCTGGCAGCAGCAGCGAGCGGAAGGCGCGGGCCAGCAGGACGAAGGTGAGGATCGAGATGACGGCGATCATGAGCGGGAACGAGCCGTAGACCGCGTCGATGAAGTCGGCGTTGAGCGGCCCGCTGCCGCCGACGCGTGCCGCCGGGGAGGCGGCGTGCGCCGCGTCGCGCAGGTCCTGCACCGCGTCGCGGCCGGCCTGCGCGTCGTCGCCCTGCAGCGGCATGGCGACGACGACGGCCCGCCCGTTGCGCCGCCAGTCGGCGGCCTCCGGCGCCGCCGCGCCGTGCACGCCATCGACGCGGGCCTGTGCGGAGGCGACCTTCGACGCGTCGGCGTCGGGAACGAGCGTCTCGACGGGCACGATCGCTCCCTTGCCGATGCCCGAGCGGTTCAGGGCGTCGAGCCCCTGCTTCGCCGGGCCGGCCTTGGCGATCGTGTCGGGATCGGCGTTGCCGAGGTGCAGGTTCGTCGCCGCGCCCGCGAGCGCCACGAGCACCGCGACCGAGACGATCGCGGCGACCCAGCGGCGGCGTACGACGGCTTCGGACCAGCGCTGCCAGAACGCGTGGCTGTTGTCGCGCCGGCGCAGCCGCCGGCGGTCCATGCGCGGGCCGACGGTCGCCAGGATGACCGGCAGCAGCGTGATCGCCACCGCGGTCGCGACGAGTGGGATGAGCATGCCGCCATAGCCCATGCTGCGCAGGAAGGGCAGCGGCAGCACGACGAGCGCGAGCAGTCCGACGGCGACGGTCGTGCCCGAGAAGACCACGGCCCGCCCGGCCGTTCCCATCGCGGCGATGACCGCCTCGTCGCCCTCGAGGCCGCGCTCGCGCTCCTCGCGCCAGCGCACGACGATCAGCAGCGCGTAGTCGATGGCGAGGCCGAGCCCGATCAGCGCGACGAGGAACTGCACGATCGGCGAGACCTCGGTGATCGCCGTCAGCCCCCAGAGCAGCAGGAAGGAGACGAGCACGGAGGAGATCGCCATCCCGAGCGGGACGAACGCGAGCGCCGAGCCGAAGACGAAGAGCAGCACGACGAGCGCGCCGACCCCGCCGATGAGAGCCTCGAGCAGGACGCCGGGACCGTCGTCGCCCGCGCCCGAGGAGTCGGCCAGCGCGTCGTAGCCCGTCAGGCGGACCGGCGCGCCGCCGACGCTCTGGTCGCGCAGCGCGGCGCGGAGGGCACGCTGGACGTCGACGTTGGCGCCGAACGGGTCGTCGCTGCGCGGCGAGAAGACGTAGACGAACGCGGTGCGGCCGTCGCGTGAGGTGAAGGCACGGTCACCCGTCGACCCGAAGCCGGCCACCCGCGAGCCCGCAACGGCCTTGCGCGCGGTCTGCTCGAGCTCACGCAACTGGTCGCGGATGCCCGGCGACGCCACCGTCCTGCCCTGCGCCAGCGTCACCACCGGCACCAGCGGCAGCGTCTCGCCGCCGTTGCCGAACGCCCGCTCGATCTCCTGGCTCGCCTCCCAGCCCTCGCGTCCGGGCACGCTGAAGCGCTGATCCAGCGCCTTCGAGGCCGGTCCGGCGGCCACGATCCCGACGAGGGTCAACAGGATCCAGCTCGCGGCGACGAGCCGCTTGTGCTGCAGGACACGGCGGGTGAGGCGCTGCATCATCGTGGTCGGTCTCCAGTGGCCGGGGGAGGGACGGGTGGGACTACCGTGGACTATGTCGACTGGACCAGGCGGATCGAGTTGCCAGTCGGGTCACGGAAGGCGGCGTCGATGCCGTAGGGGCGGGTCGACGGCTCCTCGCTGAACTCGACGCCGCGGCCCTTGAGCTCCTCGTAGCTGGCCTGGCAGTCGTCGGTCGAGAAGAAGAGCCCGCCCGCGGCGCCCTTGGCCATCAGCTCCAGGAGCTTGGCATGGGTGTCGGCGTCGAAGACGGGAGGCCCGGGAGGGGCCATCAGCGCGAGGGCGATGTCGGGCTGTCCGACCGGGCCCACGGTGAGCCAGCGGAAGTCGCCGAGCTCGGCCACGGTCACGTCGTCGCGGAGCTCCATGCCCAGCTTCTGCGTGTAGAAGGCCAGCGCCTCGTCCTGGTCGTGGACCCAGACGCTGACGTGGGTGAGCTGCTTGATGGTCATGCGTGCCTCCGGTGGTGGGACGGTGGGCGGGCCAAGGTAGCCGCGGCAGGCGCGCCTGTCTTCTCCAAAGCTGCTCTCTTCGTCGGGGTCGCGTGCTGAGACCGCCGCGGACGGCAGAACTCATCGCGCGTGGTGCGCGGAGAGCACGAGCGGTGCGAGCAGCAGGCGCTGCATCCCGACGCTCAGCAGCGGCGCGTGGGCCTCGCGGTCGTAGGTGCGCGCCAGCACGGCGAGGTCGCGCAGGTTGCGCGGCAGCCCGCGGCGCGTCATGCGCCCGGCCTGCGCCATCGCCACGACCTCGGCCAGCATCTCCTCCATCGCCAGCGCGGGGCGGACCTCGACGCGCACGCGCGCCTCGTCCTCGCCCGCGTTGGCGAAGCCGTGCACGACGCCGGGAGCGACCTCGACGACGTCACCCGGACCGGCGAGGCGCCGGCGCAGGCCGAGGCGGAAGCGCATGAGGCCCGCGACGACCTCGAAGCGCTCGTTCTGGATCGGGTGCACGTGCGGGATCGGCACCGCGCCGCCGGGGCGCAGCGCGAGCTCGAAGGCGAGCAGCTCGCCACCGGTGGTGCTCGCCGTGTGGGTGAAGGTGAACCGCTCGCCGGTGACGGGGTTCTCGAGGGTCTGGCCTGGAGTGATCATGCCGACCAGTCAATACCGGTCGTGTGAGACTGTCCATGGCTAGATCTCGCGACATCATGTGCGAGCGTCTACAATCGCGCCATGGACGCGATCGCCGGCCTTCTCGACGGACCCCGCGCGCGCGGGGCGTTCCTGCTGCGCTCGACGATGGACCCGCCGTGGTCGCTGCGCATCGAGGACGAGGCGCCGCTGACCCTGATCGCGATCGTGCGCGGCGAGGCGTGGATCGTCCCCGACGGCCGCGATGCGGTCAGGCTCGCCCGCGGCGACGTGGCCATCGTGCGCGGGCCGGAGCCCTACACGGTGGCCGACGATCCGGCCACGGCACCGCAGGCCGTGATCCATCCCGGCCAGCGCTGCACGACCCCGGACGGCCAGGAGCTCGCGCAGATGATGGAGCTCGGGGTCCGCACCTGGGGCAACGCGGCGGACGGCGCGACGGTGATGCTCACCGGCACCTACCAGTTCGACGGCGAGGTCAGCCGGCGCCTGCTGCGCGCGCTGCCGACGCTGCTCGTCCTGCGCGACGACGCCTGGGACAGCCCCCTCGTCGCGCTGATGGCCGACGAGATCGTCAAGGACGACCCGGGCCAGGAGGCCGTGCTCGACCGCCTGCTCGACCTGCTGCTGATCGCCGTCCTGCGGGCGTGGTTCGCGCGCCCGGAGGCCGACGCCCCCGCGTGGTACCGCGCCTATGGCGACCCCGTCGTCGGGCGCGCCCTGCGCATGCTGCACCACAACCCGTCGCATCCGTGGACGGTGGCGGCGCTGGCCGACGACGCCGGCGTGTCGCGCGCCGCGCTGGCCCGGCGCTTCAACGAGCTCGTCGGCGAGCCGCCGATGACCTTCCTCACCGGCTGGCGCATCGCCCTCGCCGCCGACCTCCTGCGCGAGCCGGGCGCCACTATCGGCTCGGTGGCCGAGCAGGTCGGCTACAGCAGCCCGTTCGCGCTCAGCACCGCCTTCAAGCGCGTTCGCGGGATCAGCCCGCGCGAGCACCGCGCCGACGCGATGGCGGCCTGACGCGAGGCAAGCTCACGGCCTCATGGTCACCCTGCGTGTGCGGACCGCGGCGCCGCGGGTGTCGCGGAAGGTGAAGAACACGACCAGGTGGTTGCCCCGCGCACGGCGCAGGCGACGCAGGGCCGCGGCGGCGCAGCGCACGAGCCGGCGCGAGGCCCCGGGCGCGAGCCGCACCTCGGCGGCGCACACCTTCTGCTGTCCGAGCATGGCGATCACGATCACGCGGACCCGCGCGGAGGTCGTGAAGCGCGCGCGCAGGCCGTGGCGGCGCAGGACCTCGGCCCGGGAGGTCGTCGGGAGCGAGACCGTCACCTTCGCCGCGAAGCGGTTGGGCGGGATCGACGCTGGGCCGGCCGCCGGCACGGGGAGCGGCGCGCCGCTCGGGGCGTCGGGCGTGGTGCTGCCCGGCGTCGGGCCCAGCGCCACGAACGCGTCGATGCCGTAGCTGAGGGCGACGGGACGGCCCGATGCTCCGGTGGCTGGATTCACCGCGACCAGCACCGATCGGTGCTCCGCGGCGCGCGTGACGAGCCAGCCGATCTGGCCGGACGGGTCGAGGCTGAAGCGCGTCGGTCCCAGCCAGTCCACGGCGGTGCCGCCCAGCTCGGCCAGCCCGCCGCCGGCCGTGGCCTCCGTCGCGACGGCGGGCCGCGCCCAGTCGATCCCGGACAGGCGGCCGTCGGGGAGCGTGTCGACCGTGGGGTTCACGGCGGCGCCGCCGTCGGGCGCCGCCGCCCTCAGCGCCGGTACGGGCGTCGCGGCGCCGGTGGCGAGGTCGATGCGCTGGGCGCCGTCGCCCGAGGCGACCAGCGCGGTCGCGCCGTCGGGCGCCACCGTGAACGTGGAGGCACCCTGGATGGCGGAACTGCCCGCGATCGACGGCCCGTCGTAGCGCCGCGCGACGGACAGGGTTGCCGGGTCGAGATCGTAGAGGCGGCCACTGGCGTCGATGCCGAGCACGCGCCCGTCGGGCAGCGAGTCGAGGCCGAGCGTCCGCAGCCCTCCGAGGGCCGAGTCTGAACCCCGGCGGGCGACTTGAGCGCCGTCGCTGGTGAAGGTGACGAACTGCCCGAAGATGTCGATCCCGAGGAACTGCTCGGCGGCGGGCGCGGAGTCGGCGGTGGCGCATAGCGTGGCGGCGAGGCCGAGAGCAAGGATTGGCCAGCGGGACATTGCGACCTCAACGAGCGCTGCGCTCAGTTGTTCCGCGTTTTCCAGCCGTCTGGCCGGTCGCTGCGGCCGCCCAGGCGGCGGTTTCGCCCCGGCGATCGAAGACGCTAGGTCGATTCGCCGACCGCGTCTACGCTTGCTCCTCGACCACGGACGGTCGACATGCGCGAGCGCCCGGCACCGCCGAGCCTGGGCAGCACATGGACCCTGCTGCCGTCTCCTCTCCGAGAGCATCCACATGACCCCGCACGACGCTCCCACACACGAGGCTCCGCCGCTGCCGCACCTTCAAGAGCTCGTGGCCCATCTGTCGGAGGGCACCGGCCATCCCGATATCGGCCGCCGCCTGGGCATCTCCGAGTCGACGGTCCGCTCGCGCAGCGCTGCGATCTTCGAGCGCCTCGGCCTCGAGGATGGCGCCCGCGGGGCGTGGACCGCGCTCACCGAGTAGGGCAGGGCGCCGGACCCCGAGCGCTCAAGGCGGCTGCGGGGCGACCGATTCCCCGTGATACATGCGAACCCGCTTCGCCAAGGCCCTCTGGACGCGCCGTGGGGAAGCGTCAACTCAGAAGGGCTCGCTGCGCATCCTTCCGCTGCTGGCCTGCGCCGTCGCGGTCATCGCGGGCATGCTGGTGATGACCGATCTCGCACGCCGCCAGGCCGACCGGGCGCGCCAGGCACAGGTGCTGATGGAGCGCGTGCGCAACGGGACGCAGCAGGTCGACATGGTCACGTGGCGCAGCCTGGCCACGACGACCGCGGCGTCGCCGGCGACCCTGAGGTCCGGGCTGCAGGCCTACAAGCGGGTCACCAGCAGCGTGCGCGATATGCGCCGGCTCGGCGTGCCCCGCGCCGACCTCCGACAGGTCGAGAGCGCCGTGGGCAACGCCTACGGGACCGGCATCAACACGCTCGCCATCTCCCGGCGAGACCCGCGCGCGGGGCGCCGCATGGCGCGCACGATCTTCGGTCCTGCCATGAAGCGCCTCGAGGTGGCCACCAACAAGGCGACGCGCCGCCAGAACGACCGCGCAGAGGACGCGCTGGCGCGCGCGCGGATCAGTGGCGTGGCCTCGCTCGTGCTGGGCGTGCTGCTGCTGGCCCTGCTCGCCTGGCGTCTGCACCGCATCCAGGGCGGCTCCGCCCTGGCCGAGCAGGCGCGTGCCGTCGAGCGCCGCGGCGAGGAGCGCCTGCACGCGCTCGTGCGCCACTCCTCCGACGTGGTCGCGGTCATCGACCCATCATCGCGCGTGCGCTGGCTGGCGGAGTCGGTGCGCGGCATGCTGGGCTATGAGCCCGAGGCGCTTGTCGGTCGCCGCCTGGCCGAGCTCGTGCACCCCGACGACGCCCACGCCCTCACGCCGTTCCTGCACGACGCCGCCGAGCAGGAGGGCGACGCGACGATGCTCAGCGTCCGCCTGCGCGGCGACGACGGCGCCTACCGCCACCTCGAGCTCGTCGCCGACAACCGCCTCAGCGATCCGCTCATCGACGGGATCCTGCTGAACATGCGCGACGTCTCCGAGCGCCTTGCGCTGCTCGAGCAGCTGCGCCACCAGGCCTTCCACGACAGCCTCACGGGGCTCCCCAACCGCGCGCTGTTCGAGGATCGCCTGCGCCGCGCGCTCGTGCGCCTGCGCCGCAGCGGTGGCTTCGCGGCCGTCATGTTCGTCGACCTGGACGACTTCAAGACCGTCAACGACGGCCTCGGCCATGCGGCCGGCGACGAGCTGCTGCAGGCGACCGCGCGCCGGCTGGAGGACACGCTGCGCGCGCAGGACACCGCCGCCCGGCTCGGCGGCGACGAGTTCGCCGTCCTCCTGGAGGACCTCGTCGACGAGTCCGAGGCGCTGGCGATCGCCGAGCGCGTACGCCACGCGCTGGAGCCGGCGCTGACCATCGTCGGGCACCTGCTCACGCCGTCGGCGAGCATCGGCGTCGCCTGCCCGGGACCGGACGACAGCGCCGACGAGCTGTTGCGCAATGCCGATGTCGCGATGTACGCGGCCAAGGAGCGTGGCAAGGCGCAGGTCGCGCTCTTCGAGGAGGCGATGCGCCTGCAGGTGATCGAGCGCCTGGAGCTGACGGTCGAGCTTGGCGGGGCGATGGAGCGCGGCGAGCTCGTGCTCGAGTACCAGCCGCTCGTCGAGTTGAGCGGCGGCACCATCGCCGGCTGCGAGGCGCTGATCCGCTGGCGCCACCCGACGCGCGGACTGCTCGCGCCCGACCGCTTCATCGGCCTGGCCGAGTCCACCGGCCTCATCGTGCCGATGGGCGCCTGGGTCATCCACACCGCCTGCGCGCAGCTGCGCCGCTGGCAGGACGAGCACCCGTCGGCCGAGGGTCTGAAGATCGGCGTCAACATCTCCGCCCGCCAGCTCGCGGGCGGCGAGCTCCCCGCCGTGGTGCGCGGCGCGCTGGCCGACGCCGGCATCGCTCCCCAGCAGCTGACGCTCGAGATCACCGAAGGCCTGCTCGTCGAGGACGGCGACAAGATCCAGCTGCAGCTGCGCGAGCTCAAGGAGATCGGCGTGCGCCTGGCCGTCGACGACTTCGGCACCGGCTACTCCGCCCTCAGCTACCTGCGCTCGTTCCCACTCGACGTGCTCAAGATCGACCGCTCGTTCGTCGCGGGGATCGATCACGACCCCGACCGCGCGCACCTCGTGCGCGACATCGTCGAGATGGCCCACAACCTGGGCCTCATGGTCGTGACCGAGGGCATCGAGGAGCCCGGCGAGGCCGCGCTGGTGCGCGACCTGCAATCCGACTACGCGCAGGGCTACTGGTACTCGCGCCCGGTCGATCCCGCCACGATCGATCAGCTGATCTCCGGCCAGCTGGCGATTCACGCGCTACCAGCGGTCTGATCCGCCTGCCCGACGTTCGTCGGCGCCCCTCAAGACGCCGTCGCGCCCGCCGATCCACGGAAGACATGTCCTTCTCCCTCCGTGCCCCGATCGCCCGCCGCCTCGCGGTGGCCGCCACCGTCAGCGCCTGTCTGCTCGGCCTCGCCTCAGCGCGGCCCCAGCCGGCCGCCGCCGGCTCGCAGGCGCTCGACCTGCGCGTGAGCGTGAGCCTGGCCCCGGGCTCGGGCTCGACCCTGAAGTACCGCGGCAGCTTCACCGGCGCCCCGCTGGGCAGCGGCAAGGTCAGCCTGCTCACGAAGCTCGGCGGCGGCGGCGACGCGACCGTCAGCTACACGATGAGCAACCGCCGCGGCTCGATCAGCGGCTCGGCCCGGGTCACCCTGAGCTACAGCGGCTCGACCGTCAGCTACAAGGGCCTGGCGAGCATCACCAAGGGCACCGGCTCCTACAAGCGGGTCCGTTCGCGCACCCTGCACATCTCCGGGCGCGCCGGGTTGACCGCCGAGAACGTCACCCTCAGCCTCGCAGGCCCGATCTCCTCCTGACCGCCACGTGGGCCGCAGGGCTGCTCGGCGGTCCTGTTTGATGTCGTCCTGCTCATGCATGCCGACGCGGCCACCACGCCCGACCTCGCCCATCCGGTCGCGGCGATCCTTCGCGAGCGGGCCGCCAGCGGCTCGACCCCGGGCGCGCGCCGCGATCCGCACCGCGTCGCGCTCGCGCTGGAGGGCGGCGGCATGCGCGGCGTCGTCTCGGCCGGCATGGCCGCCGCGCTGGAGCGCCTCGGCCTGACCGCGAGCTTCGACCTGGTCGTCGGGTCCTCGGCCGGCGCCATCAACGGCGGCGCGCTGGTCGCCGGAGTCGCCCGCGGCTGCGTCGCGGCCTACCACGGCCCGTTCGCGTCGCGCTCGTTCGTCAACCCGGCGCGGGTGCTGTGGGGGCGGCCGGTCATCGACGTGGACTACGCGCTGGGCTACGACTCGGAGACGCTGGACGCCGCGCGCCACGAGCGCGCGCTGGCGAGCCCGATCGCCCTGCACTTCGTCGCGGTCGACGTCGACACCGCCGCCGCAGCCGACCTCAGCGGCATGCGCTCCAAGCGCGAGCTGTGGGACGCCCTGCTGGCCTCCACCCGGATGCCGTGGGCCGGCGGCGCCCCGGTGGTGTTCGCCGGACGGCGCTACGTCGACGGCGGGCTGGCCGCGCCGATCCCCGTGGCCGAAGCCCTCGCGGCCGGCGCCACGCACGTGCTCGCGCTGCAGACGCGCCCGTACGGCGTGCCGCGCAAGAGCGCCTCGCGGCTGGCCGATCGCTTCATCGAGCGCCACCTGCGCCAGCTCAACCCGGCGCTCGTCGCGCTCTACCGCGAGCGCGTCGACTGCTACGAGCAGACCGTCGGCGATATCGCCCGGCGCTCGCTCGACGTCGCCGCCGGTCCGCCTCACGTCCTCGGCCTGCGACCCCCCGCGGGGACGCCGGTGGTCGGCCAGCTCGAGCGCCGTCCCGCCATCCTGGCGCAGGCCGCGGCGGACGCCGAGCGCCTGGTCGAGCAGGCGCTGGGCTGACGGGCGCTCAGCCGACGGCGATGGCCCGGCTCGCGCTGCGGCCGCGCGCGCTGAAGGTGAGCTTGACTGTCCCCTTCGGCGACAGCGCGAGGACCCGCAGCGTGCGCCCGCCCACGGCGGTGGCCCTGAGCGTCAGGCGCCGCTGGCCGTGCGCCGGGACGCGCGCTTTGGCGGACGCGATCGTGAACGTCTTCGCCGAGCCGAGGTCATGGACCAGGACGCGCCGGCCGATGATGGCGGCGATCGTCAGGAGCATCCGGGCGCGGCCGCGCTCGGGGGAGGCCGTCGCGGAACTGGCCAGCGCGAAGGCGTCGCGGTAGGCCTTGGCGTCGCCGGCGCCCGGCTTGCGTTGCGACATGCTGTGCAGGATGGCCGACGCGTCGGGGCCGCCGGCCTGAGCAGTGCGAGCCCGCGCCGCGGCCGGGGCGGCTGGGGGGAAGGTGGCGGCCAGGGTGGCGTCGGCGTCCTGCAGCGTTGCCACGACGTCCGGCGATGCGGCATTGGACTGGATGTAGATGTCGTACCTGTGGAAGAACCTGTCCGCGTTCTTCGCCTTGTTCGCGGTCACGTCCTGTTGGACCTCGAAGATCTTCGTCTGCAGGTCCTTCATGATCGCGTGGCGCTCGGCGAGCGCCTTCTCGGCGGCCTCCTGGATCTTCTCCGCCTCGGTGAGCTGCTTCTTGTCGCCCGTGGTCTTCGCCTTGATGGGGCAGAAGGCGCCGGCCTGCGCCGCGCTCGCGCCCGCGCCGCCGCACCCGGCGGTCAGCTCCATCGCCGTCTCGCCGGCGCCTACGGCCTTCGGGGCGATGACCGATGTGCGCCCGCAGCTTCCGATGCAGAGTCGCGCGCGATCGGGCGGCAGGGGCGCCGGGGTCCCGCTGGGCGGGACGCCGACGAACGACCAGGCGTTGGTCGCGAAGCCGGCGCACAGGTGCTGACCGGCGCAGTTGCTGCCCGGCGAGTCGACGAAGAAGACCCGCGGCATCGTCACGTGGAACTCGCCCCACTGCCACTCCGCGGTGGCGCGCTTGGTCAGGATCACGGTGCAGGTCAGGTCGGCGTTGCCGCACCCCGAGACCCGCTGGCCGGGGAAGGTCCAGAGGATGGACTTGGTCTCCGGCGCGTACTGCGTCGAGTTGGACTGCGGGACCGCCGTGACGGTCGCCCTGGCGCCCGCCGCGACGATCTGCGACGGCGAGGCGTCGAGCCCGCCCCACAGCGGATAGCAGTACGGCGCGGTCATCCACGCGTTGGCGGCCCTCGAGAAGTAGGAGCCGTAAGTCGTCCCGCTGGTCGAGGCGCCCGCGTCGTGCTCCGCCGTCGTGCACGTCCGGGGCAGCTGACCGGGCGATAGCACCTTGACTCCCGGGGGAGCGGGTGGGCGCGACGCCGCGACAGCCTGGCTGAGCAGCCCGAGGCCGAGCAGAGCTGCGATGGCGAGCCCTGCGGCCCCGCGACGGCGCATCCTTGGCACCGCGCGACACTAGCCGACGCGGCGTGGGCCGCGGGCACGCGCGTCGCGCCTCCAAGCCGGTGCGCCCGGTCGTGTGATCATGCGCGGGTGACGATCATCGACGCGAGCGTCCTCGTCGTGGGCGGCGGTGCGATCGGTGGGATCACCGCGGCCAAGCTCACGGGGGAGGTCGGGCGCGTCGTCGTCCTGGACGCCGACGAGCGCCACGTGGCGCGGCTGCGCGAGCCGGGCCTGATCTTCGACGAGGCCGGCGCCGAGCACACGGTCGCGCTGGATGCCGTCAGCTCGCCCGCCGAGCTCGACGGCCACTTCGACTTCGCCCTGATCGCCGTCAAGTCGCCGTTTCACCGCGACGCATTGGAGCCGCTGGCCGGCCTGCCGAGCATCAACGCCTTCGTCTCGCTGGGCAACGGGCTGATCCAGGATCGGATGGCGCAGCTCGTGGGGGCCGATCGCCTGCTGTCGTGCATCGTGGAGTGGGGTGCGACCAACCTCGGGCCCGGGCGCGTCGTGCGCGACACGATCGCTCCGATGGTGGTCGGCGAGCTCGACGGCACCGAGCGCCCGCGCACCCAGCTGCTGGCGCGCTGCCTGCACGCGGTGGGCGACGTCCGCCTGACGCGCAACGTGCGCGGCCAGATCTGGTCCAAGCTGCTGGTCAACACGGCTTTCACGGGACTCTCGGCCGTCTCGGGCCTGCGCTACGGCGAGGTGGCGCAGCACCCCGACGGGCGCACTGCCGCCTACGCGATCTGGGCCGAGGGCTTCGCCGTCGCCTGGGCCGAGGGGGTCACGCTCGACACCGTGCTCGACGTGCACCCGCGCGAGCTCGTCGAGCGCGACGACGCGGCGCTCGCGCGCATGATGGCCATCGCCGGCAACACCAAGCCCTCGATGCTGCAGGACCTCGAGCAGGGCCGCCTGACCGAGGTCGACGTGGTCAACGGAGGCGTCGCGCAGCGCGCCCGCGAGCACCGCATCGCGACGCCGTTCAACGACCGGGTCGTCGAGCTCGTGCACGCCATGGAGCGCGGCGAGCGCGTCCCGGCCCCCGAGGAGCTGACCGAGCTCGTCCGCACCGCGTTGCGTTGACGGCCGACAAGCGGCAGGGTGGAGTGTCATGCGCCGGTCACGTCGCATCCGGATCACCGCAGCGACCGTGATGGCCGCGGCCGTTGGCGCGATCGGTGCGCAGCCGGCGCCCGCGGCGGAGGGGTTCGAGCGCGGCGACGTTCTGGCCAGCGTCGGAGCCCCGAGCGTGATCGCGCGCTTTGCCGCGGACGGCACCGCGAAGGCCACGCTGGCCGACAGCGCGGGCGCGGGCGCGCTGTGCTTCGACGCGTCGAGCGAGCACCTCGTCGCGCCCGGCGCCGGGCTCTACGACAACACGGGGGAGCTCCTGGAATCCGAGTGGGCGTCGGTGCAGATCCCCGTCAACGGCTCCTGCACGGTCGACGCGTCGGGGGACGTCTTCGTGGGCGGCGGCCCGACCAGCGGTGACTCCACCACGGGCCGAGGCACCATCCGCCGGTTCGATCTGACCGGTCACCTGCTGCAGAGCTACACCGTCGACGCGACCGGGGGCGGCTCCGGACGCGCCGTCGCGAACGTCGATATGGCACCCGACGGATGCACGATCTACTACGACCTCGACGGAAGCGACGAGATCAAGCGCTACGACGTGTGCGCAGACACGCAACAGGACCCGTTCCCAGCCCCGGGGTTCCGGTGCGACGGCCTGCGGGTCCGACCCGACGGCCAGGTCCTGGTGACGTGCGACGCGAACGGGTCGCTCCTCGACGCCTCCGGTGGCTGGCTTCATGACTTCAGCAACCCGGTCTCCAACACCAGCCTGCGCTTCGCGGCCCTCGATCCCGACGGCAGCTCGTTCTGGATGGGCGAGTACGGTGGCGTGGTCGCCCGTTACGACATCGCGACCGAGGAGGGAACGAGCCTCGTGAGCTGGCGCGCCGGCCAGGGCCTCCACGGCATGGCCGTGTACAGCCCGTCGCCCCCGTCGCCCCCGCCGCCCCCGGACATCGAGACCACGAACACCGAGACCAGCCTCGATCCCGGCGCCGTGCAGAGCGCCGCGAACACCGTCGCCGCCGCCACTCCGCGCCCGAGGCCTGCCGTCGCCGCGCCGGCGTTCGTCGTTGCCCGCGGCAGCCTCATCGCGTCCGGGCGCTCGCTCCTGCTCGACACCGGCCTGCGCGCGACGTGCCCGGCCGGCGGCCGCCGCTGCCACGCCACGGTCGCGCTGACCGTGGCGGCGTCGGGACCCCGTGCGGCCGCGGTGCGCACCATCCGCGTCGGCACGCTGAGCACCACGATCGCGCCCGGCGCCAGGGCCAGGCTCGTCGTGCGTCTGAACCAGAAGGGCTCCGCCCTGGTCCGCAGGCGGCGCAGCGTCCTGATCGCCGCGCGGGCCACCATCCGCGCGGGCAGCGGCCCGGCGCGGGTGGCGAAGACGGGCGTGCGCGTGAGGCTGCGCCGCCTCAGCGGCAGTCGGTGAGCGCCTGGTCGAGGATCTCCAGTCCGAGGTCGATGTCCTCAGCGGAGATGGTGAGCGGTGGGGCGATCCGCAGCACGCTGCCCAGCCCGGCGAACTTGACGATGTTGACGTTGAGGCCGAGCTCGATACAGCGTTCGGTGACCGCGGAGCCGAAGCGGGTGTCGGGCTCGCGGGTCTCGCGGTCGCTGACCAGGTCGACGCCGAGCATGAGGCCGACGCCGCGGACGTCGCCGATGCCCTCATGGCGGCGCTGGAGCTCCTCCAGCCCCGAGCGCAGGCGCGCGCCCATCGCGACGGCGCGGCTGCCGAGGTCCTCGGCGATGACCGTGCGCAGGACGGCGCGCCCGACGGCGGCCGGCAGCGGGTCCGAGACGTGCGAGGTGACGTGCAGGAAGCCCTTCTCGAACGCGTCCTGCTCGATCGCGTCGGTGGTGATCGTGGCCGACAGCGGCAGGCCGCCGCCGAGCGTCTTCGACAGCGCGACGAAGTCCGGCACCACGTCGTGCTGCTCGAACGCGAACATCGTCCCGACGCGGCCGAGCGCCGTCTGCGCCTCGTCGACGACGAGCAGCATCCCGCGCTCCTCGCAGCGCTCCTTGAGCCCTGCCAGGTAGCCCTCGGGCAGCGGCACGATGCCGCCCGCGCTGAGGATCGGCTCGACGATCGCGGCGGCGGGCGCGCCGACCGACTGCGCGTCGGTCATCGCGAGGCCGGCGTCGAGGCAGGTCAGGTCGCAGCGGTCGCGGCAGTGGGAGATCGGGCAGCGGTAGGGGTTCGGCGTGGGCAGCGCCATCGTCCCGGGGAGCGCCGGGCCGTAGCCGCGGCG
>Ga0307502_10000092_pt1 | contig 23265 bp, 21 predicted proteins | sample 16_S_MG_FD_201364 | JGI IMG/M metagenome (GOLD analysis project Ga0307502, IMG submission 201364) | Soil microbial communities from Populus trichocarpa stands in riparian zone in the Pacific Northwest, United States - 16_S | ecosystem: Environmental > Terrestrial > Soil > Riparian zone > Trees... | reverse complement strand
CAGGTCCGAGCCGACTTCCCCGACCAACGGCTTGCCCTTGGGATCCAGGATCGACGCCGCCATCACGTTCGCACCCCCGCCGCCGAACGTCACGTCCTCAAAACCAAAGCTGACGCGCTCACCCTCCCGCCCCGAAAAGCTCACTGAGGCGGTCTCACCCGGGGCAGAGACGGCCACGTCAAACGTGCGCCTGTCGCGGGAGGAGTCCGAATTGAAGAACGTCGTGCCTCGATCGGAGATCAGCGCGTGGCCCACGATCGCCTCGACGAAGGTGAGCCCGGCCACGGCGATGGCGATCGCCACGAGGCCCGTCGCGGCTCTTGACTTGAGCGACCGCAGCCCAGCCGATCTGCTCCCCCGGCGCCGTTGCGCCCGCGCGCCGGCCCACTGTGCGCCGACGGTGCCGAGGCCGGCGCCTAGCGCCGCTGCTCCGGGGCCCAGGCCACCGGCGGTAAGGGCTCCAGCGAGCGCCGCGATCACGCAGACGGAAAGCGCGCGCTTGTCGATCTGTGCGGCGAAGGCGTGTACTCGCGTGGCTGCGCGCTCCGGCAGCGTCGGACGCCGGGGCCGCGCCGCCGAAACCGTCTGCGCATCGGACTGCGTGCTCGCGGATACGATGTCGACGGGGCGCCGGTGGCTGCGAGCAATGTAGATATCCCCCTCGACGAAGCTCCATTTTCCGGGCGTCTGATGCGGCGTGGCCTCGGAGACCTTGTCGAAGACGTAGTCGTACAGCTCATCGACTGAGATTCGCTGGTCTCCGTCGCGGTCGGCGTCGCCGGTCTGAAGTCCCTCGACTACCGCCGCCGTGAACAGGGAGGGTCGGGCCTGCCCGGTCAGCTCGTCGCCCTCCCACGAGTACTCCATCGAGCTCGAAGCGGTCAGGACGACACGGCCCCTACCCTCGAAGCGTTCTTTGATGCCGAGGCCCGGTCCCGCCCTTGCGGTCAGGCCGCTCGCGAACGCGCCGCTGTAACAGCAATCGAGAAACAAGACGACCCGCCGCGAGCGGCACTGGCTCATCAAGCGGTTCACGAGCTCGGCGGAGACCGATGTCGCATCGAGATGGTCGATTTCGGTGTCCTGGGCGGCAAAGTAGAGGCGCCCGTCATCATCCTTAAGGCCGTGGGAGGAGATGTGAAGCAGAAGCACATCGTCTGTGCGGCGGTTGGCAAAGAACTTCGAGAGCTTGAGACGGAGTTCGTGCTCACGCTCGTTGACGGAGTACTCGACGTGAAACCCGCCGATGTCGGGGTCGTGCAACACACCTCCCAGTGCCCCCGCGTCGTGAGCCGGCGCCCGTAGCTTTCTCAGCTTGCGGTCTCGATACTCGTCGTTGGCGACGATCAGGGCGAAGCGCCCCAGCGGCGCGCTCTCGTCAGCCGTTCGCGTGGCGGCTGAGCCAGGCATCGATGAGCTGGTCTTGCTGCTTCGAGGAGATCCCGCTTAACTCGAGGACGTCGCCGTCCATTTCGAGCTTCACCGATCGGCCCCTGCGCCCGCTGAGCCACGCGCCGACCGCTCCGACGACTGCGGCGAGAAGCTCCGGGGTCTGACTCAGCGTCACGATCAGGTGGCCCACCGCGGTAGCGTCGGCAGCTCGCGTGCCGGGCGGGGCCGGGGCCGCTGAGGCGCGCCGCACCGACTCGACATCCAGTTGAATGAGCTGCCGGCGGAGCTTCGTGGTCAACTCGTCCAGTTCCGCGGCATCGGCCGCGGGATCAAGACACAGCGCGACGCCGATCAGGGCTTCGTGACGGGTCATCAATCGGCTCCGAGGCCGTCACGGTCCACTGTTTTGCATCCAACGATGACTGACACGCGAGCCTCCGACCTGGGCCTCTTGAGACCGGCCTAAACACTTCGAACATAGATCGGCGCAGCATTCGCGGTCAAGCCATCTGTGACGACTACCACATGCCCGCCGCGAGTCCGGGCAACGACCGCCACTCTCCGGGCTATTTGAGCTTGAACGCCTTGATGCGGTCGGCGTAATCGTCGGCGTCGCGGGCGTAGACGCCGTAGGCGAGCGCTTGGACCATGCTCAGCAGAGCGGTGTGCGAGCGCACGTAGGCGGGGCTGTTGGACGAGTAGTACAGCCGGATCTGGGCGAGCTTGGCCACCTCGGACAGCGTCGCGTCGGTGATCGCCATCGTGCGCGCCTTGCGGTGGCGCGCGAGCTTCATCGCGCGCACGACGAGCGGGTGCGGACGGCCTGCTGACAACCCGATGACGAGCGTCTGCTCGTCGATGCGGCTGAGCCTGCCGAGCGCTTCCTGCGACGGGCTCGCGACGATCTCGGCGCGCAGGTCCAGCAGCATCAGCAGGTGGCGCAGGTAGGAGGCGAAGAAGGCCATCTGGTCGGTTCCCGCGACGAGCAGCCGCGGCGTCGTCGCGATCGCCTCGATCGCCGCCTCGACCTCGCTGCGCGACACCTTGCGTGCCGTGTCCTCGACGTTGACGTGGTCGGCCGCCAGCAGCGTCTCGAACTCGTTCTGATCCAGCGAGAACAGCGGCGCGGCCGCGCTGGCGCCGGCGATGTCGCGCGGCGCGGCCGCGTGACGGCGGCGGTACTCCTCGCGCGCGGACTGCTGCAGCTCGGGGTAGCCCTCGAAGCCGAGCGCCTGCGAGAAGCGCACGACCGTGCTCGAGGAGGTGTTCGCGCGGCGCGCGAGCTCCTCCGCCGTCTGGAAGGCAACCTCGTCGAGATGGTCGACGATGTACTGGGCGACATCCTTCTGCGAACGCGAGAAGTCGTCGAAACGGGCTTGGATATACGTGGAGAGCGACTCGGGAGTCGTCGTCGAGGCAGCGGATCGCTTCATTGGCGAGACCCTGTTTCGACGGGCCCGGCCGCAGTCCTTTGCGGATCGCGCGACTCACGGCGCGGTCCGAACCAAGGCGCGCCCGGCGGGTGGGGGACGCCGGGCGCGCGCTGCCGAGGGGGGAGGGGTGCGGCGAGAGTATGGGCCGAACCGGTCTCGGCGGGTTCTAGGAAGGGATTCCCGCTTCCCGCAGCAGCAAACGTCGTTATTGCGCAGCCGCCTGGTAGCGGCGGATCACCGGCGCGCGCCCCTCGGGCACCGTGTAGAACGCGCGCCCGTTTGCAGTCAGCGCGATCGCTTCACCCTGTCCCTCGCGCAGGAGGTTCGCGCGAGCGCTGCACGGACGGCGCTTCAGCGCCGCTGGGATCGACTCGTCGCGAGCGCGGCGCCAGACGTACGCGCGGTCGTAGCTGCGCAAGGCGATCGTGCGCCCGTCGGCCGACAGCGACGCGGCGGTGACAGCCTCGCCCGTGCCCAGCGCGATCGTGCCGGCGCGGCGAAGCGTCGCGGCGCCACGGCTGGTCAGGTAGATCCCGGCGTTCCCGCTGAAGCTCTTCGTGACGATCACGAGCCCGCCCCCGGCGGGATCGACGAGCAGCGCCTCTGCGTCGCGCGGCTTCCCGGGATAGCGCAGGCTCAGGCGCGTGACCGGCGCTGTCGCCGTCGCGGGCACGCGCGGCTCGGCCACCCGGTACACCGCGATCGACGGCCGCCGAGCGCGGTTGTCGCCGATGTCGGCGATGTAGAGCGTGCCACCCGCGATCGCGATGTCCTCCCAGTCTTCGTTCTCCGCACCCGTCACGCTCACGTCCGCGAGCAGCGTCCCGTCCGGCGTAACGGCAAGGATCCGCGCGGCGCTGCCCGAGTCGTTGTGGGTCCACAGCAGCCGCGGCTGCCTGCGCGACAGGGCGAGGCCCGAGAGCTCCGTCGCCGCGGGGGTGCGCAGGCGGCCGGTGACGCGGACGCGCAGAGTGCCACAGGCCGCTGGTTGCGCGACCGGCGCCATCACCGTCGCCGTCGGCAGCCCCGAATCGTCGCCGCCGCAGCCTGCGACGGCCAGCGCGCAGAGCGCGGCCCAGACGAGGCCCCGGCCCGCCACCGGCGAGGCTAGCCCAGAATCCGTGCGGTCTCCCGCGCGCGCAGGATGCGCTGGTCTTTCTCCTTGTGATCGTCGGGCAGCTGTGAGCGGTCGGCGAGCTGCAGGACGTCGCGCGCGAGATCCAGTTGCAGTTTCAGGGCCTGCTCGGCCACCTCCAGCATCTGCTCGCGCGTCAGGTTGTCGGTCTCGCCTCCGACGAAGCGGCGTAGGAAGTACCCCATGGCGCTCTACCTCAGCCTCTCCATGACCTGCTTCGCGCGCTTCACGCGCGCGTCGGACTTGCCCACGCCGGCGGTCTCGGCCATCGAGACCACGTCGCGGGCGTGCTGCTCTTGCATGAGCGCAGCGCCCTCGGCCACATCCTCGATCTCGACGAGCGACCGCGTGTCGTAGTTGACTCTGAATACCTTGCGCAGCAGGTCGCCCATCGACTGTCCTTTGGCTCGTTTGGCGGCGCAGCGTCGACCGCTTTGCCCGTCGAGCTTGGGGATTATTCCGAACTGCGGCAAGGACGTTGGGCGACGGTCCGCATGGATCGGCAGAATGGCGTCCGCGGGGCAGTAGCTCAGTTGGTTAGAGCAGCCGACTCATAATCGGTTAGACGGAGGTTCGAGTCCTCCCTGCCCCACTGGATCTCATCCGAGCGCGCCATCCGCGCGCCAACGGCGACCATCTCATCCAGCGCGCGTTCTGCGTCGCCCTCCTCGACGTTGACCGCGGCCACCGCGTCGGTCAGAACCGTCGCCTCGAAGCCGGCAGCGAGGGCATCGAGCACCGTCGCCTTCACGCAGTAGTCCGTCGCGAGGCCGCCGACGAGCACGCGCGTGATCCCGGCCTCGCGCAGCAGTTCGGCCAGACCCGTGCCGTCGAAGCCCGAGTACGCGTCGGCACCGGATGTCGTGGCCTTGTCGAGCACGGGGCCTGCAAGCGCGGCGATCGCCGGATGCAGCTGCGCGCCGTGGGTCCCCTCGACGCAGTGCTCCGGCCAGATGCCACCTCGGTCGGCGAACGAGCAGTGGTCCTGCGGGTGAGCGTCGCGGGTCTTGACAACGAGCGCTGCCACGCGCCCCGCGCGCACGAGCGGATCGACGACGCCGTCACCCTCCGGGACCCCGAGGGCGCCGCCGGGCAAGAAGTCATGCTGGACGTCCACGGCGATCAGGGCGGTCTCGGGCATCGCGCCGTGCTCCCCTCGGGGTGTGGTCGACGCCAGACATGCACGCAAAGCGAGCAAGCGCGGCGAGCGCACGAGTGGCGGCCAGCCGCCGGCGGGAGCGGCGGCGAGCTCGCGCGCGGCATGCAGGCGATCGTCCTCGAGCGAGGGCGCCAGCGCGGTCCGCTCACCGTCGCGCATCACCTCGCGCAGCAGCGCAACGCCGTCGGGACGCTCGTCCTCGAGGTGCAGCACATGGCTGCCGTCGGGGCGGCGGGTGACCTGATGGACGCCCGGATCGGACGGCTTGTCCGTCGCGAGCTTCATCGTGAAGCGCAGCGCGACGTCGCTCTCGGCATGCTGCTCGACGAGCTTGTAGACGCCGTCGACGGGCTCGCCGGCACGAAGGCGCGTGCCGACGCCGAACGACGTCGCCGGCGCGCCGACAGCCAGCAGCTCGGAGATCCGCTGGGCGTCGAGGTCACCGGTGAGGATGATCGCGGTGTCCGTCAGGCCGGCGCCGTCGAGCATCGCGCGCGCGGCCGCGGCCTCGGCCGCGAGGTCGCCGGAGTCGATGCGGATCGCCGTCAGCGCCCCGCCGGTCAGCCGTTGAGCCTCGATGGCGTTCGCGACTCCCTGGCGGCAGTCGTAGGTGTCGACTAGCAGCGTCGCACCCGTGGGACGGGCGCGCAGCTGAGCGCAGAAGACATCGATCTCGTGCTTGCGGCCGCGCGCCATGACCTTCGCGTGCGACATCGTCCCGGTCACGGGAAGCGCGAGGTCGCGTGCCGCGGCGGCGGTCGCCGTGCCCGCGAAGCCGGCGAGGTAGGAGGCGCGCGCCGCCGTGTGCGCCGCACCTGTGCCGTCGAGGCGGCGCATCGAGAAGTCCCACACCGGCCGGCCGGCCGCAGCGCGCACGATCGCCGTCGCGTTGGAAGCGACGCGAACGCCGTAGTTGACGGCGGCGAGCAGCGGCGTCTCGACGAGCGTCGCCTCCAGCCGCGTCGCGGTCAGACGCAGCAACGGCGTGCCGGCGGGAACGATCGTGCCTTCCCGGGGCGCCCACACCGTGCCCCTGAAGCGCACGGACGCGAGGCGCGAGAGCGCAGCGTCGTCGAAGGTCACCGGATCGGCTGCGGCGAGCCACGCGAGATCGTGCTCGTCAAATCGCAGTGCTTCGAGGAAGCTCAGCGCCTCCTCCACGCCGGCGACGGTCAGGGCGGTGACGCCGTCAGGCAGTCGCCGCGTGAAGAGCTCGAACGTCACGAGATCGTCCGCCGCACCCTCGTGGACGTAGTCGGCCGCCATCGTCAGGCAGTACAGGTCGGTGAGGAGCGCGTCTGCTGCGGCGATCATGAAGCCTCCTCCCATGATTCTAGGCATTGCGCCTATAACGTCCTTGCGCCCACTGTAGCACGGCGCTTCGGGGAGCACCAGCAAGCTTCACACTGCAGCGGGCGCGATCGCGCGCCGCGGGCTACGTGACCTTCTCGACCGCCCGCGCCAGCTCGCCAACGGAGAAGACGCCCTCGAAGCGCGCCGCGATCTTGCCCTGGCGATCGACGACGAACGCCCACGGCTCGGTCGGCAGGCGCCAGCTCGCGACCTGCGGGCGCACGGGCTTTCCGGGATCGTTGTCCTGGTAGATCTCCTGCTGGATGAAGGTCACGCCCTTGCCGTTCTCGGCGCGGACCTGCTCGGCGATGTCGACGACCGGCCCGCACGTGCGCGACTGGCACAGCGCCGGGGTGGCGAACAGGAGCACCGCCGGCTTCTTGCCCAGGACGTCAGCGAAGTCCGTCGTCAGCAGCGCCTGGGCTGGCGGGACGCGCGTCGTGAGCTTGGAGAGATCGCCGCCGACGTCGGCTGCGACCAGCGTGTGGATGCGGATCGCGCGGTCGCCGACGTCCGGTGGCGCGTTGGGCTTCGGACCGACGATCAGCGGCGTCGGCGAGTCGGCGACGACGAGCCGGCCATCCAGGCGCGCGAGGCCGATCGCGATATGCGGCCCGCGGGTCTCATAGCCGACGTCGGCGACGTAGAACGTGTCGCCGCTGGCCAGGTCCGACGACGTCTGGGCGCTGCGATACGCCGTCGACACGCGCAGCGACTCCCTGCGCGCGACGTACGGGCCGCGCAGCTCGGTGCCGTCCGGCTTAGCCGTGTAGACCGCGATCGCGGAGACGTCGATCTGCTTGTTCGCGCGGTCGACGATCGCGAAGCCGAGGCGGTTGTGCTCGCCGAGCTTCTGCGACGAGAAGCTCGACACGAGCAGGACCGCCCCCTGGTGCAGGCCCTTCGTCAGCTGTGGCAGCGTCTTGCCGCTCGCCGACGGGAAGTCGGCCAGCTTGGGGGGAGCGGGTTGCGGCGGCGCAGGCGCGGTGCCGCCCTTGTCCGAGCCGCACCCGACGAGCACTGTCGCAGCCGCCAGCAACGACACCAGCAGGCGGAGCACGAGCCCAACTGTAGGCGGTCGCATGATTGGATAGCGCCGCACCCACCGGGACAAACGAAGGAGCGACGGCATGGCGCAGCGCGCGGCGATCGTGACGGGAGCCTCGAGCGGGATCGGCCTGGCGGTTACCCGTCTGCTCGCCGAGGAGGGCCACGCCGTCACGATGACCGCCCGGCGGCCGGAGAAGCTGCAGGCGGCCTGCGAGCAGCTGCGCGGCGAGGGCTTCGACGTCGCGCACGTCGCGGCCAACGTCTGCGAGGAGGACGACGTCAAGCGCGTCGTAGCGGCTCACCGCGACGCCTACGGCCGCCTGGACGTGCTGATGAACAACGCCGGAGTCGGGATCGGCTCGCCGATCGGCGAGCTGGACACGAAGCGGATGGACATCCAGCTCGGGACCAACCTGCGGGCGATGCCGCTGTTCTACCGCGAGGCGCTGGCGATGCTCCGGGCCGCCGGCGCCGAACATCGCAACGCGCTCGTGATCAATACGGCGTCGATCGCCGGCAAGCAGGGACAGGCATGGCTGAGCATCTACTCGGCGACGAAGTTCGCCGTCGTCGGGTTCACGCAGTCGATGAACCGCGAGCTCAACACCCAGGGGATCAAGTCGACTGCGCTGTGTCCCGCGTTCGTCGACACGCCGATGACGGACTTCGTCAAGGGGGCCGTGCCGCCCGAGAAGATGATCCAGACGTCCGACATCGTCGCCGCCGTACGGATGCTGCTCTCGCTGACGGCAGGATGCGTCATACCGGAGATCGTGTTCGAGCTGCCCGGCGGCGGGCAGCTCGACGGCATGAAGGCGAACCCTTAGCGCTGCGAGAACGCCCGCTCGGCGGCATCGAAGTCGAAGCCGAGGCCCGGCTCGGGTTCGTCGACCGCGGGCTCCAGACCGAAGTCGTCGGGCAGCACGAGCGTCTCCTCGAACAGCCAGCCCAGCCCGAGCTCGGTCGCCTCGCGCCTGCGCCGGCCGCGTGCGGTCTCCTTGTGCTCGACGATCGCGCCGCCGAGGTCGACGGCGGGGCCGTCGGTGTAGCGATCGCGGCGCCTGCGAGCTTCGACGCTCGCGTGGTGCTCGGCGATCGCGTCGGCCAGATCGCTCGAGCGCGGGGCCAGGCTGGCCTCGATCTCGGCGCGCAGCGCCGCGACCTCGTACTGCGTGGCCTCACGGGTGATGTAGCGCCCGTGGACGCCGGTGAATCGATCCCACGCCTCGGGGAACGACACGCAGTTGGTACGGGCCCCCTCGCGATGCGCTGCGAGCATCGGGCAGACACCGCTGGCGCCGCTGAACGCACCGGTGATGACGGTGTTGTTCGCGAGACCGACGAGCATCGCCTTGCGAGTGCGTTCAGGCAGCACGTCGATAGAACGTCGAAGGTCCGTGACGGCTTGGTCGCGAGGCGTTGGCATAGGGTTCGTTCTCCGTTCGCTCGGGGCACGGCCACGGTATGCGAGCCCGTCGCTCGCGGCAACCGAACTCCTCGTCCTGAAAGGGATCTTGCATCGCATGAAGCTCGGCGTCCACATCGGCTATTGGGGCCTGGGACTCTCCTCCGCCGAGCAGCTCGAGATCGTTCAGGAGGCCGAGCGGCTCGGATATGACTCCGTCTGGGCTGCCGAGGCCTACGGATCGGACGCCGCGACGGTCCTCGGCTGGCTTGCCGGGCTGACGTCGACGATCAAGCTCGGCTCGGCGATCTTCCAGATGCCGGGTCGCAGCCCGGCGATGACCGCCATGACGGCAGCGACGATCGACCAGCTCTCCGGTGGGCGCATGCTGCTCGGGCTCGGCTCCTCCGGGCCGCAAGTCGCCGAAGGCTGGCATGGCCAGCGCTTCGCTCGCCAGATCCAGCGCACGCGCGAGTACGTCACGGTCGTACGCAAGGCGCTGGCGCGCGAGCGGCTGCAGTTCGACGGCGAGACATTGCAGCTACCGCTGCCCGACGGCCCCGGCAAGGCCCTGAAGCTCACGATCGGGCCGGTGCAGGAGCAGATTCCGATCTACCTCGCCGCGACCGGCCCGAACAACACCCGGCTCGCCGGCGAGATCGCCGACGGGTGGATCCCGACGCTGTTCTCTCCCGAGCACGTCGCGGAGTTCGGGCCGCTGCTAGAGGAAGGCGCCGCGCGCGGCGGGCGTTCGCTGGAGCACTTCGACATCGCCCCGACGGTGCACGTCGCAGTCACCGACGACCTCGAGAGCGCGCGCGATCAGATGCGCCCCTTTCTGGCCCTCTACGTCGGCGGCATGGGCTCGCGCGAGCAGAACTTCTACAACTCGCTCGTGCAGCGCTACGGCTTCGAGGACGAAGCGCGCGCGGTGCAGGACCTCTACCTCGAGGGCAAGCGCGAGGAGGCGATGGCGCGCCTGTCCAACGAGCTCATCGACACGGTGTCGCTCGTCGGGCCGCCCGAGCACGTGCGCGATCGGCTCGCCGTCTACCGCGAAGCCGGCGTCGGCACGCTCGGCGTCGTGCCGCTGGCATTCGAGAAGGAGCGTCGCGTCGAGCAGCTACGCCTGATCGCCGAGCTGGCCGCCTGATCGTGGATCCACCGACGCTTGCGGCGAATCGCTCGGTGAATCCACCCTGACCCGGCTGCGGCTCCTGCTCGGCGCGTTCGGCGACCCGGGCCACGCGTTTCCGATGATCGCCCTCGGCCGCGAGCTGGCGCGGCGCGGCCACGACGTGACGCTGCAGACGTGGACGCGCTGGAGCGACCACGTCGAGGCCGAGGGCATGCGATTCGCGGCGGCGCCGGAGTACCACGTCTTCCCGACCCGCGAGCGGCCGCTGACGCCCTATCAGGCCGTCGAGCGCGCCACAGGCGAGACCATCGGGCTCGTCCGCGAGGTCGCGCCGGACGCGGTCGTCTCGGACATCCTCACGCTCGCGCCGGCGCTCGCCGCCGAGCTCGAGGGCGTGCGCGTCGGGACCTTGATCCCGCACGTCGACCCGCGCCTGTCGCCCGGCAGCGCGCCGTACTCCTGCGGCGCGCGACTGCCACGCACGGCCGCCGGCCGGGCGCTGTGGCGCTGCGCCGATCCGCTCCTTCGCCGCGGGCTTGCGCTCGGCCGCGACGAGCTCAACGAGACGCGCCGGCGACTGAGCCTGGCGCCGCTCGAACGCTTCCACGGCGGCATCAGCGACGCGCTGTGTCTCGTCGCGACGTTTCCCCAGCTCGAGTATCCGCGGCCCTGGCCACCGCACGCGCACGTCGTCGGGCCGCTGCTGTGGGAGCCGCCGGGAGGCGACGTCGAGCTGCCGGCCGGCGATGCGCCGCTCGTGCTCGTGGCGCCGTCGACCTCGCAGGACGCCGAGGGGCGGCTGGTGCACGCCGCGCTGGACGGCCTCGCCGAGCTGCCCGTGCGGGTGCTGGCCTCGGCCAACCGGGCAATCGACGACATGCGCCTGGAGGTCCCGGCCAACGCGCGACTCGTCCAGTGGGCCTCGTACGCGCGCACGATGCCGGCGTGCGAGCTCGTCGTCTGCCACGGCGGCCACGGCACCGTCGCCCGCGCGCTGGCCAGCGGCTGCGCGCTCGTCGTCGTTCCCGCGGCCGGCGACATGAACGAGAACGCCGCACGCGTGGACTGGGCCGGCGTCGGCGTGCGGCTGCCGCGGCGCCTGGCGAGCGCGCGCCCGCTGTCGCTGGCGGTGAGACGCGCGCTCGCGCGCCCCGATCTGCGGGCGCGTGCGCGGCAGCTCGCGGCCTGGGCGGCATCGAATGACGCAGCGGCGCGTGCCGCCGGCCTCGTAGAGCAGTTCGCTAGAACTCCTAGCGCGGGCGCAGTCCCGAGTGGGCGAGGCGGGCGATGAGCGTCCCGTTGACCGTTCGCACGCTCGTCCGGCCGGTGCCGTCCTCGGCGATCGCGTACGCCCTGACCGCCATCCGCCCGGAGCGCTGCAGCAACCCGCGGTCGGTCCGTCCGAGCGCGAGCTCCAGCGTCTCGACAAGGCCGCCTGCGAGCCTGAAGGTCGTGCGGCCGAGCCGGCGCTGCTTGCGCAGCGCCTTGATCTTGGAGCGATGGTTGGGCCGGCTGAAGAGCGTTACGCGTCCCTTGCAGCTGATCGACGGCTTCGGGCACGAGAGCGTGATCAGCACCGTCGACGGGCGGCGCAGCCGCGGGCTAGCGATGCCGATCCGCGCCGGCAGCGCACTCGACGTCGACGAGCCGGTGGCGGGCACCAGCAGCGCGGAAGGCGGGGGTGCAGGCGCGGATGCAGATGGCAGCTCGTCGTTGTCGAGGATCGTCCCGCTGGCTGCCGCGTCGCCGAGCCTCGCCGACGCCGGACTGGAGATTCGCAGCTCGAACGTCTCGTTGGGCTCGTCGATCGAGTCGTCGACAAGGGCGATCGGTACGGGCGCAGATATGCTGCCGGCGGGGATGGTGACGCGGCCGGTGCGCGCGGTGTAGTCCGCGGGCGCGGCGGCCGTGCCGTCCGCGGTCGCATAGGCCACGGACACGTCGCGACCGCTGGGCGCCGACAACTGCACGGCGAACGAGGCCTGGGCGCCCTCGGCGGCGTTCGGCGCGTCGGCGACGGCGACCGCGGGCGGCTGATCGTCGTCGAGGATCGTTCCCGCCCCTTCGGCGTCGCTGATCTCAGAGGAGCCCGAGATGAGCACGCGGAAGGACTCCGTCGGCTCGTCGAGCGCATCGCCCTTGACGGTGACCGTGATGTTCTGCGACACGGTGCCACCGAGCGGCGGCGGATCGAACGTGATCCCGCCCGAGACGGCCGTGTAGTCCGCACCGCCAAGCGCGGATCCGTCGGCCGTCGTGAAGCCGACGCTCGCGGAGCCCGCAAGGTCGAGGAGACTCGTCACACGAGTGACGGTGAAGACCGCCCTGACGGACGTGTCGGACTCCGTGACCTGCGCGTCGTCGATCGTGATCGTCGCCGCGCGAGCCGCGGACGGCGCGGCGAGCACCAGCACCAGGGCAGCAACCACCGGCGTGCAATGCACGCGTCGCGTCCCCACTCGCCCTCCCTGGCCGCGCATGACGCAGAACCTACTGACAGAACCACGGTGCGGCAAGTCGTCACCGCGCCGCCCGCGACGGTCAGGTAGCTCGGGGGGTGGGACTCGAACCCACAACCTTGACGTTAACAGCGTCCTGCTCTGCCGATTGAGCTACCCCCGACCGCAGCGCGTCGAAGCGTAGCGAGGTCGCCGTCCGGAGAGGTCGCACGCCGAGGCCTCGCCGGACGACCGCTCTTCTTAGCCCGTAAACCGCGGGGCCTGCGCGGCTCGCGCGCAGCGCGAGAAGACGACGCGCAGCCTACGCGCAGGCGTGTTGCTGTCCGTCGTGAACGTCGTCGTCGCGATGACCCGGTGAATACCGCGAGACAGGGTCCCGGGAAAGACCCGGACGCGGAACTTGCTCGTGCCGGCGTTCGGCTTGCGCAGCGTCCTGATCCTCTTGCCGTCCAGCGAGAACACGACCCGGCTGATCTGCGTGCCGTCGACCTGCACGTTGAAGTTCTTCGTAGCGCAGCCGGTCTGGCCGGCGATGCTCGCCGTGCCGGTCGAGCTTGGGGCCACCGGGCCCGCTGCCGGAGGCGGTGGTGGCGGCGGCGGCGGAGCAACTGGCGGCGGCGGCTCGACGGTGGTACCCGTCGACGAACCTCGCCCGAAGCCCTGCACCGCATTGACCGTCATGTCGGCAGAGACGAGTTGGAGGGTCTGGATGCCGGTCTGTGTCGCGAAGAAGTCGACTGCCGGCTGCTTGACGACGTCGAAGGTGAGCTGGATCTCGCAGATCGCAGACGGGGTCCCCTTGGGGCCCAGCACCACGTGAGCGCCACCCTGGGGCGTGATGCGCAGCTTCCCGGACGTCGCGTCGACAAGCGTGACATCGAAGCGCTGGGTCGGCGGCAGGCCGCATGAAGAGCCGGGAGCGAGCGTCGCGACAGGCGCCACGTTGAAGACGCCCGGATCGGGACTCGTACACGTCGGGACGTTGTTGATCGCGCCGCACGAGGGCGTGATCGTGATGCCTTCGGACGGGCCCGCGCACTCGCCGGCGTTGCAGACGGTCGCGATCTGCGACGCCTCAGGCCCCGTTGAGGTGTGTTCGAGCACGACGGAGGCGCTGACGCCCTTCTGGCCGACCGTGACGCTCAGCGGGAACGTCGGACCGGCCCCCATCTGAGCTCCGGCGTGCGCGGCAGCAGGCGCCAGCGCCAAGACGCCCAAGACGAACACCGTCAGCGCGAGTGGTCGCCCGGCTTGTCCGCTCGTTCGAGGCTTCCTTGCGTGAGCTGCTGACATCATCCTTCTCCCTGACGTGCACTGCTATGACGGGAGCAACAACCCGCTTCGGGAGGAGATAGAAGCACAGTTGCCCTGCAAATGCGTGCTTGCAAGGCCCCTTGGCCGCATGTTCCGCGTTCTGCCACGAACTGCGGAAAACAGGCTTAGCGGACGATGCGCACGGGCGTTCCGATCGGCATCAGGCGCACGAGCGATCGGATCTTGTCGTTGCGTAAGCGCACGCATCCGTGTGACGGGCGCCCTGGAACCTTGCCGGGTTCGTTCGTGCCGTGGATGCCGACGACCCCTCCGCCGGGCCAGTCGGAGATGTTCGAGTAGGCGCTCGTGCCGAACGCCCACGGGCCGTATGCCGAATTGTTGCCCAGGCCCTTCAGGCGCTCACGGACCCAGAAGTCGCCGCTCGGCGTGGGCGTGCCGGCCTTCCCGATGCCAACCGGCGCCTGCCAGACCTTCTTGGCGTTCTTGAACAGGGTGGCCTTGAGGCTCTTGCGGTCGATCACGAGCTGCGTGCGCACGACGTACAGGGCGCTCAGGTCGTCCGCGAGGACCCACCCGGTGCGCCCCTGCCGACGCATCGGCACCCGGATGTTCAGCCACGTGCGCTTGCTGGCGTCGAGCTTGGCGGCGAGCACGATGTAGACCTCGGCGGCCTTGTCCTCGGTCAGGTAGCGCAGCCGCGTGATCGTGCGCGCACCGGGGCGCGGCTCCGACAGGATCTTCGACGTCGCCTGCGCGTGCGCCCAGCGCGTGATCGTCGTCTCGTTGGAGAGCTTCTGCTCGCTGCCCGGCTCGACGAGCCCCGCCAGCGGTTCCTTGACGGTGGCGGCGACGGGCTCGTTCGGATCGGTCGGAAGCGGCGCCGGGGTCGCTGGCGATGCAGTGGGGGTGGCCGCGGCCGGAGGGTCGGCGGCAGCGGCGTACGAAACGGCAGGAGCTATCGCCAGGCATGCCGCCAGGGCGCAGGTCCACGTCGCTGCGCGTCGCGCATGTTCTACCGACATCCTTGCCGCCCTTCGTCGCTTGAGAGGTTGAGTCTGTGCACCGGTCTCGCTCCTATCGGCATGTTGGATCAATTCGTTGAACTCAGCTCCGTTCCTGGCGCATCGCGCGATCGAGCGCCAGATCGATCTGCGACTGCGTCTGCGCGCGCCGCGTGGCCAACTCCGCCACCTCGTCTCCGGATCGTCGCGCGGCCGTGATGTCGCGGTCCAGGCGGGCCAGCGCGAGTTGGAGGCGCTCGATCTCGAACGCCACGGGCGACGCCGTGAGTCCGGTCGCACGGACCGCGAGCTCGGCGACCAGCCCGCTCAGCTCGGGGTCGTGCTCGGGCAGTCCTTCGGTCGGCGCATCCAGATGGGCTCGCAGGTGAGCCGCGGCGCGGCGGATCACCGGGCTGGAGAGATCGGCGTCGAGATCGAGCTCGTCCAGCGCCGGCACACCCAGATGGGGCAGCGCGATGCAGTAACCGAGGAACGCGCGCTCCGTGCGCTCGCGGCGATCGAGCGCGGTCGCTGCGCGCGGCGCGGACCCACCCGCGACCGGCGACGGGGACGTAGGCCCCGGCTGCGGCGACTGTGACCGTCGCTCGAGCTCCCCCGCGACGAGATCGGGACGGAGGTCCAGACGGTTGGAGATCGTGCGGACGAGCTCGTCGCGCTCGGCGCCGGGTGGCACGAGGTTCCAGACGATGCCGATCCGATCGAGGATCTCATCCTTGCCGCGTGCGTCGCCGAGATCGCCGGTCTCGATCGCGCGGCTGACGCTGAAGCGGATAAAGGGGACGGCGTCGTCGATCCGTCGCACGAGCTCTTCGCTTCCGGCTCGGCGCAGCAGATCGGCCGGGTCCTCTCCGGCGACAAGCGGCACGACCTCGATCGCGATCCTGCGGTCCTTCGCCAATCTCGCGGTTCGCATCATCGCCTCCTGTCCGGCGCTGTCGGCGTCGAGCGCGAGCCGCATGACCGGGGCCAAGCGAGCCAGCCCGGCAAGCTGCTCCTCGGTCATCGCGGTCCCCATGATCGCGACGCTGTTGCGCACGCCGGCCTGGTGCATCGCGATGACGTCCGTATATCCCTCGGCGGCGACGACGCTGCCGGCCTTCGCCGCCGGCGCGCGCGCAAGATCGGCCGCGAACAGCTGGCTTCGCTTGTGGAAGAGGTCGCTCTCGGGGCTGTTGACGTATTTCGGGCGGCGGTCGTCCGGGCCGCCCATCGTGCGCCCGGCGAAGCCGCGCACGCGCCCGCGCGAATCGGCCAGCGGGAAGATGATCTGCGAGCGGAAGCGATCGAAGGTCCGGCCGGACTTCTGGGACTTCTGCGAGAGGCCCGCGTCGTAGATCGCGCGGTCTTTGAATCCGGCCCGCCGCGAGGCGTTGAGGACCGTGTTCCAGGCGCTCGGCGCGTAGCCGACGCGAAACTCGCGCAGCGTCGCCTGCTCGAGACCTCGCTCTTGGAGGTACGCGCGCGCCTTCGCAGCCTCCCTGGACTCCCACAGCTGGCGCACGTAGAACGTCGTCGTGCGCTCGAGCAGCTCCAGCAGCCGGTCGCGCTGCTGGCGCTGCTCGGCCGCCCCCGGGTCCTCGTCCTCGAGTTCGAGCGTGACCTTGTAGCGGTCGGCAAGCAGTTCCAGCGCGCTCTTGAAGTCGACGCCCTCGGTCTCCATCACGAAGGTGAACGCGTCACCCGAGGCCTGGCAGCCGAAGCAGTGGTAGACCTTCTCGGCGGGGTTGATGCCGAAGGATGGCGTGCGCTCCTCGTGGAACGGGCACAGGCCGGTGAGGCGGTTGACGCCGGCGCGCTTGAGCTCCGTGCGCGAGGAGACGAGGTCGACCATGTCGACCGCGTCGCGCACGCGCTCCTTGGAGTCGTTGGTGTACAGCGCCACGGCTACAACGCGAACGAGTCCGGCACGCTCAGCGCGGTGAAGGCGCGGACCGCGTAGCGGTCGGTCATGCCGGCGAGGTAGTCGGTGACGCGCTGGGCATGGTCGGCGCCGGGCGCGCCGCCGCCGTCGGGTACGAGCGCCGGATCGGAGGCGTAATGGTCAAACAGCGTGCGGATGACGCGGTCGATGCGCGAGTGCTCCTGGCGCGCGGCCTCGCCGAGGTAGACGTGCTCGAACATGAACGCGCGCAGCGCGGTCATCGCGGCGCCCGCCTGCTCACCCTGGACGATGTCTCCGGCCGCCTCCGATGTCTCGACGAGGTCGTGCACGAGCGTGTCGATGCGCTGCGTCCCGGTCTCGCCGAGCACCGCGATCGCGCCGGCGGGCAGTGCGGACTCGTCGAGCACACCGGCGCGCAGCGCGTCGTCGATGTCATGGTTGATGTACGCGACACGGTCGACGATCCGCACGATCCGGCCCTCGAGCGTCGCCGGCACGGGCGCGCGGCCGGAGTGGCACAGGATCCCGTCGCGCACGTCGGCGCAGAGGTTCAGCCCGGCGCCACCGCGCTCGAGCACCTCGACGATCCGCAGCGACTGCTCGTAGTGGCGAAAGTGCGTGTCGAAGCGCTCGCGCAGGCATGCGTCGATGACCGCCTCGCCGATGTGGCCGAACGGCGGGTGGCCGAGGTCGTGCCCGAGTCCGATCGCTTCCGCGAGATCCTCGTTCAAGGCGAGCGCGCGCGCGACCGTTCGCGCGATCTGCGTCACCTCGAACGTGTGCGTCATCCGGGTGCGGTAGTGGTCGCCCTCGGGTGCGACGAACACCTGCGTCTTGTGCTTCAGGCGCCGGAAGCTCTTGGAGTGCACGATGCGGTCGCGGTCGCGCTGCAGCGGCGTGCGCAGCGCGCAGTCCGGCTCCTCGATCGCCCGCCGCGCGGGATAGGACCGTGCCGCCAGCGGCGACAGCTCGGCCTCCTCCCACGCCCGCCGGCGGGCGGCGAAGCGCGCTGCGACGGCGCCGGGAGCGGTGGCTGCATCCATGCGACCGATTCTCTCATCCGTGCCGTACGCTCACCGCGTGCTCGCCCTCGCGGTCACCGAAGACCCTCCGCACGTTGCGTTGACGGAGGTCGCCGAACCCGAGCCGCTGCCCTTCGAGGCGATCGTTGCGGTCAAGGCGTTTTCGCTGAACCGCGGCGAGTCGCGCCAGCTGCCGGACCGACCGAGGGGCTCGATCCCGGGTTGGGACGTCGCCGGCGTCGTCGAGCGCGCCGCTGCCGACGGCAGCGGTCCTCCCCAGGGGGCGCGCGTCGTCGGGATCGTTCGCGCCGGCGCCTGGGCGCAGAACGTGGCGGTGTCGACGAAGAACCTCGCCGTGCTGCCCGGCGACGTGACGTTCGCGCAGGCCGCGACGCTGCCGGTCGCTGGCATCACGGCCCTTCGCGCGCTGGAGATCTGCGGCTTCGTGCTTGGCAAGGGCGTGCTCGTGACCGGTGCCAGCGGAGGCGTCGGACGCTTCGCGGTGCAGCTCGCGGCACGCGCGGGCGCCCACGTGACCGCCGTTTCGCGCAATGCACAGCGCGCCAGCGGCCTGCGCGAGCTCGGCGCGGAGGAGGTCGTGGTCGATCTCGACGGCGATCGGCGCTTCGAGGCGATCGTCGAGGGCGTAGGCGGCGCGACGCTGGGTGCCGCGCTGCAGCGCGTGGCACCGCGCGGCGTCGTCGTGTCGTTCGCATCCAGCGATCCCGAGACGACGTTTCCGACGCGCGCGCTGTTCGGCGGCGCGCCCGGCGCGATCCTGCGCGGGCTGTTCGTCTTCGACGAGATCGAGCGCACCGGCACCGGCGGCAGCGACCTCGCCCGGCTCGCCGCGCTCGTCGCCGCGGGCGAGCTCGACACGCAGATCGACCTGCAGGCCTCGTGGCGTGATCCCGGACCGGCGATCGCCGCGCTGCTCGAGCGGCGCGTGGTGGGCAAGGCCGTCCTGCTGGTCGACTGACACCTCCCGGCGGGTGCGCCGCGCTCCCGACACGGACGTTATCCTCCCGCGCTTGGAACAGACGATTGCCTCCCTGCGGACAGGGCTCATGGTCGTCGGGGTGATCGCCGTCGCGGCGCTCGGCGTCGCGATCTATGCGCTCGTGAGCGGCGGAACGGGCGGCAGCTCTCAGAGCGACGCGCGCCTGTCGCAGCTCGAAGCTCGCGTCAACAGCCTCAGCCGCGCGCTCGAGAACCCGGGAGCGGGCGGCGGCGCCGGCGACGCGGCCCTCAGCGCCCGCGTCGACGCGCTCGAGGGCACCGTCAAGACGCTCGCCGCACGGCCGGCCACGGACGCGACGCAGGCGATCGCGCAGCTCTCGGGTCGCCTCGACGCGCTGTCCAAGGACGTCGAGCAGCTCAAGCAGACGCAGACGCAGACGACGCCGTAGCCGGACGGTCGCCGCCCCGCGATCGCAGCGCCGCTACGCGCCGAAGCCGCCCGGGAACGCGAGCGCGACCCGGCGTTCCTTCAACTCCTGCTCTTGGCGGTAGATCTCGACGAACTCGTCGACCACCTCGCCCGGGATGTCCAGACGCTCGGCCATCCGGCGGACGGTCTCGACCTCCTCGGCAGCGAGCACGCCGTCGGCGCCGCACGCGCGGATCGCGTCGCAGACGCAGACTCGCGCGGCCAGTTGCTGCGCGCCGCGCGTGAAGAGGGACTCGAAATCCTGCTCGCCGTCGTAGGAGCGCAGCGCTTCGAGATTGTCTGCCGAATGTCCGGCCGCGCGGAGGTAGCCGAGGATCCAGTCGCGCTCGGCGTCCGTGATGCGTCCGTCCCCGTTGGCCGCGCAGAACAGCGCCTTGCCGTATTCGAGGTTGTCTTCGTCGGTCAGCGTGCCGGTCACCTCCGGCGGCGCGTTCCACAACTCGTCAAGAATCCACAGCGCCGTGCGATCGTCGGGCTTCGTCATCGTCGTCCTTGCCTTCCCGGTGGTTGATCGGCAAACGAGTCTCGTCGCGGGCTCGCGGCGCGTCAAGCACGAACCGGGGTGCGGCTGACGAGGCGAAGCGCGCCACCGGCCCCCCGCCGGCGTCGCGCCTCACCAGCCCCCGTCGTCTCCCCTGCGAATCGCAGCCTGCGCGGCCGCCACCCGCGCCACCGGCACGCGGAAGGGCGAGCAGGACACGTAGTTCAAGCCCGAGTTGTGAAAGAAGTCGATCGAATCCGGGTCGCCGCCGTGCTCGCCGCAGATGCCCAGCTTGAGCTCGAGCTTCGTCTTGCGCCCAAGCCAGGCACCCATCCGCAAGAGCTGCCCGACGCCCGGCGTGTCGAGCGTCTCGAACGGCGAGCGGTCGAAGACCTTGGCCTCGATGTAGGGCGCGAGGATCTTGCCCTCGATGTCGTCGCGGCTGAAGCCCAGCGCCGTCTGGGTCAGGTCGTTGGTTCCGAAAGAGAAGAAGTCGGCCTGCGCGGCGATCGAATCGGCGAGGAAGCACGCCCTGGGCAGCTCGATCATCGTGCCGACGAGGAAGTGCTCGCGCGCGACACCCTCCTCCTCGGCGACGCGCAGGATCAGCGCCTTGATGAGCTCGAGCTCGCGCTCGTAGTCCACGAGCGGGACCATCACCTCGAGCTTGGGCGGGTGACCGAGGCGCTCGGTGACCGCACACTGCGCGCGCATGATGGCGCGTACCTGCATCTCGTAGATCTCCGGGTGCAGGATCGCCAGCCGGCAGCCGCGGGTGCCGAGCATCGGGTTGACCTCGCGCAAGGCGTGCGCGCGCGGGTCGTCCTCGTCGGGCGGCAGGAACTCGTGCAGCGGCGGGTCCAGCAGCCGGATCGTCACCGGTAGGCCGTCCATCGCCTCGAGCACCTCCTCGAAGTCCTGCTGCTGCAGCGGCAGCAGCTCGTCGAGCGCGGCGCGGCGATCGTCGATCGTGTCCGACAGGATCATCTCGCGCATCTTGGGCTGGCGATCGGCGGCCATGAACATGTGCTCGGTGCGGCACAGGCCGATGCCCTCGGCGCCGAACTCGCGCGCCTTGCGGGCGTCCTCGGGTGTATCGGCGTTGGCGCGGACGCCGAGCCTGCGCAGCTCATCCGACCACTGCAGCACGCGTTCGAAGTGCTCGCCCATCTGCGGCTCCACCAGCGGCACGTCGTCGATCGTGATCTGGCCGGTCGTGCCGTCGATCGAGATGCAGTCACCGTCGCACAGGAGGGTCTCCCCTACTCGCAGCTCCTTCTTGTCGAGGTCGATATCAAGCGCGCTGGCACCGGTGACGGCGGGCCGGCCCATGCCACGAGCGACCAGGGCAGCGTGGCTGGCCTTACCGCCCTCGGCTGTCAGGATTCCGCGCGCGGCATGAAAGCCGGCGATGTCCTCGGCCTCGGTGAACGGTCGCACGAGGATCACGTCGCGCCCGGATGCCGCCGCCTCGACGGCCTCCGCCGCGTTGAAGACGATCGCGCCCTTGGCGGCGCCGGGCGAGGCCGCGACGCCCTTGGCGAGCACGGCGTAGTCGACGGTCGGATCGAAGGTCGGGTGCAGGAGCGCGTCGAGCTTCTCGCAGTCGATCGTCGCGATCGCCTCGGACTTCGTCAGCAGGCCCTCGTCCACGACGTCGCAGGCGAAACGCACCATGGCCTGAGCTGGCCGCTTGGCGTTGCGCGTCTGCAGCATGTACAGACGGCCCTCCTCGATCGTGAACTCCGTGTCCTGCATGTCCTTGTAGTGGGCCTCGAGCGTGCGCAGGATGTCCATCAACTGCTCGTGGGCTTCGGGCATGACGTCGCGCAGGTCGGAGATGTCCTGCGTGTTGCGCACGCCCGACACGACGTCCTCGCCCTGGGCGTTGACGAGGAAGTCGCCCGACGGCTCGGGCTCGCCGGTGACCTCGTCGCGGCTGAAGGCGACGCCCGATCCCGAGGTGTCGCCCTTGTTGCCGAAGACCATCTGCTGGACGTTGACCGCGGTGCCCCAGTCGTCGGGGATGCGGTTGATGCGCCGGTAGGCGACCGCGCGGTCGCCGGTCCAGGAGTCGAACACCGCGCGGATCGCCTGCTCGAGCTGGTCGCGCGGCTCCTGCGGAAACTCCTCGCCGGTCTCCTCCTTGAAGATCTCGCGGAACGTCGCGGTCAGCGTCTGCAGCGCCGCGACGTCGAGCTCGGTGTCCAGTTTGACGCCGTTCTCCTTCTTCGCGTCCTGGATCGCGTGCTCGAAGCGCTCGCCGGCGATGTTGCGCACGACGTTGCCGAACATCTGCACGAAACGACGGTAGGAGTCCCAGGCGAAGCGCTCGTTGCCGGTCTTGTCGGCGAGGCCCTCGACGGACTCGTCGTTCAGGCCGAGGTTGAGGACGGTGTCGAGCATGCCGGGCATCGACTCGCGGGCCCCCGAGCGCACCGAAACGAGCAGCGGGTCATCCGGATCGCCCAGCGTCTTCTGCGCCGTGGCCTCCAAACGCGCGAGCGCCTCGTCGACCTCGGCGGCCATTCCGTCGGGGGTGGTGTGGCCGTTCTCCATGTAGGAGACGCACGCCTCCGTCGTGATCGTGAAGCCGGCTGGAACGCGGTCGGCGCCCAGGATGCGCGTCATTTCGGCGACGTTGGCGCCCTTTCCGCCGAGGAGGTTGCGCATCTCCTTCGAGCCCTCGGCGAAGTCGTAGACCCACTTGGTACCGACCGGAGCGACTCCCATGGCGGCGATCCTATAGCGGGGAGGCGGATCGAAGCCGAACGTTCGCGTGATACTCGACGGTCTCGGATATCGCGCGTTCGGCTTGCCTCAGCGCGAGCTCGCCCGCTTGCGGCGTCTTCGCCAGGGTGCAGGCGAGCGCTCCGGTCATGAACGTGTGCGCCTCCTGCCCGAGCGCGAAGCCGGACGCTTCGCAGGCGCCGCAGACGACGCCGCCGGCGGCACCGGAGAAGCCGACGAGATGGTCCGCCTCGCCGCATGACGCGCAGGCGGCGAGCTGCGGCGCCAGGCCGGCGGCGAGCAGGAGCTTGAGCCTGAAGGCGAGCTGGTTTGCGTGCGTCGAGTGCGGTTGATCGCCGCTCGCGCTCGTGTCGAGCAGCGCGAGCTCGTTGCACAGGAGCGCGAAGACGCCAGGATGCGGCTCGGGCGTGTCGAACAGCCGGCCGACGGCATCGCACGCTCTGGCGGCACTGTCGAGCGCGGCGGCGTGCTCGCGCAGGCGCGGATGGCCGTTGAGGGTCTCTGCGCTGGTCACTGTGAGCAGCTCGCTGCGGCCTTCGTAGAGGATCATCTGCAGGCGAAAGTAGGGCTCGAGTCGCCCGCCGAAGCGCGACCTCGTGCGCCGGACGCCCTTTGCGATCGCGCTCAGCCTGCCGCGCTGCGGGGTGTAGAGATGCAGGATGCGATCGGCCTCGCCGTAGCGCATCGAACGCAGCACGACGGCTTCGGTCTTCAGCGAACCGGGCATCAGTGGTTCCTCCTGTGGGTCCGCTTGCCCTTCGGCGGTCGCTGGCGGTGATCAGCGGCCGTTCCAAGGGTGAACGGATCTGCAGGAGGGACCACTAGACTTGCGCACCCATGAGAACGGTCAAGGTCTAC
>Ga0307502_10000091_pt1 | contig 23314 bp, 23 predicted proteins | sample 16_S_MG_FD_201364 | JGI IMG/M metagenome (GOLD analysis project Ga0307502, IMG submission 201364) | Soil microbial communities from Populus trichocarpa stands in riparian zone in the Pacific Northwest, United States - 16_S | ecosystem: Environmental > Terrestrial > Soil > Riparian zone > Trees... | reverse complement strand
GGACCCCGGCGATCGCGCCCGGCGTGATGATCTGGCGGCGACGCGGCTGGATGTTCGGCGCGAACGCGAACACGATCGCGTAGATGAGCAGGACGGCGCCGATGGCGATCAGCCAGCGCGCGACGCTGAAGATCTGCGCGGCGGTCTCGCCGAGGCCGATCGTTCCGAAGAGATCCTTGGCCAGGCCCTCGCCGAGGAACACGCAGAACAGCGAGACGATTGCCAGCAGGATGACGACGAGCGTCCAGGCCAGGTCGCTGAGCTTGTGCTTGATGAAGCTGCGCGTCTCTTCGACGCCGTAGACATCGTTGAGCGCGCGCCCCGCGGCGCCGAACGCCCCCGAGGCGCCGTACAGCGCGACGGCGATCCCGAAGACGAGCGCAATGCTCACCGCGCCGCCGGAGTTCTGCACGATCGAGTTCAGCGACAACTCCAGCGCGTCGGTCACCGCGGCCGGCGCCCCGTTGTCCTTCGCGTAGTTGACGGCGTCGGTCACCAGCGACTGATTGCCGAGCACGCCGAGTAGCGACACGCCGACCAGCAGCGCGGGGAACAGCGACATCATCACGTAGTACGTGAGCGCGGCCGCGTGATCGAGCATGTTGTCGGCCTGGAAGCGCTTGAAGGCCCGCTTGATGGTCTGCACCATGTGGCCGCAGCATCCCCGCGTGGGGACGATCCTAATCGGCCGCTATTCCGAGCGGTTCGGCAGCAGCGCGTGGCCGTCGGCGACCGCGTGCGCGAGCTCGACCACGGGCCGGCTGGAGCGTCGCGCCTGCTGACGCAGTAGCTCGAAGGCCCGGCGCTCGTCGACGCCGTGGCGCTCCATGATGATGCCCTTGGCGCGTTCGATCGTCGCGCGCCGCTCAAGCGCGCTCTCGAGCTGCTCGACCTGCTTGGTCAGCCGCGCCGTCTCGGCGTGCCGGCGCATCGCCAGCTCGATCGCGCCCTGCACCTCGTCGAGGAAGCGTGGCCTGGCGAACGCGTCGATTCCGCGTTCGGCGGCGGTGCGCACGAAACGCGACTCATGCGTGCCGAGCAGGGCGATGATCGGCCCGCGCGCGTACTCCGAGATCTCCTCGATGAGATCCAGCGCGTGCTCGTCGTCGTCGTGGACCACGACCACGGACAGATCTGGATCGTCACGCGCGATGAGCTCGGCGGCCTCGGAGACGTTCACGGCGTGTGCGATCACTGCGTGCCCGAGTCCGGCGAGGATCTCGTCGGTGGTGCGCAGCGTCTCCTCGTCCTCGTCGGCAGCGAGAATGCGAAGACCTTCGGTTGTCGTATCGTCGGTCATCCGCTGTGGGGCGTGTGGGTATCATGGCGGATGCGCGGCCGAGTTCCCCGTCGCGCCCATCCAGCGCCCCAACCCTCCGGCGCATGTCTCGCTCGGAGGTTGTTGTGTTGGCCGAACGTCCTACAGATCCACCGCAACCGGAGCCCCCGTGTTGCGACGGGGCGAGTGAGGACACAGCGATGCCAACGGCGATAACCCACGCCGGACGCGGCGCCGAGCGAACGCGCCAGGACCGCGCCCTGTTTCTGCGCTACCACCAGGACGGCGACGCCCAGGCGCGCGACCAGCTCGTCGAGCGCTTTCTGCCGCTCGCGCGCCAGCTCGCCCGGCGCTACCAGCGCGCCAGCGAGCCGCTCGACGACCTCCTCCAGGTCGCCTCGATGGGCCTGATCAAGGCGATCGACCGGTTCGATCTCGAGCGCGAGATCGCGTTCTCCTCGTACGCGGTGCCGACGATCCTCGGCGAGATCAAGCGCTATTTCCGCGACCGCACCTGGGCGGTCCGCGTGCCGCGTGACCTGCAGGAGCTGACGCTGAAGGTCGACAACGCCGTCGCGGATCTCGCCGACACGCTGCACCGCCAGCCGTCGGTGGCGGAGATCGGCGTGGCGGTGGGCGCCGAGGAGGAGGACGTCCTCGAGGCGCTGCAGGCCGGCGGCGCCTACCGGGCCATGTCCTTCGACGCCCCTCGCGGCACCGGCGACGAAGAGCAGGCCACGCTCGCGGACTCCGTCGGGGTCGACGAGCACGGCTTCAGCCGCGCCGAGGAACGGGCGACGCTCGCTTCGCTGCTGGCGGGCGTCACCCCCCGCGAGCGCGAGGTGCTGCGGATGCGCTTCGAGGAGGATATGACGCAGGCAGAGATCGGCGCGGTCATCGGCGTCAGCCAGATGCAGGTCTCGCGGGTGATTCGTCAGGCGCTCGCCCGGCTGCGCCTGATCGCGCAGGCTGACCCGTCCGCGCCGCCGCCGCTGTGATGACCGTGAGCCGCGTTCGCCAAGCGGCCGACAGGGGCATGAAGATGCTGCATGCCCGAGAACCCGTCCGAGCGCGAAGAGACAGAGCAGGAGCGCCTTGACCGTCAACTCAACCAGCTGCTCAACGAGCTCCGCGTCGCGATGCCGGGCGTGCAGGTGCTCTTCGCCTTCCTACTCGCCGTCCCGTTTCAGCAGCGATTCACCGAGGTCACGGACTTCCAGAAGGACGTCTACTTCGTCACGTTGCTGGCGGCCGCCGCCGCGTCGGCGCTGTTCATCGCCCCGACCGCGTATCACCGCCTCATGTTTCGCGCGCGTGACAAGCCGCGGCTCGTCGCGCTGTCGAGCAAGTTCGCGCTCGCCGGGCTGTTCGCGCTGGCAATCGCGATCAACGGCGCCCTGCTGCTCGTCACCGACGTCCTCTTCGACGGCACGATGGTGATCGTGACCAGCATCGTGGCCGTCACGCTCTACATCGGGCTGTGGTTCGTGCTCGGCCTCGTCCGGCGCCTGTCAAGCGAGCGGAGTCACTGACGACCATGGGACCCGCAGCGATTCTCGACATCGACGGCACGCTGATCGACTCCAACTATCAGCACGCAATCGCTTGGTACCGGGCGTTTCGGCTGCACGGCATCACGATCCCGGTATGGCGCTGTCATCGAGCGATCGGGATGGGCGGCGACCAGCTCGTGCCCTACCTCGCCGGCGACGGCTTCGAGGAGCAGGAGGGCGACACGGTCCGCATCGAGGAGCACGCGCTGTATCAGCAGCTCATTCACGAGGTGCAGCCCTTCGCGGGAGCGCGCGGGCTGATCGAAGATCTCAAGGCGCGCGGCAGCAAGGTCGTGCTCGCCTCGTCGGCCAAGGCCGAGGACGTCGCTCGCTACCTCGACCTGCTCGACGCGCGGGAGCTCGCCGACGGCTGGACGGACTCCAGCAGCGTGCAGCACACCAAGCCCGCGCCCGACCTCGTCGAGGCCGCGCTGAAGCTCGTCGACAGCGACGAGGGCGTGATGATCGGCGACTCGACCTGGGACTGCGAGGCCGCGAAAGCCGTCGGCGTGGACACGATCGCCGTCCGGACGGGCGGCTTCGGCGCCGACGAGTTGCGCGAGGCCGGGGCGATCGCGGTCTTCGAGTCGATCGCCGAACTACGCGAGCGCTTGGCCGAGACGCCGTTCGGGTAGCGCGCGGAGCATGGTCCTTACGCTGGCGCGCCCTATCCCCCAACTGAAGGTGCCCTCACCGGGCGAGGCTCCGACCCCCGTCGTGCCCGAGTCGCCGACGATCCCCTCCAATCCGGATCCCGTGCCCACGCCGTCGCCCGATCCGCCGAGCGTGCCCGAGCCCGATCCGGAGCGTGACGTGCCGATCGAGCTGCCGGACGCGCCGCAGACCGTCTAGCCCGCGGGCGCGCCCGGCCGGTACGGCCGGTATGGCCGGTACGGCCGATCGTGCGGTGTCAGCCGGCCAGCCCGTCAGCTTCGTACTCGCGCAGGAAACCCTGGAAGAGCCGCAGGTGGCCCTCTTCGTCGGCCAGGATCGTGGTGACCATGTCGTTCGTCACCGGGTCGGGGCCATCGGTTACCTCGATGATGTGGTTGTAATGCTCGATCGCGCCGGTCTCGGCCTGGATCACGCCCTTGATCACGTGCACGATGTCGGTCTGATCCTCGGGCGGTTGCAGGTAGCTCTGCTCGGCCGCGAAGTCCATCGAGCCGGGGACGACTCCGTAGAGCGCCTTGATGCGCGACGCGAACTGCTGCGCGTGCAGGAGCTCGTCCTGGATGTCGGCCTTGAGTGACTGCACGATCTCCTGGGCCCGCACGCCGTCGGGGTTCGTCGAGTTCGCGATGTAGTTCATCACCGACTCGATCTCCATCCAGTACGCCTTCGTCAGCAGTTCGATGATCTGCTGACGCTCCTCGCTGCGCTCGTCGGAAAGGATCCCGTGCGACGCGCTCGTGACTGCTGCCATGGCCGTTCCTCCTCCTCGTTGTGGGTTCGCGCCTGGCAGTAGGCCCGGGTGCGGCACCTGCAACGTCCCGTGCTTGCGCAGGAAACGCTCCGCGCAGGGCATAATCTGTGTCCATGCCAAGGTCGATCTGGACCGGTGCCATCTCTTTCGGGCTCGTCACCGTGCCCGTCAAGATGTACTCCGCCGTGTCGCGCAAGACGGTGCGCTTTCACCAGCTCAACGGCAAGACCGGCGTGCGCATCCAGCAAAGGCGCGTCGATCCTTCAACCGGCGACGAGGTCGCCTACGACGACATCATCAAGGGCTTCGAGCTGACGCCCGACCGCTACGTCGTCATCGAGCCGGGCGAGCTGGAGGCGCTGGACCCCAAGAAGACGAAGGCGATCGAGATCGAGGATTTCGTCGCGCTCGACGAGATCGACCCGATCTACTACGACCATCCGTACTACCTCGCACCCGGGCCGGGTGGCGCGAAGCCCTACAAGCTCCTGCTCGAGGCGATGCGCGAGACGGGCCGCGTCGCGATCGCGACCGTCGTCATCCGCTCCAAGCAGCAGCTTGTCGCCGTGCGCCCGATGGGCGACGACGTGCTCGGCATGGCGACGATGGTCTTCCCCGACGAGATCATCGATCCGTCGACGATTGACGAGCTGTCGGCGGTCGACGAGGTCGAGATCAAGGAGCAGGAGTTGAAGATCGCCGAGCAGCTCATCAACTCGCTCGCCGGCCCGTTCGACCCCGACAAGTACCGCGACAGCTATCGCGAGGAGGTCCTCGCGCTGATCGATCGCAAGGCCCAGGGCGAGCAGATCGCGGTCCAGCCGGCAGCCGAGGAGGAGGAGGCGCCGGTACCGGATCTCATGTCGGCGCTAAAGGCGAGCCTCGACGCGGTCAAGGCGCGCGACGCCAACGGCGCCGGCGCCGGCGCCGAGAAGAAGAGCCCGGCGAAGAAGTCGTCCAAGAAGCCCGCGGAGAAGAAGACGCCGGCCCAGCGCGGCTAGCCGTCAGGCGTGCGCGCCCGCCGTGGCGGGTAGGAGCGGCTGCCGGACATGGCCATCGCTCCCACACGATCCTCACCCGCGACGACCCGAGTTCCGCGCCTGCGCCGCTCAGACCCGGCCGGCGCCGGCTACGCGCGCCGGCGCTGCGGCAAGGGCTTCATGTACCTCGACGAGGATGGCGAGCGGATCACCGATTCCGAGACCGTCGCGCGTATCGCCGCGCTCGTGATCCCGCCGGCGTGGACCGACGTGTGGATCTCGCCTGACCCGTTCGGCCACATCCAGGCCACGGGCTTCGATCAGGCCGGACGCAAGCAGTACCTCTATCACCCGCGCTGGCGCGAACGGCGCGACCAGGAGAAGTTCGACGACATGGTCCGCTTCGCCCGCTCGCTGCCCGGCCTGCGCGAGGTCGTCGCGCATGACCTCGATCTCCGCGACCTGTCGCGCGAGCACATCCTGGCCTGCGCCACGCGGCTGCTGGAGCGCGGCCTGTTTCGGATCGGCTCCGAGCAGTACGCGGTAACGAATGAGACCTACGGCCTCGCGACCATGCGCAAGTGCCACGTGACCGTCGACGGCGAGGTCATCCGCTTCGACTACCTCGCCAAGGAGCACAAGCGCCAGGTCAAGGCCGTCGTCGATCCGCAGGTCGCGGACGTTGTCGCCACGCTCAAGCGCCGGCGCGGGGGCGGCGACGAGCTGCTGGCCTACAAGCGCGACCGAACGTGGTGCGATGTGCGTTCGCACGACATCAACGCGTACCTCAAGGCGGCGACGAGCCTGGACGTCTCGGCCAAGGACTTTCGCACCTGGGGGGCGACGGTGCTCGCAGCGATGGCGCTCGGCGTGACCGAGCCGTCGCACCTGACCCAGCACGCGCGCAAGCGCGCGATCGTCCGCGCGGTCAAGGAGGTCGCGTTCTACCTCGGCAACACGCCCACGGTCGCGCGCAACTCCTACATCGATCCGCGGGTCTTCGACCGCTACCGCGACGGCCACAGGATCGTCCCGGACCTCGACCTCATCAACGGAGACCCGCAAGGCACGGCGATTCAGGGCCCGATCGAGGCCGCGGTGCTCGATCTCCTGGAGGGTTGAGCGCTCTGTCAGCCTGCTGAGTCGTGCGCCGCGCCGACGGCCTCGACCGCCTCCTCGCGCGTGGGAAGGATCGTGAAGATCTGATCCAGACCCGTGATCTCGAAGGTCTTGGCGATGTTCTCGTCGGTGTTGACGATCGCCAGCGCTCCGGAGCGCGAGCGCAGCCGCTTGACGGCGCCGATCAGCACGCCGAGCGCGGTCGAGTCCAGGAACGTCGTATCGGTGAGGTCGACGATGATGCGGATCCGCCCGGCCTCGATCGACTCGGCAAGCACCTGCTTGAGCTCGGGCGCGGTGAAGAGGTCGATCTCGCCGCGCACCGCGAGGACGTGGCGCTCGTCGTCGATCGGATGCTCGGTCACTGCGAAATCAGGAGGCATCTGACCCCATTCTGTCAGTCGTGGATTTGCGCCGCGGGCCGAAGCCGAGCTTGATGCGCAGGTATTCGGTGGCGCTGTCGTCCGCGCTTTGCTCGGAGGCGATCTCGTCAGCGACCCGTTCGAGAACGTTGCCGACGCCGGGCAGGGCGGCGGATGCGACGAGGTCGCGCGCGCCGTCTGGAAGCAGCGGGCCGATGTACAGCTCGACCCACCCGATCTGGGCCACCACGCGGACGCTGATGCGTCCGTTCGCCACGAACGAGCCCGCCTTGGCGGCGACCGCGTCGGCGACCAGCAGCGCGTCGTCGAGGCGGTCGATCGGAAAGTCCGCGCGCGCGGCGAGCATGCCGACGACGCGCCCGAGCACCGGTCCGACGAGCGGACCGTTTGCGACCGTCACGGAGGCCTCGTTCCAGCTCGGGTCTTCTGAGGGCCCGGCGTTCACAGGAGCGGGCCCTCCACGTCGAGCGCGAACGTCATCCGGACCTCGGTGTTGTCCTGCTCGTCCTTGCCCAGCTCCAGCGATTCGGCGAGCGTGGCGATCAGTGGCAGGCCGAGGCCAAGCCCCGGCGAGTCCGGTCGTGGCACGATCCCGCGGCCTCGATCGCGGATGACGACCTTCAGCCGCCGGTCGCGGATGCTCGCGTCGACTTCGAGCGAACCTTTCTCGTCGGGTTCGTAGGCGTGGATCACGACGTTCGTGCATGCCTCGGTGACCGCGAGCTTGATGTCGGCGAGGGTCTGCTCGTCGACGCTCAGCACTTCCGCCAGGCCACCGAAGGCATGGCGAACGACCGCGACGTTTTCGGCGCGAGCGGGCAGTTTGAGCTCAAGATCGGGCGTTGGGAGCATGTGTGCGCCTACGGCCCCGTCGGGACCGTCAGACGCCATGGTGCCCATGGTGATCGCGTTTCACTCTCGTGCCGATGTCCCGAATATCCTCATTCGCAGATCCTCCCTACGTTCCTGAGAATAGACCCCGCGCATGATCGCGCGGGCCTTGCACTCCAGGAGGAGCCTTTCGGGCTGGCGGGTCAGTCCGTGGACCGGTGCCGGAGCGGGAAATCCAGCGGCTGGCGCGTGCACCGTCGGATCGGCGGGTAGACCTGGGTTCGTTCGTCTATGGGAGTGATGTGGTCGCAACGGCCGCCTCACGACTGGAAAGGGGAGCCATGTCTCCCGGAGAAGCGCTGTCGCCAGTCACGCCCCGCGATGCCGAGCGTGACAGCTTTGCGGTGTGTCTGCCCCATGGCGTGAGCGCCGCCGGTGGCGCTCGCCGCGTCGTCAAGAAGCGCTTCGGCGACGTGTTGGCAACAGAGACGCTCGACGATGCGCTGCTGGTCGTCAGTGAGCTTGTGACGAACGCCGTGCAGCACGGAGCGGGCGCCATCGAGCTGCGCATCGACTTCGACGGGCGTCGCGTGACCGGTGACGTCAGCGACGAAGGCCTGCGCTTTACGCAATCGGTGCGCAACACCCACCGTCCTGACGAGATCGGCGGGCACGGCCTCGATCTCGTGGAACGGATCGCCAACAGCTGGGGACTGGGCGAAGGATCCAGCCACGTCTGGTTTGAGATCCTCGCCCCAGGGGGGCCTTGAGCCCGGGTGCCCCGAGTCTCGCCGCCTCAGCTGTCCAGCGCTGCCGCGATCGCGCCGCGTGCAACGTTGTCGCCACCCAGTCCGGCGAGAAGGATCATCCGCGCCGCCTGGGGCGACAGCGACGCTGCCGGAAGCGCGCCGGTTGCCCGCAGGTCGCCTTCCGCCCCCTCGAATCCGTACGTCCCCTGCAGGAGCGTCCCGCGCTCGGGCCGCACGGTGATCGCGACGAGCACGGCGCCCGCCGCCTCGCGCAGCGCGGCGAGCACGGCGGGGTTGACGTGACCCGCGCCGAGAGCGACGAAGACGATCGCGTCCGCGCCGTCGCGCACGGCCGCGCGCAATCCGGTGCCGTCATCGCCGAGATACGTCGGCACGATCGGTACGCGGGCATCGAGGTTGGCGGGTGCGGGCAGCGGGTCGGGCCGCGACGGGCGAGCGAAGATGCGCGTGCGGCCCTCGGCGACCGTCCCGATCGGGCCGCTGGACGGCGAGCCGAATGCTCTCGGCGAGGTGGAGGAGACCTTGCGCACGGCGCGCGCGGCGTGCAGCTCCCCGGCGAAGGCGACGAGCGCACCGAGGCCGGCGGTCTCGGCCGCACCGGCCGCCGCCACGGCGTCGACCAGGTTCGCCGGCCCGTCGGCACCGGGCGCGCTCGAGGGCTTGATCGCCCCGGTCAGGACGATCGGCTCGTCGCCTCCGTGCAGCACGTCGCAGAGCACCGCCGTCTCCTCCAGCGTGTCCGTCCCGTGGGCGATGACGACACCCCGGCCGGCGGCGGATTCCTCGCGCGCGGCGCGCGCGAGGAGCAGGACGTCGGCGCCGCTGAGATGCGCGCCGGGCAGGGAGCTGACCGACCGCGCGCGAAGGTCCCGAACCCCCGCGAGCGCGGGGACCTGCGCGAGCAGCGCCTCGGCATCGAGCTTCGGCAGCGCGCGGGCGCCGGCCATCGCGATCGTGCCACCAGCGGATAGGACGGTGACTCGTCTGATCACGCCGTGAACTCTGCCTGAATCCGGGGCATGACCGATGCTAACCTTGTCGGCTCCGCCTCAGTGCCGGCACGTAGCCTCGGAGGCACTTTATGAGCATGATGATCCCGCCGCCAAAGGCCGACGGCCTCTACCACCCTCGCTACGAGCACGATGCGTGCGGCGTCGCGCTCGTTGCGCGCCTGAACAACAAGCCGGTGCACGAGGTCGTCGAGAAGGGCCTGCAGGCCGTCGAGAACCTCGAGCATCGCGGCGCCACCGGCGCCGATGCCCGTACCGGCGACGGCGCCGGGATGCTGCTGCAGATGCCGCACGCGTTCTTTCGCGCGAGCGTCGACTTCGAGCTTCCCGATCCCGGCCGCTACGGCGTCGCGGTCTGCTTCCTGCCGACCGATCCGGCGCGGCGCTCCAAGCTCGAGGCCCTGCTGGAGCTCAACGTCCGCATCGAGGGCCAGCGCGTGCTGGGCTGGCGCGACATCCCCGTCGACACCGACCACGTCGGCGAGACCGCAGACCGGACGCGCCCGGTCATGCGCCAGCTCCTCGTCGAGGCCGGCCCCGGCTTCGAAGGCGACCAGGACGCCTTCGAGCGCAAGCTCTACGTCATCCGCCGCATCTGCGAGCTGGCCGCGAGCCCGGACCTCTACATCGCGTCCTTCAGCAGCCGCACGATCGTCTACAAGGGCATGCTCGTGCCCGACCAGGTGCGCGGGTTCTTCCCCGACCTGACCGACGAGCGGATGGCGAGCGCTATGGCGCTCGTGCACTCGCGCTTCTCGACGAACACGTTCCCGAGCTGGCCGCTCGCCCACCCGTACCGCGTGATCGCTCACAACGGCGAGATCAACACGCTGATGGGCAACGTCAACTGGATGCGCGCGCGCGAGTCGCAGCTCGCCTCGCGACTCTTCGGGCTGGACCTCCAGAAGATCATGCCGATCGTCTCGCCGGGCAACTCCGACACGGCGACGTTCGACAACGTGCTCGAGCTGCTCATGCTGGCCGGCCGCTCGCTGCCGCACGCGATCATGATGATGATCCCCGAGGCCTACCGCGACCGCGACGACCTGCCCGAGGAGCTCAAGGGCTTCTACGCGTTCCACTCCTGTCTCATGGAGCCGTGGGACGGGCCCGCCGCCGTGGCGTTCACCAACGGCTCGATCGTCGGCGCCACGCTTGACCGCAACGGCCTGCGTCCCGGCCGCTGGGTCGAGACGCACGACGGCCTCGTCGTGCTCGGCTCGGAGGCCGGCCTGCTGCCGATCCGCCCGGCGGAGGTCAAGCGCCTCGGGCGCCTGCAGCCGGGCAAGCTCTTCCTCGTGGACCTCGAGCGCCACTGCATCGTCGAGGACGACGAGGTCAAGCGCGAGGTCTCCACCCAGCAGCCCTACGGCGAGTGGTTCGAGCAGAACACGATCCACTTCGACGAGCTCGCGCAAGCGCACGTGACGATGACCGGCCTGCAGCCGACGCGCCTGCGCCAGCTCGCGTTCGGCTTCACGCAGGAGGATCTGCGCGTCCTGATCGCGCCGATGGCGTCCACAGGCGCGGAGCCGGTCGGCTCGATGGGCAACGACAACGCGCTGGCCGTGCTCTCCGATCGCCGGCCGCCGTTGTTCTCGTATTTCAAGCAGCTGTTCGCCCAGGTCACCAACCCGCCGATCGATCCGATCCGCGAGTCGATCGTCATGTCGCTGGCGACCGGCATCGGCGCCGAGAAGAACCTGCTGACCGAGACGCCCGAGCACGCCCACAAGCTCATCCTCGAACAGCCGATCCTGCGCAACCACGAGCTCGAGACGCTGCGCATGGTCCACGACGAGATCTTCCGCGCGCACACGCTCGACATCACGTGGCCGATCGAGAATGGCCCCCGTGGCATGAAGGCCGCTCTGGCACAGCTCTGCGACGACGCCCACGACGCGGTCGCCGCGGGCGTCAGCGTGCTCATCCTCTCCGACCGCCAGGTCGGACCCAAGCGCACCGCGATCCCGTCGCTGCTGGCCGTCGCCGCCGTTCACGAGCACCTCGTGCGAGAGGGCACGCGCCTGCGTACGGGCCTCGTGCTCGAGTCCGGCGAGCCGCGCGAGGTCCATCACATGGCCACGCTGATCGGATACGGCTGCAGCGCGATCAACCCCTACCTGCTGCTGGACACGGTCGGCGAGATGGTCGCCGAGGGTCGCGTGCCGAACGTCGAGGACCCCGACAAGGGCGAGCAGAACATCGTCAAGGCGATCGGCAAGGGCCTGCTCAAGACGATCTCGAAGATGGGGATCTCGACGACACAGTCCTATTGCGGCGCCCAGATCTTCGAGGCGGTCGGGCTGGAGCACGACTTGATCGACCGCCACTTCACCGGCACCGCCTCGCGGATCGGCGGCATCGGCATCGAGGTGCTCGCGCGCGAGACGCTCGATCGCCACGCCCAGGCCTACCCAGCTGACCACGAGCAGCTGCTGCCCGTCGGTGGCATCTACGCCTGGCGGCGCGAGGGCGAGCACCACATGTGGAACCCCGAGACGATCGCGCTGCTGCAGCACGCGGTGCGCGCGAACGGCTCCAACGGCGACGCGCTGTCCAAGTACAAACAGTACGCCGCGCTCGTCAACGACGACGCTTCGCGCAAGGCGACGCTGCGCGGGCTGCTGAAGTTCAAGACCGACGGCGTCGAGCCGGTGGCGCTAGAGGAGGTCGAGCCGGCGAAGGAGATCGTCAAGCGCTTCGCCACCGGCGCGATGTCGCTCGGCTCGATCTCGCGCGAGTCCCACGAGACGCTTGCGATCGCGATGAACCGCCTCGGCGGCAAGTCCAACACCGGCGAGGGAGGGGAGGACCCGGTCCGGTTCACCCCCGACGCCAACGGCGACCTGCGCCGCTCGGCGATCAAGCAGGTCGCCTCCGGGCGCTTCGGCGTGACGATCCACTACCTCGTCAACTCCGACCAGCTGCAGATCAAGATGGCCCAGGGCGCCAAGCCCGGCGAGGGCGGCCAGCTGCCCGGCCACAAGGTCGACGCCTACATCGGCGGCGTGCGCCACACGACGCCCGGCGTGGGCCTGATCTCGCCGCCGCCGCACCACGACATCTACTCGATCGAGGATCTCAAGCAGCTCATCTACGACCTGCGCTGCTCGAACCCGACCGGCAAGGTCTCGGTGAAGCTCGTCTCCGAAGTCGGCGTCGGGACCGTCGCCGCGGGCGTCGCCAAGGCCAACGCCGACCACGTCCTGATCTCCGGCCACGACGGCGGCACCGGGGCTTCGCCGCTGAGCTCGATCCAGGCGGCCGGCGTGCCGTGGGAGATCGGCCTCGCCGAGACCCAGCAGACGCTGCTGCGCAACGACCTGCGCTCACGCATCATCGTCCAGACCGACGGCCAGCTGAAGACGGGCCGCGACGTCGCGATCGCCGCGATGCTCGGTGCCGACGAGATGGGCTTCTCGACGGCGCCGCTGATCGCGACCGGCTGCATCATGATGCGCGCCTGCCACCTCAACACCTGCCCGGTCGGCATCGCGACGCAGGATCCCGAGCTGCGCAAGCGCTTCAAGGGCACCCCCGAGCACGTCGTGAACTTCTTCTTCTTCGTCGCCGAGGAGGTCCGCCAGATCATGGCCTCCCTCGGCATCCGCTCGATGGACGAGCTGACCGGCCGCAGCGACCTGCTCGAGCAGGACGAGGCGATCGAGCACTGGAAGGCGCGCGGCGTCGACCTCACGAACGTCCTGGCGATGCCCGAGCTGCCCGAGGGCGCGCCGCTGCGGCGCGTTCGCCCGCAGGAGCCGGTGCTCGACGACGCGCTGGACTGGGATCTCGTCGAGTCCGCGCGCGCGGCGCTCGAGGATCTCCAGCCCGTGCGGCTCGAGCGCAAGGTCCGCAACGTCAACCGCTGCGTCGGCGGCATCCTCTCCAGCCACATCGCCCGCGCGCACGGCGCCGAGGGCCTGCCGGAGGGGACGATCGAGGTCGAGTTCCGCGGCTCGGCCGGTCAGTCCTTCGGCGGCTGGCTCGCGAGCGGCGTGACGTTCACGCTGCGCGGCGACGCCAACGACTACACGTGCAAGGGCCTTTCCGGCGGGATAGTCGCGGTGCTGCCGCCCGATGGCGTCACGTATCCCGCCGAGGACAACGTCATAATCGGCAACACCGTCCTGTACGGGGCGACGAGCGGCAAGGCGTTCTTCCGCGGCCTGGCCGGCGAGCGCTTCGCAGTCCGCAACTCGGGCGCGAGCGCGGTCATCGAGGGCGTCGGCGACCACGGCTGTGAGTACATGACCGGTGGGCGTGTCGTCGTGCTCGGCCCGACCGGGCGCAACTTCGCGGCGGGCATGAGTGGCGGCCTGGCGTTCGTGCTGGACGAGGACGGGATGTTCGCGGCCTGCGTGAACCCCGAGATGAGAGACCAGATCGAGCCGCTGGACGAGGGTGACTCGATCGAGGTCCGTGCCTTGATCGCCGAGCATGTCGAGCGGACGGGCTCGCCGGTCGGCCAGCGCGTGCTCGACGAGTGGGAGGACCTGTTGGCGCGCTTCGTGAAGATCTTCCCGACGGACTACAAGCGCGTGCTCGACGAGCGCGCGGCTGCCGAGGCCGCGGCTTCCAACGGCGCGCCGCCGGCGTCTCACGTCGTGGAGAGCAACGGCGCGAGCGCCCGCGACGCGAAGAAGAAGGTCAAGTAGGTCGTGGTCCACTAGTGGGCGAGGTTGGAGCGTTCCTGAAGATCGAGCGCGTCGGCGTCCCGTACCGGGACCCGGGCGAGCGGCGCAACGACTACGAGGAGTTCATGGTCCGGCGGCCCGACTCGGAGCTTGCCGCCCAGGGCGCGCGCTGCATGGAGTGTGGCGTGCCCTTCTGCCACAACGGCTGTCCGCTGGGCAACCTGATCCCGGACTGGAACGACCTCGTCTACCGCGACCGCTGGCACGACGCGATCCGGCAGCTGCACGCGACGAACAACTTTCCCGAGTTCACCGGACGCCTGTGCCCGGCGCCGTGCGAGGCCGCTTGCGTGCTGGAGATCCGCGAGGGCGATTCGGTCACGATCAAGCAGATCGAGAACTCGATCATCGATCGCGCCTGGGAGGAGGGCTGGGTCGTGCCGCTGCCGCCCAAGCGCGAGACCGGCCGCAGCGCCGCCGTCGTCGGCGCCGGGCCGGCGGGCATGGCCGCCGCGCAGCAGCTGCGCCGTGCCGGCCACACCGTGACGCTGTTCGAGCGCGACGAGGCCGCCGGCGGGCTCGTGCGCTTTGGCGTTCCCGACTTCAAGATCGAGAAGCAGGTCGTCCAGCGGCGCGTCGAGCAGCTGATCGCCGAGGGCGTCGACGTGCGCTGCGGTGTGGATGTCGGCGTCGACGTGTCGGCCGACGAGCTGCGCGCCACGTTCGACGCGGTCGTGCTGACGACGGGCTCGCGCACGCCGCGCGACCTGCCCGTGCCCGGGCGAGAGCTGGACGGCATTCACTTCGCGATGGAGTACCTGTATGACCGCAACCGCTGGGTGGCGACGCAGACCGGTACGCCGACCGGCTCGGCCGCGCCCGGGTTGCTCGGCCTGACGGCCGAGGGCAAGCACGTCATCGTCATCGGCGGCGGTGACACCGGAGCTGACTGCGTCGGCAACTCGATCCGTCAGGGCGCCCTGTCGATCACGCAGCTCGAGCTGCTGCCCGAGCCGCCCGTCAAGCGCCCCGACGACCGCACGCCGTGGCCCCTGTGGCCGCAGAAGTTCCGGCTCTCGTATGCGATGGAGGAAGCCAAGGAGGCGGGTCGCGGCGAGCAGGACTACTCCGTCGTCACGACGCACTTCAGCGGCGACGAGGACGGCAAGGTCCGCACGCTGCACTACGCCCAGGCCGAAGCGGCGCCGCCGTTCAAGCCGGTCGCCGGCACCGAAGGCGAGCTGCAAGCCGACCTGGTGCTGCTCGCGATGGGCTTCCTGCATCCCGAGCAGGATCTGCTCGACCAGCTCGGCATCGAGAAGGACAATCGCGGCAATGCCAAGGCCGTGCGCCCCTACACGACGTCCGTCGAGGGCATCTTCGCCGCCGGCGACGCCCGGCGCGGCCAGTCGTTGATCGTCTGGGCGATCAACGAGGGCCGGCAGTGCGCTCGGATGGTCGACCGCTACCTCGGTGAGCTCGGTGCCCGCGCGGACGCCTCTGACGCGGACGCGGACGCCGACCGGGGGCCCGCGGGTCCGCCGCAGCACGTCGGTCCCGGCATCGCGGCGTAACCGGCGGTCTCCTTCGCGATACCGTTGCTGGCCGCTGGCCGGGGCGGCCCGGATCTCATGCGCGTCGCCGTCCACGGTCGCGTGCATGCTTCCCGCCTGCCGCGCGGTAACCCGGCGGTGCCGGGGGGTTACCATCGTCAAGCGTGAGCTTCATCGTGTATCTCCTCGTGCTGTGCCTCATCGGCCTCTTGGTCGGCGCGCTCGCGCGACTCGCCCTGCCGGGTCGCGACCCGATGAGCCTCTGGCAGACGATGGCCATCGGCATCGGCGGCTCGCTGCTCGCCGGCATCGTCGCGCGGCTGCTGTTCAACCGCAACGCCGGCTTCTTGCTGAGCGTCATCTTCGCCGCCGGGATCGTCTACTTCATCCGCCGCTCGCGCGGTGGTGGGCTGATGGATCCCGGCGAGCCCCCGATCGACCGCTGATCGTCGGGGAGGCCCCCCCTCCTTATTCCGATATCCGCACGTCCCAGACGCGCCGGCGCCGCATGAGCATCGCCGTCGAGCCCGAGGGCGGCCGCCGCGCCGCGACGAAAGCCGCCAATCGTGGGGCGCCTCATCGCCGCCGCGCGCGCGGTCTTCTCCGAGATGGGCTACGGCGAGGCGACCGTCCGCGACGTCATCCGCCGCACGGGGCCTGGCCAGCGGCACGTTCTACAACTACTTCCCCGACAAGGAATCGCTCTTCCGCGCAGTCCTCGAGGAGTTCTCCGAGCTGATCCCGCGCGCGCGTGCAGGCCGCCCGGCAGGAGGCGATGGTCGGCGCCGCGCTCGAGGCCAGCGTCGCGATGATCAAGCGCGAGCCACCCGATGTCGAGGCCGCGACGAGCTTTGCGACCGGTGTCTTGCTTGGCGGGATCGAGCGGCTGGCCGGGCCGTAGATACCGACCGGATCGCGGAGGTGCGGCGTTTGGCCGCCGGCGCGCTCGGGGCGTGCGTTAGGGTCGCCGCAGATGTCAGAGGAGGGGAAGGACAATCGGTTCGGTCTCGTCGTGAAGATCGCGGGCGGGGTGGGCACAGTTGCGGCGGCGGTCGCCGGCGTCATGGCGCTGGTCCCCAAGAGCACGCCGCCGCCACCACCGCCGGCCCAGATCAGCGGCAGCATCTCCAGGATCGAGACGGATCACGACGTGACGCTCGCGGCGTATCAAAGCGACCTGCCTCAGGAGCCCAAACCCTGCCCCGGGTTCAAGCAGCCGCCAGGGGCTCCAAAGCGCATCGCGATGGCGCCGCGCCGCAGCGGAAGCTGGGTCACGGTGGCGACGGCGTCGATCGGAAGCGGCGCCTTGCGCATCGCCGAGTCCGCGGTGGCGCCTGCGCCTGGCGAGCGGTTCGTCGATGCGACGACGAACACCGCCACGACGACGACCGATACGAAGCCGAGTGACACGAGGACGACTGACACGACGACGACTGACACCACGCCGCCTGACCGCACGCAGACCGACACGACGACGACTGACACGACGACGGACGCCAATCCGGCGACCAGCACAACGACCGATACCACCACCACGCCCGGCGGGGTCTCGGAGATTCCCGCGACGCCCGCCGCCTCGCTTGGCGGCGCGAGAACCCTGTCCCCGACCGCGGCGGTGAAGCTGCTGGAAGGGACGCGTACGACGGACGAAGGCGCAGCCGCTACCCGCGAGGCGACCAGGCGCATCGCGACCGGCACCAGCACCGTCGCGGCGGAGCTCAAGGGCAACCTCGCCGACTACCTGCTTGGTGAGGTCGTGAACTTCAAGGCTCGCATCATCGGACTGGTCGGGCTTTGCACCTACGTGCGGTGGACGCTCTACGACGCCCGCGAACGGCCTCGCCGCGCCCAGGAGCGGCAGCTCGTCAACCGCGACGCGCTGTTCTTCACGCCCAGGGCAGTAGACGACAACGTGCAAGCGAAGGTGTGGGTCGGGCTGCCGCGGCGCAAGGGACCCTTCTTCGTGCGTTTGGAGCTCTTCAAGGTCGACGGCGGCGGGCTCGACCGCGGCGACTCCAAAAAGTTCGGCTGACGCTGTTCGGCGCGGCGGTCTTCGGCAGGCCCGCTGTCCCACCTAGACTGAGGGATCGTGCCTCCGAGCTTCTGTCGTCACAACCGCTTCATCGAGAACTGCCCGATCTGCCGCAAACCCGAGCCGTCGGCGGGCAAACGCCCCACCGGCTCCGGCTCCTCGGGCACGACTCGCACCCGCTCGTCCAGGTCCGGTTCGTCATCGCGCTCGAGCAGCGCCGTGCGCGTGCGCCAGATCTCCCAGGCCGCGGACGACGGCTACCGCTCCCAGCTCGTCGCCGGCCTGAAGGCCAGCGCCGACGCTGAGCGCCTCGCGACCGAGCTGTCGTTCGCGGACGCACGGCTCGCCGAGCTGGCGGCCGACCCGCCAGGTACCTACGCTGAGATCGCCGCCGAGCCCGATCCCGAGGAGGCGCTGTGGCTGGCGTTCCTCACCGCCTACCTCTGTCCCACGGGGGGCGACGATCCCTTCGCTGCGATCGCGGCCGCGCGCGTGCCGTGGGCGAGCGGTGAGCTGCCGAACCTCGATGTCGGGGTCGGCTATCGCACTTCCCGCGAGTCGATTGACGCGGAGCGCACGGTGCTGGCCTACCGCGCGTGGGCGCAGCGCGCCGGAAGCCAGCAGGCCGCGTTCGCGGGGGAGGCCGCTTGGACGCCCGAGCGGCGCTTCGACCGCGTCTTCGAGCGTTTGGCGCTCCCGGGCTTCGGACGGCCGGGGCGCTACGAGCTGCTCGTCAGTCTCGGGCGCCTGGGCTCCGTCGACCTGCGTCCCTCGTCGCTGCAGTTCACCGACGACGCGACGACCGTCGCCGCCAAGCGCGTCTTCGGCATCGGCGACAAGATGCTGCTCGAGCGCCGGGCTCGCGACCTGGCCGACGCGTTGGAGCTCCCGATCGAGGCGCTGGACCTCGCCCTGTTCAACTGGGCGGCGCCAGCTGCCGGCCGCGTGACGTACGGCTCACGAGCCGTGATCGACGAAGGCGAGCACGAGGCGATCGGCGAGGTTCTTGGAGTCTGAGCGGCGGAGGGGCATGGGCGGCTTCGATCGGCCGAATCCGTGAGTCCAGCTCAGACGAGATCGCGCTGGCGCAGCAGCGTCGCCGCGGCCGCGAAGCCGAGCGCGACCCAGCCGACCATCACGAGCGCCGCGATGCCGGGCGCGAGCAGCTCGCTGTTTCCGAACGGCTGGACCTCCAGGATGCCATTGGGGGCGGCGACCGTCGGGCCGAACCGCCCGACGTCCGACGCGAGCGCCATGATCGCCGGTTCGAGGACGAACGCGAAGACGAGCACGCCGACGACCGCGACGATCTGGTTGCGCACGAGCGCGCCGATGCAGACGCCAAGGCCGCCCAGCAGCGCGGCGACGAGAAGGTTGCGCCACAACACGTCGGTGAGCTGACTGATGCCGATCGTCGGCTCGCCACGGCTGGACAGGATCAGCGTCCCGACGGCCATGATCGCCGCTGTCACGATAAGCGACAGCAGCGCGCCCGCGAGCGCGTAGGAGAGCGTCTTGGCGGCGAGCAGCCGCAGGCGGTCGGGGGCGGCGAGGATCGTGCTCGTGATCGTCCGGTGGCGCCACTCGCCGGCCATCCCGATCACGCCCAGCATGAGGATGAACAGGCCGGTGAAGTCGGCGGTGAAGAGCTCACGCACCTCTTTTTCGGTGAACGATTTGCCCAGCAGCGCCGTCAGCACGACGACGAGCAGCGAGAGCCCGAGGGCCGCGCCGCCGAGCGCGACGAACGTGCGCGTCGTGCGCAGCTTCAGCAGTTCGGCGTGCAGCAGCGCGCTCACGTCGTCTCCGCGGTGAGGGCGAAGAACGCGGTCTCCAGCGAGCGTCCCCGCGGAGCGAGACCGATCAGGTTCACGCGCGCCTCGCCGGCGATCGCGCCGACCTGCTCCGGCGTGACGCCGAGCACCAGCAGCGCGTCACCGTCGCGCTGGACCGTGTGGCCGTGGGACTCCAGCTCGCGCGCCAGCCGGTTGTTGTCGCGTGCGCGGACTTCGGTCGAGGGTCCATCGTCGCCGCCGAGCACCTGCTTGAGCGGGCCCTGACCGCGTAGCTCACCCTTGGCGATCACGACGACATCGTCGACGGATTGCGCGACCTCCGCGAGCAGATGGCTGGAGACGAGCACCGCTCGCCCGCGCGACGCCTGGTCGCGCAACATGCCCCGCATCCAGTGGATCCCGGGCGGGTCCAGCCCGTTCGTCGGCTCGTCGAGGATCAGGACGCTTGGGTCGCCGAGCAGCGCGGCCGCGATGGCCAGTCGCTGGCGCATCCCCATCGAGTACCCCTTCACGCGACGGTCGGCGGCTTCGGTGAGCCCGACTTCCGCCAGCACGACGTCGACGCGCTCCTGCGGATGCTCGCCCGTAGCGGCCAGCACGCGTAGATGGTTGCGCGCCGTGCGGCCGGGATGAAAGGAGGCGTCCTCGAGTACCGCACCCACCTGGGTGCTCGGTCGCTCGAGTTCCTCGTAGCGGCGCCCGTCGAACGTAGCCGTCCCGGTCGTCGGCCGAACGAGTCCGAGCAGCGCGCGCAGGGTCGTGCTCTTGCCGGCTCCGTTGGGTCCGAGAAAGCCGGTCACGCGACCGGCACCCACGTCGAAGGAGAGGTTCCTGACGGCCTCGACGCGGCCAAAGCGCTTGGACAAATCGCGGATCTCGACGGGAGCCACCACGGATCATGATGGCAGGCGGGCCGGGTGCGGCGGTCCGCCCGGATCGGGCGAGTCGCGCCAAACCTGGCCAGTGCACGCCCACCTGCGGCCTCGCGCCGACAGATAAAGATCGCAAATTGCGACAACTGTCCCGCCAAGGGGGGACGAAAGTCTCTAGACCCACGACTTAGGCAGGAAAGCGTGAGTCGGGGGCCGCGAGCCCGGGGGATGCCGGATGGACAACGTAGACGGGGGAAACGACAGCGGCGGCGCGGAGGAGCTCATCCTGCGCACGGTTGCAGCTCACGCGGAGTCGCTGTTGCGGACCGCCCGGCGCTATTCGTTGTGTCTCGACGACGCTCAGGATGCCTACCAGCGTGCTCTTGAGATCTTCATGGCGAATGCATCGCGGCTGGACCCCGCGCGCGCGCCGGCATGGCTCCACGTCGTCGTCAAGCGCGAGGCGCAGGCCATCCGCCGCAGCCGGCAAAAGCTCGTCGCGACAGACGAGGTCGACCTTGACGCGCACGAGTCACGTTCGGTCCAGACGCCGGAGGAGCGCCTGCTGACGTTCGACATGCTCACGCGCACGGCGGAGGCACTGCAGCGCCTCAAACCACAAGAGCTGCGAGCGTTGTGGCTAAAGGCACAAGGGACGTGGCCCACGCTGTGGCCCGATTATTTCCGCCCAGTGTTTACGGGGCTTTTCGGCTGTGGCCCGGAAACCCGTTTTGGCTGTGGCCCGGTTTCGATGGGGCGGTTCCGGTGAGCCGCAACCCATAAAACCGGGCCACGGTCCTAAAGTCCCTGCATAGGGGCATCTTTTTCAACCCAGACATTTCCGGTTCGGCGGGTAGCCCCTAGCGACCTGTTTCGTGGCGCGGACCTACGTTCGTGCTATGAGCAACTCATCGCATCTGAAGCTCGTGGGCCCACGCCCTGGCGAGCTGTTCTCTGACCCGACCGTCACCGCCATCTGGGCGGCGCTGCTGACACTGGACGTCGCGCTGCAGCACGAGTTCCTCGCGCGGCTGCGCGACCGACTGGCAGTTCCCGGCCTCGCCGGCGGCACCCACGCTGTGCGCATCGCACGCCTGGTCGCTGCTACCCGCGAAGCGGAGGGGATGTTGCTGGCAGCCGCGTCAGCGGCCGCGGACTTTGACCCGACCGCGCCGCCGTCGCTGACCGAGGACGCCTACGAGGCGCTGCGCAAGGTTCACCGGGAGTTCGGGTGGCCGCCGGCTTCGACGATGCGCTCATGGGTGCAGGGCGGCTGGAACGACGTGCTGCAGCGCGCGCTGCTGACAACCGTCGATGGCGGCGATGCCGTGTTCACCACCAGCTGCCTCCGCTTCTCATGGGATGAGGTCGCGGACGCGGTGCGCGCGTTCTGTGCCTACCGCGTCGACCAGGGCCACCCCAAGCCGACGGACTTCGGCTTTCACGACATCGTCAACTGGGCGAAGCTGCCGCACGTGCTCCCGCTGCCCGGCCGGCGGCCGCGGTCCCAGCCGCCGTTTGACAACTACGGCGGGTTTCTCGCAGTCAAGGCGGCCGCGCTCGCGGGGGAGGGACCGCCTGACGGCGAAGCTCCGCGACGCAAGGCATTGCGCTCGGGCAAGCTGCGTCCGACGTGCGGCTACGGCTATGAGCGCGCCGAGCTCGTCGCTGCGGTCGACGAGGTCGTCGCTTACCGCAAGGGCTCGGTCCCGCGGTCGAGCGAGTTCAAGCGCGCGCGCCGCAGCATCATCGACGCTGAACAGCTCGCGGGCCTGCCCGGGCGCGCGTTCCGGTCCTACGAAAGTCTCATCAGCACATGGAAGTCGTGGGATGCCATCCTTGTCGCGGCTGGCTACCCGCCGTTTCACGAGGTCAGCATCGACCCTGAGAGCGAACGCGGCGAGCTCGTGGGCCCGCGCAACCACATCTTCGATGCGGACCTGCTCGCCGGTCTGCTCGAAGCGTTCACACAGCGCGGCAAGCCGTTTCGCTACGGCGTGTACAAGAACTACGTCAAGACCCAGCGGAAAGTCGGGCTGTCTGGACGGCGCCTGGCGAGCTATCCGTGCATCTATGGCCGCTACCGGGATGTCGCAGGCGCTCGCGGCCCGTTCAAGTACGCGTGCGACCTCGCGCTGCCCGCCGGCTGGGACCAGCCGGATGCATGAGCCCGACGACCCGAAAGCAGCGCCGCGCCCGTCTGCGTCGCCGACCGCCGCGGACGGGCCGGCACCGGCAGATGCGGCCGCCCCCGCTGATGGTCCGGCGCCCGTCATCGCGGCGGGCGCGGCGAGGGCGCCGAGAGCGGAGCCACCTGCGTCCGCCGCGGGCCTGGTTGACACGACAGAGCCAACGCCGGCAGTCCACGCGCTTTTGGTCATGCTCGACAGCGCGACCGACTTCGGCGTGGTCGAGCTGGAGAACGCGCTCGGCGCGCTGATGAACGGGCCGGCGCCGACATCCGCTGAGCAGCGCGTCGCTGAGCTGTCAGCGCTCTCGCAGCTGCTGGAGTCCGAGCTCGCGGTCAGGTACGCGCATCATCGCATCGCACCAGTGCAGGTCTCCCAGCGCGCCTACGATGCGACCCGGCCGCCGGGGCGCGCCGACGTCGGAGACGCTCATCAAGCGTCACGGGGGCGAGAAGAAGGACGGCTGGTCGTGGGCCTGTCGAGCAGCCGGGGGACTGCTGCCCGACGGACGCAAGACCAAGCCCGGGTCCGGCTGGGCTTCCGGGACGCGCGGCAAGAAGCGCCTGCCGCGCTCAGACCGCGACCTCGTCATCCACAGCATCCGCGAGTGCGCGTTTGAGCTGCTGCGCCGCCCGAGCTCGAACGTGTACATCGAATGGCTGGCAGCACACCGCCGCCGCGCGAACAGCGGCCCCGGAGGAGGCCAGGCATCCAATCCACACCGGAGGGCGAGTATTCCCGCGGTCTACCAGCAGTTCCCGCGCGGCTGGACGAGCGCGCTTGCGGCCGCGGACATCACTGACTCGAGCTCGCCGACGCGCGAGCCAAGCTCTTGGAGGAGCGGTCGCCGGCCGCGGCGTCCGCCGCTGCAGCTCGCGCGG
>Ga0307502_10000090_pt1 | contig 23500 bp, 17 predicted proteins | sample 16_S_MG_FD_201364 | JGI IMG/M metagenome (GOLD analysis project Ga0307502, IMG submission 201364) | Soil microbial communities from Populus trichocarpa stands in riparian zone in the Pacific Northwest, United States - 16_S | ecosystem: Environmental > Terrestrial > Soil > Riparian zone > Trees... | reverse complement strand
CGCCAGTACACCACGATCGCGATTGTCGGGATCGTGCTGTTCGTCATCCTGATCCCGCTGCAGAGCATCGAGGTTGCGGTCGGATTCGCTCTCGGCGGCCTGCTGTCGGCATCGGCCGGCTTCATCGGCATGAACGTGTCGGTGCGCGCCAACTGCAGGGTCGCCGAGGCGGCCCGCGGCGGCATCGCGCCCGCGCTCGACACCGCGTTCCGCGGCGGCGCGATCACGGGCATGCTCGTCGTCGGCCTCGCGCTGCTGGGCGTCGCGGGCTACTACGGCGTGCTGACGGCGCTGTTCAGCAAGGACCAGAAGGAGGCTGTCGACGCGCTCATCGGTCTTGGCTTCGGCGGCTCGCTGATCTCGGTCTTCGCTCGTCTTGGCGGCGGGATCTTCACCAAGGGCGCCGATGTCGGCGCCGATCTCGTGGGCAAGGTGGAGGCCGGGATCCCCGAGGACGACCCGCGCAACCCGGCGGTCATCGCCGACAACGTGGGCGACAACGTTGGCGACTGCGCCGGCATGGCAGCCGATCTCTTCGAGACCTACGCGGTCACCGCTGTCGCCGTGATGCTGCTTGGCGTCCTGACGTTCTCGGCCGAGAACGCGACGCAGGTGGTGCTCTACCCGCTCGTGCTCGGCGGCGTGGCGATCGTCGCCTCGATCATCGGGACGTTCGCGGTCAAGTCCGCGGCCGGCAACGTCGAGCGCGCGCTGTACCAGGGCCTGATCCTCTCCGGCCTGATCGCCGCGATCGCCTTCTATCCCGTCACGAAGTGGCTCATGGACGGCCTGGCGACCAAGTCCGCCGACGTGGCGATCTCGGTCCCGTCGGTCGGCAAGCTCTACCTCTGTTCCCTCATCGGGCTCGCCGTCACCGCGTTCCTGTTCGTCATCACCGACTACTACACGTCGACGCGCTTCGGCCCGGTGAAGAAGACGGCCTCCGCCTCACAGACCGGCCACGCGACGAACATCATCTCCGGCCTGGCGCAGGGCATGCAGGCCACTGCCCTGCCGGCGGTCGTGCTCGCGCTGGGCATCTACGGAGCCAACGAGCTCGGCGGCATCTACGGCATCGCCGTCGCGGTCATGGCCCAGCTCGGCCTGTGCGGGCTGATCGTCGCGCTCGACGCGTTCGGCCCGATTACCGACAACGCCGGCGGCATCGCCGAGATGGCCGAGATGCCCGAGGACGTGCGCGCGGTCACCGACCCGCTCGACGCCGTCGGCAACACGACGAAGGCCGTCACCAAGGGATATGCGATCGGCTCGGCCGTGCTTGCCGCGCTGGTGCTGTTCGCGGCGTTCAAGATCGAGCTCGAGGACGAGCTCGTGGCCGCCGGCAAGGAGCCGGTCCAGTTCCTCATCGACGCGCCGCTCGTGCTCATCGGCCTGCTGGTCGGCGGCATGATGGTCTACCTCTTCGCCGCGCTGTCGATGGAGGCGGTCGGCCGCGCCGGCGGCGCCGTCGTCGAGGAGGTTCGCCGGCAGTTCCGCGAGAAGCCGGGGATCATGGACTACACCGAGAAGCCCGACTACGCGCGCTGTGTGGACATCGTCACCCGGACGGCGCAGCGGGAGATGATCGTCCCGTCGCTGATTCCGATCGTGTTCACGGTCATCATCGGAGTCCTGAGCGTCGAGGCGCTGGGCGGGCTGCTGATCGGCGTCATCGTCGTCGGCCTCTTCGTCGCCGTCTCGATGACCGCCGGCGGCGGCGCATGGGACAACGCGAAGAAGCTCATCGAGGACGGCGCCTTCGGCGGCAAGGGCTCCGACGCGCACTCGGCGTCGGTCACCGGCGACACCGTCGGCGACCCCTACAAGGACACCGCCGGCCCGGCGATCAACCCGATGATCAAGGTCGCGAACATCGTGGCGATCCTGATCATCCCGCTGGTCGCGTAGCCGTCTCGCGGCGGCGAGTGTCCGAGCGGCCAGACGCACCCGCGACGTTCCTGGAGCAGCATCTCTCCGGGGGCGTCTGGCGTGCCGATCCGCCGTTCTCCTCGGTCTCCTTCAAGGTCCGCCACCTCGGCATGCGCGACTACCGCGCGAGCTTCCGGGAGATCGACGCGACGCTCGACGTGGCGGCGGGCACGCTCGTGGCGTCGGTCCCCGTGGGGAGCCTGGACCTCAACGATCCGGCTATCCGAACGCGCATGCTCTCGGACGAGTTCCTGGATGCGGCCCGCTATCCGGACGTGCGCTGGGCGGTGTCCGACTTCCGCGGCGCCGAGAACCGCGACATCGTCGTCGTGGGGGAGCTGACGATCCACGGTCACACCCACACCGTCGAGGCGACCGGCCGGATCGGGCTCCCCGGCCCTGGCTTGTTGAGCCCGGAGAACCGGGTCGGGATCGAGCTGACGGCCATCGTCGACCGGCGTGACTACGGTCTGGACTGGCAGGAGGAGCTTCCCGGCGGCGGCGAGACGCTCGGCTACGACGTCACGCTCGAAGCGCTGCTCGAGTTCGTCGAGATCGGGTCGTAGCCCGGACTCACCAACGCTTCGGCGGGGCCGGTGGGAGCCACGGGGGCGGCTGCCCCGAGCCGGCGCGGCCCCGATGTCGGTCCGGCCTACTGGACGGTTACGGCGCCCTTCATTTGCGGATGCAGCGAGCAGGCGTACGCGTACGTGCCCGGCTGGCTGAATGTGTACGAGAAGGTCGCGTCCTTGCCGAAGGACTTGGACTTCAGGGCCGATCCACCGGACTGCGTGACGTTGTGGTCGGCGTCGTCGTGGTTCTTCCATGTCACCGACGTGCCGGGCGCGACGGTGAGGCTCGCCGGCGAGAAGGCGTAGTTGTGAATCTCGACGGCTTGCATCGACGCCGGCGGCGCCGGTGGCTGCGCCGGCGCCGCCGGAGGGGGTTCGGCAGGTGCCGGCGAGCCGTGCCCCGGCATCGGCGGCATCGGCGGCGCCGCGGGAGCGCCGCAGCCGTCGAGTGCCGGGCTGAGCATCGACTCGACCAGCACGGTGTGCGCGAGGACGTAGTCGTCGGTCTTCATGAGGTCCTGGACCTGCTGCACCGGCGAGCGTTCGAGGTGCGCGCTCTTGATGTGGTCCTCGAGCGGCGTCATGATGCCTTCGGCCGTCGGCAGGACAGGCGCGATCATCGACTCGACCAGGACCGTATGGGCGAGCACGTAGCTGTCGATCGAAAACAGGTCTCGGACCTGCTGAAACGGCGAGCGTTCGAGGTGCGCCGTGTTGATGTGATCGATCGCCGGCTGCATTACGGCCTGCATTCCGCAGGTTTCGGCGGCGGACGCCGCCGGAGCGCCGAATGCGAGCAGTGCGGCCGCCGTCGTCGCCACGGCCCCGGCGACTGGCGCGCGCCCGCGAACCGTTCTGGACACCCTTGGGTGCGGTCGTCTGCTCATCTGATCCTCCTGGAGGTCGTCGGGCGAGCTCGCGCTCATCGACGGCCATCACAGCGAGGTGCGGTTTCGTCCTCGTGGCGCGCTCGTGGACATCGGATTGCCACCGCGTTTCGTGCAGCGCCCGTTCTGAAACAGGACCGAGACGGACGCGAAACACAACTCGCCTACCTTCACGGACGTGTCACGCGGAGCGAGCTTCAGCATAGCTGGCGCATCGGCGCTCGTCACCATGCTCTGTGGAGCGGTCGCCGCGCCGGCGCGGATTACCGTGAACCGCAGCGTGGACGGGATCGGCCTCGGGATGACCGCCAAGGAGGTGCGCGCGCGGCTCGGAAAACCGTCGCTCGACGCGGTCAGCGAGGGGGCGCGCAACTACGTCTACCGCCGCCGCGCGCTCGTCGTCTCGCTGGTCGGTTCGCGCGTCGTCATCGTCTCCACCCGCAACGCGCGGCAGCGGACGGCCGGCGGCATCGGGGTCGGCTCCACGGATGCCGACGTTCGACGGCGCGTGCGCGGAGCGCGCTGCGGTGCGACGGCGGACGTCCAGTTCTGCCGCGTCGGCAGCATCCGGCCGGGACGGCGCAGCACGACGTTTCAGATCCAGCAGGGACGCGTCGTCACCGTCACGGTCGCACGCGGGCTACGGTGATCCCGCCGCCGCTCTGCGTCGTAGTAGCAGAGGTGCTCGTATGGGTGATCGCCGAGCCGGGGGAGGCGCTCGCAGACGTGGACGCCGAGCTGGAGGCGCTCGGCGTTCGAACCTGGCGCATGGGCCTGGAGGCGCTCGCCGCCTGGCGGGTGGCGCCGACGTTGGCGCTCGTCATCGGATCCGCTGATCTCGACAACGTCCACGCCCAGCGCGCGTGCCTGTCCTTGCGCGAGAACCCGCTGCTGGCGCAGGTGCCGGTCGTCGTCGCGATGCCGGAGCAGCGCAGGCCGATCGCAGACCCGGCGCTGGCCGACCACGAACTCGTCGTCCGCCCGCTGCGTCCCGGGGAGCTGCTGTCGCGGATCGACCGCGCGCGAGCGGCCGCCGCCGCTACGGCCCAGCCGGTCGACGTCAGCCTGCGCGCCGGCGATCTGCGCCTGGACCCGCGCCGCCGCGTGGCCTGGGTCGGCCCCCGGCCGGTCGCCCTCAGCGCTCGCGAGTTCGAGCTCGTGCTGTTCTTGGCCCGTCACCCGGCGCGGGTCTACTCGCGGGCGCAGCTGTTGCACGCGGTCTGGGGCGTGCGAGGCGCAGCGGTCGGCGGCCGCGCCGTAGACGTGCTGGTGCGGCGCGTCCGGGCCAAGCTCGGCGACGAGCACAGCCACTGCATCCGCACGGTTCGTAGCGTCGGCTACGCGCTCAACGCGCCGGACGCCAAACCGGTGGTGGCAATGCACGGGGCGTGAGCTGACCTGACCTGCGTCTCGGCAGGCCACGCCCCGGGCGTAGACTCCCGCCGCTGACATGGCCGAGCCTCGAGTGCCTGAGTCCGGACGCGACATCCACCGCAGCGTGACGATGCTCCTGTCGGCCGTCATGGCGGTGCTCGGCGTCGTGATCCTCATCCGCACGATCGCCGCAGGCGGCGGTCCGGTCTCGCTCGGCGTGCTGTTCGGCGTGCTCTTCATCGCCGCCGGCGCGGGACGCTTCTACGTCACTTGGCGGCGCGTGTAGATGTTCCGCAAGGGTCTCGGCTCGGCGACGCTGTTCGCGATCGTCTGGACCTCGCTCGCAAGCGCGATCTACTTCTCGCTCGGGGTCGTCGCCGAGAACGCCCTCGGGCTCACGCCGTTGGTCTTCCTCGGCGCCGCGGTGTTCTTCGTGCTGACGGCGATGACCTACGTCGAGGGAGCGTCGCTGCACCCCGAGCGCGCGGGCTCGACGGTCTTCGCCCGCTACGCCTTCAACGAGCTGTGGAGCTTCGTCGCCGGCTGGGCGGTCGTGCTGGACTTCCTGATCCTCATCGCCGTGACGGCGTTCGTGGCGACGAACTACCTCGCCGCGTTCTGGGCACCGCTCGGCCGCGGCGCGCTGGAGCTCGCGATCGCCCTGGCGATCGTCGCCTACGTCGCGTTTCGCAACATCCTCGGCTTCGGAACAGCCGTTCGGCGCGAGCGGGCGGCGGCGCTGGTGCTGGCCGACGTCGCGCTGCAGCTGCTGATCATCGTGATCGGCGCAGTCGTCGTCATCGACGTCGACGCGCTGACGGCGTCGATCGACCTCGGCACGAGCCCGCGCTGGAGCGACGTCATCTTCGCGCTGACGATCAGCACGGTCGCGTTCACGAGCCTCGAGTCAGCCGCGGGGCTGGCCGGCGAGGTGCAGATTGGCCGGCGCGGGCTGAGGCGGCTGATTGCGAGCGCTACCGCCTCCGTGCTCGTCATCTACGTCGGCATCTCGCTCGTAGCGGTTGCGGCATTGCCGATCACGCCCGGCGCCAGCCCGCTGAAGGGAGACGCGCTCGACGCCCCCGTGCTCGCGATCGTCAAGTCCTTCGACCACGGCTGGGTCGACGACGCGTTCACGTATGTGGTGGCCGCGTTCGCGACGCTCACGCTCGTCGTCGCCGCGCACGCGGCGATGCTCGGGCTCTCCAGGCTGGCCTATTCCCTGGCGACCAACCGCCAGATCCCGAGCGCCGTCGGGCGCCTGCATCCCAAGCACGCCACGCCGTATGTCGTGATCCTCATTGCCGCGGTGCTGGCTGCCGCGCTCGTCGTGCCGCGAGACCTCGAGTTCCTGGCGGGCATCTATGCGGTCGGCGCGATGCTCGCGTTCTTGATCGCGCATGTCTCGATCTGCGTCCTGCGCTACCGCGAGCCCGAGCGGCCGCGGCCGTTTCGGATCCCGCTCTCGATCCGCGTCGGTGGGGGTGACCTGCCGCTGCCGGCCGTGCTCGGCGCGGCGATGGCGGCCGTCGGCCTGCTCAGCCTGCTCGGCTTCCACGCGGGCGCGCGCTACGTCGGGATCGCGTGGATGGGAGCCGGACTCGCCCTCTACGTCGGCTACCGGCGCCGTGCGGGGTTGCCGCTGCTGCGACGCGTCGTCATGTCCGAGGAAGCGCTGCGCTCCGAGTCGATCGAGGTCGAATACGGCTCGATCCTCGTGCCGATCCTCGGCACTCCGCTGGACGACGACATCGTCCAGACCGCCGGCCGGCTGGCGGCGGAAGACAACCCGGAGGCGGGCGACGGCCGGGGTGCCACGATCGAGGCGATCTGGGTCTTCGAGGTCCCGCTGTCGCTGCCGCTGGACGCTCGCCTGTCGGAGGAGCAGCTCAAGCGCGCGCGTGCCGCGCTCGCGCGGGCAAAGGCGGTCGGGGAGGAGTACGACGGCGTCGAGGTGGCAACCGCGACGATCCGCGCGCGCCGCGCTGGGGAGGGGATCGTGGCCGAGGCGACCCGCCGCGGCGTCGAGCTCGTCGTGCTTGCTGCCGAGGAACCGTCGCGCATCCGCGGCGGGTCGCGCTTGGGCGGCAAGGGCGGGCCGCTGGACAACTTCGTCGGCGATGCCACGAAGTACGTCGTGCGCAAGGCGCCGTGTCGCGTGATCCTCACCGCGCCGCCGGCTCGGGACGGCGCGGACCCCGCTCCGGCCGAGCACACGGCCTGAGCCGGAGTTGCTCTAGCATCCGCTCACATGATGGTGCTCGTGGTAGGGGCCGGCCGCGTCGGTGCGGCGGTCGCCAAGTCCTCCCTTGCAGCGGGCCACACCGTTTCGGTGCTGGACGAGGACCCGCTCTCGCACGAGCGCCTCGACGCGGGCCAGGCGACATCGTGGGAGGACGCCGGCGGGCGATTCACCGTCGGCACGGCGATCGAGATCGACGCGCTGCTGGCGGCGGGCATCGAGGACGCCGACATCTTCATCGCAGCGACGCGCGGCGACAACACGAACATCCTCGTCGGGCAGATCGCGCAGAAGCGCTTCGGCGTGCCGCGCGTGGTCGTGCGCGTGCTCGACCCGGCGCGCTCGGACTGGTACGCCGAGCAGGGTCTGCACACGGTCTGCGCGGTCAAGCACGCGATCAACATGTTGATGCAGGCGGTCGTGGAGCCCCCTTCCAACTGATGTACGTCATCGTGGTCGGGGGTGGCAAGGTCGGGCTCAACCTCGCGCGCGAGCTGATCCGCAACGGCCAAGAGGTCACGTTGGTGGAGGGCGACCGCCGCGCCTACCTACGCATCGAGCAGGAGCTCGAGCACGCCGTGCAGTACGGCGACGGGACCGAGCTGTGGGTGCTCGAGCGCGCCGGCATCCAGCGTGCGGACCTCGTCGTCGCGGTCACGGGCGACGACGAGGACAACATCCTCATCTGCCAGGTCGCCAAGGAGAAGTACCTCTGCGAGCGGATCATCGCCCGTTGCAACAATCCGCGCAATCTCCAGCACTTCAAGCTGCTCGGGATCCAGCCGGCGGTGTCGGCGACCGATCTGATCCTCAACCTGATCGAGCACGAGGTACCCGGACACGGGCTCGTCCACCTGCTCGACCTGCCCGACGAGAAGCTGGAGATCATCGAGGTCGAGGTCGTCGACGGCGCGCCTGCGGCGGGGCGGCGCGTGGCGGACATCAACCTGCCCGAGGGAAGCTTGATCATCTCCGTGCTGCCGCGCGGCAAGTCCGGGTTCGTCCCCAAGCCCGACACCGTCATCGAGCCCGGGGACGAGGTCCTCGTCGTGCTCGATCCGGGCCTGGAGCCGTCGATCACGGCGCAGTTCGCGCCCAACGACCGCCGCAGCTAGCTCGGATCCGCGGAGTAGCGCGCTCGTCCCGGGCTCGGCAGCGCCGTGGCGGCGGGCTCGGTCATCCGTGGCCACGCTATCGCCCGGCCTAAACGAACGGGCAGTCCTTCGGCGCCTATCCGTCGATACCGGCCGCGCCCAACCCCCGAGACCGTACCCTTAACGCAATGGCATACGTCGAGGATCGCCCCAAAGGGCGCCCAACGTTCACCGACGAGGCGCGCGCTCTGGCGATGGAGTGGCGCAAGCTCACGCGCGCCGCGACCTGGGTCGCGGTCTTCACCAGCCCAGCCACGTTCACGTTCCTGACGCTGCGCCACGACTGGCCGCTGGGCTGGGCGCTGCTCGTCACGTTCGCGTCGGTGATCGCGTTCCGCGGCCTCGTCGACGTGCTCGCGCACCGCTTCATCCCCCGTGCGTCGCTGTACGGCGCCGAGCGCCCGCTGCTCGAGGAGGACGTGGTCGCGCGCCGGCGCGTGTGGTTCTGGCGCACGAAGTGGCGGCGCTGGACGTGGATCATCGGCAGCGCCTTCGTTGCGCTCGTCGTCGTGAACGTCATCCACAACGCCGTCTCCGGACCGGCGTCGCTGAGCGACACGATCTCGATGCTCGGTACGGGCGCGCCGCTGCTGCTGGTCCAGTTCCTGCCCTACATGTTCCTGTTCCCGCTGTTGTTCTTCTTCAACTTCCTGATCCTGTTCGGGCCGCTCGTCTTCTTCGGCGTCAAGCAGATGAAGGGCTACGAGCCCGGCGACGCGGACTGGGGCGTGAAGTTGGAGGACGTGCGCGGCCAGGCCGAGCCGAAGGAGGACGTGACCCGCGTCATCTCGCTGTGGCAGTCCGGCGAGGAGTTCCGCGCGGCCGGCGGCAAGCCCGAGCGCGGGCTGCTCTTCATCGGCGCGCCCGGCACCGGCAAGACGATGCTCTCCAAGGCGATCGCGACGAGCTTCAACTCGCCGATCATGATGATGCCGGGCTCGGGCTTCGCCTCGACGTTCATGGGCATGGACGTCGTGATCGTCCTGATCCTGATCGGGCGGGCGCGGCGCCTGGCGCGCAAGTGGGGCGGTCAGTGCATCATCTTCATCGACGAGATCGACGCGGTCGGTATGCGCCGCCAAGCGCTTGGCGGCGGCGGCATGGCCGGTATGAGCGCCCCGCCGGCCACGGGTGGCATCCCGTCCCTGCACGATTGGGGCTTTCACGGGCCGATGGGCGCGCTCACGCCGACCGGCGACCTGGTCCTCGAGACTCGCGCCTGGCGCGAGAAGCTGTTCGAGTCGCGGGCCGAGCCGCGGGTCGATCCGCTGCCGCCGTTCTGGCGCACGACGAGCGATCGCATCCAGAACTTCATGATGCCCGGCGGCATGATGGGCGGCGGTCAGCTGGCGCTCAACCAGTTGCTCGTGCAGATGGACGGCATCGACGAGCCGCCGTTCAAGAAGCGCTTCCTCACCCGCCGGATCAACACGTTCCTCGACGCGACGTACGTCGTGCCGACCCGGATCGGCAAGCTGCCGCTGCGGCTGAAGCCGCCCAAGCCGCGCTCTGAGCAGATCTACTTCATCGGCGCTACCAACGTGCCGCTCGACGTCCTCGACCCGGCGCTGATCCGGCCGGGCCGGATGGGCCGGCACATCTGGTTTCGCACGCCGACGAAAGACGACAGGGTCGACATCTTCGACCTCTACCTCGGCAAGGTCGATCACGTGCCGGACCTCGATACCGAGCGCCGTCGCGACGAGCTCGCGCGGATCGCGATCGGCTACTCGCCGGCGATGATCGAGCAGGTCTGCTCGATGGCGCTGACCTACGCGCATTCGGACGGCCGGATGCAGTTTGGCTGGACGGACATCGTCGAGGCGATGACGACGATCGAGTCGGGCACGGCGGTGCGGATCGAGTACGTGCCCGCCGAGACGCGGTCGACGGCGATCCACGAGGCGGGACACGCCGTCGCGTCGCACGTCTACTGCGAGGGCGACCTGTCCACACGGCTGTCGATCCGCAAACGCGGGTATTCCCAGGGTCACCATCAGGCGATCGAAGTCGAGGAGCGGTTCATCCACTGGCGTTCGGAGTCGTTTGCCAGACTGATCTGGACGCTCGGGGCGATGGCAGCCGAGCGGGTCTTCTATGGCGAGAACACCGACGGCGTCGGCGGCGACGTCCGGTCGGCAACCGCCACCGCGGCATGGATGGTCGGCGCCTGCGGCATGGCTCCCGAGCCGGTCGACCTGCGCGGCAAGGTGCCCGCGAGCAAGCTTGCCGAGCGCGAGGAGGAGATCATGGAGCGCTTCAACAAGATTGGCGCCCAGATCCTCAACCGCGCGTCCAGCGGCTCGTTCATGCAGGGCGACCCCGTCGCGGCCGTGCTCGCCGATCCGGGCAAGCGCAAAGCTGCGGCACAGATCGTCGGCCAGGCGTATCTCACGGCCCAGTGCCTGGTCGAGGCCAATCGCGACGAGCTCGAGGCGATCGCGGACGAGCTGGTCATGCGCCGCGAGATCTACGGCGACGAGGTGGTCGAGCTGCTGGACAGGCAGAAGCTGCGCAAGCCCGAGATCGACCTCACGGACCCGACGATCTGGCCGAAGCTGTGAGCATTCGTCGCAAGTCGCTGCTCGACGATGCACCGTCGACCGAGTCCGGTGACGCGGAGACGGCGCCGGTCGCGACGGAGGCGGACGCCGGCGCTCGTGGCGGCAGTGCGCTTGAGCCGCACGCATCGAAGTTCCAGTTCTTCACGGGCGCGCTGGTCGTCCTGGCCATCGGCGCGCTGCTGGCGGCGACGGTGTTCGCGGTCGGCGGGCGCGGTGCGCGTACCGGCGAGGATCGATGGGCGCCGTTTCATCCCTCCAGTAACGGACTGGACACCGGCGCGCGCCAGATCGCCGACCATGTGGGTCGCCAGTACCGCTTTCCGAGCGGCGAGCAGCTTGTCGCGGTCGTCGGCGGCCCGCTGGAGCTGCAGAACCTGCCGATGAAGATCGCGATCCGCCAGTCGGCGGCCGACGGTGGTGACATCACGCTGCGCGACGGCCCGGGCGTCCTCTACCGGCTGTGCGGCCTGGGGCCCAAGTGCGCCCTGGACCGTGGCAAGCCGGCTCGCGAGCGCCACCTGCTCTTGCGCCGCGAGGCGCTCGAGCTCGCGCTGTACTCCTTTCACGACCTCGACAACGTCCAGGACGTCGTGGTCTTCATGCCGCCCGCGAAGGGCAAGGCGCCCACGCAGGCATTGCATTTCCGCCGCGGGGACGTCGCCGGCCAGCTCGCGCGTCCGCTGCGCGCCACGCTGCCCACGCCGGCCCCGACGCCCGACACCGTCGCCGCGTCGCCGGACACTCCGTTCGTCCAGAACCTGACGGTCGCCAACCTCTTCAAGTTCAGCTACACGCAGAGCCAGGATGCCAGCGTGTTCCTGGTGCTGGATCCTTTGCCTGAGGAGTCCTAGAGGCTGCCGTCCCTCGCGCGGGTCTGCGGTCGGGGGTATGTAGGCTGACTGCGGGGCAGGGACTCGAACCCCGATAACCAGCTCCAGAGGCTGGCGTCTTGCCATTAGACGACCCCGCAAATGCAGCAGCGAGTCTAGCGCCACCGGTCTGTGGTCCGTCAGATGCGCGTGGGAACGTGTGTTCGATTCAAGTCCCGCATCAGGACTCCGTGAGAGTCGCGAGCTTCCCGGACGCGCTGCGTTCATACTCGAACGAAATGGCACGGAAGCTGAACTGTTCGTCACCTGTGAACGGAGTTGCCGCACGGTCACGAGCCGCACATCGTCGTGAAGCAGCAGGTCGCCCAACGCCTCGGTATCGGTGTCGCGACCCCACCAACGCGGTCGATCGCGGCGGTAGGCGAATCACCTCAGGCGACACGTCTGCGAGGGCCACCGCCGTCACGGTGTCCACGGACAACTCATGGCGCCTCGGCCGCTTGTCTCAGCGTGGGTGTGCTGTATCGCACGTTGCGGGTTTTGCGGCGGAGTAGCTTCGTTGGACAGTGGTAGATCAACACACGTTCACGGCGGCTGCGCGGTGTTGACTGCGGGCCCTGCCCCTGCTGGGGCTGGGCGTCGCGCGACTCGTTACAGCGATCCTGAACGGTCGCCCGATCCTCCTTCTCGTCGTGATGCTGATCGCGGCTGGCGCAGCCTGTGCATGCGACGGCCGCTGGCAAGAGGTGCTCGATTGCCGAACGCGATGGCCGCACGACGCTCGGCGACGCGCCCACCCAGTCCCAACTGCCGATCGCGGTCGCGCTGTTCGGTGCAGCAGCGCTGTGGGCAGTCGAACCGGGGCTCGCGTCGGCACTGGGCGTCCCGCGCGAGACCGGCTCGACCGGGGGCCGACCTTGGCGTTGTCGAGAGTCGTCGCCGAGAACGTCGACCCACGCCGTCCAATAACGGATCGGATCGCATACGCGCGCTTGAGGTCGTCATCGACGCGATCGACCGCGCGAGGACAGTCGGCGTTACGCAAGAGACGATCGCCTCCGAGATGGACAACTTCGCCCACACAACCGACCGCACAAAGGACGACCTCGCATGAAGACCGCAGCACTCGTCGCAACTGCCGCTTTGCTCATCGGAGCGTGCGGATCTGACACCGCGCAGGCTTCCCCGCTGAGAAGCAGCATGGTTGCCCTAACCAAGGATTTCGTTACCGGCCTGCGTACCAACAACGGCCACCGGGCTTGCGCACGCATGACGCCAGCCTATCGCCGCACGGTAGTCAATACGGTGGTCGAGGCTAAACAGTTGGATAGCTCGACTGGCTGTGTCGCTCTGCTTAACCGCTTCGGCGCCGAGTGGTACCACCGGCTCGTCTCTGACGGGAAGCCTACGTTCAAGAACCTGACGGGGCACGGCAACTGCGCATCCTGGACCAACCTGGAGGGAACGTCATCGCATGCCGTTAAGATTGACTCACTTTGGCGCTTCGGAGGTGCGGGCCACTGCTGAACTTACCAGCAAGCTAGATGTTAATAACAGGAGAGCGCCAGAACTGGGGCTCTCTCGCGTTATCAACCCGGCCCAAGACAATGGATTGCCGTTGGTACCGTCGGATCCTCCGTGCTTAGCAGATTGCGACGCGACCGCGAGCCCCAGCCCGGGCTGCAGGCCGTTCGCTGCACGGCGGTGAGTGCGGCAGCTTCAGCCAGGCTGGGGGGACGTGCGGCTTTCCACCGGTGAGAGTTCGGCGGCCTGCGGGCTGCGGCGTAGGCACCGATTGGTGCTCCAGCAGGTAGCGCGTGGCCTGCGTGGGCAGCAGCGCCCCGAATTGCCGCGGCTTGTTGTAGGTCCACCACCACAGCTGCTCTTTAGGAAGCTACTGTTGGAAATCCAGGACGCGTCCCCAGTGGTCGGGTCTCCGCCCGGGTCTTGGGCGTGCAGGGACGTTCTTGGGACACGCGTGCTGCGCGAGTCGTCGCGAGGTGTCAAGGCCGAAATCCGGATCGCCGCCCGACATGTCCCGAAGAACGCGGGCGAGACCGATCGGACGTGAGCGCGCAGGGCGAGGAGTCTGCCGCCACACACCACGCGCGCCCGCGATCGATCGCGCGGCGCACCGCAAGGCTAGGCCGCCGCCTGCTCCATCCAATCCCGATACAGGCGCCAGTACGCGCCCTGTGCTTCGAGCAGATCCTCGTGCGTGCCCTGCTCCACGATCCGCCCGCCGTCGAGCACGACGATCCGGCCGGCCTGGCGGATCGTCGACAACCGGTGGGCGATGACGATCGCGGTGCGGCCCGAGAGCAGGCGCCGCAGCCCGACCTCGATGCGGCTCTCGGTGTGCAGGTCGACGTTCGACGTCGCCTCGTCGAGGATCAGGATGCGCGGGTCGGCGACGAGCGCCCGCGCGAACGCGACGAGTTGGCGCTGGCCGGCCGACAGCTGCGCCCCCCGTTCCCCGACGGGCGTGTCGTAGCCGTGCTCCAGGCCCTCGATGAACTCCGCCGCGCCGACGGCGCGCGCCGCGGCGCGGATCTCTTCCTCGCTTGCCTGCGGGCGGCCGAATGCGATGTTCTCGCCGATCGTCCCGCTGAACAAGAAGCCCTCTTGCGGAACGACGCCGAGCTGGCGGCGCAGCGAGTCCTGGCTGACGGTGCGCAGATCGTGGCCGTCGACGAGCACCGCGCCGACCGTCGGGTCATAGAAGCGCGCCACGAGCTTGGCGATCGTGGACTTGCCCGCGCCGGTGGCTCCCACCAGCGCGACCGTCTGGCCCGGCGGGACCGTCAGCGCGAGATCCTCCACGGCCCATACGGCGTCCTCGCCAGAGCCGTAGCAGAAGCTCACGTCGCGCAGCTCGATCTCTCCGCGCAGGCGACCGAGCTCGATCGCGTCGGGGGCGTCGACGAGATCGGGCTGGACCTCGAGCAGGTCGAAGATCTTGTCCAGCGCGGCCATTCCCTGCTGGTAGGTCGTGTAGACCTGGGAGAGCTGCTGGATCGGATCGAAGAAGCCGTTGAGTGCGGCGACGAACGCGATCAGCACGCCGATGGTGACGTTCCCGTCGATGACCTGAAAGCCGCCGTAGAGCAGGATCCCGACGGTCGCCAGCGCGCTCAGCAGCTCGACGGCGGGGAAGTACGCGGCGTTGAGGTAAACCGTCTTCATGTTCGCATCGCGGTTGAGGTCGTTGAGCTCGCGAAAGCGCGCGACGTGCTGCGGCTCCTGGCCGAACGAGCGCACGATCCGGATGCCCGACAGCGACTCCTGCAGGTAGGCCGTGATCCCGCCGATCGTCTCGCGCGTGCGCGCGTAGGCGTCCGCGGAGACGATCCGAAAGGCGAGCGAGCCGAGCGCCATGACGGGGAAGATGAGGAACGTCAGCAGCGCGAGCTCGAGGTCGAGCGCGACGAGGATCGCGATCGTGCCGACAAGCGTGAGCGAGCTCTGAAAGAGCGTGACGACGCTGTCGGTCACGAGCGTGTCGAGCGCCTGGACGTCGTTGGTCATGCGCGAGATGAGCTGCCCCGCCTGGCGGCGCTCGTAGAAGCCGATCGGCTGGGACTGCAGATGGCGGAAGATGCGCAGGCGCAGGTCCTGCAGCGCGCGCTGCCCGGTCCATCCGACGAGGTAGGTCTGCGCGTAGGAGGCTCCCCAGTAGACGAGCGCGCTCACGACGAACCCAAGCACGACGAGCTGCAGCGTGCCGAAATCGCCGTTCTTGATGCCGTCGTCGATCGCGAACTTGGCCAGCGGCGCCGGCGCGAGCGCCGCGGCCGTCGCGGCGATCAGCGCGAGGAACATCGCGATGACGCGGCTGCGATAGGGCTTGAGCAGCGCGACGAGACCGCGCAGCTTGCGTCCGCGCCCGCCGGTCTGGCGCAGGCGGCGGGAGATGTCGACCCGCGAGAAGCGCCCTTCGGTTCTCACAGGCCCGCCACCTCCGGCTCCAGCGCCTTGCGCGTGAGGAAGACCTGGTCGGGCAGGCCCTTGGCGACGATCTCACCGTAGAACTCCGAGCGCTCGAGCAGCTCGTCGTGCGTGCCGTGGTCGAGCAGGCGGCCGTCCTCGAGCACGGCGATCTCGTCCGCGAGCCTGATCGTCGAGAGCCGGTGAGCGATGACGAACGTCGTGCGCCCGGCCATGACCTCGGCGAGCCCGCGCTTGATCTGCTGCTCGGTCGAGGAGTCGACCGACGAGGTCGCGTCGTCGAGGATCAGGATCCGCGGGTCGGCGAGCAGCGCGCGGGCGATCGCGATGCGCTGGCGCTGGCCGCCGCTGAGCGTCAGGCCGCGCTCGCCGACCTTCGTGTCGTAGCCGTCCGGAAGCCGCTCGATGAACTCATGCGCCTGAGCGCGTTTGGCGGCCGCGACGACCTCTTCGCGGCTCGCGCTGTCGCGGCGCGCGTAGGCGATGTTCTCGTGCACGGATGCGCTGAAGAGGAACGGGTCGTCGGTGACGATCGCGATCTCGCGGCGCAGTGCGCGGGGATCGACGGTTCGCACGTCGACGCCGTCGACGAGCACTTCGCCGGCGGTTGGCTCGTACAGGCGCGAGACGAGCTGGACGAGCGTCGTCTTGCCCGAGCCGGTCGCTCCGACGAGCGCCAGCGTCGTTCCGGCCTGGACGGTGAGCGTCACGTCGTCCAGCGCCGGCTCGGCGGCGCCCTCGTAGATGAGGCTCGCGTGACGCAGCTCGACGCGGCCCGAGCCGGGCGGCAGGGGCGTCGCGCCGGGCGCCGGCACGATCTTCGGCTCGCGGTCCAGCAGCTCGAACAGCCGCGTACCAGATGCCGTTGCGCGCTGGGACATCCCCAGCAGCACCCCGAGCGTGCGCATCGGCGCGAGCAGCACGAGCAGGTAGGTGTAGAACGCCGTGAACTCACCAAGGTTCAAACGCCCGTCGATAACCGCCTTGCCGCCGATCAGCAGCAGCAGCACGAGTCCGAGCTGGGGCAGGAAGCCGATGAACGGGTTGTAGAACGCGCGCAGGCGCGTCGAGATCATCGATTGCTCGAAGACGCGCGAGACGCTGTCCGTGAAGCGCGTGAGCTGGCGCTCCTCCCGAGCGAACGCCTTGACCACGCGCACGCCGCCGACGTTCTCCTCGACGTCGGCGGTCAGCTCGGCGATGCGCTGCTGGACCTCCTGCAGCGCAGGCCGCGCTTCGCGTCCGTAGCGCTGGGCGATCCAGACGACGAACGGCACGGGGGAGAGCGCGACGAGCGCCAGCAGCGGGTCGATCAAGGCCATCGCGATCGCGGCGAACAGCAGCGTCAGCGCGGCCTGCGAGATGAGCACCAGGCCGTAGCCGAGGAAGAACCGGACCGCCTGCAGGTCGACCGTCGCGCGCGACATCAGCTGCCCCACCTGCTGGTGGTCGAAGAAGCCGAGCTCGAGCGCGAGCAGGTGCTCGTACACGCGATCGCGCAGATCGAGCTCGACGCCGAGCGACACGACGCCTGCCACGAGCCGGCGGGCTACCGTCAGGAACAGGCGCACGATGCCGGCGGCGGCGATCAGGATTGCGAGCAGCTTGAGCCTGTCGCGATCGTTCGCTTCGATTGCGTTGATCGCAGCGCCCATGAGCGCGGGGATCGCGACGGTTCCGGCCATCGCCAGCGCTGCCAGGAATCCCGAGAGCCAGACGCCGCGCCGATACGGGCGCAGGAACCTCAGCAGTCGGATGAAGGTGGCCACCGCGCCATTGTAGTTGCTTGGGCAATCACCTTGAGCGTGATGTAGCGCACGCGCGCTGGCGTTGCTCGCGCCGGTAACCTCAGCGCTGATGGCGGGTCCACCCGTGGGGCTGTGCGACAGTTGCCGCCACCAGCGCGTGGTGCGCAACACGCGCGGGTCGATCTTCTCGCTGTGCGAACGCTCCCGAGAGGACGAGCGCTATCCGCGCTATCCGCGCCTGCCGGTCCTGAGCTGCCCGGGGTATGAGCCTCGCGCGCCCGGCTGCGAGCCGGAGGCGGGCGAATGAACGCGACGTCCTCCGTCCAGCGCTGCTGGCCGACCACCGACCCGCTGTACATCGCCTACCACGACGAGGAGTGGGGCCGTCCGGTGCGCGACGAGCGCCGGTTGCTGGAGAAGCTGTGCCTCGAAGGCTTTCAGTCCGGCCTGTCGTGGCTGACGATCCTGCGCAAGCGCGAGCGCTTCCGCGAGGTGTTCGAGGGATTTGACGCCGAGCGGGTGGCGCGCTTCGGCAGCGCGGACGTCGAGCGGCTGATGGGCGACGCGGGCATCGTTCGCAACCGGACGAAGATCGAGGCGACGATCGCCAACGCGCGCGCGACGGTCGCGCTGCACGATGCGGGGGAGACGCTGTCGGACCTGCTGTGGTCGTTTGCTCCCGCGACGCCCGGACCCGCCCCGATGACCCTTCAGGAGATGCCGGCCAGCACCGCCGACTCCAAGGCGATGGCGCGCGAGCTCAAGCGCCGCGGCTTTCGCTTCGTCGGCCCGACCACCGCGTACGCGCTGATGCAGGCGTGCGGGATCGTCAACGACCACGTGGCCGGGTGCATCGTGCGGGCAGAGGTGGAGTCGGCGCGGGGGCGCTGAACTCTGCGCCTTCAAGCCGGCACGAGCGCGGGCGCCTCGATGACGACCGGCTCGGCCTCCTGCAGTCCCTTGGTGAAGTAGTCCTGCGGCGCCAGTTCGCCCAGCGCGATGAGGACGATCCGCAGGATGCCCTGGTGGGCGACGAGCACGGGGTGGTCGTGGGCGGCGAGCGCGTCGGCGGTCGCCGCACGTGCCCGCTCGAGGGCGGCTGCGAGCGGCTCGCTGCCGGGAATCGTCTTGCCGAACGGGTCAGCGCGCCAGTCCACGAACGCTCCGCCGAGCTTCGCCCGAGCCGCCGGGCGGTCGAGCCCCTCGAATGCGCCGTAGTCGACCTCGATCAGGCGCGGCTCGACGGTCAGTGCCGCGCCCGTCGCTTCGGCGATCGCCTCGGCGGTGTCGCGGGCGCGGATGAGCGGGCTCGTGTAGACGGCGTCGATCCCGCAGCCGGCGAGCTGCTCGGCGGCGCGGCGGGCCTGCTCGCGCCCGAGCTCGGTGAGCGGGATGTCGCGGCGCCCCGAGTAGATCATGCCCTTGGAGCTTTCCGTCTGCCCATGGCGCACGAGGGTGACGGCGCGGGCCACTAGCCAACGGGCTCCGGCGTCACCCAGCGCCGCTCGCGATCCGCGGCGTGTACCGCGTCGAGCAGCGCCTGCACGCGCAGCCCCTCCTCGAGCGACGGGTCCGGCGCCGCGCCCTCGCGGATCGCGGCGTGGAAGTTGCGCGCGACCTGGGCGAAGGCGTCCTTGGAGCTGGCTGCTAGCGGGCCCTCGGCGCTCAGCTCCTCGCCGGCGCGGCCCCACCAGAGGCGCTTGTCGGCGTCGAGCCGGACGCTGCCGCCGGCGCCGTAGACCTCGATCGTGTCGCCCTGCTTGTGGCGCGCGGTGGCGGTCAGGCTCAGCTGCACCAGGCCGCCGCCCGGCAGGCGCATGAGGATCGCGTAGGCGTCCTCGGCCGTGACGGCGTGCGCGCCGCCGTCCTGCGCTTCGCGCTCGCCGACGCCGATCGTCGTCGCGGCGGCGACCGACTCGACCTCGCCGAACGCCTCGAGCACGAGGTCGAGGTCGTGGACGCCATAGGCCTGCAGGCGCCCCCCGCCCATCGTCGCGTCCTGCACCCAGGTGAACGGACGCGAGCTGGCCTCGGCGTGGTCCGCGTGAACGAGCGAGATCGAGACCATCCGCGGCGGGCCGACGACCTCCTTGATGCGGTCGAGCAGCCGCGCGCGCGTCTGTTGCAGGCGCCGGCCGTAGTTGACGGCGCCGACGACGCCCGCCTCGCGGACCGCCGCGACGACCTCGCGTGCCTCTCGGAGGCTCGCCGCGAGCGGCTTCTCGCAGAGCACGTGCAGGCCGTGGCGCGCGGCGGCGATCGCCGTCTCGGCGTGCAGCGAGACCGGGGTGGCGACGTGAACTGCCTCGAGGCCGGGATGGTCGAGCAACTCACGAAGGTCGGACGTGCCGAGCTCGAGGCCGTGCTGCTCGGCTAGGCCCTGCGCGCGCTCCGGGCGCCGCGTCCAGACCGCCACGGGCTCGAACTCCTCGAGCTCGCTGTAGACGGGCAACGGGATCTTGGCCCCGTAGCCGCCGCCGACGATCGCGATCTTTACGGGAGAGGCAGGCACGCGCGACGCGCAGGATACGCAGCTCGATCAGCCGTGGCAGTGAAGGGCGCCCCCGCTGGTTGATAGCCTCAACCACCCCGGTTGCGCTCGGAAGCGCGAAAGGACTGTTGTGGGCGAGGCCAAACGGAACCTTTCGCTGTTCTTCTCGGCGCTGCTGTCAGCGCTGATCGGAGTCCTGTGTATCCCCGCGTCCGCGATCGCCGCCTCCGTAGGCGCGACACCGGCGATTCCGTGGCCGGGCGCGTCGGTGCAACTCGACATCAGCGGTTTCGAGCCCGGAGCCCGGGGCGTTGCGAGCCTGACCGGGTCGCGTTCCGTCAACGTCCGCGTCGATACGCGCGGACGCGCACGAGTCGTCCTGCGGGTGCCGGACACGGCGCGGCCAGGGCGACACGTCCTGCGCGTCCGGGCCGGCGGCCGCTCGGTTTCCACGGCGCTGTTCTTCGTCGCCGCCCGTCGGGCGTCGTCGACGATGGTCGCCCTATCTGACGGGCAGCGCGTGCTGCTCGATCCTTCGAGCGCCCGTGCGGGCGCCAGGTTCAGCCTGAAGGCGACGGGGTTCTCTCGCCGATCGACCCTCGATGTGCGTTTCGCCGGCACGAGGGTGGCGAGGAAGCGGCCGAACTCGAACGGCGACCTGACGATCGTCAAATCGGTGCCGAGGATCGCACCCGGTGCGCGAGTCGTGCGCGTCGTGTCGGGACGCACGGCCGTGAGTCTGCGCTTTGTCGTGCTCCGCTCGCCACCTCCGCCTCCGCCTCCGCCGCCGCCGGTCGTGGCGCCGCCTGCGGCGCCCGCAGACAGAACACCGCCAACGGTGGCGGTCACGGCTCCCGAAGCCGGCAGGGCGCTCAGCGGAGCTTCGGTCCCGGTCATTGCGGCGGCGAGCGACAACGTCGGTGTGAGCGCTGTCCAGTTCCGTCTCGACGGCAGGAATCTCGGTGCCGAGGACACGAGCGCGCCGTACTCGACGACGTGGAACACGACGACCGCGAGCGCGGGCAGCCACTCGCTCACCGCCGTCGCCCGCGACGCCGCGGCGAACGCCGCGGAGTCGATTTCCGTTGCCGTCACGGTCGACAACCAACCGCCAACGGTGTCGGTCACGGCGCCTGCGGGCGGCGCGGTGATCACCGGAGCCGCGGTCGCGGTGACCGCCGAGGCAAGCGACGACGTCGGCGTCGGCGCCGTCCAGTTTCGTCGCGACGGCACGGATATCGGGGCCCCGGACACGAGCGCCCCCTACTCGACGACCTTGGACGCGACGGGCGTGAGCGAAGGCGCCCACAAGCTCAGCGCGATCGCTCGCGACGTTGCCGGCAACACGACGACGTCGAGCGACGTGTCCGTCACGGTGGCCAACACGCACGTCATCGCAGCCGCCGGCGACATCGCGTGCGCGTCCAACGACCCGGACTGGAATATGGGCAACGGAACGCCGGGGGGCCACTGCCGTCAACGGGCGACATCCGACCTCATCTTCGGCAAGGGGTACAGCGACGTCCTGACGCTCGGCGACACCCAGTACGAATGCAACACGGCGGCCGAGTTTGCCGGGTCGTTCAATCTGACCTGGGGCCGGTTCAAGGGCATCATCCATCCGGCCCCAGGCAACCACGAGTACTACTCGGTGACGCGCCCGATGACCTGCCCGGTCGCCGGGGACTATTTCGGGTACTTCGGGGCGGCGGCCGGCGATCCGAGCAAGGGGTACTACAGCTTCGACATCGGCAACTGGCACGTGATTTCGCTGAACACGACCGATGCGAACTCAGCGGGATGTCCGCAGGTCTCCTGCGGGACCGGCTCTGCCCAGGAGCTGTGGCTGCGCGCCGATCTCGCCGCGCATCCGACCGCGTGCACGCTCGCGTACTGGCACCACCCGCTGTTCTCGTCCAAGCCGTTGGGCGTGGCGCCGGCAGCGCGGTCGTTCTGGAACGCCTTGGACGATCTCGGTGCAGATGTCGTGCTCAACGGTCACGTCCACAACTACGAGCGCTTCAATCCGCAGCGCCCGGACGGCGCGGCAGATCCCGCCGGCATCAGGGAGTTCGTCGTCGGCACCGGCGGCCATAGCCTCGAGAGCACGGTCGTCATGGGCTCGCCGCCGGCGGTCAACAGCGCCTTCAGGGCGCAGGCGTTCGGCGTCCTGGAGCTCTCGCTGAAGCCGACCGGCTATGACTGGCGGTTCGTCACCGCCGCAGGCCAGACTGCGGTCTCGGACAGCGGCAGCGACACCTGCCACTGATCGGCAGCGCGCGCTCGAGAGCCCACCTCTCCGAGCACTACACCAAAGTGCAGCACGGGTCGCGCGGCTACGCCATAGCCTGAGCAGCGAACCGATCTCCGACGCGTGATCGGCAACGCGCTGTGATCAAGACAAGACTGAACTTCTCACTGTTCTCGGCGCTGATCGGTGTGCTGTCACTTCCCGCTGCAGCGGGCGCCGCGACGGTCAGTGCGACGCCGGCGATCCCGTGGCCGCGCGCATCGGTGCGACTCCAGCTCAGCGGCTTTCAGCCGCGAACCAGCGGTGTCGCGAGCCTGAGCGGAGGGCGACCGATCAGCTTCGGCGTCGGTCCGAGTGGACGTGCGACCGTGGTCGTGCCGGTGCCAAGCACCGCGCGGCCAGGGCGCCACGCCCTGCACGTCCAGGCCGGCGGTCGCTCCGTCTCGACCGTGCTGTCGTTCGCCGGCGCGCGACGGGCGTCGTCGACGATGGTCGCCCTGTCGGGCGGCCAGCGGGTGCTGCTCGACCCGTCGAGCGCCCGTGCGGGGGCCAGATTCACCCTCAAGGCGTTCGGGTTCACACGCCGGTCGACCCTCGACGTGCGCCTCGGCGGCGCGCGGGTCGCGAGGAAGCGGCCGAACTGGAAGGGCGAGCTCACGATCCGCGCGTCGGTGCCGAAGGTCGCGCCCGGCGTGCGCTCCGTGCGGGTCGTCGCCGGCCCGACGGTCGTCGGGCTGCGCTTCCTCGTTCTCGCCCCGGTCACGCCGCGGCCGCCCCAACCGCCGCCGCCACCACCCGCGCCGTCGCCCCCGACGGCGGCGGATACAACCCCGCCCGCTGTGTCGGTGACGGCCCCCACGAGCGACGCGACGCTCGGCGCAGAGCCGGTCTCGGTGATCGCCGAGGCAAGCGACAACGTCGGCGTGAGCGGCGTCCAGTTTCGCCTCGACGGCAAGGATCTCGGCGCGCAGGACACAAGCGCGCCGTACTCGACGACGTGGGACACGAGATCCACGGGCAGCGGTCGTCACACGCTCACCGCCGTCGCCCGCGACGGCGCCGGCAACACCGCGACATCGAGTCCCGCTGTTTGGGTCACCGTAGACAGCGCGCCACCATCGGTCGCGGTTTCGGCGCCCGCGACAGATGGGACGTTGAGCGGATCCGCGATCCAGGTCAAGGCCACGGCAAGCGACAACATCGGCGTAAGCGGTGTCCAGTTCCGCGTCGATGGCAAGGATCTCGGCGCGGAGGACACGAGCGCGCCCTACTCGACGACCTGGGACACGACGACCGTCAGCACCGGCCGCCACGCGCTCACGGCCGTCGCTCGCGACGGCGCCCGGAACAGCACGACATCCAATCCTGCCGTCTCGGTCACGGTGGACAACACCGGGGTGCGCAGGATCGTCGCCGCCGGGGACATCGCCTGCTCGCCCGACGACGCGTTCTTCAACAACGGCGTGGGCCTGTCGGGCAACTGCCGCCAGATGGCGACGTCGGACCTCTT
>Ga0307502_10000089_pt1 | contig 23567 bp, 27 predicted proteins | sample 16_S_MG_FD_201364 | JGI IMG/M metagenome (GOLD analysis project Ga0307502, IMG submission 201364) | Soil microbial communities from Populus trichocarpa stands in riparian zone in the Pacific Northwest, United States - 16_S | ecosystem: Environmental > Terrestrial > Soil > Riparian zone > Trees... | reverse complement strand
CGTCATGGCGATCGTGGCCGTGCTCGTCTACGAGAAGCTCGGCCTGCAGGTGTTGCGCCGGGCCTGGCTGAACACCGACCAGCTGTGGGCGGCGACGTTCGTCATGGCCGCGGCGATCACGCTCGTCACGTAGGCGTTCAGCCTGGATCCAGGCTTACGCGCTGGAGTCGGCAGCCACCCGCGCCGGGATCATCGACGCGACCGGCGCGCGCTTCGGGTCGGCCTGCGCGCGCGACTGCAGCCGCCGGAACAGCACGATCCCGAGCACGAGGCCGACGGTCGTCGGGACGCCCCAGACGATGCCCTGGCCGAGCTGCGTCGCGATTGGGCCCGGGCAGGCACCGGACAGCCCCCAGCCGATGCCGAACAGCAGGCTGCCCGCGACGTGGCGTCGCTGGGGTGCGATCGTCTCCCACCCGACCCGCTCCCCCGTCAGCAGCGCGCGCGGCGCGCGCCGGCGCAGGAGCCACAGGCCGACAAACGCCGTCGTCACGGCTCCGCCGAAGAACAGGAACAGGTACGAGCTCTGGAAGAGCAGGCCCTCGCGGATGACTTCGGGGCTCGTCATGCCCGACCACGAGAGCACGACGCCGAAGACGATGCCGATCACGGCTCCTGCCACGCGCGTGCGCATCAACGAGCGCTCCTGTGTCACAGGGCGGACCACTAGATCAGCGCCGCGGTGATGAGGGTCACGACGATCGCGGTGGCGAAGAACGTCATCGTCGCGACAAGGCTCGCGGGCGACGCCATCGCGTTGCCGCTGAGTCCGTTACCGGAGGTGCATCCGCCGGCGATCATCGTGCCGAGGCCGGTAAGCAGCCCCGCGGCGAACAGGATGACGACGATGAGGATGGTGCCGCCGGTGCCGCTGAACGTGTCGGTCAGCCAGCCGTAGCCGTGGAAGTCCGGGCCTCCCGTCACCAGCGCGAAGCCGGCCGCCCCGACGACGAGGCCGAACAGCAACCACCCGAACGGACCGAAGGACAGGCGTCGCGCGCCGAGCGTATCGACGACGTTCGACCAGGCGCCCATGACGCCGAGGCGCTCGTTCATGAGCCATCGCATCGCGACGACGCACAGGCCGAGCAGCGGGCCGCCGATGAACCAGGGCAGTTGCGAATGCAGCATGCGAGCTCCCGCGGGGGAGAAAAAGGGCTATTGACGATCAAGAATAGCGTACATAGATCTGGGCAAGCGGTCGCTGTTGACCCGCCGCCGCGGCGATCTACCCACCGGTGCATGGAGTCATCCGCGGCTGCCGGCTACGTCGACGCACGGCCTTTGATCGCCGAGAACCTCAGACGCCTCAGCGCCCTGCGCCCGGAGGTGCCGGTGCTTAGCCTCTACCTCGATCTGGACCCGACCGAGTTCCCGACGCCGCGCCACCGCAGCTCCGCCTACACCTCGTTGCTCGACGAGGCGCACAAGCGCGTCGAGCAGTACGCGACCGACCACGAGGGCAAATCCTCGCTGCGGGCGGACGTCGAGCAGGCGTCCGCGTTCTTCGATCGCTACCAGCCCAAGCGCGGGCGCGGCGCCGTGATCTTCGCTGCCAGCGCAGCGGGCATCTTCGAGGCGTACACGCTCCCGCGTCCGACGCAGACGCGCATCGTCATCGACGACTCGCCATACGTCACACCGCTCGTCGAGGCCGGCGATACCCGCGATTGGCTCGTCGTCCTCGTCGACAGCCGCAGCGCGCGCTTTCTGCACGGCAACACCGATCACATCGAGGAATTCGAGCGCCTCGAAGATCCGCTTGCCGGCCGCCACGAGCGCAGCGGCCCTACAGACCACCAGCGCTGGGTCGAGCACCAGGTCGACCAGCATCTCAAGCACACCGCGCACGAGCTCGACCAGCACCTGCAGCGCGCCAACTTCGACCATGTGCTCGTCGGCGGCCCGCCGGAGATCGCGCCCCGCTTCGAGGAGACGATGAGCAACCCGGCGCGCGAGAAGCTCGCCGGCCGCTTCGAGATCGAGGTCCCGACCGCGCACGCGGATGGGGTCCGCCACGCGGCGATGCCCTGCTTCAAGGAGGATGAGCGCCGTCACGAGCGCGACGTGCTGGACCGTCTCGCCGAGCGTCTTGGCCGCGGCGAGCGCGCCGTCGCGGGCCTCGAGGACGTTCTGGCGATGCTCGAGCAATACCGCGTGGAGGTGCTCCTCTACGACGAGCGCTGGCAGCCGCAGGATCCTGGCGTGCTCGAGAAGGCGATCGAGGAGGCCATCGACCAGTCGGCGGAGGTCCTACCGCTCCGCCATCACCCCGACGAGCTCGCGCAGCGCGGCCAGATCGCGGCCGTGTTGCGGTACTGAGGGGGTGCATGGATCTTGGTAAGCGAGCAGGTGCGGCTTACCAAGGCGAAAGCTCTCAGCGGTACGGCACGACAGCGTCGCCGACCGCCACGCGCCCGCCCTCGAGCACCTCGCCGTAGATGCCGAACGCCAGCGGCTCGGTCGTGTCCAGGCCAGCGCGGTAGGAGCGCAGCAGGTCGAGCGTGGGCAGATCGACGAGCCCGCTCTCGGGATGGCGCGTCGTGATCGAGCAGCGTCCGACGTGACCCGCGAAGCGCACGACCGCGGCGCCGACCCGTACGGGCGCGCCGATCCACGCATCCTCTGCGTGTGCGGCCACACCGTCGATCTCGATCAGCATGCGGAAGCGGCGGGCGTCGATGTCCCGCGTCTCGGCGACGCGCGCGAGTCCACGCAGCGACGCGCGTGAGATGAGGCTCACCGCGCCCAGCCGGCCGCGGTCGACCCCCGAGCGGCCGATGCTCTCGACCAGCTGCAGCGCCTGGCCGATGTGCTCGGACAGGGCGCCCGACCACGCTCCGAGCACTGGTCTCGCCCTCGCGGGACGCGAGAAGAAGCGCGTGTCGATCGGCGCCCCGAGTTGCACCGTGCCACCCACGACCTCGCCATCCGGAAACGTCAGCGTCAGCGCTCGATCGCTGTGGCGGTAGTCGGCGACGACCGTGCTGAGCGTGCCGGCGTGCTTGCCGTTGACCATCCATCCGCGCTCGTCGACGAGGTAGAAGCGGCGGTTGTCGGGGGCTCCCGACGGCGTCAGCGTCAGCTCGCGCCGAGCAACCACGCGCAGGCCCTTGACGGGCGTCGTCGCCAGCGCGGTCACTGCTGCGGTCACGGCCGCAGCATCCCACGGGCGCAGATCCGGCTGCGCTCTGCGCGGGTGCCTCGAGCTCGAGTACGTCCAACGACCAGATCTCGCTGCTCGTCCTGACCGGGGCCGTCCTGGGGACTGCCCCCCCGCGTACTATCGCGCACGTGTGCTCGTTGAGTCTGCTGCCCGACTACTCAAATCAGGCGCGGACGTATGACGAGACGCGCGCGGCCAGCCCCTCGGTGCTCGGCCCGTTGCGCGAGGCGCTGGACGGTGCTCCGGGGCGCCGACTCGCCGACATCGGCGGAGGGACCGGCAACTACTCGCGGGCGTTGCGCGGCGAGGGTTGGGATCCGGTTGTCGTCGATCGCGAGCCGGCGATGCTCGCGCTGGCCGCGGCCACGGGGCTGGACACGCTCGCCGGCGATGCTCAGCAGTTGCCGCTGGACGACGAGAGCGTTGACGCGGCGATGCTCGTCTCGATGCTGCACCACGTCGAGGAGCCCGCCCGTGCGCTCGCCGAGGCGCGCCGGATCCTGCGGCCGCGCGGGCGGCTCGCGGTCATGGTCTTCACGCGCGAGGACCTCTCCGGGCTGTGGTTCGGCGACTACTTCCCGTCGCTGCGTGAATGGATCGTCAGCGGCCACCTGATGCTCGCCGATCTGCTTGCGCTTCTGCCGGGCGCGCGCCGGCTGGCAGTCGAGTTCGCCGATCTGCAGGACGCCTCGCTCGCGGCGATGGCGGGGTATCCCGAACGCGTCGCCGACCCGCGCTGGTATCGCCAGACCAGCGTCTTCGAGCGGCTCCAGCGTGACCACCCCGAGCAGACGCGCGCAGGCCTGCAGCGGCTGAGCGCCGACCTCCAGGCGGGCATCGCTCCAAGCACGCGCGGGCTCGGCAGCGTGCTCGCGTATGTGAAGCCCGCCGCCCGTCAGTAGTCCATGGCGGCGCTCAGCGGCTTCAGCCAGGCAGCCTCGCCACCGGTGACCAGCGCCGCGTAGCGGCCGCCCTGCTCGAGCAGCTCGTCGTGGCGGCCGCGCTCGACGATCCGCCCGCCGTCGAGGACGACGATCTCGTCGGCGTCGCGAACCGTCGACAGGCGGTGGGCGATCGCGATCGTCGTCCGACCTTCCGCGAGCTGGTCCAGCGCCTCCTGAACCGCGCGCTCGGTTTCGCTGTCGAGCGCCGAGGTTGCCTCGTCGAGCACGAGCACCGGTGGGTTGCGCAGGATCGTCCGCGCGATCGCGATGCGCTGCTTCTCGCCGCCGGAGAAGCGGTAGCCGCGCTCGCCGACGACGGTGTCGTAGCCCTCGGGAAGCGAGGAGATGAGCTCGTGGATCCGTGCGGCGCGAGCCGCCCGAACGAGCTCGTCGTCGCTCGCCTCGGGCCGGGCGAAGCGCAGGTTCTCGGCGATCGAGGCGTGGAAGAGGTACGTCTCCTGGGAGACGAGGCCGACCGTGCGCGCGAGCGACTGAAACGAGAGATCGCGCACGTCGACACCGTCGATCGCGACGCGGCCACCGGTGACGTCGTACAGGCGCGCGACGAGGTAGCCGAGCGTCGTCTTGCCCGAGCCCGTCTCGCCGACGATCGCCGTCTTCGTGCCGGGCGCGACGACCAGATCGACGCCGTCGAGGGTCTGCACGCCGTCCTCCTCGTAGCGGAAGGAGACGTTCTCGAATGTCACTTCGCCCCGGACCGTGCGCGGATCGAGGTCGACGGCGTCCGGGCGCTCGGTGATCTCGACCGGCAGGTCGAGGTACTCGAAGATCCGGTCGAACAGCGCGCGTGAGCTCTGCACGTCGATCGAGACGTTCAGCAGCGAGCCGATCGGAAACAGCAGCCGGGTCTGCAGCGTCGTGAACGCGACGACGGTGCCGATCGAGATCGCGCTGGAGCCGCCGGCGATCGTGAGTCCCGCGAACAGGTAGACGAGCGCCGGCATGACCGAGAAGCTCATCTGGACCGAGGCCATCCGCCAGCGCCCGGCCATCCGAGACTGCACTTCAAGGTCGGCGAGGTCCGCGGACTCGGCGGTGAAGCGGTCGGCGAGCTCGTCGGTTCGGCCCATCGTCTTACCGAGCAGCACGCCCGAGACCGACAGCGACTCCTCGACGAGCACGCTGATGTCCGCCAGCCGTCCCTGGCGCTTGGAGACGATCCGCTTGCGCTCGTGACCGACGCGGCGCGTGAGCCAGACGAAGAACGGCAGCAGCGCGAGGCTGAAGACGGCCAGGCGCCAGTCCAGCAGGATCATCGCGACGATCGTGGCGAGCACGGTCGTTGCGTTGGACACGATCGACGTCGCGGTGCTCGTGACGACGTTCTGCACGCCACCGATGTCGTTGGCGACCCGCGACTGCACCTCGCCGGTGCGGGTGCGGGTGAAGAACGCGAGCGACAGGCGCTGCAGGTGACGGTAGACCGACGCCCGAAGGTCGTGCATGACGCGCTGGCCGACGAGGTTGGACAACCAGGTCTGGGCGACCCCGAGCGCGCCCGTGAGGATCGAGATCGCGATCATCCCGCCGACAAGCCAGGCGAGCAACTGCGTGTCGTTCTGCGGGATCGCCGTGTCGAGCACGTCGCGCAGCAAAAACGGCGTGATCATCGCCAGGCCGGCGGAGAGCGCGATCAGCCCGAGCACCGACGCGAGCCGCGCTCGGTAGGGCCTGAAAAGACGTGCGATACGGCGTGTCTGCGAGCTTGTCCCGATGCCAACAGGCTAACTGATTGCGCGCGCAACTACAAGTCGCTGGGCGATACTGCGGCTGTGCCGCCGCCCGCGCTCTTCAGCTTCGAGCAGGTGAGCGTGGGCCCGCGCGAGGCACGCCGGCTCGAGCGACTCGACGCATCGCTGCCCGACGGCGGGCTGACGGTCGTCGCCGGGCCGTCGGGCTCTGGCAAGTCGACGCTGCTGCGGCTCTGCAACCGCCTCGAGGTACCGAGCGAGGGGTGCGTGCGTCACCGCGGCGACGACATCGCACAGCGCGACCCGCTCGAGCTGCGGCGCGAGGTCGCGATGGTCTTTCAGCGCCCCGTGACCTTCGCCGGCACAGTGCGCGACAACCTGCGCGAGGCCGCTCCGGCGCGCGATGACGACGACGCGCTTGCCGAACTGCTCGAGCGTGCGGGCCTGCGGCGCGCCTTCCTGGAGCGCGACGCCGGCGAGCTGTCGGGCGGCGAGGCGCAGCGCGTGTGCCTGGCTCGTGCGCTGGCGACGCAGCCGCGCGTGCTGCTGATGGACGAGCCGACGTCGTCGCTGGACGGCGAGGCCGCGGCGGTGCTCGAGCGTCTGGCGCGCGAGCTCGTCGACGACGGGACGCCGGTCGTGTGGGTCACGCACTCGCAGGAGCAGATGCGCCGGCTCGCCGATCACGTGCTGCTGATCGCCGTCGGGCACGTCGACCGCAGCGGCTCGGCACCGGAGGTGCTCGGCGATGGGCGATGACGTCGGCTTCGAAGGGCTCGCCGCATCGCTCGTGCTCGTCGCCGTCGCGCTGGCGATCGGCTGGCGCTTGCGGTTGCGCATCCAGCGCGACCTCGTGGTGTCGGTCGTGCGCGGGTTCGCACAGCTGATCGCCGTCGGCGCCGCGCTCGCGATCGTCATCGAGCCGAAGACCCCGCTCGTCTGGTCGTGGCTGTGGGTGGTCGGGATCGTCGTGTTCGCGGCGGCGACCACGCGCCGCCGCGCGCCCGCCGTGCCGGGCCTGTTCTGGATCTCGCTCGTCGCGAACGGCGCGTCGGCCGCGATCGGCTTCGCGGTCGCCTTCGGCCTGGGCATGTTCCCGGTCGAGGGCCGCACGCTCGTTCCCGTCGCGGGGATGCTGGTCGGCAACTCGATGAAGTCCGCGATCGTCGTCGCCGAGCGGCTCGTCGAGGCGCTGTCCGAGGGCCGTCAGGAGGTCGAGGCGCGCCTCGCGCTCGGCCAGCCGTGGTCAGCCGCGTCGCGTCCGATCGTTCGCGGCGTACTGCGGACCGCGCTGTCGCCGCAGATCGAGAACACGAAGGCGCTCGGCATCGTCTTCCTGCCCGGCGCGATGACCGGGCTGATCCTCGCGGGCGTCGACCCGGTCGATGCGGTCCTCGTCCAGCTCGCGCTGATGTACCTGATCCTCGGAGGTGTCGCGACGACGACGGCGGTGACGGCGCTCGGCGCCGTGCGGCGATTGTTCACCGCCGACCATCGACTCGTGGCGCTGCCGCGATCGACGCGCGACACGGGGTGAACGGCACACCGGCGGCGCTCTCGCCCGCGCGGGTGCTCAGCTCAAGAGCGCTCGGTTCGGCAGGTGTAAGGACCCTGCGTGCCCGTCAGGCTGCCGTCGTCCAGGCGCCGGACGAGGACCGCGCCGCGGCAGGAGATCGGCCACCAGTTGCGCTTGCGGTGTGCGGCGTCGGGCACCAGACGCGCCTTGAAGCGGCAGTTGACGGCCGTGGCGTCGCGCCGGTCGCAGCTCTGCGCCGGCTCGACCCACAGCCGTGCGGTGTGAAAGAACTGCGACCGCTCGTCGTGCAGCAGCACGCGCGGCGCCCCACGCGGCACGGCGCGAACCACGTACGCCCGCGCATCGCGCTTGCTGACGAAGGCGGCGCTGGCGGGAGAGACCGCGCCACCCGCGACTGCGACCGCCAGTGCGATCGCGATTAGAGGCTTCGTCATCAACACCGTTCAGCTCCGCCCGTCCGACGATACTCCACCGTTCCGGCGTGGCAGTCGGAGGCCGCGTCGATCTTTGACGCGGAGCTGTCGATTTCGTCGCTCCCCGTTCGTCTTATGGGCGACCATTCCGAGCAGGAGGAAGCGATGAAGTACATGATGCTGATTCATCAAGGCGCCGCCCCGACGCCACGGTCGCCGGAAGAGTGGGCGAGCCTCTCGGAGGACGAGCAGAAAGAGGTCTACGGCGCCTACCGGGCGATCAACGAGACTCCCGGCGTCAGCCCCGGCGTACAGCTGGCGCCCCCCGAGACGGCCACGACCGTGCGAGTGCAGGACGGCAAGCCGCTGATCACCGACGGGCCGTTCGTCGAGATGAAGGAGGCGGTCGGCGGCTACCTCTTCTTCGACGCCGACGACCTTGACGCTGCGATCGAGTTGGCCACGCAGATCCCGGCGGCGCGCATGGGCGGCGCGATCGAGGTGCGCCCGGTGGTGGAGCGGTAGCGATCCTCGAGCAGGCCTTCCGCGATCAGTGGGGACATGTTCTCGCTGCACTGATCGGCTTTCTCAACGACTTCGACCTCGCCGAGGAAGCCGCGCAGGAGGCGTTCGCGATCGCCGCTGAGCGCTGGCCGCGAGACGGAGTCCCCGCCAGCCCCCGAACGTGGCTGCTGACGACGGCGCGCAACCGTGCCATCGACCGCATGCGCCGCGATCGCACGCTGGCCGCGAAGACTCGCCTGCTCCAGGTGCCCGAGACGGCGCCGGACAGCGTGGACGAGACGACCGTTCCAGACGAGCGACTCGAGCTCGTCTTCACCTGCTGTCATCCGGCACTCGCCACCGACCTGCAGGTCGCTCTTACCCTGCGGACGCTCGGTGGCCTGACCACCGGCGAGATCGCCCGCGCCTTCCTCGTCGCAGAGCCGACGATGGCGCAGCGGCTGGTGGGGGCCAAGCGCAAGATCAAGGCCGCCGGGATCCCGTTTCGGGTGCCTGCGGACCACCTGCTGCCCGATCGGCTCTCCGCCGTGCTCGCGGTCGTCTACCTGATCTTCAACGAGGGCTACGGTGGCCGCCGGGAGCTGGCGGCCGAGGCGCTCCGGCTCGGGCGGGCGCTCGCCGAGCTGATGCCCGACGAGCCCGAGGTGCACGGTCTGCTGGCGATGATGCTGCTGCACGACGCGCGCCGCGCGGCTCGGTTTCGGGAGGGCGACCTGGTGTTGCTCGCCGACCAGGACCCCTCGCTCTGGGACACCGCGAAGATCGCCGACGGACGGGCGCTGCTCGACCGCGCCCTCGCGCTGCGTGGACGGGGTCCCTACGTCGTGCAGGCGGCGATCGCTTCCCTGCATGCCGACGAGCCGCGCGACTGGCCCCAGATCGCCGCGCTCTACGGCGAGCTTGCCCGTCTCACCGACTCGCCGGTCGTCGAGCTGAACGGGGCCATCGCCGTCGCCGAGGCGGATGGCCCCGTGGCGGGGCTCGAGATCGTCGATCGCCTCGCCCTCGAGGACTTCCGCTACCTGCACGCCACGCGGGGCGAGCTGCTGCGCCGCCTCGGTCGAACGCAGGAGGCCCGCGACGCCTACCGCCGTGCGCTGGCGCTCGTCCACGACGACGCCGAGCGGCGCTTGCTCGAACGGCGGCTGGCCGAGCTCGGCGCCGCCTGAGAACAGGTCGCAGTGGTCGCGCGGCCCGGGCGCTGCGAAGATCGCTGGATGAGCACCGACGTTGCGCGCGGACAGCAGCGACGCATGACGGCGGTTCTGCGCGACGAGGAGACCGTCACGCCGCTGGAGCTGTTCTTCGACCTCGTCTTCGTGCTCGGGCTGACCCAGTGCACGGCGCTGATGGCCGCCGAGCCGACGTGGGAGGGGCTCGCCAAGGGCCTGCTCGTGCTCGGCGTGATGTGGTGGTCGTGGGTCGGCTACTCATGGCTGACGAGCGTGCTCGATCCCGAGGAGGACGCGGTCCGGCTCGTGATCTTCGCTGCGATGGCGGCGCTGCTCGTCGTCGGGCTGTGCGTGCCGCACGCGTTCGACGACGCGGCGCTGATCTTCGCGCTTGCGTACGCCCTCGTCCGCGTCGCGCACATCGCGCTGTTCATGCTCGCCAGCAGCGAGGATCCGCTCTTTCGCAAGTCCGTCGTCCGCCTCGCGATCAGCACCGCGATCGGCGTCGGGCTGCTCGTAGCGGCGTCGTTCGCCGACGGCCTGCTGCAGGGCGGGCTGTGGGCGCTCGCGCTGGCGCTCGACATGGGCGGGACGTACCTGATCGACGCCGAGGGCTGGACGCTCGTACCGCATCACTTCGCCGAACGCCACGCGCTGATCGTGATCATCGCCATCGGGGAGTCGATCGTCGCGGTCGGTGTCGGCGCCGATGCGAAGGTCGATCTCGGCATCGTGCTTGCGGCGACCCTCGGCACGGCGGTCGCGGCGGCGCTGTGGTGGCTGTACTTCGACATCGTCGCGCTCGTCGCCGCGCGGCGGCTCGCGGAGGCGCAGCCGGGGCGCCACCAGAACGAGATGGCGCGCGACTCCTACTCCTATCTGCACTTCCCGATGGTCGCCGGAATCGTGCTCGTCGCGCTGGGGATGAAGAAGACGCTCGGCCACGTCGAGGACCCGCTGAAGCTCGTGCCGGCCACCGCTCTGCTCGGCGGCACCGCGATCTACCTGCTCGCCCATGTCGCCTTCCGCTACCGCCACATCCACACGCTGAACACGCGGCGGCTCGCCCTCGCCGCCGCGCTCGTCGCGTTCATCCCGGTAGCGGTCGAGATCCCGGCCCTGGCGACGCTGGGCGTGCTAGCAGCCGCGCTCGCGATCCTGATCGCGATCGAGACCCACAACTACGGCGACGCGCGCAATCGCGTCCGTCATGAGCTGCGCCACGAAGGCGGCTGAGGGGCCGAGCGCGATCAGCCGCGCTTCGCGGTTCGCGCCAGCTTCACGCGGCTGACCTGGTCGAGCGAGACCTTGCGCAGCCGCACGATGTCTGGCGTCACCTCGATGCACTCGTCCTCGCGCAGGAACTCCAGCGCCTGGTCGAGCGACAGCTTGCGGGGCGGCACCAGGCGCACGAGCTCGTCGGCGGTCGACGAGCGGTGGTTGGTCAGGTGCTTCTCCTTGACCGCGTTGACGTCGAGGTCGTTGGAGCGGCTGTTCTCGCCGACGATCATGCCCTCGTAGACCTCCTCGCCGGGGCCGACGAACATCGTCCCGCGCTCCTGCAGGTTGAACAGCGCGAACGAGGCCACCTTGCCGCGGCGGTCTGCCACGAGCGCCCCGGTCGGACGCGTGCGCAGCTCGCCGAACCACGGCTCCCAGCCCTCGAAGACGTGGTGCAGCAGCCCCGTGCCACGGGTCTCGGTGAGGAACTCGGTGCGAAAGCCGATCAGGGCGCGCGCCGGAACGAGCTGCTCCATCCGCACCCACCCAGTGCCGTGGTTGACGAGCGCCTCCATCCGTCCCTTGCGCAGCGCGAGCAGCTGGGTCACGACGCCGACGTACTCTTCCGGCACGTCGATCGCGACGCGCTCGACCGGCTCGCAGAGCTTGCCGTCGACCTCGCGCGTGACGACCTGCGGCTTGCCGACCGTCAGCTCGTAGCCCTCGCGGCGCATGATCTCGACCAGGATCGCGAGCTGCAGCTCGCCGCGACCCTGGACTTCCCAGGTGTCCGGCCGCTCGGTGTCGTAGACGCGCAGCGACACGTTGCCGACGAGCTCGGCGTCCAGCCGCGCGCGCACCTGGCGGGCGGTGAGCTTCGAGCCATGCTTGCCGCTCAGCGGCGAGGTGTTGATCCCGATCGTCACCGACAGCGACGGCTCGTCGACGGTGATGACCGGCAGCGGGCGAGGGTCCTCCGGATCGGCGAGCGTCTCGCCGATCGTGATGTCCGCCATGCCCGCCACGGCGATGATCTCGCCCGGTCCGGCCTCCTCGGCGTCGACGCGGTCCAGGTTGTCGGTGACGTAGAGCTCGGAGATCTTCGCCTGCTCGATCGTGCCGTCGGCGCGACACCACGACACCTGCTGGCCCTTGCGGATCGTGCCGTGGCGCACGCGGCAGAGCGCCAGGCGCCCGACGTAGGGCGAGGCATCGAGGTTGGTCACCTGCGCCTGCAGCGGATGGTCGGGCTCATACGACGGCGGCGGGATGCGCTGCACGAGCAGATCGAGCAGCGGCTTGAGCGAGTCGCCGAGGTCGTCGGGGTCCAGCGACGCGTGGCCGGCCTTCGCGTTGGAGTAGACGATCGGGAAGTCGATCTGCGACTCGTCGGCGTCGAGGTCGAGGAACAGCTCGTAGACCTCGTCGACGACCTCGTCAATCCGTGCGTCCGGGCGGTCGACCTTGTTGACGACGAGGATCACCGGCAGGCGCGCCTCGAGCGCCTTGCGCAGCACGAAGCGCGTCTGCGGCAGCGGGCCCTCGCTGGCGTCGACGAGCAGCAGGATCCCGTCGACCATGTACAGGCCGCGCTCGACCTCGCCGCCGAAGTCCGCGTGTCCGGGCGTGTCGACGATGTTGAGCTTCACGTCGCCGTGGATGACCGACGTGTTCTTGGCGAGGATCGTGATGCCCTTCTCGCGCTCGAGATCCATCGAGTCCATGACCCGGTCCTGGACGTCCTGACCGACGCGAAACGCGCCCGATTGCCAGAGCATGGCGTCGACGAGCGTCGTCTTTCCGTGGTCGACGTGAGCAACGATCGCGACGTTGCGCAGGTCATTTCTTGTTGCCGGCATAGGCAAGCAGCGTAGTGACCCGCTACCGTTCTCCCTGAAAGGCCGGGCAAGGTGCCCGGCGAAGCAGTGCCAGCGCCCGTGTCGTTGCCTTGAAAGCATCCTCGGGGAACGCAGCACACCATCCGAGGAGTACCGCAAGACATGGCTACCGGAACCGTGAAGTGGTTCAGCGACGACAAGGGCTTTGGCTTCATCAGCCCCGATGACGGACAGAAGGACTTGTTCGTGCATCACACCGGCATCGTGGGCGAGGGATACCGTTCGCTCGCCGAGGGGGCAAAGGTCAGCTACGACGCCGAGGCCGGCGACAAGGGGCCCAAGGCGGTCAACGTTCAGGCGCTCTGATCGCCGCGGACCGGGCCGCTCGACATCCCGGAGTATTCGCTGTTTCGAAGGCGACCGCCTGACGCGGTCGCCTTCGTGCTGTCTGGGCGAGCCGTTCACACCCACCGGGTCGCGGTCCGTATCGTGCGGCGCCTCCCGCCGTGCGCAGCCCAGCCGCCCTCCACCGCTCGCCCCGGGCGCTCGGATCCATGCGCCTGAAGCCGTCTCCGCGCTGGGAGCTTCTTGCGCTCGCCGCGCTCACGGCTGCCGCCGTCGCCGGCTTTGTCCTGTACCCGACCTATCCGAACTACGATTCGCTGTACTCGCTGCTGTGGGGGCGCGAGATCCTCGACGGGCAGCTGCCGTCGTTCGACGCCTACCGCGCGCCGACGCAGCATCCACTGTGGGTCGCGATCAGCGTCCCGATCTCGGCGCTCGGCGCCGCTGGCGACCGCGTCCTGCTCGGGCTCTGCATCCTGTCCTTCGTCGCCCTCGTGGCAGCGATGTATGCGCTCGGCAAGAAGGCGTTCGGCTGCGCCGTCGGGCTCGTCGCGGCGCTGCTGCTGCTCAGCAGGCTGGACTTCCCGTTCTTCGCGGCGCGCGGCTACATCGACGTCCCGTACCTCGCGCTTCTCCTGTCGGCGGCCGCGCTGGAGGTCCACCGGCCCCGCCGCGGCGGCGCCGTCTGGGTTCTGCTGACGCTGGCCGGTCTCCTACGCCCGGAGGCTTGGGTGCTCGCGGGCCTCTATGCGATCCGGATCGCGTGGGGCCGGCCGCTGCGCCAGTGGATCGGCGCCGGCCTCATCTGCGCGCTCGCGCCGGTGACCTGGGCGCTGAGCGACTGGATCGTGACCGGCTCGCCGATCTATTCGCTGCAGTACACGACCGAGCTCGCGGCCCAGCTCAATCGGCGCCAGTCGCTCACCGAGCTGCCCGGCGTCACGCTGCGCTTCCTCAGCGAGCTGACCAAGCCGCCGGTGTTCGTCGCCGGCCTGGCAGGGATCGTGCTCGCCTGGCGGATGGTGCCGCGCGAGCGCCTGCTCGTCCCACTCACGCTGCTGCTGTGGGGCACGGGCATGTTCCTCGCCGTCTCCCTGCGCGGCTTCTCGGTCATCAACCGTTACCTGCTCGTCTCGGCGCTCGCGCTGATGCTGTTCGCCGCCTTCGCGCTCGCCGGCTTTGGCCGGCTGCCAAGCGGCAGTCGCGCTCGCCGGGCGTGGGCGGCGGGCTCGCTCGCCGTGGTGGTCGCCGGCGTCGCGTACACGGCGCTGAACTTCAACCCCGCGTACATCGATCGCGAGCTGCACCTGCGCGAGAGCGTCCGCGAGGACCTGACCGCGCTCCTCGCCTCGCCATCGGTACGCGCCGCCCGCTCGTGCGGCCCGATCACGCTGCCCAACCACAAGCTCGTCGCCGACGTGCGCTGGATCGCGGACGCAGGCGTCGACGGCGTGCTCGCCCGCAGCGATCCGCGCACGGCCGCACGCAGCCGCCGTGGCGGCGTCGCGATCCTCGTCACCGGCGGGACGCTCTTTCTCAAGCATCCGGCCTACGGCCCGTTCGACCAGATCGGAGACTCGCCGCTCGTCCAGCTGCCGCCGCCCGGCTTCATGCGCGCCCGCGTCGGGCGCAACTTCACCGCCTACGTTCGCTGCTGACCGCGCGTGCTACGCGGGCACGAGCTGCTTGCTTGCCTGACGCTCCCTGCTGACCTTCACGACATCCCAGACGAGGCCGAGCCGCTCCATCGCCGCGATGACGAGCGCGCTCGTGTCGAGCGCGCGCTCATACCAGCGCAGGCCGTGGGCTGCCGAGGTCGGGAACGCGTGATGGTTGTTGTGCCATGCCTCGCCGAAGGACAGCGGCGCCAGCCAGGCGAGGTTGCGTGACTCGTCGCCGGTCTCGAAGCGGCGGCGGCCGAAGAAGTGGCACAGCGAGTTGATCGAGAACGTGACGTGGTGCAGGAGCAGGATCCGTACCGCCCCTCCCCACAGAAGGCCGGTCAGTCCGGCCTGCAGCGAGCCGCCCAGCGCCCAGCCCATGCCGAACGGGGCCAGCAGCCCGAGCGCGATCCACAGCAGCGTCGTTCGATCGATGAATCGGATCACCGGGTCGGCGATCAGGTCGGGCGCGTAGCGCGCCTTGTTGCCGCGCTGTGTGTGCAGGAACAGCCAGCCCAGGTGCGCGTGCGCGAGACCGCGCAGCGCGCCCCGGAGGCCGTGGCCGTGGTCCACGTGGGGGCTGTGCGGGTCGCCCTGCTGGTCGGAGAAGGCGTGGTGCTTGCGATGGTCTGCGACCCAGGCGGTGATCGGACCCTCGATCGCTGCGGTACCGAGAATCGCCAGCGCGGCGCGCACCGGCTTGCTCGTCTTGAAGGCGCGGTGGGTGAAATGGCGATGAAAGCCGACGGTGATGCCCAACCCGGTGAGCACGTAGAGGACGGCGAAGACGACGAAGTCGTGCCAATGCAGCAGGCTTTCCCACGCCTGCCACGCCACGAGTCCCAGGGCAAGCAACGGCACCGCGGTCACGGTCCCCGTCGCGATCCGATCAGCCCGCTCGTTCGCGCATGGCTCGATGTCCTGCGCGCACACGGCGCTTTGCATCCCGTCCCTTTCGGTTGACAGCCACCGAGCCGTTCCGACCCGGGAGCCGCTGAGCACACGGTAGCGCCTCATCCAGCTCAAGGCAGCGAAGATCTGGCTACGCCGAGCCGGTGCTCGTCCGGGTCTTGAGCTCGGCGATCTCGCGTGCCATCGCGTCGACGACTGCGTCGAGCTCGGAGATCGCGGTCACGTCTCCGTCGCGCAGCAGCTCGGTCGCCATCCGCGCTTCGGCGAGGCCCTCCTCGATGCGCCCGAGCGACTCCTCGATCGTGGTCACGTCCATCGATCGGCGAGATTACCTGCCGGGCTACGCGGCGTGCAGTGCCGCGCCGAGGTTCGAGCGCGCGCGGATGATGAGCGACTTCGTCGCGGGCACCGTCGTGTGCAATGCGAGCGCCGTCTCGGCGTGGGACCGCCCGTCGAACTCGCGCAAGACGAGCGCCATGCGCTGGCGCTCGGGCAGGCGGCCGATCTCTGCGACGAGCTCGCGGATCTCCTCGCGCTCGGCGACGCAGTGCGCGGGGTCGGCGTCGGGCACCACGGCCAGACCGATCTCGTCGTCGTAGCAACCGGCGCGTTGCGGTGTGCGCAGCTCGTCGAGGGCACGGTTGCGGACGATCATGTACAGCCATGGGCGAAGGACCATCGGCCGGTCGGTGACGCGCAGGCCGCGATAGGCGCGGATCAAGGCGTCCTGGACGATGTCGTCGGCCTCGTGGCCTGAACCGTTGAGCATGCGCCGCGAGAAGGCGGTCAAGGCGGTGCGGTAGCGACGATCGATCTCGCTGAAGGCGGCTTCGCTGCCGGCCCGGAAGCGGGTCACAAGTTGGTCGTCGGAGAGGCTGGGGCGGGGCTGGTCGATCATTGGGGGCTCCTTGCCGATGGGTCTACGTCGTCACGATCCCGCCGCGGGCCCCGCTTGCGGGCGCTCCCGGGGTCACACCTTGCCCTCTTAGGTGTGGCGCTTGTGCACCGAGGGTGGCTTGACGACCCGGCGATAAGCTCAATCGCGTGGCAGACCCATCACCGCTCGCGGCCCACGCCGCAACGCCCTCCGAACTGCGCGAGCGCATCGAGGCCGAGCGGGAAGGAACGCCGTTCCTCGTCCTGCGCGACGGCGACGGCGCCCAGCGCCTGTTCGTCCTCGAACCGGAGCTCAAGCGCGTATCGATCGGCCGCAGCGCGGGCAACGACGTCGCGCTCGGCTGGGACACCGAGGTCTCGCGGCTGCATGCCGAGCTCGAGCGCCTCGGCGACGAGTGGACGGCCAGCGACGACGGCCTGTCGCGCAACGGCTCGTTCGTCAACGGCCAGCGCATCTCCGGCCGCCACCGCCTGCGCGACGGCGACGTGCTGCGGGTCGGCCGAACGCAGATCGCCTACCGGGTTCCGGAGCCGTCGGATTCCAACCCGACGGCCGTCGCCGGCAGCCGCCCCGATCTGCCGACGCTGAGCTCGACCCAGCGCTCGGTGCTGACCGCGCTGTGCAGGCCCTACAAGGAGACCGAGCTCGCGACCCCGGCGACGAACCGCCAGATCGCCGAGGAGCTCTACCTCTCGATCGACGCCGTGAAGGCTCACCTGCGCACACTGTTCGGCTACTTCGGCGTCGACCACCTGCCGCAGAACCAGAAGCGCTCCTACCTCGCCATGCGGGCGCTGCAGGACGGCGTCGTCGCGCGACGCGACCTGTAACGAACCATTACTAGCGCGTGAACCGCACGCGCTGGATCGCGTCCTCGTCGGAGGCGAGCGTGAACCAGACCGAGTGACCCTTGGTGACGTCGAGGGCGAACGGGCGCCTGCCGGTCTCGATGTTGTCGATCACCTTGCGGCGGTCGGGGTCGATGCGGATGAGCCTGTTGGCGTCGCGCGCGGTCGCCCACACCGAGCCGCCGCCGACGGCGACCTGTGTCGGGGAGTAGTCGACGTCGATCCGCTTCGTCTCGCCAGAGCGCGGGTTGATGCGGGTGATCGTGTCGCTGCCCCGCGTTCCGACCCAGATCGCCTTTTCGCCGAAGCTGATGCCCTGCGGCAGCCCGTCGACCGGGATCTCCTTCCTGGCGCCGCTGGCGATCGCGATCCGCAGCACGCTCTTCTTGAAGCGCTGCGAGACCCAGAGGGCGCCCTTGGCGACGGTGATGTACTGCACGCCGCCTGGAACGTCGATCGACTGCTGGCCGAAGGAGCCCGGCGAGACCCTGACGATGCTCTCCGGTCGCCGGATCTTGCCCGGACCGCGCACCGCGACCCATATGTCGCCCTCGCCGGTCGTGACGACGACCGGCTCGCCGGACGAGGCGATCTGCGTGCGGCCGATCCGGCGCGTGTTGCGCTTGCTGATCTGGATGAGCGATCGCGTCGGCAGGCCCTTCACCACCCAGATCCCGCCCAGGCCGGCGGTGACCGACTTTCCGCCCTTGCCGATGCCGACGCGGTCGCGCTTGCGCGTGACGGGGTCGTAGGTCTGCACCTGCGTGGCAGCGAGGGCCCAGACGCGGCCGTCGGCGATCGTCAGCGAGTTGGGCCGCGGCCCGACGAAGACGGGCTTGTCGGCGATCGCCGTCGGCTTCTGCCGTGGCGGCGTCGGCGTGGCGGTGGTCTCGGCCGTCGTCTTGGGCGTGTCGTCACCGCCCCTGGACAGGATCACGGCGAGGGCGGCGGCCAGCAGTGCCGCGGCAGCTCCGGCGATCACGAGCTTTGCGCGGATCGATCCACCCCAACGGCCACGTCCAGGCCGGCCAGGCCGTCCCGGCGCCACGGCCGTCGCGGCGGTCTGAAGCTCGCGGTCGCCGAGCGGCGAGAGACGCGTCTCGCTCTCATCCGCCGGCGTTCCCGACGCGAACACCGTCGCGGAGGAGGTCAGCGATGCGACGCCGGGCGGCGCCGCCGCTCCCCGAGCGACGTTGCGCTCCGGCCCGGGGATGGAGCTGCGACCGGCCGCGGCCAGCGCCGCGCGCCCGAGGTCGCCCGCCGACGGGTAGCGGTCGGACGGGTCCTTCGCCAGCGCGCGCGCGACGACGCCCTCGAACTGCGCCGGCACGGCGTCGCTCGGCGGCGGCGCGTTCAGATGCGCCCACAGCGTCGCCTCGTCGGAGTCCCGGATGTAGGGCGCCTGGCCGGTGAGCGCGTAGACGAGGACGCAGCCGAGCGCGTAGACGTCGGTGCGCGCGTCGATGCGCTCGCCCCGGATCTGCTCGGGCGAGACGTAGCCGAGCGTTCCGACCCAGGCGCCGGTGCGGCTGAGGCCGCCGTCGGTCGAGGCCGTCCGCTTCGTGAGCCCGAAGTCCGTCAGGTAGGCGTGGTCCTCCGGCCCGAGCAACACGTTCGCCGGCTTGACGTCGCGGTGCACGAGGCCATGCTGGTGTGCGGCATCGAGGCCGGCGCCGACCTGGGAGACGATGTGCGCCGCCCGCTCGCCGTCGAGCTTGCCCTGCGCCCGCACGAGCGCGCGCAGGTCGGGCCCGTCGACGTAGCGCATGACGATGAACAGCACGCCGTCGCGCTCCCCGGCGTAGTACACGGGGATCACGTTCGGATGCTCGATCGATGCGGCGGCCTTGGACTCGGCGACGAAGCGGGTGCGGAAGTCGGGCTCCTCGGCGAGGGCGGGCGTGATGACCTTCAGCGCGACGAGCCGGTCCAGACCGAGTTGGGTCGCGCGGTACACGACGCCCATCCCGCCGCGGCCGGCGAGACCTTCGATCCTGTGGTCAACGAACACGTCCCCTGGCGCGAACTCCGGCATGTGTGCATCACTTCTAGCGGGTTAATGGGTGCTGCGCTTCGGACACCGGTCGGCGGCGGCGGGTCGAGCGGGTCTTATCCCAACCGCGCTGGTAGGATTTGATCCGGTGTTCTTCACGACGAAAGCGGAGTACGGCGTGCGCCTGCTGATCGAGCTCGGGCGCCAGCCGCAGGACCAGCCGGTGTCGCTGAAGGCGATCGCCGACGCGGAGGGCCTGCCGCTCGCCTATCTCGAGCGGATCGTGGCCCTGCTCAAGCGTGCCGACCTCGTCGAGAGCACGCGCGGGGCGCATGGCGGTTACCACCTCGCCCGGTTGCCGGAGCACATCGCGATGGACGAGGTCGTGCTCGCGCTCGAGGGCTCGCTCGCGCCGATGGAGTGCTTCGTCGACGATCGCAGCGACGACGGCCGCGTGCTGTGCTCTCACCACGACGACTCCGGCCGCGGCTGCGCCACCAAGCTGCTGTGGACGCGCGTGCAGGTCGGCGTGCTGAAGACCCTTGCGCACACGACGCTCGCGGAGCTCGTCGACTTCCAGACGCGCCAACTGCACCCCAAGACCCCGACTCCCGCCTGATCCGCCAGACCTAAGAACCCGAATAGGAAATCCAAGGAGACCATGCCTGATCTTGAGATTCGCAACCTCCACGTCCAGGCCGAGGACAAGCAGATCCTCAAGGGCGTCAACCTGCTCACCAAGCCGGGCGAGATCCACGCCCTGATGGGCCCCAACGGCTCGGGCAAGTCCACGCTCGCCAACGCGATCATGGGCCATCCGAGCTTCGACGTGACCGAGGGGCAGATCCTCTTCGGCGGCGAGGACATCACCGAGGCCGACCCGGACGAGCGCGCCCGCATGGGCCTGTTCATGGCGTTCCAGTACCCGGTCGCGATTCCCGGCGTCACCGTCACGAAGTACCTGCGTATGGTCATGAACGCGCACCGCGAGGCACGCGGCGAGAGCGACATCTCCCTGAAGGACTTCCGCAAGACCGTCGAGGCCGCGATGGAGCTCGTCAACGTCCCGCGCGAGTTCAGCTCCCGCTACCTCAACGAGGGCTTCTCCGGCGGCGAGAAGAAGCGCATGGAGATCCTCCAGCTCGCGCTCCAGCAGCCGAAGCTCGCGATTCTCGACGAGACCGACTCCGGCCTGGACATCGACGCGCTGAACGTCGTCGCCCACGGTGTCAACACGGTCGCGACCGGTACCGACATGGGTGTGCTGATCATCACCCACTACCAGCGCATCCTGCACCTCGTCACGCCCACGCGCGTGTCGATCATGTTCGACGGGCGGATCGCCACCGAGGGCGGGCCCGAGCTTGTCACGCGCCTGGAGGCCGAGGGCTACGCGAAGATCCGCGAAGAGGTCAGCGCCGCCGCGTAGCGATCGCGAGGATGAGCGATGATCTTCGCCTACCACATCCCGACGAGCGACGGCGCGCTGTCGTGAGTACGCTGGCCGACACGCCGCTGGCCGCAGACTTCCCCTCGCTGAGGCGGGAAGGGATCGTCTACCTCGATTCCGCTGCGACATCGCAGACGCCGCAACCGGTGATCGACGCGATGGACGACTACTACGAGAACTGTCGCGGCACCGTGCACCGCAGCGTCTATGCGCTCGCCGCCGAGGCGACGGAGCACTTCGAGGGCGCGCGCGACCGGATCGCCGCGTTCATGAACCACCCGGCAAACGCGACGATCTTCACGAAGAACGCGACCGAGGCGCTGAACCTCGTCGCGTACTCGTGGGGCAGGGCGAACGTCGGGCCTGGCGATGCGATCGTGACGACCCAGCTCGAGCACCACTCGAACTTCGTGCCGTGGCACATGCTGGCGCGCGAGAAGGGTGCGTCGTTCGAGATGGTCGAGGTCGACGACGAGGCCACGCTGGACCTCGATCAGCTCGATGCGCTGCTGGCGAAGGGCAACGTCAAGCTCGTCGCCGTCGGCCACATCTCCAACGCGGCCGGCACGATCAACCCGGTCGCGGAGATCACGCGCCGCGCCCACGAGGCGGGCGCGGTCGTCGTCGTCGACGGCTCGCAGGCCGTGCCGCAACTGCCCGTCGACGTCGCCGAGATCGACGCGGACTTCTACGCCTGGACCGGCCACAAGGCCTACGGACCGACCGGCGTCGGCGTGCTGCACGGCCGCCCGGAGATCCTCAAGGCGATGCCGCCGTTCCTCGGCGGCGGGCACATGATCTCCTCGGTCTCGCCCGAGGAGATCCGCTGGGGCGAGCTGCCGGCGAAGTTCGAGGCCGGGACATCGAACATCGCCGAGGCGATCGGGCTCGGCGCCGCCGTCGACTTCGTGTCGCAGATCGGCATGGAGACGATCCGCTCGCACGAGCGCGACCTGTGCGCCTACGCGCTGGATCGCCTGGCCGAGTTCCCCGACATCACGGTGATGGGACCGCTGGATCCCGAGCGCCGCGGAGCGCTGGTCGCGTTCACCCTCGACATCGCCCATCCACACGACATCGCCGAGATCCTCGGCAGCCGCGGCGTGTGCGTCCGGGCCGGCCACCATTGCGCGCAGCCGTTGATGCAGCGCTTCGGTGTCGCCGCGACCTCACGAGCGTCCTTCGCGGTACACAACACCCGCTCCGATGTCGACGCGCTCGTCGATGCACTCCACGACGTAAGGAAGATCTTCGAATGACAACGAGTCATGGCTCGACCACAGCCCGTGCGACCTGCGATCGGGGGTGCTCGCGATGAGCATGGACTCGATCTACCGCGAGGAGATCCTCGAGCACTACAAGCGCCCCCACAATTGGGGGCACCTGGATCCGCACGACCTGACGTTCAAGGACTCAAACCCGCTCTGCGGCGACGAGCTGACCGTCGAGATCCGCACCGACGCCAACGGCACGATCGAGGATCTGCGCTTTTCCGGCCACGGCTGCGCGATCAGCCAGGCCTCCGCCTCGATGACCTCCGACGAGATCAAGGGCATGACGATCGACGAGTTGCTCAAGCTCGATCGCCAGTACGTCTTGGATCTGCTCGGCATCCAGATCTCCGCCACGCGGATGAAGTGCGCGCTGCTGACGCTGAAGGTCCTCAAGGGCGCGGCGCTCGGCGCGCCGGTCGAATGGGAGCCCGAGACGCCGCCCAGCGAGGCCGAGGGCGGGATCGAGCGCCACCCGTCGGGCGCCGATCACCTCTGAGACGCGAGCGCGCGCTCTCTACGTCTGCAACTCGACGAACCCGCCGGCAGCGAAGTCGCCGTCGAACGCAAGCGCCTCGCGAATCCGCCGCGCGCGCATGACGGCAAAGCTCGTCGCGTCGACGAAGGAGTACTCGCGCTCGTCGTGGCGCCGCAGCCAGCCGAGCGCGTCGCGCTCGGCATCGTCGTCGACCTGCAGCACCTCGATCCGCGGTGACCGTTGCAAGGCATCGAGGAAATGGACAGCCGAATCGTGGCCGGCGCGGCGGCGCAAAAACGTCCACGTCTCGCCGCGGACGTGGTTCGTCGTGATCAGCGGCGCGTCGGCGTGTGCGCGCGCGAGCGCGACCGCGGCATCGTGGTGCCCGTCACGGCGCAGGCGCAACGCGATCCAGAACGACGTGTCGACGAAGATCACCGCGGATAGACGATGTCGTCGACGCGCGCCGGGGGAGCGTCATCAGCGCCGACCATCTCCCAGAGAGGATCCTTCTCGAGGGGGGGAAGCGGGCGCAACCGCTCGCGGACATAGGTGCGTATGAGCGCCGCCTTGGACGTGTGCTCGCGGCTCGCCCGTCGCTCGAGCTCGGCGTCGAGATCCTCGTCGATCATGATCTGCAGGCGTTTCACGGTCGGTCAACGTTACATCACTCTCGGGGAAGTGACGTAAGGCGCAGATGCTCGACCGGCTCACGCGGTGAAACGCCACCGGCGCGTCCCACCATAGTCGCATGAGCGGCTACACTCCCTAGAAGCAAATCCGAGTGCCCAGGACGGGATTGGGTGCCGGATCGTCTTTCATGGCCGAAACACTGGACATCTGCCCCCTTTCCGAGCTGCCTCCCGGCACGTCGCGCGTCGTCGAGTGGGAGGACCTCGAGATCGGGATCTTCAACTGCGACGGCGAGGTGCTCGCGATCGAGGATCGCTGCTCGCACGACGACGGCAACCTCGCCGACGGCGAGTTCGACCCGAGCAAGTGCACCGTCGAATGCCCCCGCCACGGCTCGCTGTTCGACCTGCACACCGGCAAGCCGATGACATTGCCGGCCTACGTTCCAATCGACACGTTCGAAGTCCGCATCGAGGACGACATGATCAAGCTGGAGGTTGAGTAACCAATATGGCAACTCCCGAGACCATCGCCGAGCAAGAGGGCCTGC
>Ga0307502_10000088_pt1 | contig 23954 bp, 23 predicted proteins | sample 16_S_MG_FD_201364 | JGI IMG/M metagenome (GOLD analysis project Ga0307502, IMG submission 201364) | Soil microbial communities from Populus trichocarpa stands in riparian zone in the Pacific Northwest, United States - 16_S | ecosystem: Environmental > Terrestrial > Soil > Riparian zone > Trees... | reverse complement strand
CAGGCGCGACTACGTGCAGGCGACGAAAGGCCTGGAACGTAGTTGCGAGAAGGCGGCGCTCGAGATTGTCAGAGACCTGCGGGACACCGTCCGCCACGCGGTGGACTTCGGCGGACTTACCAGGGACTCGCTGGAGTCGTTCATGCGCACGACGGTCCCTCTGATGAACAAGGCGGTCGTCGGTCCACAGAAGGAGCGGCACAGGGAGCTGCTTGCTCTCATCGAAGCCGGCATCCTTCAAGTACCGTTCGGACCGGCACCAGAGACGGCGTGGGATGCGGAGGCGAACCGCTGGACGATCTCTGCGACACGACTTGGCAGGCCGTTCGCACGTCCGGTCGACTGGCTCTGCATGGCTCACGTCAGCTCGCCCTCCGTGAGTGCATCCGCAAGTCCGCTGATCAGTCGCCTTTATGTGAACGGCTGGCTTACCAGGCACCGTCCAGACAGCAGCAGGGTGCATTCCGTGGACCTGGACACGTGTCTGCACCCTGTCTCCACCAGCGGGGAGCCCGACCGACGGCTATGGATTCTGGGACCACTGTGCGAAGGCACGACCTTCTATAACCACGCGGTGCCCTCTCCCGGCGGATACTCGCGGGTCGTCGCGGACGCTCACCGGACAGTCGCGGAGATGCTCACCGTGCTTGCACCCGAGCCTGCGGCGGCCTGAGCGCCCCGACACGCGCCAGCAATCGGAACTACGCGGCGAAATCGCGCTGGAGCGCCGCACAGGCGTCGTCCAGATCGGCGCGCGCATTCCGCCAGCGTTCGCCGCGGCGCTCGAGATCCGCTCGGCAACCCTGTGCCATGTCCTGTGCCTGTTCGATCGACGCCTGCAGCGACGCCTCCGACGGACCGCCGGGGAGTGCGCTGCGCTGCACGACGTCAGCCGGGGAGTCGTTCGCGCCCACGGCGGCTTCCATCTGCGCCGACAGCCCAGCCACGCTCTCCAGCGGCGCGCGCCCAGCGTCGTACGCCTGCCGCACCAGCGCGCCCACCTCGGCGTGGGCCTGGCGAAACGGCACGCCCGCGGCGACGAGCGCCTCGGCCACCGCCGTCGCGTTGGAGTATCCGGCAACCGCGCGCGCATGCATGCGCTCAGGATTCGGGATCATGCCCGCGATCACCAGTTGCAGCAGGCGCACCGTTTCCACGGTCTCGCGCATCGTCAGCATGAGGTTCCTCGTGCCCTCCGTGCCGACGGCCACGGAGTTCGTGAACGGGGCGGCGGACATCGCGCCCGCGGCGGACACGAACGCGCCCGCGGCAGCGCACGATCGACCCTGGATGTGCTCCAGCACGAACGCGTTGCGCTTCTGCGGCATCATCGAGCTCGAACCGACGAGATCGTCAGGCAGGTAGACGAAGCCGACCTCCTCCGTCGTCCATAGCAGCAGGTCTGTGGCGACCCGGCCGAGGAGCACGCCGATCTGCGTCGCGGCCCCTAGCAGCTGCAATACGTAGTCGCGTGATGCGACGGCCTCGATCGTGTTGGGGATCAGGCCGGCAAACCCCAGCAGACTGGCGGTGCGAGTGACGTCGAGCGCAAGCGTCGTGCCGCCGCCCGCTCCGGCGCCGAGCGGGCTGAGGTCCGTCTCGTCGCCGGCGTGCAGCAGCGCTCGGACATTGCGCAGGCCCGCCCAGGCGACCGCGGTCAGATAGTGGCCGACCGTGATCGGCATCGCGATCTGGTAATGCGTGTACGCAGGCATGACCGTGGTCGCGTGCTCCCGCGCACGCCCGAGCAGCGTCTGCACGAGCCACAGCAGCCCGCCCGCAGCGTCGCTGCACGCGACGCGCGCGCGCAGTCGCTGCGTGGTCGCATTGAGGTCGTTGCGCGACCGGCCGGAGTGCAGGACTCCGCCAACCTCGATCCCGAGGCGCTCGATGAGCTCACCTTCGTATGCGAGGAACAGCCCGCGCGGGCGCGGCGCCGCGACGACGGCGTCGAAGCGCTCGAGGCGAAGCCGGTCGATCTCGCGAACGAGCGCGCCCGCGACCGGCACCGGCACGAGGCCGGCGCCGTGCAGCATCACGAGATGCGCGCGGTCGACCTCGCTGATGAGCTCGAGTTCCGAGCGGGCACCGCCATGGTCCTCGTCCGACCGATCCGCGAACAGGATCGCCGCGATCTCGGGAGCAATCGCGCTCTTGAGCATGCCGGTGTCGGTCATGTGCGCGCTAGACGCTCGGCCGCGCGGCGGACCGCCGCGGGTGGCGTCGGGATCAACGTCGTCGCCAAACGCGCCGCCCGGCTCGCGGCCGCCTGCTCGGCCTCGGCGGCGGACGGACAGCAGGCGATGGCATGGCCGACGCGGTCGCGGAAGTCCTGCCGCTGCTGCACCACCGTTCCCGGCGCGACGTACATGGCTGCTTCCCACCAGCCGTGGTCGCCGACCAGCTGCGGTGCGACATGGCCGGCAACGGACGAGCCAGACGCGACGACGAAGCGCAACGCGCCGTGAAGCGTGACGTCGGGCGGTTCGGCCACTGGCTCGCCGAGCGCAGTCAAGATTGTCGCCGCGATCAGGTCCGCACCTCCGGATCGCTGTACGAGGACGGGGATACGCCCGCCGGCGAGGCGCGGGTTGACCTCGATGATGCGCACACCACCGCTGCCCGTCCGTGCTTCGACGTGGGTCGGCCCATCCGTGAGCGCAAGCGCCCGCACGGCGTCGCACGCGGCCTGGGTCAGCTGCTGCGCGGCACGCTCGGGGAGCTGGGCCGGGTAATCGTGTCCGACCTCGACGAAGTGCGGCTGCGCCCCAAGGCGCTTGCGCACCACCGCGTGGATCCGCTCGCCGACGATCTCGATCGAGTATTCGTCGCCCGCTACGAACTGCTCGAGCAGAACCTCGCGCTTGACCGCCGCTCCGCGCTCGGTCACCGGCGAGCCCAACAGCCGCTGCACGTGCTCACCGAGCTCGTCCGGATCCGCGCATAGCCGGACGCCGACGCTGCCGCTGCCGACCGCGGGCTTGCACACGACCGGGTAGCCGAGCTGCCGCGCCAGGACGAGTGCGGCGGGCATCGACGTCGCCGACCGAAACTCGGGGCTCGGGACCCCGGCGGCAGCAAGGATGCCTCGCTGGCGCGTCTTGTCTCGGCAGCGCTCGATGGCGTCGGGGTCGGGGCTTGCGAGCCCGAGCCGCCGGGCGACGTCGGCGGCGCGACCGACGAAGTAGTCCGACGTCGACATCACGGCGACGATCGGTCCAGCGCGCCGTGACAGGCGCCGGATCAGGGCGGTGAGACCGACGACGTCCGCGGTGTCGGCGCGGATCGTCGCGACGCCGTCGATGCTGTCGAAGTCGTAGCGAGAGTGATCCCCGGCGATGACGGTCGGTGCGAGATCGAGCTCGAGCGCGCGCCGGGCGAACAGCTCGCCCGTCCCGCTCGTATTGCTCTCGATGAAGACGACGTGCCGTGTCACCTTGCGGCGCCCGTAACCTCGACGAGGCTTCGCCGATCCCACGCGAGGCGAGTCCAGCCGTCGCGCACCGCGAGCGGATGCTCGACGTCGACCGGTGCAGCCGGCGGATCGGTGCGCAGCGCTCCGACCCGGTTGAGCCAGCGCTCGTCGTAGACGGTGCGCTCGTAGCGGTAGCCCTCGTCGGGCATGATCGCAACGACTCGGGCCCCAGGATTGCGTTCGGCCCACCAGCGCGCGACGAGATAGGCGGCACCACTTGTGGGGCCCATGAACAGGCTGTGGTCACGGTAGAGCGTGCGCGTCATGAAGAAGGCTTCAGCGGCTCCGAGCCAGTGGACTTCGTCGAACAGGCGATGATCGACGTTGCCCGGGTGGATGCTGCTGCCGAGGCCTCGCAGCAGTCTAGGTCCGTCGGGTGTTCCGAACAGCACGCTGCCCGGGGTGTCGACGCCGATCAGGCGCATCTGCGGAAACTGCTCCCGCAACGCCGACGCGGTTCCGCAACTCGACCCGCCTGACCCGACGGTCGCCACGAGGCAGTCGACGTCTCCGATGGTGTCTTGAAGGAGTTCGGCGACCCGTTGGTAGGCGCTGGCGTTGGAGGGATTGTCGTACTGCCGCGGCACGAAATGTCGCGGGTAGCGCGCGCACAGCCGCTCGACGCGATCCAGGCGCGCCTGCTGCACGCCGCCCCGCGCCGCAGCGCCGGAGACGATCGTCACGTCCGCGCCCAGGAGGCGCAGTCGCCGGCGCAGCACCGCGTCGATAACCGGATCGCCGACGATGCTGAGGTCATAGCCGCGCGAACGGCAGATCATCGCGAGACCCAGGCCGAAGGTTCCCGACGAGGTCTCGATCACGCGGCAGCCGGGTTCGAGCTCGCCGCTGCGCTCTGCTTCCTCGATGATGAACCGCGCGGGCAGCAGCTTCATCAGCGAGAACGCGGCGCCGTAGACGCTCGCGCCGAGCCGCATGATTCGCGGGAGCTCGAGTGCCTCGACGGCCGACGGACTGGCGACGACGGGGATCATGCGTCGCCGCCGACCGCGAACTGCCACGGGCCCAAGCCTCGCGCGGCGAGCTCGTCGTGTGCCTGCGCGATCCAGCGGTCCAACAACGGATCGGGTTCGAACAGGAAGCTCGCGACGTCGCCGGAGTGGGCCACCTGGACTCCGGCCGCATGGCAATCACGCGAGAGCGCCTCCAACTCGGCGAACGCGGGAACGGGCAGATGGCGCTGATTGATCCACGCGCTCATCGTTGCCACCGCGCCGATGGTGCCGACGTCGCCCCGCTGCAGAGCGACGCGCAGCAGGCACCTCAGCATCTCCAGCTCGGCCAGCTCGTAGGCGTCGTAGCGCGCCGGCGACAGCGCCAGCGTGTCCACGCCGTTGCCATCTGGGGCGGTCTGGAATGCCAGAACGCGCATGCGGGGCAGCGCCTGTCCGTAGTCCTCCACCAGGCGCCCCTCGCGATGGGCGAAGAGCACCGGGCGGTTCCACAGCGTGCCGTCACTCGCACCCTCTGCCGCCACCGCCAGCTGAGCCATGCGGTCGATCGGCAGGGAGCGGTCGAAGGCCTTCAGCACCGCCTTGATCGCAGCGGTCACATCGCTGGTCGACGAGCCGTACCCGCGGGCCGGGGCGATGTTGCTATGCACGACGACGCTTGCGCCGAAACCCTCCTCTCCGATCTCGTGCAGCGCAAGCTCGACCGCGCGGCGGACCTTCGTCTTCCACGAAGGTCGAACCTGCACGTCGCAACCAAGATCGCGACGGAACGCGACCGTTACCTGGCTCCAGAGATTGGGACACGGCATCGTGACGAGCGCCCGCTGGATCGACGAGCCGACGTAGAACGCGCCCTGGAGGATTTCCCCGTGGTGGCCGGGTGAACACGCGGTGGCGGTTCTGACCTCTCGATCGGCGATAAGGACGGGCGGCAGCATCATCAGCTTTCTGGTCCGACAAGACTCTTGGACATCACGATTGCTACCTTTCACTCACTCGCAGCACAAAGAGAGATATGCGACGGGTTCACCACACCAGGTTACCGCGATTACCTGTGATGTGTGACAGGACGCGCTGTGATATCGGTCACACGGTGAACTACTGTGCGTCATCGAGCTATCACCATCATTTACCGCCACCAGCAAACGACTGGAAGCGCATGACGATGGCCAGACCGTCGATCAGCGGATGTCGAGCAGTGCCTCCCGCTCCTTGATCCACCGGTAGTCGGCGTCGACGGCGTCGCGGTCAGTCGAGGTGAGGACCACCCACGCGAGGATGGTCAACATATCCCTGCTCGCGGGCACGTGGTCGCCGGTGCGATACGGAACGTGCTTTGCGTTGTACGAACTCAGCGATTCGACCCCGTCGAGGATCTCCGCGTTGCGCCAGACGCCGGCCCGCGGCGCAGAGATGAAGACGGCGCGCAGGTACTTGACGAGCTCGTAGCCGGGCTTGAACTCACCGCGCTCGCGGTGCGCGACGGTGCGCTTGATGTGGTTGTCGCCGGTCGCGATTTCGGTAATGAACTGGTGCCCGCCGCCGGCCGGTCGCGACCCGATCTCGATCAGGCGGGGACCGCCTGGCGTGAGCATCACCTCCGTGTGGCCGCAGCCGTTGCGAACGCCGACCGCGTCCAGCACCTGCCGCGTGTAAGGCCAGATGGCCTGGACGTCGGGATCGTCGGGCGCGAGGAAGTCGACGCAGTCATAGATGCCGATGCGGTCGTCGAACTGGCGCTTGGTGTAACGGCAGACGTCCACCAGCCCGTGCCTGCCGTCGACCGAGTACGTGTCGACGAGCAGCTCGGTGCCCTCCGCGTACTCGGACACGAGCACGGACCGGTTGATCTCGTCGAACACGTTGACCGCGCCCAGGATCGCGTCGAACGCCGGGCGCCAGTCCGTTCCGGCGGGCACGAGGTGGACCTTGTCGCCACCGCCGCTGCGCGTCGGCTTCAGCACGATCGGCGCCGACTCCAGGCCCGTCGCGCCCAGCCACGGCGCGACCTTCGCGGGATCGTGGGTGCTCATCTGGCGCAGGTGCGGGACGCCGGCGCGGGCAAGCGCCTGTGCCATCGCCCCCTTGTCGCGCCGTGCGTCGCCCAGCTCGCGCCGGTTGCCGCTGCCGGGCGCGAGCAGCTCGATCAGCGCATCCGTGAGCTCGACGCCGCTCTCGGCGCCCGGGACGAGGTACTGCGGGTCGTACGCACGCAGTTCGCAGGCGAGCCGTTCGATGTCGCCTGCGAAGACGTGGACGTGGTCGAAGCGCTCCGGACGCCACGTCCAGGCGGCGAACGGCTCGGCCGCACTTAGCACGGCGATCGGAGAGCAGCCGGCCTCGCGAAAGGCCTGGGGATAGTCCTGACCCGTGGAGACCGGGTCGACGATCACGGCGTAGCGCGTCATGCCGCCGCTCCTCCTGCCGTGGCCGCAGCGCAGACGTTCACCCGTAGCGCCGCCTCGGCCGCGTCGAGCGCGCTCGTGGCCTCAGCCATCGTCTTGGTGACAACGGTCGCGAATGCGATCCGCCCCCACAGCGTGCCCTTCGGCGGCGGCGAGACCTTCGCGCCGACCGGTACGGTCGCGACGGCGCGATCGATCGCTGCCGGCAACCGCGTGTCGTCAAAGCCCACGTCGTGCACCACGGTGTCGTCCTCCTCCACGTAGAAGAAGCGCACCCCGCCGACGAGCGCGCGATCGGCGCGCACGTCAGGTGCCCGTCCGCAGGCGACGGCCGCCGCGGCCAGCCCCGGATCGATCCCGCTGGCGCGCATGCCGAGGTACGGGATGAGGTCGCCGCCGAGTCGCGCGTTGACCTCGATCACCTTCGGCCCGCTGCGAGTGAGCTTGAGCTCGACGTGCGTCATCCCGTCGCTGAAGCGCAGCGCGCGATGTGTGGCCCGCAGGATCTCGTCGATCCGCCGGTCGTGCAGGAGCGGGTCGGCTGCGTCGACGCGGTGACCGATCTCTTCGAAGTACGGCGCGTACCCGACCTCCTTGCGCGCGACGAACATCGGCCACACACTCCCCCCGCTCACTGCACAGTCGACGCTGATCTCCGGTCCGTCGGCGTACTCCTCGACGAGCACCGACGCGTCGTAGTGCGGCGCCTCGGGAACGGTCGTGTCGCGCGCGAACGCAAACTGGGCCTCGAGCTCGGCAGGCGTGTGCACCTTGACGACGCCCAGGCTCGCCGCCAGCGCGCGCGGCTTGAGGACGATGGGATAGCCGATCCGCTCGGCGGTCGCGAGCGCCTGCCGGACGGTTGCAACGAGCACCGACTGCGGCTGCGGCACGCCGTCCGCGTCGAGCGCGGCGCGGGTCAGGTGCTTGTCGCGACAGCGCAGGATCATCTCCGGGTCGCCGCCGGGCAGGCCGAGCGTGGCCGCGACCTCCGCGGTCTGGAGGATCCGCGCCTCGTCCCAGCACAGCACGCCGTCGACCGGGTGGCGGGCGGCCAGCTCCCGCGCCGCGACGCACAGCGCGTCCACGTCGTTCGTGCTCTTTAGAACCGTCGCGCCGGTGATGTACTCCTGCTCCCAGGACGGGGGGTCCGACAGGAACAGGTGGATTCGGTAGCGCGTGGAGATCGAGCGCAGCAGGTACTCGCGGTACAGCCGCGGTCCGGTCGCGATCACGAGCAGCGCGGGGCGGTCGTCGACGGCGTTCATGGCGTCACCTCCTCGATCTGCGAGACGCCCGTCGTTCCATCGCAGCGCCGCCAGCGTTCCGTGAGCTGCAGACGGCCGTCGGGCAACATGCTCGGCGTGCTCACGCAGCGCCCGGCTACGACGCGGCCGTCGGCCATCACCTGGCAGTACGCCGCGTCGATCGTGCCGTCGGCACGGCGGCGACCGAGGAGCCGGCCGGCGCGCAGGTGCGCTCCGGAGTACTCGGCCCACACGAGGTCGCCGTCCTGTGAGTAGCGGCCACTCGGCAGCTCGCCGGCGCCCTCGAAGCCGATCGGCGCGAAGACTCTGCCGTCGTATCCCACCGAGCTCAGCTCCATGAGATCGGGCAGAGGTCGTCGTTGATCTCGAACAGCTCGCGACCGAACATCGCGTTGAGCACGATCGCCGAGCGCACGGGCAGCAGCGTGAGGTTCGCGTCGGGAATCCCGTGGCTCATGCGGCCGCGGTTCATCGCGTAGACGCGGTGGTGGGTGCGACCTGGCCACCGCACCGAGTAGTCCTGGTCCATGACCATCTCGCCGTCCTCGTCGGTCTCGATCCGGTCGCGCAGATCCGCATCGAAGGGCACGTCCACCGTCTCGCGGCCGATCGCGATCACGGCGCGGCTCACGCGATGCTGCTCAGCACCCTGCTGGGTCGAGCAGTTCAGTACGAGCTGATCGCCGTCGATCTCGCCGCCGATGACATCCCGGCCCGGGAGCAACGACGCGGGGAAGCGTCCGTGCTCGAGCATCCGGTCGTAGTTGGCCTGGTAGAGCACCCGCAGCGCGCCGGGGGTCGCCGCATCGCCCGTGGGGTTCTGCTCGGTGACAAGCCGCCGCCTCGTCGCGCGCGGCAGGTTCTGCAGGAACTGCTGGTGCGCCGGACGGTAGAACTCGTTGGCGACGGGCGAGTCGTCGATCGTCTGAAACCATTGGCGCCGCCCCAGCCAGCGGATGTCGCTCATCCCGGCGTGCAAGAGGTTCAGCACGCACTCCAGGCCCGTCTGCCCGCCGCCGACGACGGCGACGGGGGCGCTCGTGTCCAGTGCGAGGTCCGCGATACGCAAGCGCAGGTCGTCGGCGAGGAACGCGCGGTCGCCCGGCAGGCCTTCGAACCCGGCCGGCATCGATGGCCGCGTCCCGACGCCGACGACCAGGTGCTTCGAACGCGCCATCGGGCGATCGCCCGAATACACGACGAAGCCGTCGTCGGCGAGCGAGATCCGGTCGATCGTCACCCCATAGTGGATGTTGTCGATCTGCGCCGACGCCCAGGTGAGGTAGTTCATGTACTCGCGGCGCGGGATGAAGTCGAACTGCGCGTGAAGCAGCGCGAACAGGCGGCCGGTGCTCACGAGGTAGTTGAGGAACGTGAGCTTGTGGGTCGGGTCGATGATCGAGACGAGGTCCTTCAGCCACGACGTCTGCATGCGCACGCCGGAATGCAGCAGCGTGTCGTGCCATGACGGCCCGGGCTGCTTGTCGAACAGCGCGATGGGCTCGTCGGAAACGGATTTATGCAGCGCGGCGAAGCTGAGGTTCGCCGGACCCGCTCCGATGCCGATCGTGTGGAAGGAGGGCAGCTCGCGCGTCGCTGAGGACGCGTTCGCGGCAGAGCTAATCGTGGTTGCCATGGCTCGGTGTCACTCTCCGTGGGTGCTGGGTTGAAGTTGGCGCGCGCCGAGCAGCTGGCCGGCGGCCTCGCGGCTGGCGGCAAGCGCGGTCTTGACCGAGCCGCCCGAGCCACCGGTGAACGTCCAGACGACGCCGTGCTCGCCGGTGACGGGACGCAGGGCGAGGACGGGCGGATCGCAGTAGCAGTCGGTCGCGTTCACCGTCGCGAGCATGCGGCCGAGCCGCAGCCAGGGCATGCGCGCCACGGCGATCCGAGCCGCGGTCGCGTGCAGGACTTCGGTCGGCGGGCGTTGGCCGGGCGCGACGTCCCACTCCTCGGTGGCCATGCCGAGCATGAGTCGCCCGTCGGCGGTGGGCTTGCCGTACAGGCCCGTCGACTCGTCGGCGAACGGCATCGGCCGCCGGCCACGGACAGCGTAGGTCGCGCATTGAATCGCCTTCGTGCGCAGCCCTCCCGACGGAAGCCCACTGGCGAAGAGCACGTTGGGCGTCCAAGCGCCGGTGGCGAGCACCGCGACGTCGTAGCTTCGCCGGCGACCGCTGGTGATGGAGGCGGTCACGGTTCCGTCGGCGTGCACGACGACGGAGCCCGTCGCAGCGGGCACGATGCGAACCTTCGCGCGTGCCGCCAGGTCGGCGAGGATCGCGGCGCGCAGCCGAGCCGCGCTGATGTAGCCGGCGCGCCGCTCGACAACCCCGACGGTGTCTGCCGCCAGGCCCGCCCAGCCCATGCCGGCGAGCTCTGCGTGCGTCGCGACGCGGGCCGATCCGGGCAGTCGCGCTTCGATCGCGTACAGCTCGCCGTGAAGGGCGTCGTCGCCCGCGCGCAGGTACACGGCGCCGGTCTCGCGGTAGCGCGACCACGCGCGCAGCACGCTGCTCGACAGCAGCTCGCCGAGGCTCTCCAGGGCGAGGCGACTGCCTTCGGGATGGCGCTCGTACGCACGCACGACACCCCCCGAAAGCTCGGTCGCATCCGTGCGGCCGTCCTCGCCGAGCAAGAGCTCGACGTGCTCGACCTCACGGCGCTGGGCCAGACGCCACGCCAAGAGCGTGCCGGCGATCCCGCCTCCTGCGATGCAGACACGCATGGCGGCTACGCAGCCTCGAGCCGGGTGGATGCGGAGGCGTGCGTGTCGATGCCCGTGAGCGACGTCAGGACCGGGCCGGCCTCGCTTCCGGACGCGAGCAGCGACAGCATGCTGCGCGCGGCCAGCGCGGGATCGAAGCCGACAAGCTCGAGCGCCTGCTCACCGCGCCGTCGTTCGGCAGCGACGAGCGGCGCCGGAAGCGACGGGACGGCTTCTGGCCGCCCGTACAACAGCGGACGCACGTGCTCTCGAAAGGCCTCGAAAGAGGCGCGCGTGAAATCCGTCGCGCGGCGATCGGGCCTGTCCCAGGCGAGGAAGAGCCGGACGATCGCCGGATCCTCCTCGGCGAGGAACTCGTGCGCCCAGATCGCGTGGTTGCGGCTGGTCGAGAACTTCGCCCCGTCGAGCGTGTAGAACTCGTTCAGGACCAGCCCGCTCAGCGGCAGCCGTTCGATGCCCGCGGCCGCGAAGACCGCAGGCCAGAAGACGACGAAGTAGAACGCGCCGTCCAGGCCCCCGAACTGCCACATGTCGCCGACCTCGCGCTGCCATTCGGCCACCCAGGCATCAAGCGACCTGGCAGCCGGATCGGACTCCCGGCCGACGCCGTAGATCCAGCTCAGGGCGACCTCGGCCCAGACGTCGATGCGCAGGCCGTCCAGCGGACCGCGGCCCTCGATCCCCCAGTTGGTCGGGTACGCGACCGGGACCTCGGGCAGCCCGGCGGCCAGGTAATGCGCGATCAGGTCGCGCGCGCGTTTGGGCAGCTCCGCTCTCAACCACATCGCGGTGAGCTGCTCGCGGAAGTCCTCGATGCGCATCACCGGAACCGTCGCGGCGAATGGGACGGCGTGACCGCCGCAGCGGTCGCAGTAGGGATCGACGAGGTTCTCGGCGGACGTGAAGCCACCGCAGCCCTCGCAGGATCCGCCGCTGGACGCGCTGGCGCAGCGCGCGCACGTGCCCGCGACGTAGGAGTGATGCAGCGTGCGTTCGCAGTCCGCGCACGCGTACAGCGTCATCTCGCGCATCGACAGCGTGCCGCGCGCGACCATGTCGGAGACCATGTCCGCGATCGCGCGCCGGTAGCTTGGCGTCTGCGGGTCGACGAACGTGTCGTAGTGGATGTGCCCGCGGTCATACGCCTCGAGGATCTCGGCGCGGTAGCGCGCCATCATCGGCTCGACCTCCAGGCCCTCGTTCTCGGCCTTCGTCGGGATGAAGTTCTGTCCGACGTCGACGCCCGCGACGGCGAGCACCCGCTCGCCGCGCGCCTTGGCCGCCCGCGCGGCGATGTCGGACGCGAGGTACGGGCCCGACAGGTGCCCGAGGTGTAGCGGGCCGTTCGCCGTCGCCGGCGGGATGATGATCACGGTGACGCCGCGATCAGACACGATCGGCCTGCCCAGCGAGCGCGCCTGAAGCGTCCATTGCCGGCATCCAGTAAGCGCTGAAGACGACCAACGGCTGGTCCGTCGAAGGGTTGCGGATCCGGTGGTCCTCGTCGCTCTCGAGCAGGAACGCCCCGCCCTGCCGCACCTCGGCACTGTCTTCGCCCGCCCGGACGACCGCGCAGCCGCTGATGACGATCGACAGCTCAAGCTCGGGATGGCAGTCCACGGGGCTGCTCGAGCCGGGCGGCACGACGTACCACATCGCGTTGAACGGCATGCGGTCGCCGAGCCCGTACTGCTCCCACCGGGCCACGTCGACGTCGCCTACCGCGTACGTGGCCGCTGCCGTGCTGTCGAACTTGCGCATGTCTGCCCTCGCTGGTTGAAAAGTTGGAACTGGGGATCAGAGCGCTGGGTGGGCCCTGCGAATACAAGAGATGTGACGAGTTTCACTCACAACCTGTCACCGGTACCGCGTCGTGTGATGTTCATCACAAGATGAGCTGGTTTAGGTATCAGTAAGTACGGGTGCCCACTCGTTCCGTCAGCGCATAGACACCGGCCCGACCGCGGCCCGGGCGCACGACCACGGGAGGTGACATGCCAGGACTCAGATCACGCAGGGCCAGCTTCCGTCCGGACCCGACGCGTGCCCAGCCCGCGGCGCCGGGCGTGCTGGCGAGCGTGCGTGAGACGGGACCCGCGGTGCGCTGGCTGCTGTGCTGCATGTTCGTCAACCAGCTCGGCGCATTCGTGCTCCTGTTTCTGGTGCTCTACCTCGTGCACGCGGGCATCGACGAGGGCCGCGCCGGACTGGCGCTCGGCGCGTATGGCCTGGGCACCGTGCTGGGCGCGCTCGTGGGCGGGTCTTTGGCCGACCGGCTCGGTCGCCGCACGACGATCGTCGGCGCGATGCTCAGCGCCGCCGCGCTGACGATCGCGCTGAGCGTGCTGGCGTCGCCGCAGACATACGGCGCCCTCGTCGTCGTCGTCATCGCCGCGGGCGTGGCGACTCAGGCCTCGCGTCCCGCCGCGGCGGCCATGCTGGCCGACCTCGTGCCCGCGGAGCGGCTGGTGATGAGCGTTTCGATGTCGCGCCTGGCGCTCAACTCCGGGGCCGTGATCGCACCGCTCATGGCGGCGGCGCTGATGACGGTGTCCTGGAACCTGCTCTTCTTCGTGGACGGGCTCACCGCCGTGGCCTGCGCGCTGCTGGCCTGGCGCTTCTTGCCGGGCGGCCGGCCGACCGCGCCCGAGCCGGCGCCCGCTGGCGGTGAGGGCGATAACGCGTCGCCGGTCGCCGATGGTGGCTACCGCACATTGCTGCGCGACCGCCGCTTCCTGCTCTACCTGTTTGCGATGCTCGCCAGCGCGGTCATCTACATGCAGTACTTCGCGGTCCTGCCGCTGAAGCTCCGCGCCGACGGACACCCCGGAATCGTCTACAGCGCCGTGCTCGCGATGTCGGCCGGCGTCGTCATCTCCTGCGAGCTGTTCGTGACCAAGCGCGTGCAGGCATGGCGACCCGTGGTCGCGGCGACCGGAGGTTGTGTGCTGGTCGCGACCGGGTTCGCCGCCTACGGATTGTCGGGCGGCCTGTGGCTGCTGTTTGCCGCCACGCTCGTCGGCGTCCTCGGCCAGATCGTCGGCGGCCCGACCATGTTCGCCCATCCCCAGCGAGTTGCGCCGCTTGCCTCACGGGGTCGTTACACCGGCGCCGCGCACGCGATGTTCGGGCTCGGCACCGCCCTCGGACCGCCGCTCGGCGTGCTCCTGTGGGAGGCGCTCGGCGACGGCATCTGGACGCTCTGCGGCGCCCTCGGCGCGCTGGCCGCAATCGCGGCCTTCGCGGCCGTCCACAAGCCCCCGCGGGCGGCGCTCACAGCTCGTTTTTCGTCAACGCCGATCACAGGAACCTCGAAATGAACCAACCGACGATCCTCCTCGTTGGCTACTCGATGGCGTGGCAGCAAGTCATCGGTAGTTACCAAGCCGGCGACTCCGTCACGTTCGTCGAGGAACCGGACGTCGTGCGCAAGCGCGACGTCCATGCTTCGCTGGCAACCACCGAGCCGATCTTCGAGCTCGTCGAATGGGAGTACCAGCGGCCCGGCGCCGCCGACCAGTTCTATCTCGCTCATCGCGACCTGCGTCCGGTTGCGATCGTGCCCGTCCTGGAGTACGCCGTACCGTTTGCGGCCCGCCTGGCCGAGCGCTACGGCATGCCCGGCGCGGGCGCGCGCGCGGCGGAGCTGCTATGCGACAAGCATCTCCTGCGCCAGGTCGCGGGCGCAGCAGGGATCGCGAACCCGCGCTCGCTGGCGGTGAACGGACCGGACGAGGTGTTCGAGTTCATGCGCCAGCACGGTGGTCCCGTCGTGTTGAAGCCGGCCAACCGTCAGGCGTCGGTCGGCACCCGCGTGCTGCGCGAGCTCGCGGAGGTCCAGTCCGCGTGGCAGGAGTGCATCGCCCAGGACGAGGGCATCTTCGTGCCCGACCGCCCGCGGCCGCTACGAATGCTCGTCGAGCAGTTCGTCGAGGGCGACGAGTTCAGCGTCGAGCTCGTTGTCCGCGGCGGCGAGGGGCTGTTCTGCAACGTCACCGGAAAGGTCCTGTTTCCGGGAACGCGGCCGGTCGAGCAGGCTCACACGGTGCCGGCGAGCATCCCGCCCGCGCTGACGGCGTTGCTGCGCGGCGAGACCCTGCGCGTGCTCGAAGCGGTCGGCTTCCATACCGGCTTCGTGCACTGCGAGTGGATCGTCTCCGGCGGTGTCCCCCACCTCGTCGAGTGCGCCGGGCGGATGCCGGGCGACAGCATCGTCCCGCTGATCATGCGTGCGTGGCAGGCCGACGTCGTCGAGTGGTTTCTCACCGTGATGCGCGGACATGCGCTGGAGCAGACGCTCCCGACGCACGCGCCCGGTGGCGCGGCAGCGTGGTTCCTGCACACGCCGCCGGGCGAGGTCGTCAGCGTCCGCGGTCTCGAGGACGCCCGCTCGATGGAGGGCGTGACGAGCGCGGAGGTCTCGGTGCAGCCGGGCGACCGCACGTTTGAGCTGCGCAGCTCCTGGGACCGGGTGGGGTGCGTCCTGACCGCTGCCGCCAGCGCGGACGCGGCACTTGAGCTCGCCCGGCGCGCCGCGGACTCGATCGCGATCGACGTCATCACCGACTCCGGGCCTGTCACGGCGCCCGAGCCGGCGCTCGAGCCGGCAGACCCTCGCGAAGTCGGCGTCGCCAACGAGCGCGGCGTGATCGCAGAGCACTACTACAGCCTCCACAGCATCGCCTCGGTGGAGGCAACACGGGCTTCCTCGTCGTTTGCGGCCGCCACGCCCGAGAGCCGGGTGCTCGGATTGGTGCAGGCCGCCGAGATCGCGCTGTACAACCTCGCCGACCTGCTCGGACGGGCTGCCACCGATCTCGATGCGGGAGATTTCGACCGCTGCTCCACGAAGATGTGCTGGGCGCGCGGCTTTCACCGCGTGCTCGTGCGGCTCAGCCTGGCCGCCATCCGTGCCGGCGACGCCGCCGGGCGCCCCGCGCCCGAGGAGTTCTGGCGCATCGACGCGACCCCGGGGTTCGCGGAATACCTGCCGGCGCTGCAGCGCTTCGACGCGACCCTGCGGCGGCTCGACGAGGAGCGCAAGATCGACGCGCTCGACACGTTCGCCCGCGCCCCCCTGGGGAATCCGGTGTTCACGATCCTTCACGCCGCCCGGATCGCAAACCACGACAGCCGCACGTGGAGCCTGAACTTCGAACGCGTTATCCATCCGGCGCCCGGGACGCAGGACCTGGAGGCGCTGCTCGCCACGCACTGGCTGCGCAACGCGGTCGAGGAGCACCGGCTGAGCGGTGATACGTACTTCACCCAGTTCCGCGCCCTGCACCAGATCCCCGAACTGCTCGCGCGCGAGGTCAACGACTCGATCGAGATAGCGATCCATGCGATCCGCTGCGGTGACATCGACGTGGCGCTCGACGCGCTCGAGGGCGCGCTCTGCCTCGCCGACCCGATCGAGGCCTGTCTGCCGCCGATCGTCGACAACCTCACGACGCGTGACTACCACGACATCCGCGAGAACCTGGGCCTCACCAGCGGCAGCCACTCCATCAGCTTGAGGTTCCACCTCTTCACAGAGCTCTACGAGCAGCTCTGCGACGCGGTCGCGGGGCTCGGCGACGAGCCGGCAAACGAACCCCTGGTGCGGCGCATCCGCCGGCAGGTCGTCACGCTGCACACGTTCATCTTCGCCTGGCGCGACATGCACCTGCATCTGCCGCGCAACAACCTCGGCGGCGCCGCCACGAAGTCGCTGACCGGGTCGCCCGACGCGATCCGCACCGTTCGCAAGATGCGCGACAACGCGGCGGTGGCCGACGCATCGGTGCGATTCACGCAGGCGTTGCCGGTGCGAACGACAAACGACAGCGCCCTCGCGGCGTATCTGGACTCGCCTTCGGGGTCCGACGCGCTGCTGCTGGCTGCGACGGGCGAGGCAACGAAGGCGAACTTCAGCGATGTCCAGGACCGGGCTGGCTTCTTCGCCCAGCGGTGTCCGTTCACGAGGCCACCGCGACGCACCGTCTGATCGGCGCTCCGGCGCAGCCGTTCCCCACGAGGATCAACGCATACCAAGGAGTAGTTCATGGAATTTCGCAAGAACCGATTTCTCGCCATCGCCACGGTTGGGCTCGCGCTCGCCGCGTTCCCCGCGGCTGCGCTTGCGTCCGATGCATACGAAGCCGACATCGAGGTCGAGGATCGCTGCGATCCGGCGACGTTCAACGCGGTCGTCGGCCCCGGCGCCTGCGTGCGCCCGGCGGGCGACGGCGGCGGCAACGTCACGGTCGACGAGTTCGTCGCCGACCTGACGCGCAAGCACGAGCATAAGGCCTGGAAATTCGATGACAAGAAGGTCACGATCAGGCGGGGCGAGCCGCTCAGGATCGCGATGACGCGCGGGGGCGAGAGGCACACGGTCACCGAGGTCCCCTCGTTCGGGCTTGGCTGCATTCCCAGTATCAATGTGCTCGTCTTCCCCGATCAGGATCCGACGGCATTCCCGGCCGTCTGCGACGACCCGCTGACGTTCCAGCCGGGCGCGACGGTGCCTGGAGGTACGTCAATCCGCCCCGGCGAGTCGTTCTCCATCACCGGTCTCACCAAGGGCATCCACCGCTACATCTGCGTGATTCACCCCTGGATGAAGTCGACGGTCAAGGTCAAGTAGCGCCGCCGCCCACGCGCCGCTGCGCGCAGTTGCGGGGCGCGCTGGACCGGATCGATGCATCCGGCCCTGCAGCCCCGGGCTGCGCGCCGCCGTCGAGCAGCCGCCTGGCGCGAGCTCGGTGTCGATGCCGGCACCGGAGATCGCGGCCTACGTCGCGAACCTCGGCGCGCGCGCCGAAGCGATCCGCAACAAGCAGGTCTCGCCCGAGAAAGACAACTTCACGGCTGAGCGTGGGTGCCCTGAGCCCGCGACTGCGGCTCCTACACCCGCTGTCCCTTGACGCAGACGCGGGCGACGACAGCACTGCCGCGACTTCTCGGGATGGCTTGCCCGCCCATCTCCGACGGCGAACATCGGCAGCGTACTCGGCTGTTCGCGCAGCCGGCGAAGCCGGGCCTACGTCGTCGTGCCCTGATCTACAACGATCGGCCCGGCGAGCTCGTCGATCGACCCGATGGCGTGTTGGATTCGCCCAAAAGCTGCGATCGCAGGCCGCGCCGCAGGGCGCTCTAGCGAGCCCACGCCGGCCTGTCGACGCGCCAGTCGATCGACATGATCGCTGAGCCGACGCAGACCTCCAGCGCGCCGCCCTCCGACGGGCTGCCACCGCAACGTAGGCGCCGCCGCCGAACGTCCTCTCGATGTAGAACGTCACTTCAGCGCCGCGCGCACGACGACGAATTCAAACGCCTCACCCTCGCTGCAGCGCGAGCGGTGGCGTACATCACCGCGGCTGTCCTGCGTGCCGTAGAAGTTGACGATCGCGACCGCCGGATCGGTCGACATCAGGTGCACGTCGACGGGTTCGCCGACCATCGCCAGCGGCTTGGTCAATGTCTCGTAAGCGTCGGCGTGTGCCTGTCGAACATCACGGCCTCATGATGCCTCTCCCGGCTGAGGAAGTCGGGAAGCGCCGTCGGCGATCGTTCCGCCAGGGGCTCTCATCGGGAAGAGACGCCCGTGACGCCTACCGATGGCGTCTTTCTGGCTCCCAGGTTCCGGGGGCGGGTCATCAACCGCGACAGCTCTCACGGCGGGCGAGCATCGCGTTGGCAAGAGGGCGGTCTGTCAGGACGCCCTGACCACGGTCTGGGACGCGTCGGCCCATCGTCGCGCGCCCCACCCACGTCTGCACCGTGGGCTGGCTGCAAGCCCCGCAGTTAGCTATCAGATGACGAAGCGGTGCATTAGACGCCTGCGGTCCTTGACACCGACGCGATCTAGGATCCGCCGGAAGAGCGCCACCTAGCCTCCTCGCTGTTGTGCGCGCCAAATGTGGAGACACAGCGCCGTGGCGCTCGTCAACACATCCTCGAGCGGCAGATCGTCGTGGATCGGAAGCTGACGGAACGCTTCGATGATTGCTTGTACGCAGCTGTCGTCGACGAGCGGATCCTCGGCGACGATGTCGAGCGCCAGCGCCACGAAGCTGGCGGCGTGGAGGCCACGGGGTTGCTCGGGCACGCACGTACTCAGCGCGTCGAGAAATCGCACGAGCCATGTGACAACCTGATCGGGCGAAGCGTCGTAGACAGCTGCAGGAAGCGGATCGTCGCACGTAGTGTGTCTATCGAGTCCTCGCGCCACGCGAATCGATCCTGTAGTGCATACGCCAGTCCGGTCGTCAGCCGAAATCCGGCCTCGGCAGCCACCTCGGAGAGCTTGTCAGCCGTCGGGCGTAGTCCCCAGGCGCCGGTGCGCAGCAGCCGCTTACGCGCCGTGCAAACCTGCTCGGCGCTGAGCAAGTCGCGCTGCACAAGCGCCTCGAGAAGGGCTGGGGTTCCGAACGATCGCAGCCCCATCTGTCGCGCGATCTGCCGGACGCGGCGATCGTCGCTGTAGATCGCCATGCCGTGGCGCTGCTCCAGCACCAGCGACTCGACGACCGTTGCGAATTGCACCGACGTCTTATCGTGATCGAGGAGTTGCGCGATGCGAGGATCGTCCCGCTCGAGCGCACTGGGCCGATTCGGATGCCGGAAAGCTGCGCGCGAGCTTCAGCATTCCGGCGGCGCGCGCTGCTTCACGCTGTGCAGGACGAGATCAGCGTCGACGATGGCGACCTGGTCGGGCGTCGTTCCGTGGTGCAAAGTCGCCGTGGGCGCTCGCGCGTGGTCCGCGAGGTAGTCGCGGCGTCGTCCAGGGTTGCCTGCCTGATGCGCGAAGCAGGCAGCGCGTTGCGCAGCATGAGGGTGACAGCATCGCCGAGCGCCGGCGACGTACAGACTTGTCGGATCCCAGACTGCAGCGCCAGCGTCCAGCGCGATCGTGGCGTCAGCGAGATCCTGCTGAGCGAGCTCGGGCAGCGCAAAGCCCAGAGGAAGCGCGGTCATCCGCAGCAGCGTCTCCCCCATGCTCTTGCCGACGAGCGTGGGATGTTCCGTCGCTGATTGCCTTCTCTGCCTCATGCTGCGCGGGACGGCGGTCGCCCTGTGCGCGGAGAACCTCGAGCAGGGCTGCCATGGGGTCGTCTGGGTCCACGTCGTAGGCCTGCATCAGGTGTGACTCGGGAAAACGCTCGGTGAACGTCTCGAAGCTCTCGCGAATCCGCAGGTCAAGCGCGGGCTCGAGCTGCGCGCCCTCGCGGCGCAGCGCGGACACGATCAGGGCGTACTCCAGGCGTTCAGGGCGGCCAAGCGTGTCGGACAGGCCCGCGATCACCTCCACGGCTTCGGGGACGGGCGCGTGCCAGTCGTGGATTTGTGCGATCAGGAGCGCGTGGTTCTCGGTGAGGACGGTGAGCTCATTGCGATAGGAGGGTCTAGCGATTCGGCTAGCGAAACACCATGTACGACACTCTCGCAACAGCCACATACTCTCCGCTTGCATCCGGGGCGGGTCCTCATACGTCCCCGGTAGCCCGCGATGCATTTGACCGTGCTCGGCGCCGTCTAGTACCATCGCGCGGAAGGGTACGGAGTTTCAAGCAGTACGACGTGCGACCCGACGGTGCCCCCGCCGAGTCGCACATCTTGGATTTGGCTAGCAGTCGACCGCCCACGCGCATGTTCGCACGTAGAGGACGACACCCCGGAGCACGGGGCAGCATTGGCCTACTTGGAGGTTTACCTCCAAGAGGACAAGGCCGTTCGCGGCTAGACCCGCGTAGCGGTCAGCAACGAATACTGGCGTACCTGGCCAGTGGCAGGATGGGTTGAAGCGTTGCACGCTTCGTCCTCCTTATGTAGTACGACGTTGCCTTACATCCCTGGGTCCCGGTAAGGCCCAGGGATAGGCATCGTAGGCGGGGCGCGCGTGGTGTTACGTCCCTGGAGTAGAAGATTCCGCCGCAAATAGCGCTGTTACGCGTTCGCAACCGCCCGCGTTTTCGCGAGTGCGCATCCGAGCTTCGCGAGGATCGTGAGGTCGGCGTGAAGCGCTACGCGCTCAATTCCACGGACGCGAAGCGGCAGTAGTGACCAATCGGTCTTGAGCGATCCCCATGCGCGTTCGACCGCTCCCCTGCTTTTGTAGAGCGTCGTAGACCGGGCGGTGTGGCGCGGGATGAGGGGGTGCAGCCGGTCGGCCTTGACCCATGTCGATGCGGGTTGGCATTCGCCGGTCGGGCAGCGCCATTTCGTTGCCTTGCGCATGTAGTCCGCTCCCGCGAACGTCCATGTTCCGTGCTCGCACGTCGGCGCGTGATGATCGCCACGCTTGACGGCCGGGGTCAGGCGAAGCGGCGTGATCGGACACACGCCACGGTCCATGCAGCCGTGATGAAAAGGGCCGTTGTCATACCCCTTGTCGGCGATGGCATGGCGTACATCGAACCCTCGCGCCTTCACAGCGTCAAGCAGCGGCAGCGCGACGGTCGTCTCAGCGTCGCTCGCCGTACGCACTTCCCATGCCACCGGAAGACCGGTCAGCGTGTCTACCGCTCCGTGGACCTTGTAACCGTAGTACCCGCCGCCCTTACGGGTCGAGACAGCGGAGCGGTGCCCCCACGAGGCGTCCGGGTCGCTGTACTCGCTTATCGCGCGCTCGCGCCCGTTCTTGGACACGAATCGCTGCCCGTTCGCATACGCCGGGAGGTCGGACCCGTCGATGGCGATGCTCTCGCCCATGCCAGGATGCGCCTCGCGCAGCCGGACGAGCACGCCGTCAATGCAAGCGTCCAGCATCGGCTTGTAGACGCGCAACTTCGTCGCGAAGCGATAGCAGGCATACACCGACGGCACGTCGCCGTCGGGCGCGACGGCAGCAGCCAGCGCCGCATGCTCGGACGCGAGCCGCACGGTCCGCGTCCACGTTGGGATCGCGTAGACCGACTTCGCGAGCGCCATGCCGAGTACGGACCGGATCGAGTAGCCCGGCCGTCCCGTCCAGCGCGTCTCTTGAAGGTCAGCGATCAGGCCCGTGATCTCCGGGGAGTCGAGCAGTGCTGCGATCCGTGCAGCCGCCGCGACGACTGGTACCTTCTGCGTGTCCACTGAGCCTCAATCTCTGTGGTCCAGACCCCCGGAAGCTCTAACTTCGCGGGGGTCATTTACTGGACGATTGAAGGCAATCCTACCATCCGTGTCGGACGGTAAACCGCGCATTAGCAGGCGAAATGAATCACACCCGACGCTCTCCTACCAGACGTTGACCCATGGCTAGGAGCAGCGTTAGAATCCGGGGCGTGGGCTACGTCATTCTCATCTTGCTCGCGATCATCGTCCTCCCCACCTGGGCGCTCATTGCCCTCGCGTTGCTCGTGCCCATCGGGTACTTCGTGGAGAACGTGTGATGACGGTGGGGTAGACCAACCCGGGTTCCGAGGTACACGCCCCTCGCACCCCGTCATAAGCCCCCGCCACCATTGAGCTAAAAAGTTTCGCTAGACCCTCATAGTCCGTCCACGCCGCGTAAGCGTCGGCAACGCGGGTGAGGTGCGTGAGCGCGTACAGGCGAACCCAGGCGGCGTCCGCGTCCTCGGGAGCGAAGGCGTCCCACTCGCCACCGATCGCGGCGAGCTCGGCGAACCCGCCGTGCTGCTCGTGTTCGCGGGCTATCGAGCGGTAGGCGAAGCGACGCGCCTTGACGCGTTGACTTCTCGGCCGCGGCGATTAACGCTGAGCGTTGCCCACGCAAGCTGCGGGCGGAACCCCATCCGCGTGGCGTCGGCCGGCGGTCGCTACGCGGCGACGTCGACGTAGGTGGCGGTGAGTTGTGAGGGCTCAGCAATCGGTTCGCCGACCTGCCGGAGCCCTTCAAGGTGGAAGGCGATCGCGTCGCGCATCTCACGCTCGACCTCTTCGCGGGTGGAGGCCGTGGCCACGCAGCCGGGCAGGTCGGGCGCGTACGCGGAGTGGTTCTCGCCGGCAGCGCCTTCGATCACGATCAGGTATCTACGCTGGGTCGTCACTGGTCCTCGAGGCCTGCCTGTCTGATGATGCTGGCCCAGGTCTTCGGATGCAAGGCGTCAGACGGCTTGCCGGCCACCGTCACGACGCCGGGCCGGTCAGCGTGACGGTGTGGGTGACCTACTGGGCGCGGGCCGCAGCTGCCCAAATCAGCCGCTTTCTCCCTGCTCAGGAGGTCACCCACACACCGGACGACAAACCCGCAAAATGCGGTGGATTGGGGCTCAGCTCTATAACTGCGGCGGGGAGTCGCGATCCTTGAGTTTGCCCGGATCGACCCCCTTCGGCACGCCAAATCCCACGCGGTCGGCCTCCTCGGACTCGTTCAGCTGCGTCGAATGGTCCGTGACCTCGGCGACGCCCTCCTCGTCCTGCTCGACATCGGGGCCTGTGCCCTCGGCGCTCGTGTCGTCGTCTGCCTCGCCGCTCGAGCTCGGCTCCTCGACGGCGGCCTCCTCGGCGGCGTCGTCGCCCGCTTCCTCGGGATCTGCGGTCGTGTCCTGCGGCTCGTCAGCCATCTGTCTTCTCCTCCGCTCCCAGCGTCTCCCAGGCGACGGTCACCGTTGGCGACCAGCCACCAGCTTATGGCGGTGTAGCTGCCTCGTCGATCATACGCGCCCTCGAGCGCCCGCGAGGGCTATCGCCGCGCTCGAATGCCCCGCGCGCGCATCCGCTGGCGGCTTAGATCCGGTCGGTTCGGCGTCAACACTCCTGCCATACGGTTCCGTTGGTGTTGCGTATACCCGCTGTCGACCAGGACCGCATCAGCGTTCGTCCGCCACCCAAGCCACAGCGTGACGATCTCGCACACCGGGACCGTGGTCGCGAACTTCCACGACGAACGGGATATTCTCGGTCACGCCAGCCGTCCATCCTGGCGCGAACCTAGTAGCGGCCGCGGTCGGAACGAGATCGCCGCCGCCGCCGACCTACGTTAGTCGCCCCTCGAGCGGGTCCAGCGCGGCTCTAATGGCTGTTAGCCGCCGCGCGTGTCAGTCCCGTTAGGGTTCGTAGGTAAATAACGCGGAGGAGTCGGGGCGGTTATGTAGAACTGTGGGGCGTGATCGATGAGGCGGCGATCGGTGAGCGGTTCAGGGCGCTGGCTCCGGAGCTTGATGAGCGTCGACG
>Ga0307502_10000087_pt1 | contig 24188 bp, 22 predicted proteins | sample 16_S_MG_FD_201364 | JGI IMG/M metagenome (GOLD analysis project Ga0307502, IMG submission 201364) | Soil microbial communities from Populus trichocarpa stands in riparian zone in the Pacific Northwest, United States - 16_S | ecosystem: Environmental > Terrestrial > Soil > Riparian zone > Trees... | reverse complement strand
CTCGCCAACGCTGCGTTGGCGCTGCTGATCTTCGTCTGGAGGTGGGATGAGTACCGCGCAGGCTGACCGCTACGCGCTGGGGCGCACGCCCGAGGAGTACGAGCGGCTGCGACTCCAGGCGCTCATCTGGGAGGCGTCGACCGGGCGCCTGTTCGACGAGGTCGGCCTCGCGGTCGGCGCAAGCTGCCTGGACGCGGGCTGCGGCCCCGGCGAGACCATGCGCCTGATGGCCGAGCGGGTCGGTCCGGCGGGCCGGGTCGTGGGCCTCGACGTGGACGAGTCGCTCGGCGCCATGGCGCTCGAGCGCCTGCACGGCGCGGGCCACGGCCAGTGCGCGTGGCACCGTCACGACGTCACGGCCGGCGCGCCGATCCCCGGCGCGCCGTTCGACGTCGTGTACGCGCGCCTGCTGCTCTTCCACCTCCCGGCGCGGGTGGCCGTCCTGGCGCGGCTGTGGGACGCCGTGGCCCCGGGCGGCCATCTCGTCGTGCAGGACTACGACCTACGCGCCATCAGCGTGCTGCCGGCGCTCGACAGCGTCAAGGAAGTCAGCCGCGTGCTGATCGGCGCGTTCACCGCCGCGGGCGCCGACGTGAGTGCCGGCGCGCGCCTGCCACGGCTGTTCGCGCAGGCCGGCGTCGGAGAGCCCGACGGCACCGACGTCGCCGGCCGGCTCGAGCCCTTCGCGACCGGCCGCGTGCTCCTCGAGAGCGTGCTGCGCAGCGTGCTGCCGGCCGCGCTGGCCCACGGCGTCACCACCGAGGCCGAGGCCGCAGTGATCCTGTCGGCGCTCGACCACGACGGTGCGCAGTGCCCCGACCGGCCCATGCTGTGGCCGCTCATGATCGGCGCGTTCAAACGCCGGGATCGAGCATGAGCGCGCTGATCGAGCGCATCCGCCGCCAGAGCATCGGCGACGACGTCATGCTGCCCGGGCCCTTCGGCCCGCGCCGCACGGTCTACGCCGACGCCACCGCCTCCGGCCGATCGCTTGCGTTCATCGAGGACGTCATCCGCGACCAGGTCCTGCCGACCTACGCCAACACGCACACCGAGGCATCGGCCACGGGTCGGCGCACGACGGCGCTGCGCGAGGAGGCTCGGCGCATCATCCATCACGCTGTCGGCGGCAGCGAGCAGGACGCCGTGGTGTTCTGCGGCTCGGGAGCGACCGGCGCGATCGACAAGCTCATCCGCGTGCTCGCGCTCGAGCGCGGGCCGCGGCCGATCGTGTTCGTCGGCCCCTACGAGCACCACTCCAACGAGCTGCCATGGCGCGAGTCGGCCGTCGACGTCGTGCCCATCGCCGAGGACGCCGAGGGCCGCGTCGACCTCGACCACCTCGAGGACGAGCTTCGCCGCCATGCGCATCGGGCGCGCAAGATCGGCAGCTTCTCCGCCGCCTCGAACGTCACGGGGATCGTCACCGACGTCGACCGGGTTGCGATCACGCTGCACCGCCACCGGGCGCTCGCGCTCTTCGACTACGCGGCCGCCGGCCCGTACCTGCCGATCGACATGAACGCCTCGCCCGACCTCCCGGACGGGTGCCTTGCCTACAAGGACGCGGTCTTCCTCTCGCCCCACAAGTTCCCCGGCGGTCCCGGAAGCCCCGGGGTGCTCGTGGCCAAACGGAGGCTGCTGCGAACGGCCGTGCCGACCGTTCCGGGCGGCGGGACGATCCTGTTCGTCAGCCCGACGGCGCAGTCCTACCACCCCGATCCCGAGATCCGCGAGGAGGGCGGCACGCCCGCCATCGTGGAGTCGATCCGCGCCGGGCTCGCCTTCGCCCTCAAGGAGGCCGTCGGCGTCGAGGAGATCCGCCGCCGCGAGCAGGACCTCGCGCGCCGCGCGCTGCGCTCGTGGTCGGCGAACCCGCGGATCGAGATCCTCGGGAGCACGGCTCCCGAGCGGCTGGCGGTGGTCTCGCTCGGCCTGCGCCATCCGCCGGGCCATCTGCACGCGAGCTTCGTCGTCGCGGTCCTCAGCGACCTGTTCGGGATCCAGGCGCGCAGCGGCTGCTTCTGCGCCGGGCCTTACATCCACCGCGCCTTCCCGATCGACGAGCTGTGGTCGCGGCGCATGCATGCCGAGGTCGGGCGGGGCCACCTCGGCGCCAAGCTCGCGTTCACCCGGCTGAGCTTCCCGTACTACACCAGCGACGCGGCCTTCGCCTACGTCCTCGCCGCGGTCCATCTCCTGGCCGACCAGGGCTGGAAGCTGCTGGCGCAGTACCGCTTCGACGCGGACAGCGGCCTGTGGGAGCACCGCGACCGACCCGGAGGCGCCGCGGACGGCCTCGCCGGCCTCCTCCACGCGCCGGCGCGGCGCTTCGCCCGTGCCCCGGAGTCCGTCCTGCCGGCCCAGCTCAACATCGCGCGCAGCATCCTCCGCGCTGCCGGGGCCCAGCCCGCGGCCGAGCGCCACGACGGGACGCCATGCAGCCCCGACTTCGAGCGGATCCGCTGGTTCCCGCTCCCCGACGAGGGGCTCGCCCGGCTTCCCGGCGCCGCCGCGTGATCGCGGCGTCAGCCCTCCGGCACCACACCACCACTCGGCGGCGAAGCGGGCACGGTCTCGACTGTCCAGCCAGCTCGGTTGCATACTCCGCGCGATGCGGATCCTTGCCGCGTGCTCTCTCGGCGGCGCGGGTCACTTCAACCCGCTGGCGGCGTTTCTTCGTGCGGCTCGTCGCCGCGGAGACGAGGTCCTGACGGTGGGGCCGCCGGCATTGCGCGAGATGGTCGAGTCGGCGGGTTTTGCCTTCCGGGCGGGTGGCGAGCCGCCCGAAGAGCAGGTCGCGGCGATCAGGGAGCGCCTACCGGTCGTTCCCGCAGCCGAAGCGTCGGTGCTGGGCAACCGCGAGCTGTTCGGTCGGCTGGCGACTGTCGCGATGCTGGCGGGAATGGAGGAGGCGTGGGGCGACTGGGCTCCCGATCTGGTGCTGCGCGATCCGGCCGAGTACGCCTCGGCGGTGCTCGCCGCTCGGACCCGGACGCCGATCGCCCAGGTGGCGATCTCACTGGCCGAGGCGGAGGCCGGCTCGATCGCTGCGGCAGCGCCCGCGTTGGAGGAGCACCGCCAGGGCTTGGTCTCAGAGCTGCGAGCTCAGCCCTACCTGACGCGATTCCCGGCGTCATTTGACCCCTCACCCTTTGCGGACACCGTCCGGTTTCATGAGCCTCGTGAAACGCCTGCGTCGCTGCCGGACTGGTGGCGCGGCTCGGACGCCCCGCTGATCTACATGACCTTCGGCACGGTCCTGGGCTACATGTCGATCGCCACCGAGACCTACCGCATGGCACTCCAGGCGGTGCACCGAACGAGCGCACGGGTGCTGTTGACGGTGGGCCGCCGTTTTGACGCATCGACGCTGGGGCCGGTCCCGGCACACGTCCACGTGGAGCCCTGGGTCGACCAGGAGCGGGTGCTCGAGCATGCCGACCTGGTCGTATGCCATGGCGGCTCGGGGACGACGCTCGCCGCGTTGGCCGCCGGCGTCCCGCTGGTGACGGTGCCGCTCTTCGCCGACCAGTTCGAAAACGCTCGACGGATCGCGGCGACACGAGCGGGACGGGTCGCGGAAACCCACATCAGAACCGGTGGGACGCGGTCGATCAAGGCCGCGGCGGCGCCCCACATCACCCGGAGCATCGAGGACGTGCTCGGCGACGTCACATACCGCCACCGAGCACGAGGCATCGCCGCCGAGATGGCGGCCACACCGACCGTCGAGGAAGTCCTGACCAGCCTGCCGAGCGGGCGTCGGTGAACCGAGCCCGCCACCTGCGTGGCCGGTCCCGCTCGAGGATCGCAGTTGCCCGTCGCCTACGCGGCGAGGCCGCGTGCGCCCAGCCACGACACCACGTCCTTCACCCACCCCGCCAACGAGGCGTGGACCTGGAACAGGTGCCCGGTGGCGGGCAGGATGATCTGGGAGACGTCGCAGCCGCAGTGGGCCTGGTAGTAAGCGAGGTCGGCGCGCGCCGCCGACGGCGGGGCCGTCGTGTCGTGGTCGCCGGAGGTGAGGAGCACGGGGGTGCCGGGCCCGATCTGGCTGATGGCCACGTCGTTCTCGGCGTACATGGCCCCGAGGTCGGCGATCTCGCCGTAGGGCGAGTCCAGGAACGGCGGCGTGCACGCGACGTTCACCGCCGAGGGGACTGCGCCGGCCGCGTCGACGTTGAAGTCCTCGCAGTTCTGGCGGGTCTGGAAGAACTGGAAGTAGTCCGGATGCTGGGGGTCGGGCGTGAAGCCTCCGCCCGTGGAGCTGCCCTCCGAGCCGTCGCCCTGTGCCGAGGAGCCGGTGATGTCGGTCTGGATCATGGCCGCGACGTCGTGATAGGTACCGGGGTAGCCGGCGACGATCCAGCCGCCGGCGCTGTGGCCGGCGATGACGACGGTCCGATTGGACATCGCGCCGGGCTGCATGGCGCCCGTGCAGTCGGCGCCGGAGGTGGTGGCGTAGCCGCCGGTCTTCACGGCGTCGATGACCTGATGCAGCATGCGGCGGTGCTCGCGCGTGGTCAGCGTGTAGCCGTCGCCGGGGACGTCGAAGTACGGGCTCTTGGCGTAGCCGAGGCGGTCGTAGGAGTAGACGACGTAGCCGGCGCTCGCGAGCGCCCGGGCGGTCGACCACGTCGGCGTGAAGTCCCAGTTGGCCGTCGAGGAGGCGATGCCGTGGACGAGCACGATCGCCGGCGTGCGCGCGGAGACGCTCCCGTCGGTGTAGCGCCGGCCGTAGAGCACGCTCGGCGTGCCGCGCGGGTTGGTCACCGTGAAGCACACCGACTTCGCGGCCATCCGCTTGTCGAAGTGCATCTGCGGCTCGGTGGCCGCGCCGGCGGTCCCGGTGATGGCGACGACGATCACGGCAGCGATGGCAAGGACGGCGGCAAGCTTGGACATGCCCAGCAGATTCCCGCTGGGGCTGGGCTCCATGCTCGACCCGCCTGGACACGCGCGTGTGCTTCGACTAGCGTCGCGCCGCCGCGAGAGCGGTTGGTCAGCAAATCGCAGGCGGCGAGCAAGGGGGCCACATGCCGTCGATAACCGGGCAGCCGGCCGTGGACGTCGCGATCGGCCTGCTCTTCGCGTTCTTCCTGCTCAGCGTGGTGTGCTCGGCGGTCAACGAGGCGCTCGCAACCGCGTTCGCGTGGCGCTCGGAGACCCTGCTGTCGGCGTTGCGCTCGATGCTGGCCGACGACGGCGCGACGCCTGTCCGGGTGCGACAGAAGGCCGGCGAGGCCACCGCCCCGATCGCCGGCGTACCACCCGCGCGCCCCGAGGGCTCCAGCGCGGACCCCGCGCTCGTCACGCGGCTGCTCGACCACCCCTTGATCCGCAGCCTCGCGGACGAGACGTCGCGCAACCAGCTGCGCCGCAGCGTGCCTTCCTACATCCCCTCCAGGACGTTCGCGCTCGCGCTGCTCGACACCGTCACCGACAAGGCCGACGCGCCGGATGACGCCTTCGCGAAGGCGGAGGCGGCCGTGGACAACCTCGACAACCCCCACCTCAAGCAGGCGTTGACCACGCTGCTGAACGACTCGCGCCAGAACGTCGAGCAGTTCCGCGACGGCATCGAGAGCTGGTTCGACGCCACCATGGCGCGCGCGTCGGGCTGGTACAAGCGCCGCACGCAGCTGAGCCTGTGGGTCATCGCCATCGTCGTGACCGTCGCATTGAACGCCGACGCCGGCCAGATCGCGACTGCCCTGTGGAAGGACCCCGTGCTGCGCGCGTCGGTTGTCGCCCAGGCTCAGAAGGCCGTCGATGACGGGAACACCACGGACCTCACGAACGAGGGCGCCAACAGCACGACGGACAAGACGACGCTGACGGCCGATCTCGAGCGTGTCCAGCAACTCAAGCTGCCGCTGGGTTGGACCTTCAAGACAGCCGACCCGCGCTGGCCGGACGACGCACTCGGCTGGCTGGCCAAGCTCGGCGGACTGGCGGCGACCGTCATCGCGCTGTCGCTCGGCGCGCCATTCTGGTTCGACCTGCTCGGCAAGGTCTCGACCTTGCGCGGCAGCGGGGCAGCGCCGAAGCCCGCCGGTGGTGGCGGTTGAGCGAGCGGGGCGTAGCCCGGACGGCCTCTATGCGGCGCGGCGCGCCGCGGAGCCCGCCGCCTCCAGCGCCGCGAAATGCTCCTGCGCGCCGCCGTGCCATTGCGCGTGGCGCTCGCCGAAGAGGTCGTGAGCGCGCTTGCGCGGCCAGCGGGCGGGGAGCATGTCGGCGGGCAGGTCGGGGTCCAGGAAGGGGAACCTGCGCCACTCGTGGACGAGCTGGGTCTGGGCGCGGAACATCGCCTCCGGTGAGCTGGGGCGCAGGCGCCCGAAGCGCGCGATGAAGTCGCGGTAGGCCGCGGAGACCCGGTCGAGGTCCCACGCCTCGGCGACGACCTTCAGGGGGTCGCCGACGTCGCCGATCTCGGCGTGGAACGACACGACCTCGGCGACCGAGCCCGCCTGAGCCGCGTCGAGGAGCTCGCGTTCGCGCTCGACGTGGGGGCTGATCCACAACCCGCCGCCGAGCGAGCCGAAGCCGGCCCAGGCCAGGCGTGTGCGCACCTGGTGGCGCACCTCGCGGCGCTCCTCGGGGACACGCAGCACGACGAGCAGCCAGCGCCCGTCCCACGTCCACGGGTCGCCGAAGGAGTAGATGCGATCGGTCCCGGCCCGCAGCATCTCGGCCGTCGCCGGGGTGAGGTGCACGCGCGAGCGGCGGCCGTGGCGCTCGGTGCTCAGCCAGCCCGCGGTCACGCTGCGCGCCAGCGCCCGGCGCGCGGAGGGGGTCTTGTGGTCGAGAGTCTCCAGAGCCCCGATCAGCGTCTCCTGCCAGACGCTGCCGGCGGCCGGCAGGACGTACTCGCCGAGCAAGGTCAGCAGCACCGATCGCGCGGCCGGCGCGCCCATGCTCCGGCGACGAAGCTGCTCGTTCACTCCCCGGGACGTTACCGGCGCGCGACGAATCTGATTGCATCGTCACCGAGATGTCGCACGACGATCGGCTGTCCGACCCGGCGAGGGTGGTGCTCAAGCGGCGCATCGAGTGGATGGACACCGACGCCGCCGGGATCTACCACTGGACCACCGCCTTTCGCCTCGCCGAGGCGGCCGAGGCCGTCATGCACACGGCGCTGGGCATCGCCGACTTCACCTTCGGCGCCACCCCGCGCGTCGCTGTGTCGGCGAGCTTCACCCACGCGCTGCGCTTCAACGACCTCGTCGACGTCGCGCTCGCGGTCGAGGCGATCGGGCGCACGTCGGTGCAGTACCGCCTGACCATCACCGCCGATGCCGGCCCGGCGGTCGACGGGAGCCTCAAGGCCTGCCTCATCGACCGCTCGACGGGGCGGGCCATTCCCTGGCCGGCGGACGTCCGCGAGCGCCTGGCGGGCGGGGGGTTGCAGGATGCTGATCGCTGAGGCGGTCGGCCGCGCGCTGGTCGGCCTGGGCGTGGACACCGTCTTCGGGCTCATGGGCAGCGGCAACCTCGCCGTCACCAACGCGATGCGCGACGCCGGCGCGTGCTTCTACGCGGCGCGCCACGAGGGCGGCGCGATCTGCATGGCCGACGGCTACGGGCGGGTCAGCGGGCGGCTCGCCGCGTGCAGCGTCCATCAGGGGCCGGGGCTGACCAACACGGTGACCGGCCTGACCGAGGCGGCCAAGAGCCGCACGCCGCTGATCGTCCTCGCCCCCGAGATGCCCGCCGCGGCCATCCGCTCGAACTTCCGCATCGACCAGGTCGGGCTGGTCGAGTCGGTGGGAGCGATCGCGGAGCGCGTCCACGGCCCGGCCACGGCGCTGGCCGATGTCGTGCGGGCGGTGCGCCGGGCGCGCGTCGAGCGCCGCGCGGTGGTGCTGATGCTGCCGCTCGACGTGCAGGCGGCGCCGTGCCCGGACGGATCGGCGCCGATCGCCGACGCGCCGGCGCTGGCGCCCCCGCGACCGGCCGAATCCGCCGTGGCCGCGCTCGCCGACCTGCTCGCCGGCGCGCGGCGCCCGGCCATCATCGCCGGGCGCGGCGCCGTGCTCGCGGGCGCCGGCGCGCCGCTGCGGGCACTGGGGGAGCTCACCGGCGCCCTGCTGGCCACGAGCGCAGTGGGCAACGGCCTCTTCGCCGGCGATCCCTACGACATCGGCATCTCCGGCGGCTTCGCGACGCCACTGGCCGCGCGGCTGCTGGGGGAGGCCGACGTCGTCGTCGCCTTCGGCGCCGCGCTCAACCAGTGGACGACGGGCCACGGCGAGCTGCTCGCGCCCGACGCGACCGTCGTCCAGGTCGACCTCGACGAGGAGGCCATCGGCGCGCACCACCCCGTGGCGCTGGGGGTGATCGGCGACGCCGCCGCGACCGCCGAGGCGGTCCTGGCCAGGCTCGCGGGCCGGGGGTGCGACGGCGCGCCGCGGCGCACGCCCGATCTGGCGGCCGCGATCGCCGCGGGGCGCTGGCGCCACGAGCCCTATGCCGAGAGCGCTGCGGCGGGCGTGCTCGATCCGCGCGCGCTGAGCATCGCGCTCGACGACCTGCTGCCGATCGAGCGCACCGTCGTCGTGGACTCCGGCGCCTTCATGGGCTGGCCGTCGATGTACCTCGGGGTGCCCGACGCGGCCGGCTTCGTCTTCCCGCAGGCCTTCCAGTGCGTCGGCCTCGCGCTCGGCAACGCGATCGGGGCGGCGATCGCCCGGCCCGACCGCCTGACCGTGGCCGCGCTGGGCGACGGCGGCGCGCTGATGTCGCTTCCCGAGCTCGAGACGCTCGGCCGCCTCGGGCTCGGAATCCTCGTCGTCATCTACGACGACGCGGCCTACGGCGCCGAGGTCCACCACTTCGCCCCGATGGGCGAGGCCGTCGACCTCGCGCAGTTCCCCGACACCGACTTCGCCGCGCTCGCGCAGGCGGCCGGATGCCATGGCCTCACCGCGCGCTCGCTCGAGGACCTCGTCGGCCTGCGCGACTGGCTCGCCGCCCCCGACCGGCCCTTCGTGCTCGACGCGAAGGTCGATCCCACGATCTACGGCGAATGGCTCGCCGAAGCGTTCAGACACTGACCGAGGAGAACGAACCGATGCCCCTGCTCAGCGATCTCGTCGACGCCCTTCAGTCCGGGTCCGCCCGCGTCGTCGACCTCACCCAGCCGCTCAGCGAGCGCACGCCGGTGCTCGTGCTGCCCGAGCCGTTCGCCAACACCCCGGGGCTCAGCCGCCGCGAGCTCAGCCGCTATGACGACCGCGGGCCGGCGTGGGCGTGGGATGTCCTGGAGCTGGGCGAGCACGTCGGGACGCACTTCGACGCGCCGAGCCACTGGATCACCGGCCGCGACGGCGAGGACGTGGCCAGCGTGCCGGCGGGCCGACTCGTCGGCCCGGCGGTGGTCATCGACAAGTCCGCCGAGGCGGCGCAGGATCCCGATTACCTGCTCACCATCGATCAGGTGCGCGCCTTCGAGGCCGAGCATGGCGCCGTGCCCGAGGGCGCGTGGCTGCTGCTGCGCACCGGCTGGGACGCGCGCGCACACGACCAGGATGCCTTCCTCAACGTCGAGGACGGCCAGCCGCACACGCCGGGCATCGACGCCGAGTGCGCGCGCTGGCTGGCGCAGGAGAGCCCGGTCGTCGGGGTCGGCGTCGAGACCGTCGGCACCGACGCCGGGGCCGCCGGTGGCTTCGACCCGCCGTTCCCCGTCCACCACTTCGTGCTCGGCGCCGGCAAGTACGGGCTCACGCAGCTCGCCAATCTCGCGGAGCTCCCGCCGGTCGGCGCCGTGGTCATCGTGGCGCCGCTGAAGCTCGCCGGCGGGACCGGCAGCCCGACGCGGGCGCTGGCGCTCGTGGGCGGCTGAGCTAGCGCTGGCGCGCCATCAAGGCGGTCTCGTCGGCGCCCGTGGGGAAGACCCGCGGCAGGCGCCCCATGCGCCCGCGCTCGGCGCGCTTGAGGCGCCGCGCGCGCTCGGCGAGCGTGAAGGCCAGCTCACCGCTGAGCTGGAACGGGTCGGCCACCAGGTGGCCGTCGTCGAGCGAGATCGCCGCCCACAGCTCGTCGCCGACCTCGGCCAGGAGCACGACGCCGCGGGGCGGGCGGCTCGAGTCGAGCTGGGCGAGGCGGCCGAGCGCGACGGCATCGTCCGGCGTGGCCCAGCGGATGGTCAGTCGCCGCCCGCCGCCGTGGGGCGCGCGCTCGGCGCCGGTCGTGGGGTCCTTCACCGGGCCCCTGAGCAGTCGCCACCATGCTTGTGCAGACATGGGGAAATGGTCCGCCTGCGCCGCATCGTGCGCATCGGGCAAATGGAGCCTTTTCGATCGGCGAAGCCCTTACCCGGGCGCCGTCGCGCGCAGGTAGGTGAGGACCGCGGCCACGCGCCGGTCCGCTGCGCGCTCGTCGCGCAGGTCGAGCTTGACGAAGATCTGCCCGACGGCCGTCTCCACGATCTCGCGCGCGACGGCCAGGCGCTCGGCGATCGCCTCGTCGGAGAGGCCCTCCGCGATGAGCCCCAGGACCTCGCGCTCGCGCTCGGAGAGCTCGGCGAGCGGGCCGCCGGCGCCGGCCCGCGTGACCAGGCGCTCGACGATCGCCGGGTCCACCACGCAGCCGCCGTTCGCGACGCGGCGCACGGCGTCCAGCAGCGTCTCGATCTCCCCGACGCGGTCCTTGATCAGGTAGCCGCGGCGCGCCTCCTGGCCCTCGACGAGGCGCAGGGCGTAAGCGAGCTCCAGGTACTGGGAGAGCACGAGCACGCCGACCTCGGGGTACGCGCGACCGATGTGCTCGGCCGCGACCAGGCCCTCGTTGGTGCCGGTCGGCGGCATGCGGATGTCGACCAGGGCGACGTCGGGGCGGTGGCGCTCGATCTCGCGATAAAGCGATTCGGGATCGGTCGCGAGGCCCGCGACGTGCACGCCGCACTCGCGCAGCAGCGCTGCGACGCCGTCGCGCACGATCGCCGAGTCGTCGGCGATGACCACGCGGATGGGACCGCGATCCTCGCGCTGCCATTGCGCCGCCAGCACGAGGTGGCGCCCGCGCAGGCCGCGCAGCTCGACCTCGCGGCTCTCCTCGAACCAGATCTCCTCCTCGAGCTCGGCGTCGGTCTCGGCCAGCTCGCGCACGATCCCTGAGACGAGCACCTCGCCGCCGTGCGCGAGATCGGCGATCCGCGCCGCCTTGACCACCGTGCGCCCGTGCAGGTCGTCCTCCAGCGCCACCGGCTCGCCCGTGTGCATCCCCATCCGCACGCGCAGGTCGGGCGCCCCGGCCAGCGGCAGCGCGCGCTGGACTTCGACGGCGCAGCGCAGCGCGGCGTTGGCGCTGGGGAAGGCGAGCAGATGGCCGTCGCCGAGCGCCTTGACCAGCGTGCCCCCGTGCTGGTCGATCCGCGCGCCCAGCATCGCCTCGTACTCGGCCAGCCACGTCAGCCAGCGCGCCTGGCCCAGGCGCTCGAGCAGCTCGGTGGATCCCTCCACGTCGGCGAAGATGACGGTGACCGTGGCACCGGAGGATCCAGACACCCTCCCATCCTGACGGATCAGGGACCCGGCGAGGAGGCGGCGACGGGACGGCGCGCTACGCCGCTGCGCGTGCCGGCCTCGGCCACCGCCGAGGCGACGGCCTCGGCGACGTCGCGGTTGAAGACGCTGGGGATGACGTAGTCGGCGTGCAGCTCGTCATCGGTGATGACGGCCGCGATCGCGCGCGCAGCGGCGAGCTTCATCTCCTCGTTGATGGTGCTCGCGCGTATGTCGAGCGCGCCGCGGAAGACGCCGGGGAAGGCGAGGACGTTGTTGATCTGGTTGGGGTAGTCCGAGCGGCCGGTGGCCATGATCGCGACGTCATCGCGAATCTCCTCGGGTTGGATCTCGGGGACCGGGTTGGCCATCGCGAAGACCACGGGGTCGCGGGCCATGGTCCGCACGGCGGCGGCCGAGAAGGCGCCAGGGCCCGAGACGCCGACGACCACGTCGGCGCCGGGCAGGACGTCGTCGGCCATGCCGCGCTCGCCGTTGGGGTTCGTGCGCGCGGCGAGCGATGCGAGCTCGGCGTCGAGTCCGGGGCGCTCGGGGTAGAGGGCGCCCTCCAGGTCGCAGACCACGAGGTTCCCCACCCCGTGGGCGAGGATGATCTCCGCGCACGCGACGCCCGCCGCGCCGGCGCCGACGACCACCACCTTGATCTCGCGGGCGTTCTTGCCCACCACGCGCAGCGCGTTGACCAGCGCGGCCAGGACGACGATCGCCGTGCCGTGCTGGTCGTCGTGGAAGACGGGTATGTCGAGCTCGGCGCGCAGCCGGCGCTCGATCTCGAAGCAGCGCGGCGCCGAGATGTCCTCGAGGTTGATCCCGCCGAACCCGGGGGCGATCGCCCTGACGAAGGCGACGATCTCGTCGGCGTCCTTGGTGTCCAGGCACAGCGGGAAGGCGTCGACGCCCGCGAACTGCTTGAAGAGCATCGCCTTGCCCTCCATCACCGGCATCGCCGCCGCCGGTCCGATGTCGCCCAGCCCCAGCACTGCGGTGCCGTCGGTCACGACCGCGACCGCGTTGCCCTTGATGGTCAGCGTCCATGCCTTGGCGGGGTCGTCGTGGATGGCCGCCGACACGCGCGCCACGCCCGGCGTGTAGGCCATCGACAGGTCGTCGCGCGTGGTGATGGGGATCTTCGGCTCGACAGCGATCTTGCCGCCGCGGTGCATGAGGAAGGTGCGGTCCGAGACGCTCTGGACCGAGACGCCCTCGAGCGCCTCGATCGCCGCCACGACCGCCTCGCCGTGGGCGACGTCCGCGCACGCGACGGTCACGTCGCGCACGGTGCGCCCGTCCTCGACGCGGACGAGGTCGATCGCCCCGAGGATCGCGCCCGTGTCGCCGATCGCGCTGGCGACCCTGGCGAAGGACCCAGCGGTGTGGGGCAGCTGCACGCGGATGGTGACGCTGTAGGACGCCGACGGCTGCGGGCCGATGCTCACAGCGCGCCCAGGACCTTGGGAGCGACCTGCTTCTTGCGGCTCATGACGCCGGGCAGGTCGAGGGCGCCGTTGTCCAGCTCCTGCCCGAACGCGCGCTCGAGCGGCACCGGATCGCCCGCGACGAGCATCTTGGTGTTCTTGCCGAGGATGTCGGTGACCATGAGCGCGCACAGAAGGTAGTCCTTGGCCTCGCGCAGGCGTTCGAGCGCCTCTTGCAGCTCGTCGCGGCGCTCGAGGATCTGCAGCCCGACCGTCTCGATCTGAGCGATGCAGATCGTGCGGCCCTCCCCGACCGTGTACTCCTTGGCGTCGCGGCGGACGATGTCGTCGGCGTCCACGCTGGAGACGTCGGAGGTCTGCTCGAACATCTCGCGCCCGAAGGCGGTCGCGTCGAGGGCCAGCACGCGCTCGAGGTACTCGACCACGGCGTTGTCGCGCTCGGTCGTCGTGGGGGAGTTGAGGATCACGGTGTCCGACAGCACCGCGCCGAGCAGCAGGGTCGCCGTCGGCGGGGTGGGCTCCATGCCGTTCTGGCGAAAGCGCTCGACGACGAGGGTGGCGGTCGAGCCGACCGGGTCGAAGGTCGCGGTGACCGGGACCTTCGTCTCGATCGAGCCGATGTGGTGGTGGTCGAGGATCTCGACGATCTCGGCCTGCTCGACGCCGGGCGCGCTCTGGGCCTCCTCGGCATGGTCGACGAGCAGCACGCGGCGGGGCTCCGGGTCGGCGAGCTCGGCGTGGGTGATGAGCCCCATCGGCCGCCGGCGCCCGTCGACGGCGATCGCCGCGCGATAGTCCATCGCGTTGATCTCCTCGGCGACGTCGGCCAGCACGTCGTCGGGACGCACGGTCAGCGGCTCGGCGTTCATCAGCGCCCGCGACGGCGCCGAGAGGGTGACCATGCGGCTGGTGACGTAGCTGTCCAGCGGCGAGCTGACCACGGTGGTGCCGTGCTCGCGGGCGAGTGCGAGCACCTCCTCGGAGGGCACGGTGCCGTTGCTGGTGACCAGCAGCGCGACACCGAGCTCGACCGCGCGGCGTTGCGCGTCGGGCCGGTCGCCGACCACCACGACGTCGCCCTCGCCGATGTCGCCCGGCAGCGACTCGACGGCCATGGCCAGGACCCACACGCGCCCGGCGATCTCGCGCTCCTCGCCCGCCACCAGCCTGCCCTCGGTGACCTCGACGATCGCCGCCACCGAGGCGGCGGCGTCGGACAGGCTCGTCGGCTCGCGCGACTCGCGGATGTAGCGGCGGGCCAGCGTGCGCTCGGTCATCACACCGGCCAGGGCGCCGTCGTCGTCGACGATCGGCATGAGCTCGAGGTCCTCGCGCGCCATCGTCCGCCCCACGCGGCGGATGGGCTCGCGGTGGCTGGCCGTCGGGAAGCTCTCGCGCATCACGTCGCGCACGCGCAGCATGATGTGCGGCAGGAACTCGGGCTCCGGTGCGCCGGCACGCTCGAGCACCCACGCGGTCTGCGCGTTGACGTCGCCGAGGCGCACGGGGACGTAGTCGTGGCGCGGGTCCAGCCGGCGCTTGAGCTCGGCGTACCCGATCGCCGACGCGATCGAGTCGGTGTCAGGGTTGCGGTGGCCCGTCACGTAGATGGTCGACACGCCGCCATTGTCCAGCGCCCGACCAGCCGGCGTCGGACGGCTCGCTTCACCGCGCGCGCGGGGACGGCTGACATGCCGCCCCCGCATCCGCGTCGGCCGTCAGGAGCTGCGGTGACGGCGGTGTGCCCGCACCCGGCGCGCGTGGCGCGTCGTGGCGCTGGCCGCCGTGGCGGTCGTGCCCGCGGAGTCCGAGCTCGTGCTCGTGGTCTCGCCCGGGTACGTCCCGGCGGACGAGGACTCGCCCGGGTACGTGCCCGCCGAGGAGCCGGAGCCGTCGCACGCCCATGCGGCGCCGGCGCCGCTCAGCGCGAGCACCGATGCGATCGCCATCGCGGCCATCGGCCGTCTGGCTTTGGTCATTCGTTACCTCCTGGTTGTGGGTGTGGTGAGGGTCAGCGTCTGTGCGGGGAAGCTGGGCAGCGAGGCGCGCACCACGAGCGCGACCCGGCGCGCGCTGCGCCGCGCGCGCGGCACGTCGATGTGCAGGCCGGCGGTCGGGTGGCGCGCGGACGTCCGGTACGCGCGCACGGCGACCCGCCGGCCGGCGATGGCGGCGGTCACGCGGCCGCGGCACGCGCGGTCGGTCGTGGTGCACGTGGCGCGCAGCAGCAGCCGCCCGGTGCGCCGCGTCAACCAGCTCGCCGTCCAGCGCACCGCGTTCTGGGCCGCGAGGTCGCGCGCGAGCGCCGCGTAGCTCGGCCTTGCCGTGCCGTCCGGGCGCACGAGCCCCGCGTCGAAGCGATCGCCTGCGTTCGCCTTCCACTGGTAGACGTACATGCGCGCGAGGCGCGGGTTGGCGGCGGCGATCGCGAAGGCGCGGTCGATCGCCCTGGCCGCCGCGGCCTCGTCGACGGCCAGCGTCTGGCGCCCGGCCGCGTTGCGGATGGCCACCAGGCCGCCGGTCTCCTCGATCCACAGCCTGCCGGGCACGGTGGCGAGCACGGTGTCGACGCCCGTCGTACGGCCGTAGGTGACGTCGCCGTAGTCGTGCAGCCCCCACAGCCGCGGCGTGGTCGTGCTGGCGCGCAGGAAGCGCTGCAGCCAGCGCTGGTAGGACCCGGAGTCCAGCACGTCGCCGGCGACGATCGTGCAGCCCGGGCAGGCGGCGCGCAGGGCGTCGTAGTACGCCGCGACGGCCTCGGGGTCGTCGGCCACCGGCTGGCTGGCGTGGTTGGCCTCGTTCCAGGTCGTGTAGGTCCTCACCTGCGGGAAGCGCGCGACGAAGCGCCTGATCGCGGCCCCGTACTGCTCCGCGGCCGGCGTGGTGCACGGCTGTCCCGGGCAGCGGTCGGTGGCAAGGTGCTCGAAGGCGATATGCGGCGCCATCCCGGCGGCGCGGACCGCCGCCAGCCACGTCGCCACCGCCTGCGGCTCGGAGGTCGCCGCATCCCAGGGGACGGTCAGGCGCGCGTGGCGCAGGCCCAGGGCCCGCGCGCGTGGGTCGGCGAAGGACTCGGGCTGCTGGTCGGCCAGGCCGACCACGGCGGCGTGCGCCGCGGAGGCGACGCCGAGCAGCGCGCCGGCGGCCGCGGCCGCGGTCAGGAAGCGGTGCGCACGGCTCATCGCACGGGGCGACCTGGGAGTGCGTCGGCCATCGCGAGAGGTTCGGTGCGGCGTCTGGGAAGACGCTGAGAGGACCCCGTGAACCTCCGCAGAGTGTGCGCGACCGGCGCCAAGGGATCGACGCGGCGGCGGTGGACATCGTGGCCTCAGCTCGCGCTGGTGGTGGACGAGGACAAGGGCGGCGCCGAGCCCGAGGGCGGCGCCTGCGGCGCTCCGCTCGGCCGGGTGGCCTCGATCGCGGCACGGACCTTGGCCGTCGAGAGGCCGAGCTCCTTGGCCAGTGCGGCGGCCTGGTCGGTCGTGTCCGCGCCGCTCGTGCCCTGCGACGGACGGGTGGCCTGCATCGCCTCCCGCAGGCGGGCGGTCGAGACGCCGAGCTTCTTCGCCAGCGCCGAGAGATCGGCCGCGGCGGGCGCGCCCGGCTGCTGTTGCTGGGCCGCGCCGGCCGGCTCGGCGGTGGACGAGGACGAGGTCGTGCTGCCACAGCCCGCGGCGGCGGCGAGGACGCCGCCGGCGCTGACGATGACGGCGATCTTGCGGATCTTGGATGACATGGCCGCAGCATCGGCGCCGCCTGCGAGGGTCGGCTGAGGCGTTCGCGAGAGCTTCCTGGGAGCCGGAGGGGAAGCGGCCCGCCGGCGGCGCGTCTGTACCCGACATGCTCATCGAACACGACGCCACCTCCGTCCCGCTCTCGCTCTCAGCCGGGCCGCGCGAGGTCCCTCTGTTGCAGCAGACCATCGGGGAGGGCTTGCGGCGTGCCGTCGAGCGCTTCGGCGACCGCGAGGCGCTCGTGGTGCGCGACCAGGGCTACCGCGCGACCTACGACGAGCTCTGGCGCGAGGTCGGCCTCGCCGCCCGCGGCCTGCTCGCCCGCGGTGTGCGCACGGGCGATCGCGTGGGCATCTGGGCGCCCAATCGCTACGAGTGGCTCGTCACCCAGTACGCCACCGCGCGCATCGGGGCGATCCTCGTCACCATCAACCCGGCCTACAAGCCGGCCGAGCTCGAGTATGCGCTCACCAAGACCGGCGTGAGCCTGCTCGTGCTCGCCCGCGGCTTCCGCCAGGCGGACTACGTGGCGATGGTGGCGCAGGTCCGCCCGCGCTGCCCGCTGCTGCGCGAGACGGTCGTCTTCGAGGACGACTGGGCAGGCCTGCTCGCCGACGGCGAGCGCGTGGCCGAACGCGACCTGGCCGCGATCGAGGCGACCCTGCAGCCCACCGACCCGATCAACGTCCAGTTCACCTCGGGCACGACCGGCGCGCCCAAGGGCGCCACGCTCTCGCACCACAACATCCTCAACAACGGCTACTTCACGGGGCTGACGCTGGGCTACTCCGAGCATGACCGCGTCTGCGTGCCGGTGCCCTTCTACCACTGCTTCGGCATGGTGGTCGCCAACCTCGCCTGCGTCGCCCACGGCGCCTGCGTCGTCGTCCCCGGCGCGAACTTCGATCCGCTGGCCACCCTGCAGGCCGTGCAGGAGGAGCGTTGCACCTCGCTCTACGGCGTGCCGACCATGTTCATCGCCGAGCTCGAGCATCCGCGCTTCGCCGAGCTCGACCTCTCCAGCCTGCGCACCGGGATCATGGCCGGGGCGCCAAGTCCGGTCGAGGTCATGAACCAGGTCCGCTCGCAGATGCACATGGACGAGGTCACGATCGCGTGCGGCATGACCGAGACGGCACCGCTCTCGACCCAGACCGCCGTCGACGACGACGTCGAGAAGCGCGTGACGACCGTCGGGCGCGTGCATCCCCACGTGGAGATCAAGATCGTCGATCCCGAGACGGGCGCGACGGTCCCGCGCGGCACCGCCGGCGAGCAGTGCACGCGCGGCTACAACGTGATGCTCGGATACTGGGACGACGAGCACGCCACGCGCCAGGCGATCGACGCGGACGGCTGGATGCACTCGGGCGACCTCGCGATCATGGACGACGAGGGCTACCTGAAGATCGTCGGGCGGATCAAGGACATGCTCATCCGCGGCGGCGAGAACATCTACCCGCGCGAGGTCGAGGAGTTCCTGCTCACCATCCCCGGAGTCAGCGACGCCTACGTCATCGGCGTCCCCAGCGCGCACTACGGCGAGGAGGTCATGGCCTGGGTCAAGCTGCGCGCCGGCATCACCCTGAGCCCCGAGGCGCTGACCGCCGCCTGCCGCGGCCGGATCGCCACCTACAAGATCCCGCGCTACTGGAAGCTCGTCGACGAGTTCCCGATGACGGTCACCGGCAAGGTGCAGAAGTTCGTCATGCGCGAGATCGCGACCGCGGAGCTGGCAGCGGTCTGACAGGATCGCGCGATGGACGCGACCGAGCTGCATTCACCCACCGGTCAGCTCGCCGCCGGCGTGGCGCGGCTGGGCACGGAGACGGCGTTCTCCGTGCTCGCGCGGGCGCGCGAGATGGAGCGGGCGGGGCGCGACGTCATCCATCTGGAGATCGGCGAGCCCGACTTCGACACCCCGGCGCACATCACCGAGGCGGCCATCGCCGCGCTGCGCGCGGGAGAGACGCACTACTGCCCTGCGGCGGGCATCGCCGAGCTGCGCCAAGCGGCCGCCGCCGAGCTCTCGCGCACCCGCGGCGTGAGCATCGCGCCCGAGCGCGTGCTCGTCGCCAACGGCGCCAAGCCGTTCCTGTTCTTCACCATCCTCGCCACCTGCGAGCCCGGGGACGAGGTCGTCTACCCCGACCCCGGCTTCCCGATCTACGAGTCGGCCATCCGCTGGGTCGGCGCCACGCCGGTGCCGCTGCCTCTGCGCGAGGAGCTCGAGTTCAGCTTCGCCGTCGAGGACCTCCGGGCGCGCCTGAGCCCGCGCACGAAGCTCGTCATCCTCAACTCGCCGCAGAACCCTACCGGCGGCGTCACGCCGGCCGCCGACCTCGCCGCGGCGGCGCGGCTGATCGTCGAGACGCCGGCCTGGGTGCTCACCGACGAGGTCTACGCGCGTCTGATCTATGGGGACGCGTTCGCCTCGATCGCCAGCGAGGAGGGGATGCTCGAGCGCACGGTGCTGCTGGACGGCTTCTCCAAGACCTACGCGATGACCGGGTGGCGCTGCGGCTACGCGGCGGTGCCCGAGCCGCTCGTCGAGCCGCTGACGCGCTTCTTCGTCAACTCGACCTCGTGCGTGCCGCCCTTCGTGCAGCACGCCGGCGTCGCGGCGCTGACCGGACCGCAGGACGACGTCACCGCGATGGTGGCCGAGTTCGCCGTCCGGCGCGACCTCGTCGTCGACGGCCTCAACGCCCTGCCCGGCGTCTCGTGCCTGTCGCCGCGCGGGGCGTTCTACGTCTTCCCCAACGTCGCGGACACGCCGGTGAGCGCCGAGGAGCTCGCCGAGCGCCTGCTCGACGAGGCCGGGGTGGCGGTGCTGGCCGGCACCGCGTTCGGGGCGCAGGGCGCCGACCATCTGCGGCTGTCCTACGCGAACTCCCAGGCGAACCTGACGCGCGCGCTCGAGCGGATGGACGCCTTCCTCGGCGCCTTGTAAGCGCGTCAGCCTTCGACGCCCGTGGCGTCGTGCGGCGCGCCGACGGGCTTGGACTCCGGCGAGCCGCGCTGGCGCAGGTAGACCGAGAGGATCGCCATCGAGCCCACGGCGAGGAACTCCGACTGCCAGTTCTGCAGCGTGCGCGACCAGAAGTCGCTGCTGCCCAGGTAGTCCAGCCAGCTCACGGTCGCGGCCTGATGGTCGAGCTGGTCGGCGTTGTAGCCGCTGGCTCCGGCGATCGACTGCGCCAGCCAGCTGCCCAACCAGATCGTGGTCATGACGATGAGCAGCGAGTTCTCGTACAGCGCCGTCCGCAGGCCGCCGGTGCGCGCCCAGCGCGGCGAGCGCGCATCGGCGTGCGCGCCGACCTTCTGGTCCTCGTCGGACTCGCGCCCGGCCTGGTCGAGGGGCTTGGACTCCGGTGAGCCGCGCTGCAGCAGCCAGACGGTACCGACGATGTAGAGCGTGAACTGCAGGTACTCCGACTGCCAGTTCTCGGCCACGTCGGCGGCGAACTCCGACGTCGTGAGGTAGCGCCCCAGCGAGATCGCGTCACCGTGGTGCAGCAGCTGGTCGTGGTTGAACGCCCCGTGCCCGGCGATGGCCTGGCCAGCCAGGCTGGCCAGGAAGATCGCGAGGAAGAAGATCGACAGGCTGTTGTCGCGGACGAAGCGCACCGACGGCCTCCTAGTGGTGCAGCAGGCCGATCGCCAGGAAGTAGCCGAGCCCGGCGACGACGAGCACGAGGTAGGTGATGAACATCGCGCGCATCAGGACTGCAGCTCGCAGTCGGCGGGCTTGTCGTAGGCCGGAGCGCGGCAGCCCACGGCGGAGATCCGCCAGCCGTGGGAGGTGGACTCCAGGTACACGGTGTCGCCGCCGCGCAGCGCCACCGCGGCCTCGGTCGAGTAGACGTCGACGTGTCGCGCCCGGCGCCCGGACAGCTGTAGGTGCTCGACGGCCCGTGCGCACGGCGCCGACTCGTCTTTCTCGAGCGCCTGGCGCGCGCCGGCGCTCAGCCATCCGCAGGCCCGCGCGCCGTCGTGGTCGCCTACGGCCGCGTAGAACCCCTCGGCCGCGGTCCGCACGCTCGCGCGGTCGCCCGACCGGCCGCAGCCGGTGAGGGCGAGCACCGCGAACGCCAAGGGAAGCGCCTGGCGCGTTGCCGTCATTGCACGGTGGCTACCCGGAGACCGCCATCGCCTACGCGTCCGGCGCTGTGGCTCAGTCAACGGCCAGGACGATGAGCGTCGCGTCGTCCTGGAGCGGGTCGGTCGAGCACTCCGTCACCGCCCGATGGATGGCCATGGCGGTGGCGGCCGCGGTCGGGGCGTCGGCCGCCAGGACCGCGCGGCGCACCCCGTCGATGCCGAAGCGCCCGCCGCCCTTGACCGTGCGCTCCGTGATCCCGTCGGTGACGAGCACGAGGCGGTCCGTGCTCTCCAGGGTGACGACGCTGGTCTCGAAGGTCGGGGATCCGCTGCCGGCTCCGAGTGCGGGGTGGACGGGGCCCTCGAGCTCGGTGAAGCGCCCGTCGAGATCGGCCACGTGGGCGGCCGGGTGCCCGCAGTTGAGCCACGCCAGCGTTGCGGTCGGGGCATGCCAGCGCGCGAGCACCGCGGTGACGAAGAAGTCCGGGTTGTCGAGCGCGCGGATGACCCCGTCCATGGTCTCGGCGGCCTGCACGAGGTCCTGCCCGCTGCGCCGTGCGGCTCGCAGCGCGCCGAGGGCGGAGGCGCTCAGGCCGGCGGCGGTCGGTCCCGTGCCGGCGGCGTCGGCGATCGCCAGCCACGCTCCGTCGCGGTTCTCGACGAAGTCGAACCAGTCGCCACCGACCTCGTAGGCGGGTAGCAGCGCCCCGGCCAGCTGCGCGCCGGTGATGCGCGCCACCCGCGGAGGGAGCAGGTGGTACTGCACCTCCGCGGCGGCCGTCGTGGGCTTGCGCCGGCGCGCGGCCTCGATGACGTCGGTGTAGTCGTTGGCGAGCTCCAGCGCCGCGGCCCCCTGCTTGGCGATGTCCTCCAGCGTCACGACCGGCGTGCCGACGCATAAGAGCAGCCCGATGACGCGCCCGCGCAGCCACAGGGGCACGGCGACGCAGCGCGGCAGGCGACGCTTCAACGCCTCGTAGAACGACGGCAGCCCCTCGGGCACGATCTCGGGCCCCAGCGCCGGTGGCGCCTCGAGCGTCTCGGGGAAGTCCTCGGACCCCGCGAGGCGGATGAGCTGCGAGCCGTCGATGTCGACGATGTAGAGGGCGACGGCGACGCCGGCGGCGCGACGGGCTTCGGCCACGAGCTGATCGGCGATGAGATGGGGCGGGACCTCGTCGAGGACGTGCGTGACCTCGAGCGCGAGAGGTTGAGCCCGGCCGAGGCGACCGGGCGCCTGATAGGGGAGGCTGGCCAGTCGCGCCGAGGGCTCTCGTGCGGGCGCGACAGCGCGCTCGTCAGCCTCCTCGGCGAGGGCGTCGGACAGCGCCTCGCGGGTGGGGAAGTGGCGGTAGAGCGTCGACCGGCCGACGCCGGCCGCGGCAGCGATCTCCGCCATCGTCGTACGCCGGTCGCCGACCAGAGCGACGGCCGCGGCCAGGATCCGCCGGCGGCTGTCGATCGCGTCGGCGCGCCGCTGCGCGGGCTCGGTCTGCGGCGTCCGCTCGCCGGGATGCTCGGGACTCTCTGCGGCCTCGGACACTGCGAACACCGTAACCGGCGAAGGCGACGTATGTCGCACTTATGGGACATATGTGCCAACTCGGTCCGATGCGGACGGTTTACGCAACATCGGTGAATACCGGTCCGGACAGGCGGGGTAGCCGGGACAGCTATGGCCACGTATGTGGCACAAATGTCCCACATCCATCTGGGGAGCGATATGACCGAACTAACCGAGGCCTACGGGTTCCGAGGCCGCACGATGCTCGACCGTGACGGCGACAAGATCGGCAAGATCGACGACGTCTACGAGGACAAGCAGACCGGCCGGCCTGAATGGGCGCTGGTCAACACCGGGCTGTTCGGCACCAAGAAGACGTTCGTGCCGCTGCACGACGCCGAGGCCACCGGCGAGGACGTCCGCGTTCCGCTCGAGAAGGCGCATGTCAAGGACGCGCCCAGCATCGACGCTGATGGGGAGCTCAGCGAGAACGAGGAGCGCCAGCTCTACGCGCACTACGACGTGGCTTACGAGGCGGACGGCGGCCATGACACGAACGGCGGCGACGTGTCGGGTCCCAACACCGACGACGCGATGACGCGCTCCGAGGAGGAGCTGCGCGTCGGCACCGAGCGCCGTGAGGCCGGCCGGGTGCGGCTGCGCAAGTACGTCGTGACCGAGGAGGAGCAGCGCACGGTGCCCGTGCGCCGCGAGGAGGTCCGCGTAGAGCGCGAGCCGATCACCGACGCCAACGTCGACCAGGCGCTCGACGGTCCGGAGATCTCCGAGGAGGAGCACGAGGTCGTGCTGCACGAGGAGCGCCCCGTGGTCGACAAGGAGGTCGTCCCCAAGGAGCGCGTGCGCCTCAGCACCGAGGAGCAGACCGATCAGGAGACGGTCTCTGAGACGCTGCGCAAGGAGCGCATCGAGACCGACGGCGACGCGCGGTCCTGAGCGATCCGATGGCCACCGACCTCTCGAAGCGCAGCGACAAAGGCCGGCGGGCCGACTACAGGCCCGCCGGCACCAACGGCAAGTCCTCGCTGTTCGCCACCGTCAAGCGGACGTTCACCGAGTTCAGCGAGGACAACATGACCGACTGGGCGGCGGCCCTGACCTACTACGGCCTGCTGTCGCTGTTCCCGGCGCTGATCGCGCTGGTGTCGATCGTCGGGCTCGTCGGCGATCCGGCCACGACCACGAAGACCATCACCGACATGGTCACGAAGCTCGGGCCGAGCTCCGCCGCCGACACGTTCGCGGGCCCGATCAACTCGATCACCTCACACCGCTCGACCGCAGGTGTGCTGTTCGTCGCCGGCCTGGCCACCGCGCTGTGGTCGGCCTCGGGCTACGTCGGCGCCTTCATGCGCGCGGCCAACGTCATCTACGAGACGCCCGAGGGCAGGCCGTTCTGGAAGCTGCGTCCGCTGCAGATCCTCGTCACGCTCGTGATGCTCGTGCTCCTGGCCCTCGTGGCCGTGGCGCTCGTGCTCACAGGCCCCATCGTGACGGCCGTCGCAGGCCCACTCGGGATCGGCAGCACCGCGGTGTCGATCTGGGACATCGCCAAATGGCCGGTCCTGCTGGCCGTGATGGTGACCATGTTCGCGGTGCTCTTCTACAGCGCCCCGAACGTCAAGCTCGCCGGATTCAAGTGGGTCACGCCGGGAGCGGTGCTCGCCATCGTCGTGTGGCTCGCGGCGTCGGCGGCGTTCGCGTTCTACGTGGCCAACTTCGCCTCCTACGACAAGACCTACGGCGCGCTGGGCGGAATGGTCTGCCTGCTCGTGTGGCTGTGGCTGACCAACATCGCCCTGCTGCTCGGCATGGAGCTCAACTCAGAGCGCGAGCGCAGCCGCGAGCTGGACGCCGG
>Ga0307502_10000086_pt1 | contig 24355 bp, 26 predicted proteins | sample 16_S_MG_FD_201364 | JGI IMG/M metagenome (GOLD analysis project Ga0307502, IMG submission 201364) | Soil microbial communities from Populus trichocarpa stands in riparian zone in the Pacific Northwest, United States - 16_S | ecosystem: Environmental > Terrestrial > Soil > Riparian zone > Trees... | reverse complement strand
GGCGGCTCGTGGCTGCTGGCGCGCGCTGTCCGCGGACCGGTGCAGGCGTCTGCGCCCAGTGATCTGCTGCTCGGGCGGCTCGCCATCACGGCCGCGCTCGTCGTCGCCCTGACGACGGCCGCCCACGGGCTGCCGGCCCACCTGGCCGGGCTGCTCGCGACCTTCCCGATCATCACTCCCGTGCTCGCGGGCTTCACCCACGTCCACGTCGGGGCCGATGCGGCGATCGAGCTGCTCAGCGGCCTCGTGCCGGCGCTCGTCTGCTTCCTCGCGTTCTACGCGACGCTCGCGGCAACGCTCACGTCGCTCGGGGGTCCGGCCGCCTTCGGCCTGGCGACCGCCGTCACGCTGGCCCTGTGGGCCGGGCTCGTCGCGGCGAGCGGCGTCTCGGTCGCGTCGCGACCGTCATGACGTCGGGGCGCGCGCGGCGCCCTAGACTGGAACAGAGCAATGGAACGCACTCGCCACGGCCGCACCACGCCATCGCGCACCGTCACCGCCGCCGAGCAGGAGGGCCGGCCCAAGCAGCGTGCCTTCTGCATCGCGGCCCTGCCCGACGGCGACGACCTGTCAGAGCTGCGCGAGCTGCTGCGCACGGCGGGTGTCGCGGTCGTCGGCCAGGTCGTCCAGCACCGCGACAAGCCGCATCCCAACACCTACGTGGGGCCTGGCAAGGTCGAGGAGGTCAAGGCCGCCGCAAAGGCCGCCGACGCCAACGTCGTGGCGTGCGACGACGAGCTCTCCCCGCGTCAGGAGCGCAACCTCGAGGAGGCGCTTGGCATCCCGGTGATCGACCGCACGGCGATCATCCTCGACATCTTCGCCGACCACGCCAACAGCGCCGACGGCAAGCTCCAGGTCGAGCTCGCGCAGCTGCAGTACAACCTCGCGCGGATGCGCGGCCTGTGGACGCATCTCGAGCGCCTGGGCGCCTCGGCGTCGGCGCCGGGCATCGGCACCAGGGGCCCCGGCGAGACGCAGATCGAGACCGACCGCCGCCTGGCCCGCGACCGCATCTCGGCCCTCAAGCGCAAGCTGGCCGAGGTGAAGTCGTCGCGCGCGGTGATGCGCGCCGAGCGCGAGCGCGCCCACCTGCCGCAGGTGGCGCTCGTCGGCTACACGAACGCCGGCAAGTCGACGCTGCTCAACGCGCTGACCGGCTCGTCGGTCGGCGTCGCCGATCGGCTGTTCCACACGCTGGATCCGAGCACGCGCGCGGCGCGGCTGAACGGCCGGCCCTACCTGCTCACCGACACCGTCGGCTTCATCCGCAAGCTGCCCCATCAGCTCGTCGACGCCTTCGGCGCGACGCTCGAGGAGACGACGATCGCCGACCTCGTCCTGCACGTCGTCGACGCCTCCGTGCCCGAGGTCGAGATGGACGAGATGCTGCGCGCCGTCGACGTCGTCCTCGAGGAGATCGGCGCCGGCGATCGCCCGCGCCTGCTCGTGCTCAACAAGGCCGACGCACTGGACGAGGAGCGCCGCGAGGAGCTGCGCTTCGCGCACCCCGACGGGATCCTCGTCTCGGCGCTGACCGGCGCCAGGATGGACGACCTCGGCGAGCGCGTCGAGAGCGCCTTCCACGAGACGCTGCGCGCCATCGACCTGCTGCTGCCCTTCGACGAGGGCGGCCGGCTGGCCGAGCTCCACGAGCTCGCGGGCGAGCTCGAGCGCACCGACACCGCTGAGGGCGTGCGCGTGCGCGGAATGGTCCCGGTGACCGTCGCCGAGCGCTACGAGCGCTTCGCTGTCACCAACGGCGCCCCCTAGCTCGACGGCCATATCAGCGGTCCGCGGGCGTTGGCGGCGGTGCGCGGCCAACTACTCACCGAGGGAAGGGAGTCCCCCGCTGCGCCCGGCCGGGCCGTTCCGCCGGCGCTGTCCTGACTTCACCCGGCCCTGGGAGGTCTAGGCAGGACAGCGTGCTCGGAGGACGACCGCCCGCGGTCGCGCCACCCCCAGGCTGCTTCCCTTCGGTGATGCTTTTCGAGCCCTACACGACCAGCTAACGCTGGTCGCCGGAGCCTGACAGCACGCCGCGCTGCTGGCGCGAGAGCAGCTTGTCGAGGTTGGCCTGGGCGAGCTCCTCGAGGTCCAGGCCGGCCTCGGTGGCCACCTGGGCCACGTACCAGAGGACGTCGCCGAGCTCGGCGGCCAGCGCGGCACGGCGCTCGTCGCTGAGGACGCCGCCGTCGTCGCGCAGCAGCTTCTTGACCTTCTCGGCCACCTCGCCCGCCTCGCCGGCCAGCCCAAGCGTGGGGTAGACGAGGTTCTCGCCGGCCTCCGGGTAGGTCGCGGTGCGCCGCGAAAGCGTCTGGTAGTCGGAGAGGCGCATGGCGCGCGACGCTAGCAGGCGCTCCGAACGGCATCGAGGGAGGTGCGGGCAACCGTACCTGCGGAGGCCTGAAGGCCGCCCGGCCACCGAAACGCGTTCAAATTACATTCACACAGGATGGCTCTCTCGACGCCCAGACTCGTGCTGCTCGTGTTCGGCGTGCTGCTCGTCGTGTGCGGTTTCTCGGTCGGCGTCAGCGAGGCGTTCAAGCACGAGCGCACGACCACGAGGACCATCGATCGCCACATCGAGCGTGTCGTCGTGCGCGCCGGTACGGGGAAGGTCCACCTGGAGGGCACCGAGTCGCGGCGCGTCATGGTGCGCGAGCAGCTGCAGTGGCTGTGGCGCGAGCCGACGGTGCACACCAGCCTGCGCGGCGCGACGCTGACCGTCAGCGGCTCGTGCCCGGACACGGGCCCGGTCAACCGCTGCAAGGCCGACATCGACCTCGCGATCCCCTTCGACGCCGACGTCGTGGTGCAGGGCGACAGCGGCGACATCTCCGCCGAGCGCCTGGCCGGGCATCTCAAGCTCACCACCGACAGCGGTGACGTCACCGCGCACGACCTCAACGCCATCTCCGTCGCCGCCACCACCAACGCCGGTGACGTCGACGTGGCCTTCACCACCCAGCCGGTGTCGGTCAGCGCCAACAGCAACTCCGGCGACGTGCTCGTCACCGTGCCCGCCCACGGCGAGTACCGCGTCGACGCGACCACCGCCGCGGGCGACGTCGCCGTCGAGGGCGTCCTGCGCAACGACCGCGCGCTGCGCTCCATCTCCGCCACCGCCGACGCGGGCGACGTCACCGTCCGCGGGCGACAGCCTTCCTAGGGGGCCCGGAGTCTCCGCGGGGCACGGTCGCCCCGCGGAGAAGCCGGAGATCTAGGAGGGGATGAGCTTGAACTGCTTGAGGTAGGCCTGCGCGGCCTGCTCGGGCGTGTCCTTGTCCAGGTCGACGCGCGCGTTGAGCTCCTGCATGACGTCCGCCGTGAGGTTCTTGTTCACCGCGTCGACCGTCGCCGCCAGGTCGGGCCCGGCCGCGTCGGCCGTCGACTGCTTCATGAGGAAGGTCGAGTTGTAGGGCGGGAACATGCCCTTGTCGTCCTCCAGCAGGACCTCGTCGTTGCGCTTGATCTGCGGGTCGGTCGTGAAGACGATCGACACGTCGGCCTGCCCGCTGGTCAGCACCTCGTGGCGCTGGTCGATGTCGACGGGCGTGAACTTCTTGAACTTCAGCCCGTAGACCTTCTCGAGGCCGAGCAGGCAGTCCAGGCGCGTCCGGCACTCCGGCGACCCGTAGAGGGTGAGCTGCCCGGCCTTCGACTTCAGGTCGGAGATCGTCTTGACCCCGAGGTCGTCGGCCTTCTTCTTGAGCATGCCGACCTCGTTGGACGAGGTGAACGGGGTCGGCGGGAAGGCCTCGATGCCCTCCTTCGCGAGGCCCGACTTGACCTGCTCGTAGGCCTGGTTCTCGTCGGTCGGGATGTCCTTGGCCGCCACCTTCAGGAACGACAGCAGAGCGGTGCCCGTGTATTCCGGGTAGCCGGAGATCTGGTCGCTCTTGACCGCCGCCAGGGCGGTCTTCTCGTCGCCGAGGTTGAGCGCCTTCTTGACCGTGTAGCCGGCGGCCTGGAAGGCCTGGGCGTAGATCTCGCCGAGCACCTTCTGCTCGGTGAAGTTCTTCGAGCCCACCGTGAGGGTGGTCTTCGCGTTGGCGTCGTTGCGCTTGATGGCGGCCGACTGCGCAGCGGTCGTCGCCGGCGTCGACGAGCTCGCGGCGCCACCGCCGTCCTTGTCGTCGCTGCCGCATGCGGCGACGCCCAGTGCGAGGGCGAGCACGGCTGCGAGCGCGGGTATGAAGCGTCGCCTGCTCATGATGTGGGTGCGATCCTCCTCTTGGAAATGGAGAGCAGCCGGCGCCTGGACGCCGCCCGCTCGCTGAGCCTGAGCCCCTCCGGCGTGAGCTTGCGCTGCACCGCCGACAGGCCGACCTCGGCCGCGATGGCGAGCGCCGCGACGACGATGGCCGCTCCCAATCGGCCGGCGTCGCCGTAGCTCGAGGGGTTGATGATCGGGTCGCCGAGCGTCACCACGCCGGCCGCGGGGCCGAGCGTGGCGGTGGCGAGGACGTTGACGGTCGAGGTCTTCACGCCGCCGAAGACGAGCGGCAGGGCCAGCGGCAGCTCGACCTGGCGCAGGATCTGCGCGCCGGTCAGCCCCATCCCGCGGGCCGCGTCGACCGCCTCGGGGTCCACGGCACGCACCCCGGTGTAGGCGTTGAGCAGGATCGGCGGGATGGCAAGCAGGACGAGCGCGAGCGTGATGTTGAAGAAGCCCGCGCCCAGGGCCGCGAAGAACAGGAAGACCACGCCGATCGACGGGATGGCGCGCCCGGCGTTGGTCACACTGATGACGAGGAACGAACCGCGCTTGGTGTGGCCCAGCCACGTCCCGAGGGGCAGGGCGATCGCGGTGGCGATCGCCACGGAGACGAGCGTGATGAGCAGGTGCTCGCGCAGCAGCGGCAGCAGCTGGCTGCCGCCGACCTGCGCGCCGCCAGGGCCCTCGCTCTTGGTGACGATGAACTGCAGCGCGTCACCGAGGCCGCCGAGGAAGGCAAGCGTCATGCCGTCCTCACGCGCGTCCAGGGGGTGAGCAGGCGCTGGGCGACGAGCAGGAGGCCATCCAGCCCGACCGCCATCAGCACGCACAGCCCGCCGCCGACCGCGATGTTGGAGATGAACTCCTTCTGGGAGGCCATCTGATCGCCGAGCCCGCCGGCGCCCGCGAAGGTGGCCAGCGCCGCGAGCCCGACCGTGGTGGTCGCGGCGACGCGCAGGCCGGCGATGATGACCGGCAGCGCCAGCGGCAGCTCCACGCGCCACAGCAGCTGGCGGTCGGTCAGGCCCATCCCGCGCCCGGCATCGCGCGCCTCCTCCGGCACGCCGTCGAGTCCGTCGACGATGTTGCGAAAGAGGATGAGCAGCGTGTAGGCGGTCAGCGCGATGAGCGCCGTCGTGTTGCCGCGCCCGGTGATCGGCAGCAGCAGGAAGAAGAAGGCGAGGCTGGGGATCGTGTAGAGGATCCCCGTCACCTGGGTGATCGGGCCGACGAGCCGGCGCCGGCGATGCGCGGCCAGCGCGAGCGCGAAGGAGATGACGAAGCCCAGGCCGACCGACACCACGACGAGGAACAGGTGCTGCCAGAAGGGCGACACGTAGCGGTCGAGGTGGTGGACGATCCAGTCCGGGCAGAAGCCGTTGTTGGCCACGCAGCTGTCGACCTTCGAGCGGTCGCGGAAGAAGCCGCCGCCGGCCTGAGCGAGGACGAGCGAGGCGCTCATGCCGGCCCGCCCTCCGGGCTCTCGCGCTCCAGCAGCTCGTGGATGAGCTCGACGTCGAGCACCCCCTGGACCCGACCCTCGGCGTCGATCACCGCCCCGACGGCCAGCGGGCTGAGCAGCAGCTCGCTCAGCACGTCGCGCACCGTCTCGTCGCGGCCCACGGTGCGCACGGGATAGCGCTCGCCGGCGCGATCCCATGCCACCGGTCGCCCCGCCTCGTCGCGGATGAGCGTGAACGGCCGGCCGTCGTCGACCGGCCGCAGCTCGAGGTCGCCCACGCGCGTCAGCGCCAGGCGCTTGAGCGCACGGTCGGCGCCGACGAAGTCCTCGACGAAGTCGTCGGCGGGCGCCATCAGCAGCTCCGCCGGCGTGGCGTACTGGGCCAGCACGCCCCCCTTCTTGAGCACCGCGACGCGGTCGCCGAGCTTGATCGCCTCGTTGATGTCGTGGGTGACGAAGACGATCGTCTTGCGGATCTGCTGCTGCAGGCGCAGCAGCTCGTTCTGCAGCCGCTCGCGGTTGATCGGGTCGATGGCGCCGAACGGCTCGTCCATGAGCATCAGCGGCGGGTCAGCGGCCAGGGCGCGGGCGACGCCGACGCGCTGGCGCTGGCCACCGGAGAGCTGTGCCGGATAGCGGTCGCGCGTCTCGGCGGGGTCGAGCCCGATGAGCTCGATGAGCTCGTCGACGCGGGCACGGATGCGCTCGCGCGGCCAACCGAGCACGCGCGGGACGGTGGCGATGTTCTCGCCGATCGTCTGGTGGGGGAAGAGGCCGATCTGCTGGATCGCGTAGCCGATCTCGCGGCGCAGCTCGGCCGGGCGGCGCGTGCGGACCGAGACGCCGCCGACGAGGATGTCGCCGCTGGTCATCTCGATCATGCGGTTGACCAGGCGCATGGCCGTCGTCTTGCCGCAGCCGGAGGGCCCGACGAGGACGCAGATGTCGCCCGCCGGGACCTCGAAGCTCAGATCCTGGATCGCCGGCTCCGCCGAACCCTCGTAGGTCTTGGACACGTTGCGGAACTCGAGGGTGGCCGCCTCGGGGTGCGACGTCGGCCCCTCGGTGTGGGCGGATTGAGAGGAAGTCACGGAGAGGGAGTCCCCACCGGGGGAGGCTCCGATGGTAGCGAGGGGGCCCCCTCCACCGTCCTTACTCTACTGATCTAGTGGGAAAGGCCGGCGTCAGCGTCGCCGGCGCAGGCGAACGGTCGTCACGCGCGTCAGCGCTTCACCCGTCTTCGGCTGGAACGTCATCGTCAGCGCGACCCGCAGCGCTCGGCGCCGGCGCAGCTTCACCGCCGCGCGGTTGAGGCGCAGCGGCACGCGGACGGCGCCGGCCGCCGACGCGGCTCTGCGCGCCGAAGCGAGCGCCGGCCGGGTGCTGGCCGCGGCGGCCACCACGCGCGTGCCGGTCGCCGCGCTGACGGTGATGCTGCCGGGCTGGGGCGCGTAGACGAGCAGCGAGGGGCCGCCCTTCGCCCTGTCGCTGACCACGTCGGCCAGCTCGGTGACGTGGCGCTGGATCGTGACGGTGATCAGGCACTCCAGGTGCGCGTCCTGCTCGACGCCGCTGCCGGTGGTCCGATCGCCGCCCGGCTTGGGCGCGTGCCCGAGCCCCTCACAGCGCCAGCGCTCGCGGTGCTCCTGGCTCGTGTCGACGAGCCCGATCGCGGCCTGCGCGTGACACGCGTGGCGGCGGTTGTACTCGCCCCGGCGCGGGTCGAAGCGCACCTCGAGCTTCGGGTTGACCGGCGTCGCGAGCGACGGCGCGAAGCAGAACAGCTTGTCGCGGTAGGCGAACCGGCCGGGCGCGTACTCGTCGTAGCGCTGCAGGTGGACGTCGTAGTTGAACAGGTAGGACTCGTCGTGCTCGTCGACCGCGAGGTCGAGCAGGCAGGCCGCCGCGCGTGGGCAGACGATCTCCGGGAAGGCGCACGGCCCCCAGTCGCGCGTGCCGCGGTCGTGGTAGTCGCCGACGCGCGCGAGCGCGCAGATGTGGCGGCGGACCTCGGGGTGCGGCTGGGTGACGCGGAAGCTGATGCCTGGGGGCGACGGGTCGACCGCGCCGCCGGCGCTCACGGCGCGCACCTCGAAGCGGTGCTCGGCGAGCGCGAGCCGCGCCGTCGTGTAGGGCGACGTGCACGGCCTGAAGCTGCCGCCGTCGACGCGGCAGCCGAACGTGACGCCGCTGACAGGGTTGATCTGGCCGGGCACGTGCCCGCTGAAGCGAAACTGGACGACCTGGTCGGGCGTCACCGCCGGCGGGCGCGCGGTGATCGTAGTCTCGGGTGCGGACGGCCCGGGAGGCGGCGGCACCGACACCGGCGGCGGCAACGGGGCGGGACCGCCGCCCGCCGGGGGGAGGGCCGAGCCGAACGCGAGCTTGGCGACGAAGGCGTCGATCCCGCCGCCGCTCGTGCCCTGTAGCGCTCCCGCGGTCGGGAAGTCGGCCTCGGTCCGTCCCGTCGCGTAGGCGTTGCCGCCCGCGTCGACGGCCACGCCGGCGGCCTGGTCGGTGCCGTTGCCGCCGAGGTATGTCGACGTCAGCAGCGACGCGGAGGCGGCGTCCAGTTGCGTCACGAACGCGTCGAGTGCGCCGCTCTTGGCCGCCTGCACAGGGCCGACGGTCGGGAAGTCGGTGGACAGGGTGCGCCCGGCGACGACGGTGCGGCCCTCGGGATCGACGGCGACGCCGCCAACGGCGTCGACGTTCGAGCCGCCCAGGTAGGTCGACGCCGCCAGCGCCGTCCCGGCGCTCGTCAGGCGCGCGACGAAGCCGTCGCTCGGCCCGCTGAGATGAGCTTGCGGCGCGGTCGGTGTCGTCGGGAAGGCCGGCGATTGGGTGGAGCCGACGACCACCGGCGCGCCGGCCGGCGCCAGGGCGATCGCCGTCGCCGCGTCATAGCCCGCGCCGCCGAGATAGGTCGAGTACGCCGGCGCACCGGCCGGGTCGAGCTTGGTGACGAACGCGTCCAAGCTGCCGGCATTCGCCGGCTGCAGGGCGCTCGCGGTGGTGGGGAAGTCCGTTGACCCGGTCCCGCCGGTGACGTAGGCGTTGCCGTCGGCGGCGACGCCGGCGCCGACGTCGTTGCCGGCGCCGCCGAGGTACGTCGAGTACACGAGCGCACCGCTGGTGTCGACCTTGGCCGCGAACGCGTCGCTGCCGCCCGCGTTCGCGCCCTGGATCGCGTTGGCGGTGTGGAAGTTCGTCGACTCGGTCGTGCCGACGAGGTAGGCGCTGCCGGCGGCGTCGACGGCGGTGCCGGTGACCTCGTCGGAGCCGGCGCCTCCGAGGTACGTGCTCCAGACGAGCGCGTCGCCGCCGGGGGTGAGCTTCAGCACGAACGCGTCCTTGATGCCGGCGTTGGCGCCCTGAGCAGGCGTCCTGGTCGGGAAGTCCGTCGAGGTCGTCCACCCGCCGACGACGACGCCGTCCCCGCCGACCGCGATCCCGTTGCCCTGGTCCAGGCCGCTGCCGCCGAGGAAGGTGCTCCACACGAGCGCGCTGCCGTCCGCGGAGAGCTTGGAGACGAACGCGTCGGAACCGCCCCGCAGCGTGCCCGCGGCCGGGAAGCCGGTCGACTGCGTCTGGCCCGTCACGTACGCGCTGCCGGCGCCGTCGACGGCGATCGCCGTGCCCTCTTCGGTGCCGCTGGCGCCGAGATAGGTCGAGTAGGCGAGCACGGGGTCGATCACGAGCGCGCGGCGGCGGTCGTAGCGCCCGACGCGCACGCCGATCGTGCCATCGGCGTGGCGCACGTAGCGGCTGGCGACGGCGACGCGGCGACCGCCTCGCCACTGGTACGCCGTCGGAGCGAGCTGGCGCAGCGCGCCTACCCGCAGCGAGCCGTCGGGCGCGATCCGCACGCGGGCGCCCGGAAAGGCCAGGCGCGCCGCGCGCAGATCGGCGCCGGGGGCGACGCGCAGGTCGTATTCGAAGCGCCCGCCCGCGCCGTAGAGCGCGACGTCGATCCCGGGCCACGCGCGGCGGTAGACGAGCTCGCGATAGGTCGGCACGGCCGTGCGCCACCGCCGCTGGTCGCCGCCGATCAGGTAGTTCGCGACGCCCGGCAGTCGCCCGTCGGCGACCGGCGATCGCCGGCGTGCGCCCGCGAAGTCGATCCGCATGCGGCGCCCGGCGAGCGCGAGCTCGAAACCGGCGTCGGTCGCCGCGAGCTGGTAGCCGGCGCCCAGGGCGGCGTAGCGCACGCGCGGCGCGAACTGGCCGTGGTTGGCTGCGAAGCTCATGGGCAGGCCGCCGGGTGCGGCGGTGCCGCGCGGCGCGCGGTCCTCGACGTGCGCTGCGCAGCCCGACGCGGCGAGCGCGATCGCCACGGCGACCACGGCAGGGAGCGCCGCTCTCATCGCCCGTCGCCGGCGCGCCGCTGCTCCTTGCGGGCGTACGTGCGCAGCTCGGCGAGCGTCGTCGCCCGCGAGAGGCCGAAGTCATGCGCCAGCGGGTCGGTGCTCACCTCGATGCCCCACACGACGCTGCCCTTGCGTACCCAGATCCGCCCGCCGGTCTCCTCGGCGCCCGGATCGCCCGTGACCGCCACGTATTGCGCGTCGCCGTAGGTGGGCAGGCGCGGGTTGCTGTGCTGGACGGTGTCGACGAAGTCCTTCGCGTCCGCCACGGCGCGCGCGAAGACGCCGCGGGCCTTGGCTGCGCTGCCCGGCGTGACGACGAGGATGTGCACGTCCTCGCGCTTCTGGCCCCGCGGGATCCGGAACGTGGCCGCGTAGGCGGGCCCGTGTCCGCCGCCCGGGAGCGGTGGCGATCGCCGCGCCTGCTCGAAGGCGAGCCGGGCGTTGGCCGGGAAGTCCGACTGGCGCAGGGCGAGGCCCTTTGGGTCGGGGGCGGTGGCAGCGGTCGCCACGCCCGTGGTCGCGGCGGTCACGGCGAGGACGACGAGGATGCGGATCATCAGCAGAAGTCCTTGCAGTTGCGGTCGGGTGGGATGCACGCGCACGGCGCCGTGGGATCGCTGCCGTAGCAGCACTTGCCGCCGACCTCGGTGCACGCCGAGCAGAGGTCCTTGGCCGGCGACTGAAGCTGCGGCGGCGGTGGCGACCCGGGCGGGTTGCCGTCCTGGCACGCGCTGCTGGCCCCGCACGCGACCTTGTCGCTCACCGAGCTGGCGGCCGCGACGGAGTAGCACGCGCTCTGGGCGAAGAGGACGAGCGGCGCGCGGCGGCTGGGGGCCCGCCGCCGCGGGTGGCGCTTGCGACCCGGGCTGGCGCTGCCCGACAAGCACACCACCTGTGTCAGGGCGAAGCTGTGCCGGACGCCTGCATGGCGCGCGCCGCACGTGTCGGCGGAGAGCGGGCGCCCAGTGGATGGTGCGGCCGCCGCGCGCTGGGCGAGCGTCGCCAGCGGGCCCGCGGCGAGGATCGCCACGGCGGCGCGCCCGAGCCCGGCGCGGCGCGTCATCCGCGGCCCCTCGGCCGCGCTCACCGCCAGGCGGTCGAACCAGTGAGTCACGGTTGAAGCCCCTTCCACACCCGCTCGACCGTCGCGCTGCCGTGCTGCATGCGACGGGCCGCGCGGTCGATGCGGGCCGCACGCTCGTGGTCGATCGCGGCGGCGAGGGCAACGCGCAGCCCGAGCAGCCCCTTGTCGTAGCTGCGCAGCGCGTCGATGAGGACGTCCGCCTCGTGGATCCGCGGCTCCACGCCGGCGATCTCGGCGCGCAGAGCGTGCGTGCGGTCGTGCATGCGACCGAGCGCCTGCCTCCCGCGCTGTGAGAGCGACACCGCCCCCGGGTCGGCCAGCAGCCTGGAGAACTCCGCGCGATACGTGGCGAAGGCCCGGGCCAGGTCCTCGTCGCTGCGCTCGAGGATCGTCAGCAGCTGCTGTCGTGGGCTGCTCATGCCGACACGTCCGCCTGCAGGCGCCGCTCGAGCTCGTCGAGGCGCCGCCACAGGCGGCCGTTCTGGCGCAGCAGCTGCCAGGACACCGCGCCATGGACGAGGGTCAGCGCGACGAGGCCGAGGCATCCGGCCAGCGCCGCCGCCGGCCAGCCCGAGGGCGTCGCGATCCAGTCGGTGGCGCTCGTCGGCGGGGCGCTCAGCGCGCGGGCCAGGACGAACGCGGCCACCGCGACCAGGGCGCCGTTGCGCACCAGCGTCCGCCGGCTCACCATCGCGGAGTACAGCCGGCCGAAGCAGCCGCAGTCCACCTGGCGTCCGCGCGCGAGGGCGACCGCGATCGCGGCGCTGAAGACGGCGAGGAGCACGACGGCGGCCAGCGCGCCCGCGACGATCGTGGGCGAGGCGATCAGCGCCACGGCGGTCGCCAGCTCGGCGCCGGGGACGAGGACCGCGAGCGCGGCGACGAGCCGCTCGGGCACCTGGAAGCCGCTCAGCGTGCGCCGCGCGTCGTCGCGGTCGACGAGCTTGGCCGCGCCGGCGACGGCGAACATCGCGGCCAGCCCGAGCCGGGCGATGAGCGTGGCGGTGGCCATCACGCCAGCTCCCGCGCGCCGCCCCGGACCATGTGCAGCGCATGCAGCTCGCGCAGCGTCGGCCGCGACTGCAGGGCCGGGGCGGGCCGGTCGTCCTGGAAGCGCCGCCAAGCCTCGCGGCTCTCCCAGACCTCGATCGTCCTCACGCCGTCGTCGGTGGGGCCGGCGACGTGGAGGATCAGGCCCTGCGGAACCGGGTCGGCGATCGCGGCGTCGACCGGCTCGTACTGCTCCCAGCTGGCCGGGATGTCCTCGACGAACGCATAAGCCATGGCGGCGATGCTGGCCGGGAGCGGTTTAGTGCTGGTATAGGAGCGCGGTGGAGTACCGCATCCTCGGTCCGCTCGAGCTCGTCGACGACGGACGCCCGGTGGTGCTCAGCGCGCGCAAGCAGCGCGTGCTGCTCGTGTGCCTGCTGCTGCACAGCAACGAGGTCGTCTCGGCCGATGCGCTGATCGACGCGGTCTGGGGCGAGCAGCCGCCGTCATCGGCCGCCAAGCTCGTGCAGGTCTACGTGTCCCAGCTGCGCCGGGCGCTCGGCGACGCGGCGATCGAGACCCGCCCGCCGGGCTATGTGATGCGCGTCGAGCCGGAGCACCTCGACGCCGCGCGGTTCGAGCGGCTGCTCGCCGGCGGGCGCGAGGCGATGGCGGCGGCGAACCCGGCGCTGGCGGCGGCGCTCTTCCGGCGCGGGCTGGGCCTCTGGCGCGGACGGCCGCTCGAGGACGCCGACCACGCGGACTTCGCGGCGGTCGAGGTCGGCCGCCTGGACGAGCTGCGCCTCGCCTGTCTGGAGGAGCGCCTGGACGCCGACCTCGCCCTGGGACGCCACGCGGAGGTCCTCGCCGAGCTCGCGTCGCTGGTCGCCGAGCATCCGCTGCGCGACCGCCTGCGCGCGCAGCTCATGCTCGCGCTCTATCGCTGCGGCCGGCAGGCCGACGCCCTGGACGCCTACCAGGATGGCGCTCGCGTCCTGCGCGACGAGCTCGGCCTCGAGCCCGGCGCGCAGCTGCGCGACCTCCAGCACGCGATCCTCAACCACGCCCCGTCGCTCGATGCTCCCGCGCCGCCGGCGCCGTCCGCCACCGCGGTCCCGGTGCCGAGCTCGACCCTCGTGGGGCGTCGCGGCGAATTGCGCCAGCTCACGGCGACGGTGACGCGCGAGGACGTTCGGATCGTCACGGTCAGCGGCGCGGGCGGGAGTGGCAAGACGCGGGTCGCGCTCGAGCTGGCGCGCGTCGCAGGCCCGCAGTTCGCCAACGGCGCGGCCTTCGTCGAGCTGGCGGCCGTGCGCGACCCCGAGCTCGTCATCGGCACCATCGCCCAGGCCGTCGGCGCGCCCGAGACGCCCCAGGAGCCGCCCTCGGAGTCGCTCGCGCGCTGGCTGGCCGACCGCGAGCTGCTGCTCGTCGTCGACAACTTCGAGCACGTCGTCGCCGCCGCGCCCGAGCTGGCGCGGCTCGCGGCGCGCGCGCCGCGCCTGACGGTGCTCGTCACGAGCCGCCGCGTCCTGCACGTCTCGGGCGAGCACGTCTTCGCCCTCGGCCCGCTGCCCGAGGACGACGCGGTGGCGCTGTTCGCCGAGCGGGCGGCGGCGCGCTACCCCGCCGCCGCGGGCACGCCCGACGACGCCGGGGCCGTCCTCGCCATCTGCCGGCGCGTGGACTGCCTGCCGCTCGCCATCGAGCTGGCCGCGGCGCGCACCGCGACGCTCACGCCCCCGCTCCTGCTCGAGCGCCTCGCCGACCGCGTGACCGCGCTCGGCGCGGGGCCCCGCGACGCCCCCGCACGCCAGCAGACGCTCGCCGACACGCTCGCGTGGAGCACCGACCTGCTGACCGAGGGCGAGCGGCGTAGGCTCGCGCGCCTCTCGGTCTTCGCCGGCGGCGCGACGCTCGACGCGGCCGAGGCGGTATGCGGCGCAACGCTCGAGGCGATCGAGGCGCTGGTCGACCTCAGCCTCCTGCAGCGCTCGGTCACGGCCGGCGTCGTGCGGCTGACGATGCTCGAGACCGTGCGCGAGCACGCCGCCGGGCTGCTCGCCGCGACCGAGGAGTCGGCGCCGGTGGCGGCCGCGCACGCCGCCTACTACGCGCTGCTGGCCGAGCGCACCGAGCTCAAGGGCGCCGCGCGGGCGCAGGGCCTGGCGCTGATCGACGTCGAGCTCGACAACCTGCGCGGCGCCTTCGACCGCGCGGTGACCGCGGGCGACGACGAGACCGCGCTGCGGATCGCCACGGCGATCTACCAGTACTGGTACACGTGGGGGCGCTTCCGCGAGGGACGCGACCGGATCCGCGGGCCGCTCGATCGCGGCGCCGGCGACGCTCGGCTGCAGGCGCTGGCCCTGCACGCGCTCGCCGGGCTGACGTGGCTGCTCGGCGACCTCGACAGCGCCGAGGCGCTGGCGCGGCGCGGAATCGAGCGCGGGACCCGAGCGGGCGCGCTCGAGTCGGCCATGGGCTGCCACACGGTCCTCGGCGTCGTGGCGCGCGATCGCGGCCATCTGGCCGAGGCGGTCGCGCACATCCAGCGCAGCGCTGCGCTGGCCGAGGAGCTCGGGCTCGAGCGTGACGTGATCATCGCCAACACGAACCTGGCCGACCTCGCGCTCGCGGCCGGCGACCTCGCCGCCGCGCGCGAGCGCTTCGAGCGGACGCTCGCCTTCAACCACGAGCACGGCTTCGCCGCCGCCGATGACTCCTACGCGCTGCTCGGCCTGGGCGCCGTCGCGCGGCTCGGCGGGCGCCTCGACGCGGCAGCCGAGCACTTGCAGCGCGCGCTCGAGCTGTGCGAGCGCGCGGGCTTCGGCCACAACGCCGCCCTCGCCCTCGTGGGCCTCGCGGCCGTCGCCGTCGACCGCGCCGACCACGACGAGGCGGCGCTGCTGCTCGGCCGCGCGGCCGAGCTGGTCGCGGCCGCCGGAGGCGAGCTGACCGGCCCGGACGCCGAGCTCTACGAGGCGACGAAGGCAGCCGCGCTGGCCGGCCTCGGCGAGGAGCGCATGGCCGAGCTGCTCGCGCCAGGCGCCCGGCGCCCTTAGACGCCGGCCACCCGGCGCGCGTCGGCGTGCGCGGCGCGCTCGAGCTCGTCCTCGAGCGGGGCCAGCGGCTCGTCGAGACCCAGTGCGGTGGCGATCAGCCAATCGGCGAACCACGCGTTCTTGGGCAGCAGCGGTCCGTGGAGGTAGGTCCCGATCACGTGGTCGCGCATGACGCCCTCGAAGCCCGAGGCGCCGGTGTTGCCGTGGCCCTTGAGCACTCGGCCCAGCGGCTGCGCGCCGGCGCCCAGGTGCGTGCGCCCGCCGTGGTTCTCGAAGCCGGCGAGCACGCGCGCGCCGTCGAGGCCGGGCAGGCGCACCTCGATCGCGACGTTGCCGATCAGCCGAGGGCCGGCCGCGCGCACCGTGTGCAGGTCGACGAGCCCGACCCCCGGGATGCGCTGGTCGCCGAGCTGGTAGTGGTCGCCCAGGAGCTGGTAGCCGCCGCACACGGCGAGCACGACGCGGCGTGCGTCCGCCGCGGCGTGCAGCGCGTCGCGCTTGGTGTCGACCATGTCCTGGGCGCACAGCGCCTGGTCGCGGTCCTGGGCGCCGCCGATGTAGAAGAGGTCGTGCGCGTCGGGGTCGATGCCCTCGCCGAGCCCCGCGGCGACGACCTCGAAGCCGATCCCGCGCCACGCGCAGCGGCGCTCGAGCAGCAGCAGGTTGCCGCGGTCGGCGTAGATGTTCATGAGGTCGGGGTACAGCGCGCACACGCGCAGCGTCCGGTCAGCCACGCAGCATCGCCACCGTGGAGCCGACGTACTCGAGCGTGGGCGGGATGCGCCGCGGCGCCTGCGCGCGCAGCCCGAAGGCGGCGGCCTCGGCGGCGAGCGCGTCGGCGTCGACGCGGTCGAGCTCGATGACGTCGTCGCTGACCGTGCGGGTGCCGTCGCGCGCCACGACCTCGCGCACGCGCTCGATGGCGGCGCGGTCGCCCAGGTCGCGCACGGCCACCGGGCGGCTGGCGTAGACCACGCCGGCCACCTCGCGCAGGTCGGGCACCGGAGGCTCGTCGTGGTCTGAGTCGAAGGCCTCGAGCGCGTCCGCGAGGGCGACGGCCAGCAGGCCTCCGCCCGCCAGGTGGGCGCGAGCGCAGCGCAGGAAGCGCCCGCGGCCCGCTGCGCCGCCCAGGAGCTGCAGCGTCTGCATGGGCACGATGATCAGCGTGAAGCGCCGGTTCAGGGCGAAGTCGCGCGCGTCGGCGGCCACGGCGCTCACCGGCAGGCCCGCGCCGCGCTCGCGCAACGCGTCCAGCAGCGCGGGGTCGCGGTCGAGGGCCACCACCTCGTGGCCGCGGCGCGCGAGGTCGAGCGCCACGCGCCCGGTGCCGGCGCCGACGTCGAGCACGGGGGAGCCCTCGCGGTCGGCCAGCTCGCGCCACAGCGGCAGGTCGAGGTCGTAGCCGCCGCACTCGATGTCGTGCCACAGAACGTCGCTCACACGAACGATCCCCGTGCGGCGCCGCGCGCGACGAGCAGGTCGCGCAGGGCCAGCATCGCGGTGTAGGTGGGCAGGGCGAAGAGCCGGCCGTCGCCCGCGCCCAGCGCCCGGTCCAGGCCGGCTCCGAGGTCGGGCTCGACGGCGATCCGGTCGGTGGGGACGCCCGCGTACTTCAGCCGCAGCGCCATCTCGGCGGCGCGCGTCCCGCTGCACGTCGCGCGCCGCACGCGGGGGGCCAGGACCTCGAAGTCGGCGTCCCACACCCAGCTGACGTCACGTCCGTCGGCGATGTTGTCATTGAGCACGGCGAAGAGGTCGTGCTCGCCATCCTCGAGCACGAGCGTGCGCAGGACCTCGTTGGCGCCCGCCGGGTTCTTGACGAGCAGGATCGACAGCTCGCGCCCGCCGACGCGCAGCGTCTCGGCGCGCCCGAAGGCGGGGGAGACGGCGTGCAGGCCGGCGTCGACCTGATCGAGGGTGGCGCCGAGGGCGAGCGCCAGCGCGGCGGCGCCGAGGGCGTTGTAGACGTTGTAGAGCCCGGGGAGGGGCAGGACGATCGCGCGCTCGCCCGCCGGCGTGCGCAGCGTGAAGCGCGCGCCGCGCACCCCCTCCAGGACGATGTCGTGCGCGCTGACCTGCGGCTCGGGACGCGTGGCGCCGCAGTTGTCGCAGTGATAGCGCCCGAGGTGACCGAGGTAGACGGCGTCGTAGCGGTAGGGCGCCCCGCAGTGCCGGCAGTGCGTGGCGTCGGCCGCGTGCGCCATCGCGGGCAGCGCCAACGCGTCGTCCTGCACCCCGAAGTAGGTGGCGCCGACCGTGCGCCCGAGGTCCGCGACGGTCGGGTCGTCGGCGTTGAGGACGAGCGCGGCGGAGGTGCGCGCCGCCACCGTCGCCCAGCGATCGGCGATCGAGTCGAGCTCGCCGTAGCGGTCGAGCTGGTCGCGGAACAGGTTGGCCAGTAGGAGTGCGCGCGGCTGCAGCTCGTCGACGACCTGCCCGAGCCAGAACTCGTCGACCTCGAAGAGGCCCGTGTCGCCGTCGCGCGGGCCGTCCATGAGCGCGGTGGCCACGCCGCCGGCCATGTTCGCCCCGGCGCGGTTGTGCACGAGATGCGCGCCGGCGCGCTCGAGGATGCCGGCCACCATCGCCGCGGTCGTCGTCTTGCCGTTGGTGGCTGAGATGACGGCGCTGCCGCGCTGCAGGCGGGCGCCCAGGCGCGCGATGGCGTGGGGCTCCAGGCGCATGAGCAGCTTGCCCGGCAGCGACGTGCCGCCGCGCCCGGTGCGCCGCGACAGCGCGCCGGCGGCGCGCGCGGCCGCGACCTTGACGTCGAGGGCACCCACCGTCATGCGGGCAGGAGGACCTGCAGCGCGCCGGGAAGGGCGCGGAAGGTCATCGGCAGCTCTCCGACCGGGTCGCCGTCCGCGTAGACGGTGAACGGGCGGTCGGCGTCGACGCGCACCTCGGCGCCGCGCAGCACGTGCACGCTCGGCTCGTGGACGTGCTCGCCCTTGAACACCTTGGGCAGCACGCTGCGCAGGAAGCGCGCCTTGCTCGTGCTTTCGAGCCTCACGACGTCGAGCGCCCCGTCGTCGAGCTCGGCGTCGGGAGCCACGAACATGCCGCCCCCGTAGGCCTTCGAGTTCGCCATCGCGACGCCCCATCCGGAGAAGCTGACGCGCTCGCCATCGACCTCGAGGCTGAACTCGGCCGGCTTCCACGCGATCAGCGCACGGAGCGCGCCGTACACGTAGACCAGCGCGCCGAGGCGCGCCGGCGCCTCGTTGGCGATCCGGTTGGCATCGGAGTCGAAGCCCAGCGACGCGACCCCGATGAAGGCCGTGTCGCCGGCCTGGCCGAGGTCGATGGCGCGTGGCTCGCCATGGGCGATCACGTCGCACGCCGCCTCGGGGTCCAGCGGGATGCCGGCCACGCGCGCGAAGTCGTTGCCCCGTCCGCCGGGCAGCACGCCCACGACGGCGCCCGGGACGCCGCACAGCGCGCTGGCGATCTTGCCCAGCATCCCGTCGCCGCTGAGGGCGACGACCACGCGCCCGCGTCGCGCGGCCGCAACGGCGAGCTCGGCGGCGTGCCCGAGGTCGCGTGTGGCGTCGACCTCGAGGCCGAGGCCGAGGGCGCGCAGCCGCGCCTCGACGGCCGGCAGCGCGCGCGCGGCGCGCCCGCCGCCGGCCGAGGGGTTGACGATGAGGGCGATCTCGCGAGCCACGTGGGCGCTCATCTTGACCACCCCGACTCCCTGATGAAGCTCTCGACCTCCTCGGGCCGGTCGGTGATCACGTAGGCGTCGACCATCGCGCCCTCGGTGTTGATGGTGATCGAGAGGCCGCTCGCCACCCGGCGGACCTTCGAGATCGCGGCCACCGGGCGCCCGGCGCCCATGCGCGGCGTCACCCGTCCGGTGGCCACCCGGTGCACGGCGTCGTGCGCCGCGAGGCGATCGAGCAGCCGCCGGTAGCCCTTCTTGGAGGAGTGCTTGTGGTGGGTGCGCTTCCTCACGGGGCGAGCAGCAGCTCGGCCAGCGTGGCGGCGACGAAGGCCGGAGCGGGGTCGGCGTCGCGGGCCATCTCGGCGCTGCTCGCGCCGGTGAGCACCAGCGCCCCGTCGAGCCCGGCCGCGCGCGCGCCGGCCATATCGGCGTCGAGGCGGTCGCCGACCACGAGCGCCCGGGCTGGGCCGAGGCGGTCCAGAGCCGTGAGGAAGAGCTGGGGCCCGGGCTTGCCCACCGACCGCGCCTGCATGGCGGTGGCGGCCTCGACGGCGGCGACCACGGCGCCCGTCGCCGGCCACGGCCCGTCGGGCATGGGGAAGGTCGCATCGCGGCTCGTGCACCAGATCTCGGCGCCCTGCAGCGCCGCCTGGACCGCGCCCCTGAGCTCGGCGAAGTCGAAGCGCTCGTGGCCGCTGACCACGACGACGTCGGCGCGGTCAGCGTGGTCGGAGCCGTTGAGGATCCGCAGCCCGGCGTCGCTCACGTGGCGGTGGACGGCCACCGAGCCGATCACGAAGGCCGTTCCGTGCCCGGACTCCGCGAGCACGTGCTGCAGGGCGCCGCCCGCGGTGACCACCTCCTCGCGCGCGGCCTGGAAGCCCAGCCGCCACAGCTTGCGCACGACGTCCTCCTCGCCGTGGCGCGCGTCGTTGGTCACGAAGGCGAGCCGCCGCCCGGCCGCGCGCAGCGCGCTGACGGCCTCGACCGCATTCGGCGTGGGCTCGTCGCCCACCCAAACGCAGCCGTCGAGGTCCAGGAGGAAGGTGTCGTAGGGCGCGAGGCCAGGCGCGACGGGCACAGGAGTGCGCCCATTATCCTCGCCGCCGTGCGATCGACCGTCCTCGCCCTCTGCGCGATGCTGCTGCTCGCCGGCTGCGGCGGCAACGACGACTCCGCGTCCACCGCGTCGAAGCCCGCGCCCGCCCGCGCCGCGTGCCAGAAGGCCGCGGCGCCCGCGCCCAAGGGCGAGCAGCACCTGCGCAAGCCCACGGCCAGCCTGGCGGCAGGCAAGCGCTACGACGTCGACCTGCAGACCAACTGCGGGACGATCACCATTCGCCTCGCGACCGGCCGAGCGCCCAGGACGGCCGCCTCCTTCGCCGATCTCGTCAAGCGCGGCTTCTACGACGGGCTGATCTTCCATCGCGTCGTGCACGGCTTCGTCATCCAGGGCGGCGACCCGCTCGGCACGGGGCAGGGCGGGCCGGGCTACACGGTGGTCGAGAAGCCGCCCGGAGACCTCGCCTACACCACCGGCGTCGTCGCGATGGCCAAGACTGAAGCCGATCCGCCGGGCGCATCGGGCAGCCAGTTCTTCATCGTCACTGCGCCCGATGCGGGGCTGCCGCCCGACTACGCGGTTGTGGGGGGCGTGGTGCGGGGCATGGACGTCGCCCAGCTCATCGGCCGGGTCGCGGTCGACGCCCAGGACCGCCCGAGCTCGCCCGTCGTCATCGAGAAGGCGACGCTCAGAACAGAGTGAGCCGCGGCGCGGCGGGCTCGAGGCAGTCGGGCTCGTCGTGGCGCGCGTCGTTGACCGCGTCGCTGACCGCGCGCATGCCCGTCTCCTCGAGGGGCACGCACAGCTCGAGCAGCTCGGAGGGCTCGGTGTCACGGTCAAGCCACGTGCCCTCGGCATCCTGCGCAAGCATCACCGGCATGCGGTCGTGGACGTGGGCGAGCTGCTCGGAGGCCGCGGTGGTGACGATCGCCACGGTGCGCAAGGGCTCGATGCCGTCGCCCGGGCGCCAGCTCGACCACAGGCCGGCGAAGGCGAACGGCTCGCCGTTGGGGCGTGTGATCCACCACGGCTGCTTGGGCTCGCCGGGGCGCTTCTCCCACTCGTAGAAGCCGTCGGCGATGACGAGGCAACGGCGCGCGTCGCGGAAGGCGCCGTTGGTGAGCATCGTCTCCGAGCGCGCGTTGATGAGCTTCAGGCCCAGCGTCTTGGGGTCCTTGGCCCAGTAAGGGACGAGGCCCCAGCGCAGCAGCTCGCCGCGCGGCGCACCCTCGCGGTCGGTGGTGACCGCCAGGACGTCGTCGCCGGGCGCGACGTTGTAGCGCGGCCGGACCGCCACGGCGTCCCCGATCGCGAAGCGCTCGCGCAGCCGCGCCGGATCGGGCGAGGCCAGCGAGTAGCGCCCGCACACGTCAGCCGCCCTGGGCGGCGCGCGCCTTCTCGCGGGCGCGCGCCTGCCGGCGGCGCCCGAACAGGGCGAGCACGCCCAGGATCACGGCGATGACGACGATGCCGAGCAGCAGGCTGACCAGGGTGCCGGCTCCGCCGAAGGGCAGCGTCACGAGCTTGGCGATCCCGAAGCCCACCGCCAGCAGCACGATGACGAGCAGCAGGATGATCAGGAAGCCGCGCGCCTTGGCGTACCAGGGAGCATTGGCGGGCGGCGCCAGCAGGCCCATGAGCCGCAGCAGCAGCAGCTGGCGGTTGGACGGCGGCGCCTGGCCGAGGCGCTCGACCGCTGCCTTGAGGTCGTCGGGGCGGCGCTCGGCGAGCGCCAGCGAAGCGTCGGCCATGCGCCGCAACTGCATCCGCTCCTGCGGACGCGAGGCGGCGATGGCGCGGCGGAAGTAGTCGCGCGCCGCATCGGCGTCGTAGCGCTCGGCCGCGCGGGCCCCGAGGATGGCGAGCGCCGCGGCCTTGAACTTCTGCTCGCGCTCGAGCTCCTCGTCGGAGCGGTCCTGCAGGGCCTGCATGGCGGCGAGGGCGCCGCGCTGCTCGATGCGGATCTGACGGGGCTTAGGCGGCATGGTGAAGGCAGAATCTAGCGCCATGGACTTCACCGACCTCGTGCGCCTGACCAACCGGGGCATGATCGCGTTCGACCTCGCACTGGGCACCGGCGCCATCGCCGCCCCCGAGGCGACCCTGCGCCGCATGGGACACGACGCGCCGTCGCCGGACGCGCGCCATCTCTTCCGGCGCTGCGGCCCGATCTGGCTGACCTTCGCCGCAGCGCACCTGGTCGCGGCCGTGCGCGACGAGCCCGAGGACTGGTGGGCGCTGGCCTGGCTGCGCGGCACCGAGGTGTTCACCGACGCCCTGTGGTCGGCCTCGCCGGCCGTCAGCCGCCCGGGCGCGAAGGCCGGGTTGCGCTTCGCCGGCGCCTTCAACCTCGGCCTCGCCGCAGGCTGTGCGGCGCTGGCCCGGCGCCGGCGGGGAAGGCCTTAGACTCGCCGGCCATGGCGGTCCGTCCGAAGCCCCTGCTCGTCCTTGCCGTGCTCGTGCTCGCCCTGGCCTTCGCCGCGCCGGGCGGTGCCCAGCAGACGCCGACCCTCGGCGCGCCCGACACGGAGACGGAGACCGCCGCTCCGCCGCCCGACGACACCAGCACGACCGGCGGCGGCGGCCTGAAGACCTGGCAGGAGGTGCTGATCTTCGGGGCGGGCCTGATCCTGCTGGCCGGGATCGGGTTCGCCATCGTGGGCGACGCACGCGACCGCGCACGCCGCCTCTCGCGCCACGGCACGACCCCGGAGACCGCCGGCGTCCCGCACAAGCACAGCCAGCAGGCCAAGCAGCGCGCCCGCGCGAAGGCGCGCCAGGCGCGCGCGCAGCGGCGCAAGAACCGCTAGCCCGCGCGCGTGCTCAGCGCCGGTGCGCCGCCGGCGCCGGGCGCCGCCGCACGACGCGCCAAAGCGCCGCCGCCAGCGCCGCCAGCGCCGCGAGGGCGACGGCCGCGAGCGCCCATGGCGGGTTGCTGTCAGCCGGTGGCGGGGTGCTCCGGGCCGGCGCCTGCGCACGGGCCGGCGCCAGGGGACGGACCGCGAAGGTGCGCGTGTCGACCACGGCGAGCGCGCCGTTGGGCCCGACGATGCGCAGCGTGCCGCCGCCGGGGGCCACGACGAGCCGCATCGCGGACGTGTCGGCGCCGGTGAGCCCCGGCAGGTCGATGCAGGCCGCGGTCCGGCGCTCGGTGTCCAGCGCATGGATGAACGGGGCCTCGCCGCCGCGGTCGTAGAGCGTGTAGGCCCAGCGTCCGTCCGCGCTCGTCGCCCGGGCGATCGGGAAGCCCTGCATCGCCTCGTCGGGCTCGCGCGGGTCGATGACCGGCTTGGCCACCAGGCGACGGTTGGCCACGTCGTAGGCGCGGACCTCGTAGCGGTTGGTGTCCCGAGCCGACGGATAGTGGATTAGGTAGAGCCAGCGTCCGGTGGGCGAGATCGCGTCGACGTTGAACCAGCCGGGCAGCTCGATCCGCGCCCGTGTGCGCAGGTGCGGGGCATCGAGCACGACCAGGTGCGTGCGCAGGACCGGGTAGCGCCCGACCCCGCCGGCGAGCACGAGCGTGCGCCCGTCGGCCGACAGCCCCGTCGCCGAGCCGTCGACCGCCACGCCGGGGACGCCGAAGCTGCCCGCCAGGCTCGTGAAGCGATCGACCGCGCCGCCGGCGCGGCGCACGCTCTCGATCACCGTGCGGTGCCCGGCGCCCAGCGCGATGTAGGCGACGTCGCCGCCCGGTGCCGTGACGCCGGCGCCGCCCTGCTGGGGCGAGATCGGCCCGCCGGCGCCCGCCGCGGAGGCCGGAAGGGCGAGCGCGAGCCCGCAGCACGTCAGGACGAGAAGCGATCGCATCGCCTCCTATACGCGTGCGAGGTGCCGGAAGGTTCCCTAGCTGCCCGGCACGTCGACGTAGCCGGTGCCCAGGGCACGGCCCTTGGCCGCCAGGCAAGCGCGGTCGAGGCGCACGAAGGCCAGCGCGACGCCGCGCTCGCCCTGCCCGGGCGTGTTGCGGCACCACACGTACGTGAACTTCTCGAAGTCCAGGGCGGCGACGAACGGGAAGCCCAGGCGCCCGACCGACTGCCCGGACACGCCGTTGACCGAATGCGTCACGGCGACGCAGTCGTAGCGGCCGATCGCCTTGCTCAGGACGCGATCGTCCGGCACGGCGTCCTTGGCCTTCAGCAGCGGGCCGCACTCGGTGCCCGTGATCGTTCCCTTCAGCTCGCCGGAGCGCCCGCGCGCCTGCGCGTCGCGCGTGATCGAGGCCTCCGCGGCGCGGACCAGGGCCGCGCGCGCGGCCAGGCGGTCCGCGGAGGAGGCGTCCGCGGGCGGTGCGAGCCGTGTGGCCGACCCGCGGTGCGGCGCCTGCAGGCGCGTCAGGCGCACGCGCTCGGCGGCGGTGGCCCTGGCCGATTCGCGGCGCTCGCGGTCGTTGCGATTGGAGACCACGGCGTTGAGCACGAGCACGATG